>SXGT01236231.1_pt1 | contig 11158 bp, 8 predicted proteins | sample 3176221 | NCBI WGS metagenome assembly SXGT01 (sample SAMN11356862, study PRJNA531348) | freshwater metagenome | isolation source: freshwater sample F1-120 | place: China: Fuxian Lake, Yuxi | collected 2017-12-25
CCGTGGGCGTTCGACGAGGAGGCCGTCGAGGTGACTCGCCGCTTCACGCGGCTGAAGCTCTCTCTCATGCCGTACCTCCTGCAGGCCGGCGACGAGGCCACGGCGACGGGTGCGCCGCTCATGCGCCCGATGCAGTTCGCGGTCCCCGACGACCCTGCCGTCGCCTACCTCGATCGCCAGTACCTGCTCGGTGACGACCTGCTGGTCGCCCCCGTGCTGGCGGCGGACGGCGTCGTCCAGTTCTACCTGCCGCGCGGGCGCTGGACGAACTACTTCACCGGCGAGGTCGTCGACGGGGGTTCGTGGCGCACGGAGTCGCACGGGTTTGACTCGCTGCCCCTCTACGTGCGCGAGGGGGCGGTCATCCCGATCGGTTCTCGCGATGACCGGCCGGACTACGACTACCTGGACGGCCTCACCCTCGAGGTGTACCCGGGCCCGGAGGAGGAGACCCGATCGGTCGTCGTGACGCAGCCCGACGGGGATGCCGCGACGTTCGTCGTGTCGCGTTCGGCGGAGGGCGTGTCGGTCTCGGGGCCGACGGGGTCGTGGGGCGTCCGGCTCCGCGGTGGTGCGCGCGTCGAGTCGCGAGATGGTCGGGCTGAGGTCTCCGCGTAGCGAAAAACGTTGTCGCGCACAACGAAACCTTTCGCCCGGGCCTAGACTGTCGTACTCGTAGGGAGGTGTGATGGCGGTCGATCGCGAGGTTCGGGTCACGCTCGCCGAGATTGCCGACGAGGCCGGGGCATCGCTGTCCACCGTGTCGAAGGTGCTCAACGGTCGGGCGGACGTGTCTGCGGCGACCCGCGCGCGAATCGAGGGGCTCCTCGCCCGGCACGGCTACCACCGCCGTTCGTCGCACCAGTCCGGCAGCCGACTGATCGAGCTCGTCTTCCCCGAGCTCGAGGAGGCCTGGTCGATGGAGATCATCCGCGGCGTCGAGGATGTCGCGACGGAGCACGGCATGAGCGTCGTGCTGACGGAGTCCGGCTCGCGGCACTCACCGGGCCCGGAGTGGGCGGAGGGCGTCATGCGCCGCCGGCCGGTCGGCGTCGTCCTCGTGTTCTCCGACCTGCCCCCCGAGTTCCGCGCCGCCCTCAAGTCGCGCGCGATCCCCTTCGTGATCATCGATCCCGCCGGCGACCCCTCGCCCGATGTGCCCTCCGTGGGATCGGCGAACTGGTCGGGCGGCCTCATGGCCACGAGGCACCTCATCGAGCTCGGTCACTCCCGCATCGCGGCCATCACGGGCCCCGACGACATGATGTGCTCGCACGCGAGGATCGACGGCTTCCGCTCCGCGATGAGCGCGGCGGGGCTGCCGATCAACCCGGACTGGGTCCGCTTCGGCGACTTCCACACGACCGGCGGCCAGTTGCACGGCCGGGATCTCCTCCAGCGGGATGACCGTCCCACGGCGATCTTCGCCGGCAGCGACCTCCAGGCGCTCGGCGTCATGGAGGCCGCCCGCGCGCTGGGGCTGCGCATCCCCGATGACGTCTCCCTGGTCGGCTACGACGACATCCCACTCACCAAGTGGGTGAGCCCGCGGCTCACGACCGTCCGCCAGCCGCTCATGCGCATGGCGGAGGAGGCGACCCGCCTCGTGCTGCGCATGAGCGAGGCCCCGCTCGACTCGATCCCCCGGATGGACCTCGCGACGAGTCTCGTCGTGCGGGACTCGACCGCGCCGCCGCCCGCCTGATCAGGCCGGTTCGGCTCTCGCCGGGTCGTGGAGGAGGGGCGCCAGGGCCAGTTCCGCGGCGCCGATGAGGAGCCGGTTCTCGCGCAGCGCGGCGGGGCGGATGGCGACTCCCTCGAAGGCGGCCGGGACGGTGGAGGCCTCGACGAGGGATTCGAAGGCGGGGGCATCCCACTCGAGGAGGGTCGCGAGGAACCCGCCGAGCACCACCACCTCGGGGTTGAAGACGTTGATCGCGTTGGCGAGCGCGACGGCGAGGATCCGCTGTTGCCGCCCGAGTTCCGCGGACGCCTTCCGGGTCCCCGCCGTCAGCAGTCGCTCATGGAGCGTCGGCTCGTCGGCGCTGTCGAGCCCCACGGTCGCGAGCAACCGGGATCGGCTCACCTCGTCCTCGAGCGTGCCGTTGCTCGTGGCGCGGTCCGCCGCATCCCGGAGGCCGGGTCGGTTCTGGCCGAACTCGCCCGCGTAGCCGTGCGCGCCCCCGAGAGGGAGCCCGCGGACGATGACGCCGCCACCGATTCCGCTCGCGCCGCCATTGAGGTAGATGAGCTCGCCGACGCCACGGCCCGCGCCGAACAGCCACTCGGCGTGGGCGCCGACGGTCGCGTCGTTGTCGGCGAAGGTGGGCAGGCCGACCGCCTCCTGGACGAGTCGGGTGAAGGGCACCTCTCTCCAGCCGAGGTGCGGCGCCCAGCGCACCTCGCCGTCGGCGGCGCGGACGAGCCCGGGGATCGCCAGCCCGACGGCGTGGATGCGGCGGCTCGAGTCATCCCGTGCACGCAACTCCGACACGAGCTCCGCGATGGTCTCGACGGCCTGTTCGGGGCTCGGGGCAGCGGCCACGTCGCGCCGAACGCGGTGCTCGACGCGAGCCCCGAGCCCGACGACCGCTGCGGTGATCGCGTCGACCTCCGGGTTGATCGCGATGACGGCGACATCCGGCGCGGGCTCGACCCTCGGCGAGGGGCGCCCCACGCGGTTGTTCGTGGTCGGCTCGGTCTCGACCACGAGCCCGAGGGAGGCGAGTTCGGCGACGAGCGCCCCGATCGTCGACCGGTTGAGGCCCGTGTGGGCGGTCATCTCCGCCCGGGACGGGGAGCCGCCGCGGTGCACCATCTCGAGAACGGCGGCGAGGTTGCGCCTCCGAACGCTGTCGGTCGTGGCGGGGGAGCGGGTCACTCGCCCACCTTAGCCAGCGCGGCAGCCCGCGAGAAAACTATTTGTTGTCCTTGACGGCAAAAGCGGCCCGTGCCTATGATCAACCATCCCCATCACTTTCGACACAGATGTCGAAACTTTCGAGAGGTGTTCGACGATGAACAAGTCCCGCACAACGAGGATTGCGACGGTCGCCGCGGTTTCCGCGCTCGCCTTCGCCGGCCTCACTGCATGTACAGCACCAGACTCAAGCTCCGATGGCGTCACCCTCACGTGGTGGCACAACGGAACCGGTGAACCGCTCCTCGGCTTCTGGGAGGACATCGCCGCGGAGTTCGAAGAGGCCAACCCCGGCGTCACGGTCGAGGTCACCGCCTACCAGAACGAAGAACTGCAGCGCACGCTCATCCCCAACCAGCTCCGGACCGGCAGCGGCCTCGATCTCTACCAGCAGTGGGGAGCGGGCGAACTCGCGGCCCAGGTCGAAGCCGGCTACGTCAAGGACATCAGCGCCGACGTGGCTGAGGAGGTCGAGCTGCTCGGCGGCGTCGTCGCCCCGTGGCAGTTCGAGGGCGCGACCTACGGCCTGCCCTTCAACTTCGGAATCGAGGGGTTCTGGTACAACACCGAGCTCTTCGAGCAGGCGGGCATCACGGAGACTCCGACGACGCTCGACGAGCTCTACGACGCCATCGACGCCCTCAAGGCCGCGGGGATCACCCCCATCGCCGTCGGAGCGGGTGACGGCTGGCCGGCAGTGCACTACTGGTACAACTTCGCGCTGAAGTCGTGCTCGCCCGAGGTGCTCCAGGAGGCGCAGACGTCGTTCACCTTCGACGACCCGTGCTTCCTCGAGGCGGGCGACATGCTCGAGGAGTTCATCGCCTCGAACCCGTTCCAGGAGGGCTTCCTCGCCACCACCGCCCAGCAGGGCGCGGGCTCCTCGGCGGGCATGGTCGCGACCGGGACGGCCGCCATGGAGCTCATGGGGCACTGGAACCCGGGCGTCATGGGAGGCATCCTCCAGGAGGAGACCGGCGACGAGAACGCGACGCCCCCGGAGTTCCTCGGCTGGTTCAACTTCCCCGGCATCGAGGGAGCGCAGGGCGACCCGACCGCGGCCCTCGGCGGCGGCGACGGATTCTCGTGCAGCGCGTGGGCGCCGCCGGAGTGCGTCGACCTGCTCAAGTACATCTCGAGCGTCGACGTGCAGACGCGCTTCGGCGAGAGCGGCGCGGGCGTGCCCGTGACGCCGGGTTCCGAGGCGGGCATCTCGGACCCGAACCTCCAGCAGGTCCTCGCCGGTCTCCAGGAGGCCAGCTACGTCCAGCTGTGGCTCGACACCGCCTACGGTCCGACCGTCGGCGGAGCGATGAACGAAGGAATCGTCGCCCTCTTCGGTGGTCAGGGTTCGCCCGCGGACATCGTCAAGGGCATGAAGGACGCTGCGGCGACCCTCTGACGATGACGACAAGCACCATGCCGGCCGGGCCCGCGGTCTCCGCGGGCCCGGCCCCTGCCCGGACCCGACGGGGCGGATGGCGCGCGCCCCTGTTCATCTGGGCGTTCGCCGCCCCCGCCCTGCTCGTCTACCTCACCTTCGTGCTCGTGCCGGTCGCTCTCGCCGCCGTCTACAGCTTCTTCAACTGGAACGGACTGAGCGCCCTCGAGCGCTTCATCGGCTTCGACAACTACGTGCGCGCGTTCGGCGACCCCGTCTTCGTCGGCGCCATCGGGCACAACCTCGCGATCGTGGGCCTCTCGCTCATCATCCAGGGGCCGCTCGCGATCGCCATCGCCCTGCTGCTGAACCGTCCCCTCCGCGGGCGCACGCTCATCCGCACCCTCATCTTCGTGCCCTACGTCCTCAGCGAGGTCGTCGCCGGGCTCGCCTTCCGGCTGCTTCTCCCGCCGAACGGCCCCTTCGACGGCATCCTCACCGCGCTCGGCTGGGCGGGCGACAAGCCCAACTGGCTCGCCGACCCGGACCTCGCGTTCTGGACCCTGTTCGTCGTACTCACATGGAAGTACCTCGGATTCGCGATCATCCTGTTCCTCGCCGGGCTCCAGGGAGTCCCCGACGAGCTCGCCGAAGCGGCGTCGATCGACGGCGCGAGCTGGTGGCAGATCCAGCGGCACATCACCCTGCCGCTCCTCGGCCCGACCATCCGCATCTGGGCGTTCCTGTCGATCATCGGTTCGCTGCAGCTCTTCGACATGGTGTGGATCCTCACCGGCGGCGGGCCGATCAACTCGACCGCGACCATGGCGACCTACATGGTCGAGTACGGCAACGGCCGCTCCCAGATCGGCTACGGGAGCGCGGTCGCCGTGATCCTGTTCGTGATCTCCCTCGTCATCGCGCTCCTGTACCAGCGCTTCGTTCTCCGTCGGGATCTCTCCGGCGCCATCACGAGGAGTGGCGGATGACCACCGTGACCTCACATCGCCCGCGAGTGAACTGGGGCCAGCCCTTCGTCTACCTCATCGCCCTCGTGGTCGTCGCGATCACCATCTCGCCGGTCGTGTTCGTGATCCTGAACGGGTTCCGCACGACCGCGCAGATCAACGCCGACCCCGGCGGGCTCCCAGACCCGTGGGTCTGGGGCAAGTACCTCGCGGTGTTCCAGAACCCGAACTTCTGGACCCAGGTGGCCAACAGCACGATCGTGGCGGTGCTGACCACGAGCGGCGTCGTGCTTCTCGGCGTGATGGCCGCTTTCGTGATCGCGCGCTACGCGTTCCGCGGCCGGACCTTCCTGTTCTCGCTGTTCACCGCCGGGCTGCTCTTTCCGTTGACGGTCGCGGTGCTCCCGCTCTTCACGATGCTGCGCTCCTTCGGGCTGCTCGGCAACCTCTCCGCCGTCATCGCCCCGCAGATCGCGTTCGCCCTGCCGACGACGATCATCATCCTCGTCCCGTTCCTCCGCGCGATCCCCGCGGAGCTCGAGGACGCGGCCATGATCGACGGGGCGAGCCGGTTCGGGTTCTTCTGGCGCGTGCTCCTGCCGCTGTCGTGGCCGGGACTCATCACGGTCGGCGTGCTCGCGTTCGTGGCGAGCTGGAACGCGTACCTGCTGCCGCTGCTGCTGCTCGGCAACCCGGCGACCGCGACGCTGCCCGTCGGCGTGCAGTACTTCTCCACCGCCTACTCGCAGGACACGGCGGGAGTGCTCGCGTTCACCTCGGTGGCGATGATCCCCGCACTCCTCTTCTTCACGCTCGCGCAGCGGCGCATCGTGGGCGGACTCACCGGCGCCGTGAAGGGCTGACTCGAATGACCACGCACGCTGCATCCCTCTCCCTCGACGCCCTCGTGGCGTCGATGACCCTCGAGGAGAAGGTCGCCCAGCTCTACGGGATCTGGGTGGGCGCGAACTCCGACGGCGGAGACGTCGCCCCCCACCAGCACGACCTCGCCGTCGAACTGGACCTCGGGATGCTGCTGCCCCGGGGCCTGGGTCAGCTGACCCGGCCCTTCGGCTCGGCGCCGGTGGACCCCGCGCTCGGCGCGCTCTCCCTCGCGCGCACCCAGCAGAAGATCCTCGAGGAGTCGGCGCACGGCATCCCGGCGATGGCCCACGAGGAGTGCCTCGCCGGTTTCGCCGCCTGGGGCGCGACGGCCTACCCCGTCCCCGTCTCGTGGGGGGCCACGTTCGACCCGGGCCTCATCGAGAGGATGGCGCGCCGCATCGGCGAGGACATGCGCTCGGTGGGGATCCACCAGGGGCTCGCGCCCGTGCTCGACGTCGTCCGCGACGCGAGGTGGGGGCGAGTCGAGGAGACCATCGGGGAGGACCCGTACCTCGTCGGCGTGATCGGCACCGCGTACGTGCGGGGGCTCGAGTCGGCCGGGGTGGTCGCGACGCTCAAGCACTTCGCGGGGTACTCCGCCTCCCGCGCGGGGCGCAACCTGGCCCCGGTGTCCATGGGTCCGAGGGAGCGGGCGGACGTCATTCTCGCCCCCTTCGAGATGGTCGTGCGCGACGCATCCCCGCGATCGGTCATGAACGCCTACACCGACGTCGACGGCGTGCCGTCCGCCGCCGACCGGGAGCTGCTGACCGGACTCCTTCGCGACGAGTGGGGATTCGAGGGCACCGTCGTCGCCGACTACTTCGCGGTCGCCTTCCTGCGCGAACTGCACCACGTCGTCGCGACGTGGGGGGATGCCGCCGCCGCGGCCCTCACCGCCGGCATCGACGTCGAGCTCCCGACGGTGCACACCTACGGGGATCCGCTCATCGAGGCGGTGCGCTCCGGGGCGCTGCCGGAGGCGGTCGTGGACCGGGCACTGCTGCGCGTGCTCGACCAGAAGCGCGGCCTCGGCCTCCTCGACCCCGACTGGGACCCGACCCCGCCCGCCCTCGCCGGCAGGTCTTCCGCTTCTCCGGAGGACCTGCGCGGCACGATCGACCTCGACCCGCCCGTCAACCGGGAACTCGCCCGCGAGATCGCCGAGCAGGCCGTGGTCCTCCTGAGAAACGACGGCGCCCTGCCGCTCGCGACGCCGGGCAGCATCGCCGTCGTGGGCCCCACCGCGGCGGACCCCTACGCGGTGCTCGGCTGCTACTCGTTCCCGGCGCACATCGGGATCAAGCACCCCGATGTGCCGATGGGCATCGAGATCCCCACCCTCCTGGAGGCGATCACCGCGGAGTTCCCCGCCGCGCACGTGACCCACGTCGAGGGGACGACGATCGACGGCGGGGAGACCTCGGGCATCGCCGCGGCCGTGGCCGCCGCGCGCGAGGCCGACGTCACGGTCGTCGCCCTGGGCGATCGCGCCGGGCTCTTCGGCCGGGGCACGAGCGGCGAGGGCTGCGACGTCGAGTCGCTCACGCTCCCCGGCGCCCAGCAGCGACTGCTGGATGCCCTGCTCGCCTCCGGCGCCCGCGTCGTCGTCGTGCTGCTCTCCGGTCGCCCGTACGCGCTCGGCGCGGCCGCGACTCACGCCGCGGGCATCCTGCAGACATTCTTCCCCGGCGAGGAGGGCACTCCCGCGATCGCGGGCGTCCTGTCCGGGCGGGTCAATCCCTCCGGTCGGCTGCCGGTGAGCATCCCGGCGACCCCCGGCGCCCAGCCGTCGACCTACCTCGCCTCGACCCTCGCCCGGAACAGCTCCGTCTCGAACATCGACACCGCCGCGGCGTTCCCGTTCGGCGCGGGCCTCGGCTACACCACGTTCGACTGGGAGTGGGCGGGGGCGGATGCCACGCGCATCCCCACCGACGGCTCCGTGTCGATCGCCCTGACGGTGCGCAACTCGGGTCACCGCTCGGGGTCGGACGTGGTGCAGCTCTACCTGCACGACCCGGTCGCGTCGGTCGTTCGGCCCGTGCAGCGCCTGATCGGCTTCCACAAGGTGCGGCTGGCGCCGGGGGAGTCGGTGACGTTGCGCGCGACGGTGCCGGCCGACCTCGCGGCCTTCACGGGCCGAGACGGATTGCGCATCGTCGAGCCGGGCGAGCTCGTCCTGGGCTTCGGGAGGTCGAGCGGCGACATCCCGCTCCAGCACTCGGTGGAGCTCACGGGCCCCGCGCGATCGGTGGGAGGCGACCGGGCGCTGCACGCGACGTGGTCGGTCCCCTAGACTTAGGTCGACGCTCGAACAAAGCGTCCCCGCGCTCAAGGAGGACTCCCGTGCAGAAGCCCACGCTCACCGTCGCCATGATCGGACACGGGTTCATGGGCGCCGCCCATTCCCAGGGCTGGAGAAGCGCACCGAGGTTCTTCGACCTGCCCGCCGAGCCCGAGATGCGGCTCATCGTCGGCCGCACGGGCATCGAGGCCTCCGCGGAGAAGCTCGGCTGGGCCGAGACGGCCACCGACTGGCGCGAGGCGATCGCGCGCGACGACATCGACATCATCGACATCGTCACACCGGGCGACTCCCACGCCGAGATCGCGATCGCCGCGCTCGAGGCGGGCAAGCACGTCCTGTGCGAGAAGCCGCTCGCCAATACCGCCGAGGAGGCGGAGGCCATGGCCGCCGCCGCTGCCCGCGCCGCCGAGCGCGGTGTGTTCGCCATGACGGGATTCACCTACCGACGGGTGCCCGCCACGTCGCTCGCGCGCGACATGGTGGCAGCGGGCAAGGTCGGCGCCATCCACACGGTGCGCGCGAGCTACCTGCAGGACTGGCTCACCGACCCCGAGTCCCCGTACACGTGGCGCTCGCAGAAGGAGCTCGCCGGCTCCGGCGCGCTCGGCGATATCGGCGCCCACGCGATCGACCTCGCCCAGTTCGTGACCGGGATGCGCCTGGCCAGCGTCTCGGGAACGATCGAGACCATCACGAAGAAGCGTCCTATCCCCGGCTCCCCGGGCGAGTACGGCGACGTCACCGTCGACGACCTCGCGCTCTTCACCGGCCGCTTCGAAGGCGGGGTCCTGGCGCAGTTCGAGGCGTCCCGCTTCTCGACGGGGCGGAAGAACTCCCTGCGGCTCGAGGTCTCCGGGGACAAGGGCGCGATCGCGTTCGACCTCGAGAACCTCAACTTTCTCGAGTACTTCGACGCGACGGCGCCGATCGAACAGCAGGGCTTCACTCGAATCATGGTCACCGAGCCCCAGCACCCGTACGTCGACGCGTGGTGGCCGGCGGGCCACATGCTCGGCTACGAGCACGGCTTCTCGAACCAGGTCCGCGACTTTGTTACCGGTATCGTGGAGTCCGTGCAGCCGACTCCGTCCTTCGCCGATGGCGCCCAGGTGCAGCGCGTCCTCTCGGCGATCGAGTCCAGCTCGAGCCACGGGAGCGCGTGGACCGCGGTCGCCCCGTGACCACGGTCGTTCATCCCGGAGACTCCCTCACCCCGCGCCAGCGCCTCGTCTACATCCTCGTCCTCGGGGCCCTCACGGCCCTCGGACCGTTCACGATCGACCTCTACCTCCCCGCGTTCCCCGCGATCGAAGCCGACTTCGACGTCTCGACCGCCGCGATCCAGCTCACCCTGACCGCGACCATGCTGGGCTTCGCGCTCGGGCAGCTGTTCGTCGGCCCGTGGAGCGACCGCGTCGGGCGCAGGCTCCCGCTCATCATCGCCACGAGCGTCCACGTCGTCGCGAGCCTCGGGGTCTTCCTCGCGCCCTCCCTCGAGGTGCTGCTCGTCTTCCGTGCGCTGCAGGGCGCGGGGGCCGCGGCGGGCGGCGTCGTCTCGATGGCGATCGTGCGGGACCTCTTCGGCGGCCTGCCGCTCGTGCGGATGCTCAGCCGGCTCGCCCTCGTGAGCGGGCTCGCCCCGATCGTCGCCCCCGTGATCGGATCCCAGCTCCTCCTCCTCATGCCGTGGCGCGGCATGTTCGCCTTCCTCGCCGTCTACGGCGCCCTCGTCGTGACGGCGGCGATCTTCTTCATCGTCGAGACGCTCCCTCCCGCCCGACGCGTCGACCTCGGGCACTCGACGGTCCGCCAGCGCTACCACGCCCTCTTCAGCGACCGCGTCTTCGTCGGCGTCGCGATCATCGCCGGGATGACCTTCTCGGGCCTGTTCGCGTACCTCTCCTCGTCGTCGTTCCTGTTCCAGGACGTCTACGGGCTCGACCCGCAGCAGTACGGGTTCCTGTTCGCCGTCAACTCGGTGGGCGTCGTCATCGGCGTCCAGACGAGCGCCTTCCTCGCCCGGTTCATCGGGCCGCAGTGGATCCTGGCCGGAGCCCTCACCGTGCTCGTGCTGTCGGCGGGCGCGATCGTGCTGCTCGACACACTGGATGCCGGGCTGCTCGGCATCCTCGTGCCCCTCTGGTTCTTCATCTTCGCGTGCGGCTTCACCTTCCCCTGCACGCAGGTGCTCGCCCTCGCGAACCACGGCAGCGAGGCGGGCACGGCGGCCTCCCTGCTGGGCGCGCTCAACTTCGGACTCGCGGGGCTCATCTCGCCGATAGTCGGCCTCTTCGACATCGACAACGCGATCCCGATGGGCGTCGTCATGGCGATCACCTCGCTGGTCTCGGTGACGGTCATGTGGACCGTCGTCCGGCCCTGGACCGTGCCGGCGCTCTCGCGATGAGTATCAGTCAGGCCTGCGAGTCGTCGGGGTGTCGGTGCTAGTTGTGCCGGTGGTTCTCCGCGAATGGGCTCCGGGGGCGTAGTGGTACGTCGTGCCCGCTCTCGGAGCGGGCGATGAGTTGACCGTCGTGTTCGTGGAGGCGCCACTGGTTGGCGTGGAGTTGCATGTGGTGGAATCGGCAGAGGGTGATGGCGTTGGTGAGGGTGGTGTTGGTGCCGTTCCACTTGTCGATGTGGTGCAGTTCGGTCATTGAGGGTGGTTTGTCGCAGTGTTCCCAGGGGCAGCC
>SXGT01442673.1_pt1 | contig 11156 bp, 5 predicted proteins | sample 3176221 | NCBI WGS metagenome assembly SXGT01 (sample SAMN11356862, study PRJNA531348) | freshwater metagenome | isolation source: freshwater sample F1-120 | place: China: Fuxian Lake, Yuxi | collected 2017-12-25
CACGGTCGGAGTCTTCGCGAGGTCCAGTGTGTTTTCGACCCACTGGATGTATCCGTCGGATCCGTTGCATCGGAACTGCGCCTCAAGCGTGTGTTCGACAAGCTCAATCCCCATCGCAGCGGCCGTCGTGCGGATCAGCTCGGAACTCCCGACCTCTCCTGGCCTTACGACCTGCATGTCGTCGATGAAGAAAATCGGCACCTTGGACGCTGCGATGATTTCATTGATCTGCGGTTTGTCGCTGCGATCGTCGCGTTTCGTGAACCGGTTCCAGCTGACGTCGCGAATGCGATGGGCCTCGTCGCAGATGAGCGCGTCGAGCGACTGTGCATCGGTCTTGACATAGTTGTTGAAATAGCCGAACTGCGCGGCGGCGCGGGCCCCGACGGTCTTGCGCAGGTTCTCGGTGAACGCCTTTGACCCCGTGGCGTGCAGCGCGACGTAACCCTGGGCGGAGAGTTCTGCCAGCAGATTCACGGCGATTACCGACTTACCGGTTCCGGGCCCGCCATGGATCAGGAAGATCGTCTGTTCCGTGCTGAGCTGACGGGCACGAACCTGCGCGAGTACGTGGTTGAAAACGACCTGCTGCTCGTCGAGCAGTACGAAACACGGCTCGTTGCGGATCACGCTCGCAGTGTGTTCAAGCAGTCGTTTGTGGGGACGGAAGGTGCCGTTGACAACGGTTTCAAGCACGTCCCCGCCGCTACCGCCGCCGAGGTTGCCGTCGAGGTAGGTCGCGAGGTCGTCGGCTCGGTCGCCAGGGAACACCGGCCACTGCCGGAGCAGGTCGGAGTAACAGTCGTCGAAAAGGTCGCCGGCGTTCTTTTGCTTCAAGTTGTGGGCGTAGCCGCAGGCGTTGAGCGACACCTCGTTGGTGTTGAACGCGGTGTGTACGTCAAGAAGGTACCGCTGGTAGTTGCCGACTTGGCGCGACGGATGCAGCACGTCGCGTTTGCGCCCGCCGAGGAACGTGAGGACGCAGTCCTCGATTGGTGAGATCTCGATCTCGTCCCACTGCTTCAGCTCGACGACGACGGCGTTGGGCTTACCGGCTGTGTCTTTGCCGGTGACCATGCAATCGAGTCGCCGGGATGTCTGGGGTAGCTGGTATTCGACGATCACTCCGTGGTCGGTGAGTGCAGCTGTCTGCAAGACGGACGACATCGCTCGCAGCGAGTTCTGCCACGACCGAACCTCGGACTGCGGAGCCTTGTACCGGAAGTGCGTGAAGAAGTTGTCTTCCAGTTTGCTCGCGATCCTGTTATTGGTGCTATCTGAAATGAAGTCAATGCTGGAACCGCTATAGAGATGCACGCAGTCACCGTTTCAGAAGAAGCACGGTTACTGCAAGTCTGTTCTCGATTGGCAAGACGCTCACATTGTCGGTCGTAACGGGGACTCTCCGTAAAGCCGAAACCGCCCCCACGCTTCGGATCGTCCTGGCGGAGGTGGCGCGTGCACACCCTGCCACTGCCACGACCCGCGAGGTGCCTGGAAGCATTGAGACTGGCTGTACGCATGCCGTCTGAGGATGTAATCGATGAAGTTTCGTCGGTCGCGTGATGCGGTTGGGCCAGTTGGCTTCGGTCAGCAGACCAAGTGTTCCAGATCGCGTATCCCAACTAGGCGTCACCGCACCTCGAACCGCCGCAGCCGTGCGACTTTCCCGTCGACCCGGCGATATGCCAAGCAACCAAGGACAAACGCGTGCGGTGCACCATCGATGTCGTTCGCCACCCTCGGATAACAACGCAGTCCCAAGAACAACAAGACGACTGTAGAGTAAATTCGAGATAGCGAGTTCATTCTTTACTCGCTGAGATCCTGCCAAACGCGACCGCGATCGCCCCGACGATCTGACACAAAACGTCGAGATCTGGCGCTCCTCATCAATTGAGATCTTGGCTCGCGTATTGCCGCGACCGCCACCTTCATGAGTAATCCCGTTTCGACGCTCATTAATTCTTTGCAGCTGACTTTGGTGATGCCAGCTTTGACTCCCCGAGAACTCCCGGATGAACAACAACTCTGCGCCTACCCCACCGCTTCGATCTACCCAGAAACAGTGAGATTACGTGACAAAGAACCGGTGAACTTCAGTTTGGGTCATTGCGCGACGTATGCGACAGCTCTTAGGCGATTACTCCGTCGGCGACGACCTAGGCGGTGGACCAATGAACGGTGTCCAGTTCACTTCCGAGATGAGATAACTAGTCTGTGCGTATGGGATCTGGCTGGGGCATTTCCAAGCGGTCGCAGACGCAGAAGTACTTGTCGACGCGGTGTAATTGTCAAGCGATGGACATTGTTCCGTGAGCGAGTTTGCGGAGCGGCGACCCGTTACGCGGGTCTCCACCAATGACGTGGGTTACACCGAGCATCTGGCAAGTGCAATTCAGTCGGCAACCGAACGGGTCTGGCTAAAGGTGCCGTGGATCGGACCGTTGGGTCGAGGCCCCGGTCGACTTATTTCTAAGGTTGAGGAAGCCACCCGTCGCGGCGTTGACATCCGACTGTTGCTTCGCCCCGAAGCCTCTAATACCGCAACGCTGCAACACCTAACTTCGAGAGGGATACCGCACCGCACGATCAGGTATCTGCATGAAAAAGAGATGCTTGTCGATGATCGCCTCATCGTATTTTCGGCCAACTTCACGCCAACGGAACTTGAACGGAACGACAACCACGCCTATGAAATTAGTGCCATTGGCGATATCGAAGCGGCGGAATCAGCGTTTCTCAGTCAGTGGTTACTTCCCGAAGTTGAGGCCAACGCCGGTGAGGAGCAGTGGATTCCTGTCGAATCAGTTGTCCCTAAGTCGTTGTTGCAGCTCATCGGACGCACGAAACTGAATCCATTGCAAGCGAAGGTGCTGCCAGTCGTATTCGGGACTGATGCAGCGATCGTTGTGACCGCGCCAACAGGGTCTGGCAAGACGACGGTCGGCGAGGCTGCTGCACTCAAGTCAATTCGACTCCAGAACAAGAAGGCGGTGTACCTCACGCCATCGAGGGCATTGACTCGCGAGTTGCACGGCACGTTCGCGCGATGGAAAGCGAGCGGAATCCGCATCGCGATCCTGTCGGGCGACATCGACGTCGATATGGACTCGGTCGCTAGGTCCGATCTATGGGTTTGTACCACCGAGAAATTCGAGAGCGCGTTCCGGCGATCATCCATGGCTGAAGCAATCGCGGATGTGGGCTGCGTTGTCGTGGACGAAATCCACACTCTTGGCGATCCGAACAGAGGTCCGCTGCTCGAAGCGTTGTTGGCGCGACTGCGGCTGTTGGCCGCTCGAACCCGACTTGTAGGCCTGTCCGCGACTGTCGCCAACGATCAGCAGTTGGCCGACTGGCTCAATGCCCAGCTCATGCAGTCGTCGTGGCGTCCCTCCCGGTTGACCGTGCAGGTCCTCGGGTACGACTCGAAGCCCAAATGGCTTGACAACGAATCGGCGAAAGACCGCGCTTCGCAGCCAATCGTGGACGATGTATCAAGTTCTGGCGGGAGCGTGATTGTCTTTTGCGGTTCGAAGCCCAAAGCGAAGCATGTCGCCGCCGAACTTGCCTCCGTGCCCGTCGGGGATGACGACGAAGCGCTTGCCCGATTGGCGCTCGACAAGGGTGTTGGTTTGCACTATCGAGGGCTTTCAACGCTGAAAGAAGCCGAAAAGAAGTTCCGAGAGCGACGCATCTCAAGGCTTGTTGCCACCTCAGGACTTGCTCAGGGCGTGAACCTTCCGGCTCGGGCGGTACTCATCCGCGATACGACCCTCGGAAAGGAACCCTTGTCCGTCGGCGACGCGCTTCAGATGGCGGGACGTGCGGGACGTGTCGGACTGGAGGCCGCTGGCTTCGCGTTCCTATTGGTTCCACGCGACGAAGTCAGTCAGTGGAGAACGAAACTGCTCGAAGGCCACGCGGTGCGAAGCCATTTGGGTGAGTCGTTGGCTGATCACGTTCTCGCTGAGGTGCTCCTCGATCGGATTCGCTCCGCGCAGACGATGCGTGAATGGTTCGCTGGTACCTTCGCCGCGCATCAGGGCGGACTCTCGCGAAGCGAGTCCGATGGCCTCCTCGATAAGGCGATGGCCCTGCTGAACGATTGCGGTCTCGTCACGGTCGCGTCCGACGGTGACACGGTGACATGCACCGACCTCGGTGCCCTTACATCACGATTTCTGATTGATGTTCACAGTGCAGCCGCGATCCTGCGCCAACTCCCGGGAGAAGACCCCACCTCGGCCGACGAAGCGGAAGCCCACGTGCTCACGACCGTTGCCGGTGCCGCGTTGCCCTTTGCGACGGCGTTTGCGTCGCAGACCTTGGTCGACTTTGGACTTTCGATCCTCCCTTCCGAAACTGTCCGCATGTTGGGCAATGCACCGAAGGCGGGAACGGTCAAGACGCTCACTGCAGCTCATGTAGCCCTGACGGAACCAGGGCGGCTCAGCCGATCAGGCCGCATCGCTGACACTTCAACGACTGACCTACGCGACATCGCCGACGACCTTGCGCGACATCTGGCGTGGCTCGCGTCGCTCGGGACAGCGTCTTGGTTGGCGTGGGTGCCCGCGGTCGCAAACGATCTTGCTGCACGTATCAGATGGGAAGCTGCGCAACCGCCACGCGGTTCGGGACGTATCCTTCGGCTGTTAGAACGCCGCATCCCGGCTGACCAACAGCGTCAGCGAATCCCCAACGAATTCAGACGGGTTGCGCACCAACCTGACGCAATTATCGAACTCGCTACTGCAAGTGGCAGCCAGTCGGCACTCCCGCTGGTCGATATCTCGATTGACGTATCAGTCGGAGACGAGAGTCTTGAGACACGGCCCATGATCGATAACACCGACGCGTTGCCAGTCCGAATGATCGCCGCGACGCGTTTCGGCGTCGAACACACAAGTTCAGCGACCGAACGCTGGGATGGCGGTGCCCTTGTCATGGGCATTCCCGAATCAGCGGCACCCCGAGGCGAAGTTGTCGTCGAGGCCCTTGCCTATGGACGGATCGACTGGGACTGGACTTTCCGCCGCGTGTCATTTCCTCCACGGAGTTCCGACCCACTCAATTCTGTAAGTCTGGCAATATCAGAATTGCCGTCATCCGTGTTCGTACTTCCCAAGCGGCGCTCGATCTTCGGACGCCGCACATGGACGAAGCGTGTAGCAGAAGCAGCAATTGACGGCTCACGCGAACTCCGCCCGATTGCCCTCGCCGCATCCGGTTCGGGCAACGACCACAGACGAGCGTGGCGCCTCGCCGAGACCATGCGCGCGTTGGTATCTGTTGTCGACAGCGAACAACACATCACCACACCACTGGTCGCGCTTCGAAATGGCCAATGCGACATGTCATCCTGGGCGCTTTGTTACGCAGCGCTGTGCCGTCAGATCGGGTTCGAAACTGGCGTCGTCAACGACAGGAGCAGCGGCGGACTTGTGGCGATTGTGAGGATTGACGGCGAATGGCATCTAGTTCTTGTTGATGCGACCTTGATGCCAGCGAGCACTTCACCTGTAGTGCCATCGACACTTCGAGGAAACCTCACGGCACTGCAAATTCCATCACCTGAACCATCGCCTGGCCGACCGGAGCCGACATGGGGATTTCTCGCATCGTATCGATCACCGCACCAGTCCGGCACTGCGTCGGTATCCTCGCGGCTGCAGTCCACCCGACGCGAAGAGTCGAACTCCGGTGCTGCTCCGAGGCCGCACAAGGCGATTGTCAGACAACATGGACACTCTCAGGTCAATCACGCCTCGGCAAGCAGACCAGAATCGACTCCTTACGACGCGCCGAGTGACGTCTCACTGGCGGCGCGAGCAATACACGAAGCGAGGATCCCCGGCCTCTTTGATAAGCATCCCAGGGCTTATGCGCTATGGACAGATGCCGAAGACCGCCACCTGACGATGCTCGTCGAAAAGGGCTTGACCGTCACCGAACTGGTGCACCTCCATGGGCGACAGCCAGGAGCAATACGGTCACGCCTGCGCAAGCTGGGACTATCGAAGACGACCTGATCGAATCCCATCTCGCCTTTTTCGTTGAACTGCGGCACTCGAGCATGCTGATCGTTGCTCGCTTGTTGAAATTGCTTCGTCAATGTTGGTCTGTCTTGCTTGTTGACTTCGAGCAATGTCTTGTTAACGAGGTGCCGCGATCGTCACATGCTTAAGAAGTTTTTGAAGCAGTCATCAGTTCCGCTGTGATTATTCAATTTGGATTGTGGACAGTTGCGCTCACAAGTGCGTGGTCCGAATACGAGGCTCAAACGATACATACGACAGGCACTGTTGCATTGACGCGACGTCTATGACGCGGTGAGGCTGGCTAAATGCGTAGTTGTTCTTTGTGTGGCGCCCGGGTCGGAAATCTCTTCATCTAAGGGCTACTGGTTTCCACCTGATGTGATCATGTTGTTGGTCCGTTGGTGCCTACGTTACGGATTGCGTACCGTGACGTTGAAGAGCTCCACGCAGAACGTGGCATCACAGTCGATCTCGTCACGCTCTCTCGCTGTGTACGACACTTCACGCCGCTGCTGATCGACGTGGCCCGTCCGGCCCTCCATCGAGTCGGAAACCGGTGGTTTGTCGACGCGAACTACGTCGATATTGCTGATGTCTGGCGTTTCGTCTACTGGGCCATCGATGAACACGGCCAAGTGATCGAAATGTACGTCTCGACGAAACGAGATAACAGCGCGGCACGGAAGTTCTTCGCTGCGCGTTTGCGTCCAACGGCGTACCTGAAGAGATCATTACGGACCGCGGCGCTCGCCTACGTGATCGAGAAACTGCTACCTGGCTCGCTTCATAACACTGAGAAATATGCGAACAACCGCGTCGAGTGTGATCATGGCCGACTCAAACCTTGGCTACGACGCGATTCGCGGCCTCAAAACTATCCGGACTGCAAGCGTCTCCCTACGTCGCCATGCGTTCATACAGAATCTGCGACGCGGCCGTTGCGGCCTCGGGTCGATGCCCGCAGACGTCATCTACAGGTGGCTGCAGCATTAAACGAACTCGCGGACAAGAATCTAACCCGCAGGGAAGGCATGCGGAGTCGACGCGGCCAACGCGATCACCTAATGCGACAGTGCCACCGAGCAACTAGACCGAGAATTTCCACCGCGACCAGAGATACAAGCGTTGGCGCGACGTCGGATGCCAGGCGAAACCTTCACCGCTCGTTGGCTGACTCATCGGGTGATACTGGACGGCGATGGCGAGGTCGTTGTGTTCCCGCATTTGATTGCATGACAGTTCGGCGCTGCCATAGGGCAGCACCTTCAACAGCGCGTGAACATCGGTCGCACTCTCGAACTTCACAGCCATCCACGCGATGTGTTCTTCATGGTCACGCGCGCGCGCTCGATCACTCAAGCGTTCGAACAACTTCGCACGGCTCAATGTCGTCTGTGCCAAGGCGACAATTGCGCCCGAATTAATCAAACGCGCTGGCGCATTTGCAGTCGTCTCAAGGACGCGTTCGACGCCGATCGCCAGACACGATTGCGTTGCGATCTCGTTCGTCGCGATTCCAAATTCTTCCAACAGTCCGCGCCGCACCACGTCGCCGACCAGCGCGTCGGGTTCATGGTCGTTATCGTCGAGGAAATCGAGCTGCTCTTCGAACGTGACCGACCAAGTAAGCGGGTGAAATCCAGCCTCCGGTCGGCGCAGGCAAAACAGAACCCATCCGTCGCTCGATTCCAATACGCAGTGCAGTGCTGTGATGCCCGGGTTGACGAATCCATCAACCATTCCGAAGTAGCTGAGGTGTGGGATTTTCGCGACCACTTCCTCCGTGTGCATCTCAACGCACTGCGCTAACGCCCAATCGTGCCGCGCGAACTTGATCCGCGACTGCTCGTCGCTGAGTAACCCATCAGCGACGAGCAGCGAGCCTTTGCGAGGTGCTTCGTCTCGAATTGGATCCTTGGCAAGCGGAATCACAAGCTCTGCGGGCAGCTGCGCTCGAAGAGAACAATTTTCGATCTCAAGGATGATCTTGTCGCTCTGAATCCCGACGTCTTTACACCACAGTACGAGTAGGTGTTCCATCCACTGCGGCTCACCAAGACTCTCCCACCAGAAGTGTGCGTTGCGCTCCAGCGCAGTGTTGCGTTCGCGGGTGAACGCGTTGGCGCACTCCGGGGGAACGATCCAGGTCGTGTCCGGAAGCTTTCGCCGGTTGCGGAGATCGAGCGCTACGACAACGAGCACGGTGACGATCCCGAGCGAAATGACGATGATCAAACTGCGCCACCACGGATCGACGTAGCCAGCGAACAAGGCGTAACCGCCAAACACAGGACCGAGCGCCTGCGCGATTGTGCTGCGCTTCAACTTTGCGATTCGAACTATCGACTTCACTTCATCCTCATAACACAAGTGTTCAGCCACGCGACTGATGCCACCTGCGACCGAAACCCGACGAAGTCGTTCGGCTACGTCATCACAGGTTGCTTATTGTTCCTTGCTCGTGCGACGATCAGTGCTCTGTCCGCCGTTTGGAGTTGAACTGGACTGTGGACCCTAACTCGGAGTTGCCTTTCATTGGAGCGAGCCGACATGATCTCGTCGAGCTACTGGTCGTCCTGTTCGATGAAATTGGGCGGTCTGGTGAACCAAAATGGGTATCGTTAGAGGCCCCGATGGGCTGGGGCAAGACCCGAGTCGTGCAAGAGTTCTACCGCCGTATTGCTGCCGACCGCCAAGCAATCCCGCGGTATTGGCCGTCGTCGATTTTGAGCGCGGTAGCGAACCCGACGGCGGTTGCAGTCCCTGAAGGGCGCCGCAAACGCGTCTTTCCCGAACGGTATAGCCGTGCGGCTGGGGCGTTACCGGATTGGTTTTGGTGGGGGATCTCATGTAGTGAACGTGCCGGCACACCAATGCAGGCAATCGGCCACGACCTGCGTCAGTTCGACGAACACGCGCCCTCGCTCGACGACGCCTGGCAGAAACGGGCTCCCACTTCGAGACGGTTACGCGAGTGGGCAAGACGCCACGCTGACGTACTCGAATCAGGTGGCGGTGATGCAGCCTCAGTCGCCGCCAACGCGGCTGGAACGGCTATCCCCGTGCTCGGATTGGCGGTCTGGCTCGGCAAATTCATGTTCAGTGCCAGCCGAGACGCGACCAACAGAACACAACGGCGAGCGTTCCCCAATGAGATCCGCGCACATGGTGGCGACGAAGACGGGCTCATCGCCGACCTCGTCGCCAAACTGACGCGACTCGCAGCTGTGATGCCAATCGTCATCGTTGTCGAAGACCTCCACTACGCCGACGAGACACTCGTCGAGCTACTCGCTCGTGTCATCGCCGCCTCCGATGCACGGATCCTGGTGGTCACAACAATCTGGCCTGGCCAACTTGACAACCCCTCAAACCAAGTACACGCCCTCCTCGCTCGCGTCAGCGAAGCTCGACGTCTTCGCATCACCGTTGACGCGGTCGAAGGCACTATGCCTCCCGGAGTCTCGGTCACACGATTCGAGCCGCTTTCCAGTGAAGACCTCTCGGCGCTCGCGCAACATCTGCTACCAAACCTTGACGAATCGTCACGAGCGCGACTCGCGCAACGCTGGCCGCAACCACTCGCGCTGGAAGTCGTGGCAACGATGCGTACCATCCAGGCCTCTGCCAAACGCGGCGAGACGCTCACGCCTCAGATCCTGGACCGGATCCCGCGTGAGATCGAACGGCTCTACGAACGTGCCTGGGACGAACTACCGCCAGCAGCACAGATCGCGCTCATGCTCGCAGCCATCAGTAGTCCTCAAAGCATTGCCGCTACATATGCACTGAACGACACTCGCTACGACCACACTGCAGTCGACACAGCCTCAGCGTTCGTCGAGCATCTGCAAGAAGAACTCGCTGACCTGCAAAGCGATCTCGACCACGCACCCCACGCCTACGCATGGATCCGCACCGTCGACGAGTGGCTTCGCCGGTTCCATGAACCAGTAATGCGCAAAATTGCGTTCACCAAAAGCGAAGAACACCTGTCACGCTACGAAATCGAGCCGTTCTACGAAGCGCTCGCCGAGTATCTCCTCACCCAAGAAGTCACTGACGATGACATAGGTTCTCACCGCGACCGGATTCTCATCACGCTCTACGCAGAAGGCTTTCTCACAGACCCGAACCGTGCCCTGGAGTCAGTCCTGCGTTGCGTCAAACGCAACACGCACTCCACAGACGCGGCTCGCGACACAATCGCCCTTGTTGAACTCATCGAATCGGCACAAACACTCGACCAAAGCGACGTCGTCGCTTCACTACGTGAGTGCAAAGCAGACGCGCTGACAACAATCGGCAACCACGACGCAGCGGTCGCCTTACTCCGCGAGATTCTCGCCGATGCTGAACGGACCCTCGGCGCCGACCACCCCCACACGCTCCTAGTACGCAGTGGACTTGGCGTGTCTTTGATCTCGGCCGGAGGCTACGACGAAGCCATCCTCCACTGTGAAGCAGCACTCAACGACAGCGAGAGAATCCTCGGCCCCGACCACCCCCACACACTCACCACCCGCAGCAACCTCGCCACTTCCTACGGGTCTGCGGGACGCACGAACGAAGCCATCACCATCTTCGCGCAAGTCAGCGCCGACTGCGTGCGGACTCTCGGCCCCGACCACCCCCACACACTCACCACCCGCGGCAACCTCGCCACTTCCTACGCGTCTGCGGGACGCATCAATGAAGCCATCACCATCGAAGAGCAACTGCTCGCCGACCGCGTGCGGACTCTCGGCCCCGACCACACACTCACCACCCGCAACAACCTCGCCACCTCCTACATGTCTGCGGGACGTGCGCAAGAAGCCATCACCATCCTCGAGCAAGTCCTCGCCGACTGCGTGCGGACTCTCGGCCCTAACCACCCCGACACACTCAGCACACGCAACAACCTCGCAAACTCCTACTCGTCGGCGGGACGCATCAACGAAGCCATCACCATCTTCGAGCAACTTCTCGCCGACCGCGAACGGAGCCTCGGCGCCGATCACCCCGACACACTCACCACACGCAACAACCTCGCAAACTTCTACTGGTCGGCGGGACGCACCGACCAAGCCATCACCCTCTTCGCGCAAGTCCTCGCCGACTGCGTGC
>SXGT01626885.1_pt1 | contig 11156 bp, 7 predicted proteins | sample 3176221 | NCBI WGS metagenome assembly SXGT01 (sample SAMN11356862, study PRJNA531348) | freshwater metagenome | isolation source: freshwater sample F1-120 | place: China: Fuxian Lake, Yuxi | collected 2017-12-25
CCGTGGATCGGTTGGCCCGGATCCGCATACGGCAACCGCACCACCGCCTCGTATTCCGTTGACCAGGTCGAAAGGGAATCCCCTTCGTGCAAGGCAGACAATGGCGCCTGTGGAGGGCCGTGATCCTCGCCGCCATGCCCCCAAGCGAGGGCGATCCACAGCATCATAACGCACCCCCGGGGATCTGGCCTTGCAACCGCCATAGTTCGAGCCGCGCTCGTTCTAGACGGTAGCGGGCATTCAATTGAATTTCCAATGCGCGAACCAAATGCTCCCGCCGGGTGGCGAGCTCGGACGCCGAAAATTCACCGAGCAAGAACGCGCGACTGGTCTCCTCCACCGCCGTTTGCAAGCCCTGAACCTCGGAAATTCGCCTCCATGCCGCCTCCGCCAGGCGCTCCTCGCTGTCCGCCGTCGACCACTGCGCTTCCGCTTCAAAACGCCGGATCTGCAGCTCCGAACGCCAGTGGTGCATTTCCGCCCGCGCCGTTCGCACCGCGCCAACCCCAGGTGCCAGCAGCGGAATCTCCAGCTTGATACCAACGATCGGCTCCGACTCACCGTGCATGCGCTGGCCGAGCGTCAGCTCTGGCGAGGGAACCCGGTCCAGGATCGCCAAAGTCCGCGCGGCTTCCGCACTTCGAGAAGCCTCCAGCGCCACCTGAACGGAGGGTCGATCCTCCAGGCCCACCAACGCCGGCCGCGGAAGATCGGGCCAGCCCACCACGTCGATTTCGCCCGTCGGCGAGCGCCCCAACAGCGCTTCCAACTTCAGTTTTGCAGTGGTCTCCTCCTGTTGTGCGAGGGCCGCCTGTGACACAGCTTCCAGGGCCAAGGTCTCGCCCATGGCGCGATCGATGGGGCTGATCTCCCCGGCTTCCCCCAACCGAACCACGGCCTCCCGCACCCTTTCGCTGTCCACTGAGAGGTCAGAAGACAGTTTTGCCCACTGTTCGGCGCGAACCACATCCAGGTACGCTGAGGCAATTTCGGCAGCGAGATCGGCCGTCCGTTCGTCAAAACGAGCGTCTGCCCCTCGCCGTTGAAGAGCCGCGCGGCGCCAACGGAGGATCGGCTGGCCAGCGATCGGAATCGGCAGGCTCGCCCGCCACTCCACCTCCTCACCCGTTTTCTCAAACTCCAACGAAGGATTTTCGAGCGCGGCGGAGTGTTGGGCCTCGCCCAAAGCAGCCTCCCTCTCCGCGCGAAGGATCTCCGCATAAGGGCTCTCTTCCATCCCTTCGCGAAGGGCGGACTCCAAATCCAGTTCAGCGCCAAAGGCGACGGCGAGGCAGAGGGTCAGCATGAGCGGCGAGTAGCAAATCCCGCGCCACGAAATTCGCCCCATTGGCACGTCGGGGAACGGCAAAAGTGTGACCTCCCCGATCACACCCCCTCCCGATCGATCACACAGGCTTGATCCCGCAACGACAGCACACCCGCGCGCATTCGCGCTTCCATGATGCACTTTGTTACCACTTACAGCCCTCACAAATTTCGGACATCGGTTAACCGGGCGGCGCTAACGCCCTGTGGCGCTGCCGTTGTTGTTCGAGGTCGCTATGATTCGCAGTTTATTTGGGTTTTCCGCCCTGTTTGCTATGGGATGCGCCCCAGATGGAGGCAGCCTCCGCGAGCCCGGCGTTGACCGGCCGACCTTTTCGGACGCGGGCACCCTGCTCGGGGCTCCGCCGACGCTGGCCGAGTCCTCCGAGTCCGGCTTACCCAGCGCCAAAGGCTTGGGCCTCCCCACCGATGAACCGGTGTTTGTCAGTGTCGACGCCTACCTTGGATACCAGCCGAACCACGACGTGCCAGTGGATGGCTTTGTAGGCTTTCTGAAGCCGTTTTCGTTCAACGACGAGCCCGAGCCCTCCCGGGTGGTGTTCTATTTCGCGAGCGCCTCCCAACCGCTTTGCTCGGTTTCTTTGGGCGTACACAACAGCGCTCCCGACAATGTCAACGATGCCAGCACCGATCGGTGGAGGGTGGGCAACCAGCTGTACACCGGCTTGTACGTATTTACGACCGACATTTTGGAGGAGTCGACCTGCGACACCTCCAACCGGGACGCGTGGCTGGACTGGTTCGACGCCTGGGGCGTTCTCGGGTTTGGATTCTCGGGCTTTTCGAGCGATGGACCGCCCTCTTCCACAGTTGCCAGCGTGTTGACCCACGGCGACCGGATCGAGACCAGCGAGCGCACCGGCGAGGCGTACGCCCTCGATGAGGCTGGAAAAGTCGGCGAACTCCTGCCACCAGGGGCCGACGAAGGTTGGGACTACTCCCTTCCCACCTTGTTCATCTCCTATGGTCGCGATTGGATGCCCCTCGAGACCGAATAGACAAGTACTTGACTATTCGACCGCGAACACGATGAAAGCGCCCGCATTGTTGTTCGCTCCGTCGCCCCCTTTAATGCAGGCGTCCACTTGGTATCCGGTGACCGCCGCGGCGCCTTGATTCGTGTTGACCGTGGCCGGAAACATCGAACCCGGGACCTCCAACTCCACCTGACCATCCACCACTTCCATGTCCCCAAAAAACAGGAATTGGCCCTGCGACATCTCGTTTTGGCCGTTCACCATCGGAAAGACCTGAACATAATATCCCACGCTCGTTTCCGGGTTCCCGAACACATCGGTCGGATGGTCCACTTCCAGAGTCAGCGTTTCTTCCGGAGTGATCGGCATGATTTGACCAGTCCAATCCGACCAATCCCCGCCACGGCCGATCCTCCGTGGCCAAGGCGGCGCTTCCAGTCGGTGGGTGAGTGAAACGGTTGACGACGCTGTGGTGTCGTCCGCGAGCTCCACATCGATGTTGAACGCGTCGCCTTCGTACATCAGAACGTTGGGTTTTACGATGACCGACGTTCGTCCATCGGTGTTGGGCGTAGGGAAGGCAAAATTGGTGTTCGCCCACGGAGTCGTGGACCCCATCCCCATGACCGCGAGCTCTTCCGCATAGGCCACCGAAGCGTCCGGATCCAACGACGCTGCCAGGATCGCGGCCTCCTGATTTCCGGGGATCTCAAAGGTCAACCATTCGTGCTGCAGCCGAGCGGCGTCCCGGATGCCCTGATCCTCGCTCCAAAAAGAGGCCATGTCGGTGTATTGGATCCGAAGGGAGGTAAAGACGTGCACGGTGATCGGGTTAGGCGGATCCTCGGTGTCGATACCAGTATCCGAACCCGTATCGGTATCCGAACCCGTATCGGTATCCGAACCGCCCGAATCCTGTTCGTCCGAGTCCTGCTGCGCGGTGTCCTGGCCATTCGAGTCCGCGCTATCGGTGTCCGAAGCGTCCGTATCCTGCACGCCCCGCGCACACCCCAAGGCCAACACCGCCCACCCGCCGATCCACCGCATGCGCCCCCCCCCTGCGCGTACGGATCGCGAGGCACACCGCTTGAGGGCGGCTAGCTGCGACGGCGCCGCACCATCGCGACCAATCCCAGGATCATACCCATCGAAGGCGCCACATCCCCCGTCGAGCAACCGCATCCGCGTTTTTCTACGTCGGTGTCCGTCGCGACGGTGTCCGTATCCCCCGGCCCGGTATCGACCACGACATCGGTGTCAGCGACATCGGTGTCGCTGTCGGGAACGTCGGTATCCACGGGAACGTCGGTGTCGACGGGAACGTCCGTATCCACGGGAACATCGTCCGCATCGGCCTCAACGGTGGCGCTCGCCAACGCCTCCCCGTCATCGTCACAATCGGCATCCGCGCTTGCCACCACATCGTCGGTCCGAAGGCCATCGCCGTCGGCATCGATGTAGCAAAGCTCTTCGCCATCGCAGTTTTGATCGACGCCATCCGCGTCAATCTCTTCCGCAAACGAATGAATCGCCGCATCACTGTCGTTGCAATCGCCGGGCGAGGCGTAGATCGGCGCCTGACCTTCGCCGTCGCACCCGAGGTCCACGGTGGAAAGGGTGGTCGAAACCGCATCGCCGTCGTTGTCAGCGTCCGTGTAGCAGAGTTCTTCGCCGTCGCAGTCATCATCCACCAGGTTGGCAACGACCTCCGTCACACCAGGGTTTTGGTAGACGTCGGTGTCGTCGCAATCGCCGGACGCCATCGACGCCAACGCTTCGCCGAAATCGGTACAATCCGCATCGCCGAGGATCGCAGTGCCGGTTCGATAGGTATCCCCATCATTGTCGCGGTAGCACGCTTCCTGTCCATCGCAGTCTTCGTCGACGCCGCTCGCCTCGATTTCGGTGCCACCAGGGTGCGCATTCGCGTTGGCGTCGTCACAATCGCCATCCACATCGCCCGCCGTCGCCTCCGTTGCATCGCCGCAGTCGGCGTCCGCACTGGAGATCACGTCTTCGTTGCGGAAATTGTCGCCGTCCAAGTCGGCGTAACAGAGCTCCCCGCCGTCGCAGTCGTTGTCGATCTGATTGCCAACAATCTCCGTTGCGCCAGGGTATGCCGCCGAGTTTCCGTCAGCGCAATCCCCGGCCGGCATCGACGCAGGCGCTTCGACACCGTCATCGCAGTCCGCATCGGAACTCGTGGTCGTGCTGGTCGTGCGGTAGTCGTCCCCATCATTGTCCCGGTAGCAGGTAATCAATCCATCGCAGTCTTCATCGATCGTGTTGCCGACAATTTCGGTCGCCCCCGGGTACACAATCCCGGAGGCATCGTTGCAGTCGCCCTCGATCGGCGAAAACCCGTCACTATCGGCGTCCTCAGCCACGGAACCGTACACATACACCTTGCCCGCCGCACCGATCAGCAACTCCGCGTTTCCATCGCCGTTGGTGTCGGCAATGCGCACAGGCGAGCCAAAGTTCGCACCCCCAGGAGTAAATTGAGTGCCGTCGCTGACCAGACCGCTCGCCCCGCCCAAGTGGACTTCCGCTCCCACTTGCGCCTCCCCGAACACGACATCGGAGAATCCATCGCCGTTGATGTCCCCCGTCGTCATCGCATAGCCAAACGCAGTTCCGGCGCTGCCTACAAATTGGGCATCGGAGGTACTGTCCGGTCCATTGGCCCCCGACAGGTAGAGGTCCACGGAGCCGCGTCCATGGTTAAAAACATCGCAACACGGTCCGTTTTCGTAGTCCTCCACCAGGATATCCGCCCAACCATCGTCATTGACGTCGGCGGCGGCCACCACCTCCCCAAACTCATTGCCGCCGGCGGGTGCGGGAATGGTGACCATCGGGGTTCCCCCGAGCCCCAAGCTGCTGCCTTCGTACACCAACACCTGGCCCTTGCCGTCGGAAAAAACGTCGCAGCATACGCCACCGGAACGATCGCCGGCGATCAGATCCGCGGCCCCATCGCCGTTCACATCGGCAAGCACTTGACTATACGCAAACTGACCCTGCGGAACCGGTGGCTGAATCACTTGATCTTCGGTGATGTCCACCACTCCTTGAGCGCCCGCATAGATGTAGATGTTGGCATACGGCGGATCCGAGACCGCCAAATCGTTGGCCCCGTCGCCATGGATGTCGCCGATCGACAGGGTCCATCCGAAGTCCTGGCTCGAGGATGGGCCCGAAAAGGTGGCGTCCGGCGGCACCGACGCGCCTGCACCGGCCAGCGTACTGCCATAGTAGCAGTAGACTCTGCCCTTCCCGCTGCCAGCTTCCGGATCGCCCGTCACCAGCTCCGCTTGGCCATCGCCGTCTAAGTCCCCGATCGCGAGCGAATACCCAAAAAATCCGCTGTTTGGCGCCACCAATTCCAAATCTGGCGACGCCGAAGCGCCATTCAGGTCGCCCCAATGGATGTACACCCGGCCAACCAATCCCGCGTCCGGAATGCCCACCGCCACGTCGTCGATCCCGTCGCCGTCGATGTCCCCAGTCGCCATGCTGGTCGAGTAAAGCGCGGTTCCGTCGGTCCATAGGGTGGCGTCCGTCGCCGGAATGCTTCGATGCATCGACGCCTGATGAACCGCCCCGCTCTCGCCCTGACACCCGAGCAACAACGCCAGCCAGCCAAGCCGCATGGAGACCTCCTGTCGGGATGCTACCTCAGCCAGTCCACAAACCAATCGGCGCCGGGTCGGTTGAAACGCACCTGTAACGCCCGTTGGTAAAGTGCTTTACGATTCGGCGGAATGGTAAAGCGCTTTACTACTCGATCGGCCGGCCACGGAGGGCGGACAAGGCGCGAACCGCCGCTTCTTCCTCTGCGAATCCGATCAACAGCTCAGCGCGCCCCATCCCCCGCGGGACCACCGGCGCGAAAGAGTCCTGCCGGGTGCCCACAAAGGTACGGTTGCCGGCCCAGCGGTAGTCGCCGCTTTCATCCGCATAGAACGTCAAATCCATCGGAATCGTGCCGACCTCGAACTGGTAGACATCGGTCAAGGCCAGCTCGAGATCGCCGTGAACATTGTATCCCAAGTCCTCGAAATATGGGATTTCGACGTGAAGATCGCCATCCTCGTCCGTCACGATGATTTCGCCCACGGTCGGGTCCACATAGGTGCCCACCAATTCGGCATGATCGGTTTCGTCCATGGGAAACGGAGGTGCTGTCTGTGCGGCGGGCAACACCTCAGCCCGGGTCATCAATTCCACGGCCAACTGCCCGAAATTGTCCCCATACCCATTGGACAGAATCGAAATGGACATGCGCTGTTCCGGGAGCACATAGGTCGCCGACGTGAACGCCAGCGTGTTTCCACCGTGCATCCAGAGCGGAATGTCGTAATAGCCGCTGCCGAGGTGGGCGCCGTCGATCACCATCCAGCCGTAACCGTAGGTTTGAGCTTCGTAACTCGGATACATCCGCGCATAGCCAGTGGTCATCGCCTCCCGCCGATCGTCGGACAAAACGGCTGGATCCCCGTCGATAAAGAACCCGCCAAAGGCGGCCATATTTTCGGCGGTGGACCAGACCAAACCCGCAGGACGGACGAACCCATTGTCGGCCTGGTCCTCCATCGGTATCCGGCCGGAGGCGTACTCCGCATCGGGATAGTATGGAACAAACGGCTCAGTGGAGATCAGGGAATACCCCGTGCCGATCGCAAAATCGCCGTCCGCTTCCACCTCGGACTTCCGTGCAAACGTTCGCGTCAATCCCAGAGGAACAAAGACATCTTCCGTGAGCACATCGGCCCAGAGGCGCTCGGCCGCCACTTCCGTCGCCAAGCCGGCGATCGAGAAGTTGGGATTGGAATAGTTCCACAATGCGCCGGCCGGGGCCATCGCCCACTCGGTCGCTGCAAACACACCAAACGCCCGATCATGGAGCTCGGCATCGGCCGGAGCATCGTCCCAAGGGGTGTAGTCGTAAAGGGCGCCCTGGTGCGAAATCAGGTGGTGCAGTGTCGTCGTCTGATCCCAGTCCGGGCTTTCCACGAGCTCCAACCCCGGGATCGCCACCGAGACGACGTCGGTGCGGTCCAAGGTTCCCGCCTCCTCCTGCTGCAACAACGCCAGTGCGGTCATTTTCTTGGTGTCGGACCCGATCTGAAACAGGGTGTCCCGGCCGGGCGGCACATCCAATTCGGGGTCGGCAACGCCGAAAGTCTCGGAATATACGATATCGCCGTCGAGCCAAACCGCCACCTGCACACCGGTCGCATTTCCGGCATCCAGGCCGGCCGCCGCGGCCGCCGCGAGCTCAGTCAAATCCTGTTCGCTGTAGGGACTTTCGATTGCGATATCGGTGTCGATGTCCGTCTCGGAAACCTCCGAGTCCCCCGAATCCGATCCAGTACACGCCATCAGACTCCACAGGACCATGCGCACGAGCACCTCCGTCATCTGGCCACTAACCCAAGCGTTTGAGGGTGCGGTGGCAACACGGCTCGACAAGTTGACACCATAGGCTACTTTGCAGGCTTCATGAGAGGACCCATGTTTCAAAAAGCGCCCTCGACCCCCGAAGAACTCGCCGCTGCCAAACCGGTGGACATTGCCCCGGACAAGGTCGCGGAAATGGACGAAGCCACTTGGTACGCCCAGGTCTACCGTGGCGAAGACTCGCCGCAGCTCACCATCCGCGCGGTATCCATGGGCGCCATCTTGGGGTTCTTTCTCGCTTTTACCAATCTCTACATCGGATTGAAGACCGGTTGGCATTTGGGTGTGGCCATCACCGCTTGCATCCTCTCTTTCACCCTTTGGAATGTGTTCCAGAAGGTGGGGTTGGCGCGCACGCCGATGACCATCCTCGAAAACAACTGCATGCAATCCACCGCATCGTCGGCCGGGTATTCCACGGGTTCTACGATGGTATCGGCGATTCCAGCGTTGCTGATGCTGTCGGTGACCGAGGCCAATCCGAAAGGGACGCATCTGCCGATTTGGGTTCTCGCGTTATGGACGTTCTTCCTTGCGCTTCTCGGCGTATCTCTCGCGATTCCGATGAAGCGGAACATGATCAATCAGGAGCGGCTGAAGTTTCCTTCCGGCCTCGCTTCCGCCGCCACCCTCCAGAGCTTGTACGCCGAAGGCAAAAAAGCCGCGGAACAAGGCAAATATTTGATGCTCTCCGCGATCGTGGGCGGCATATTTCCGGCGCTGCTCGATCTGAAGCTCAAACCGGCCTTTGACCCCGAAACCGGCCTAAGGATCATGGAGCCCCTGGCGGATGGCTCGATGAAAGCCGGGCGACAGCCGCTGCTGGACAGCCTCGTTTCTTGGTTTGAAGGCGGTTATCTCCATATTTTCAATTGGCTCCCGGTGGGCGGCTTCAAGACCGTCAAAGACAAGGTGGTAGCGGCCACCGCCGCTGACTGGAATGTGATGTGGGAGGTCAATCCGGTCATGATGGCCGCCGGAGCCCTTACGGGGGTTCGCGCCACCGTTTCGATGATGATCGGCGCTGTGACGTTGGTGTGGATCGTGGGGCCCTATGCCATGGACGCCGAATGGGTCAATTTGACCGGAAAGACCGTCACCGCGATTACGACCCCAGGGAGAGCCTGGAAAGAAACCGGACTTTGGTTGGGCGCACCGATGATGGTCTCCTCCGGTCTGGTCGCGTTCTTGTTCCAATGGCGTACGATCGTCCGTGCGTTTCAATCCCTGGGTGGCGGCGGTGAGACCAGCGCTTTGGAGGCCAAAACCGAGGTGCCCATGTCTTGGTTTCTGGCAGGAGCGGGGCCCGCTTCCATCGGCATCGTGCTGCTCTCCTGGTATTTTTTCCACGTCCCCCCGTATTTCGGTGCGCTCGCCGTGGTGATGACGTTCGCCCTGTGTTTGGTCGCAGCGCGAGCCACCGGCGAAACCGACGTCACGCCCACCGGGGCGATGGGAAAAGTGATGCAGCTCACCTACGGCGTTCTGATTCCGCAGTCCTCCACGGCCAACCTCATGACCGCGGGGATCACCGCCGGCGCCGCCGCCACCACCGCCGATCTGCTCAACGACCTAAAGTCGGGGTACCTCCTCGGCGCGAACCCTCGGCGCCAATTCCTGGCGCAGGCCGCGGGGATCCTCTCAGGCACGATCGCGACCGTGATCGGCTTCCATCTCCTGGTTCCGGACGCCACCACCCTGCTCGGCACCGATACCCTGCCGCCGGCGTTCCCGGCTCCCGCCGCTCAAGCGTGGAAAGCGGTGGCTGAGCTGTTTCAACACGGGGTTGGCAATATGCACCCGGTCAATCGGATGGCGATCGGCATCGGCCTGTCGATGGGGACGGTCCTGGCCGTTCTGGAGCAACTGCTGCCTAAATACAAGAAGTACCTGCCTTCTCCCACCGGCATCGGCCTCGGTTTCATCCTTCCGTTCTTCAACCCCTTCTCCATGTTCGTCGGTTCGGTCATCGCCGAAGTCGTCCGCAAATCGGATGAATCGCTCGCCGAGCGAACGATCGTGCCGATTTCTTCGGGGTTGATCGCTGGGATTTCGATCATCGGGGTGATCGTGACCGCACTCAACAATTTCGTGCTGTAAATCCAATGGGACGCCCCTTTCAAGGTGACCTTTCCGCTTCCGTGCTCACCGAGGCCGAACGTCAACTCGACCAGCGGCCGGCGTCCGAGATCTCGCTGCGGGAGATCGCACAAGCGGTCGGCGTAAGCCATGTCGCCATCTATCGCCACTTTGAGAATCTCGATGCGGTGTTCGCCGAAATCGCCGCCAACGACTTTCGGACGGTGGAGCAGCTCCTGCTGGCGGCGGTGTCTGAGGCGACAAATGAGGAAGAAGCGCTGTCCGCAGCCGGACGAGCCTACGTCGCGTTCGCCGTGGTTCACCCCCACCGCTTCCGGTCCATGTACCGCCTGCTCGGTCTGAACCACCGAGCAACCAAGGAAGCTGCAACTCAGCTCTTTGGGGTGCTCAGCGAAACCATCCGCCAAGGGCAGCAAAAAGGTACGGTCATCCTCGGGGAGCCCGCGTCTGTCGCCACTGCCGCCCTTGCCGCAGCGCATGGGCTCGCCTGCCTAGCGATCGACAACGCCATACCGCCCCAGGTGGCGAATCCTCTAGGATTGTCCGAGATCGTCGCATCCATGCTTCGGCGGTAACGCCGTTCCCGCGCCATCCACTCACATTTTCGTTGCCGACTCAGATTACCAGTGGTAATTACCACCGGTAACTGGAGGCTCGATGTCTGCTCTTCCCGCCATTTCTGCTCCACCCATCCGTTCGACACAGCAACAACGTACACATTGGTCGCGCCATTTCGATCAGCCCAAGGTGCTTGAGCCCACGCGCCTCTCCATCGAGGGCCGACTTCCGCCAGGCCTGCAGGGCACGCTGCTTCGCAACGGGCCCGGGGTTTTCGATCTTCCAGGGGGGACCCGCACGAACATCTTCGACGGCGACGGGGTGGTGGTTCGCGCGCAGTTTTCCCACGGGCAGGCCATCGGCCAAGTGCGCCCGGTGGACGGCCCAGACATGAAAACCGAGCGAAAAGCCGGACGCGCGCGGTTTTCGGCATTCGAGCGGCCCGCGGATCGCTGGGTGGATCGCCTCGGCGCACGCATCAAAAATGCTGCAAACACCTCGGTCATGCGGTGGAACGGGCGTCTGTTTGCGATGTGTGAGGGCGGGCCCCCGACGGAACTCGATCCCAACACTCTGGAGACGCTTGGAGAGACCAACCTCAACGGCGTGATCCCAGGTGCATTTTCCGCCCATCCCGCCCGGGTCGCGTCCCGGCACACCACATACAATTTCGGCATTCGATACGGAATCGTCAGCCAGTTGGACGTC
>SXGT01787951.1_pt1 | contig 11155 bp, 6 predicted proteins | sample 3176221 | NCBI WGS metagenome assembly SXGT01 (sample SAMN11356862, study PRJNA531348) | freshwater metagenome | isolation source: freshwater sample F1-120 | place: China: Fuxian Lake, Yuxi | collected 2017-12-25
AGCCCTACCTTGGCTCATGCCCCCCAAAGGCGTTATCCATGTCGGCATCGGCGCAGGCACCGGGCCGATGCAAAAATGGCGGGATGCGGATGTAACAACGGCATTAATCATTGATGCCAATCTGCCCAAGTTAAATTGGCTAAACACCGAATTGCAAAATCACCCGCACTGGCAAGCCCAACAAGCAATCCTAGCTGCCCAAGAGGGAGAGGCTGATTTTTATACCGCCAACAACCCGATGGAAAGCGGCCTGTGCCTACCTAATTTATTCAACAATTTTTGGCCCAATCTGATAGAAACAGATACACAATCGCTGCCAACAAGATCCTTAGCTGCGTTGCTAAAAGAAACCAATACGACACCTGAGCATTACGATTGGCTATGCGTGGACTGCTTACCATCACTGGAAATCCTGCGGGGTGCCGAAAAGCAGCTGGAAAATATCAATGTCGTATGGGCCAGAGTCATATTGAACCCGCAAGCTGCGCAAATCGAATATGGTCTGGATAAACTGCAAGACTATCTGCTCGGCAATGGTTTTAAACGCAGCTTGATCGTAGAAGAAAATCATCCGGCTTTTGCCTCGGTATTATTTCTGCGCGATTGGTCGGTAAAACTTAATAATCTAAATACCGAACAGCAGGCCCGTATCGAAGCCCTGGCTCAGGATCGTGACACTCATGCCCAACAATCGGCACAGCGACAAACCCAAATCGAAGCTCTCGATCAGACCAAGGTTGCGTTAGAACAAGAAAAATCGGCACTGATAGAGCGCCGCAATGCACTTACCAACGAAGTGGCTGCCTTGAGCCGTGCCTGCGACGAACAAGCCAGACAGGCAAGCGAAAAACAAGCTCTCATCGACGCCCTGACTCAGGAACGCGACCATCACGCCAAACAATCCACCGATCGCTTGAGCCAAATCGAAGCATTGACAGAAGCCAAAGGCGCAGCAGAAGAGGAAAAGTCAGCCCTAGCTACCAGTCGCGATGCACTAGGCAATATACTACAGCGAACCAAAGAAGCTTTAAACGAAAACAACCAACAGCTAGACAGGCTTACAAGCAAGTTAGAGGAGCTTCAAATCCAGCTCCAGCTAAAGCAAGAGCGAATTTCCACATTAGAATCCGAACTGATTGAACTGGATGCCCGCCAGCGTATGCTCAACGAAAAAATGCTTAAGGCTATAGAGCACCGCGACACATTAACCAACGAAGTAGCAACTCTAAGCCAAACTCGCGACGAACAAGCCAAGCTGGCAAGCGAAAGACAAGTCCGTATCGAAGCCCTGGTTCTGGAACGCGACACTCACGCCCAACAATCGGCACAGCGACAAACCCAAATCGAAGCGCTCGATCAGACCAAGGTTGCGTTAGAACAGGAAAAATCGGCACTGATAGAGCGCAGCGAGGCACTAGCCAATGAAGTGGCTGCCTTGAGTCAAGCCCGCGACGAACAAGTCAAGCTGGCTACCGAAAGACAAGCCAAAATCGTAGAATTAACCCAGGAGTGTAATACTCATCAAGCGCAAGCTAATGAAATTCAGGCCAGATTAGACGCTTTAAATCAGACCAATACTCAATTGACCGCAGGAAACGCTGAGCTTGTTGCAAAACTCGATAGTCACAACAAAGACAAATCTGAATTATCCAAAACCCTGGAAGAACAAAACCAAGCGGGAGTGAGGCTAAAAAAAGACTTTGAACAGCTTCAAGCTCAACTTCAACAACAACAAGGGCGTATTGCCGAATTGGAATCCGAGCTTAGTGAACGCGATGCCCGCCAGCTCATGCTCAACGAAGAGATGATAAAAGCCGAAGCACAAATTGACTTGATCAAAGATGTATTGCTTAGAGAACCGGGGCTATGAGTCATTGTAAGGGCGATTTCAATCACCCGGCTAACGCGTCGCCAATAACAACTAGTAGAAGAATATGTTTTTAAAAATCCATTAAAATGATGTTCCTATTTCCAACTCATCTTACAATCATTCTCGAAAGAGCTTTAAGCTATTTTGGCCCAGAAAAACACATTAGCAATGCTCCGCGTGTTTAAAAAACTCATTGCCTGGTTAGGTAAAAATCGCAAAGGCCAGACGCAAAATCCATCCCCCCCCCTTGATTCAATCGCTACTAAACGGCCGGAAGAAATCCATTTTCACTGGCATTTTAACGACATGGTTCAGTCACCGGCATCGGTCGTTTGGAATGTCCTCCCTACATTATTGCCCCAACCTGTTGCTTCGGTTGCCGCAGTCGATGTTGCCAAACCCGTCTACGACGAACATTTATTGGATAGAGCGCGAACGCAGTGGCAGTTTGGCGATTGGGAGAGTTTGGCGGCGTTGTCTCGGGAAGAGATTGAAGGGCATCCGGAGCGGGCCAAACTAGCGCTGCTGGCCGCTGCGGGTCGGCTGCAAACCGGGCAGGAGACCGAGGCCAGGCAATTCATCCGTCTCGCCCAGGATTGGGGATGTAGTAAAAAACTGATCAGCCAGATTCTGATTGCTGGTGTACATAACAGTATGGGGCGAGCGGCTGCTATAAGTGGACAGGAACAGCGCGCAATCAGCCATTTCGAAACCTCAATCACTGTTGCAATGCCACAGTCCGATTTCCGACTGCTTGGTCAAACTCGCATCATCCGTGAAACTACAAAACTTGGTTTATTGCCACAGGCAGCACGGTTAATGGGCGAAGAATTATCCGTTATGCAGCGCACCCCCGCCTTGGATTCATCTCGACTCAAAATATTCGAAACCGAGCTGGAACTGCTCCACGGCGAACTTTCACTCGCGCAACAACGGCAACAGTTGTTTCATCATTTGTCGGCAGAAATTAACTCAACGACAACCGAAGGCCCTCTTGCCTGGATCGAAGCTCTCAAGAAAAAATCCGTCTCACAGCTTGGACAGGATCTATGGGTGTTGGAAAAAACCGGTTACAAGCGTAACGGCTATTTCGTTGAATTTGGTGCCACCGACGGCGTTTTGCTCAGTAACACCTGGCTGCTGGAAACAGAATTTGGCTGGAAAGGCATATGTGCGGAGCCGAACCCTAAGTTTTTCGCCAAGCTCAAGACAAATCGCCAATGCACAGTATCTGAGCAATGCATCTCGGGAAAAACCGGTAAGCGGGTCGAATTTGTCTTTGCCGATGCGTATGGCGGCAGTCAGGAATATGCTAACGAAGATATGCACGGCGAAAAACGCGCCGCCTATCGCGCTGCCGGGCACGTGGTCAATTTGAGCACCATCTCGCTAAATGATTTTTTGGAACAGCACGATGCACCGCATGAAATTGACTACCTGAGCATCGACACCGAGGGCAGTGAATTCGAAATTCTTCAGGCGTTTCCATTTGACAAATGGCGCATACGATTGCTGACTATTGAACACAACTATACCGCACGCCGCGCCGACATCCGCGCATTAATGGAACTGCACGGCTACCGCTGTATTGAACAGCAATGGGATGATTGGTATTACAAACCTGACTGGTCTTTTATAGAAAAAGCCCAGTTAAGCAAACGCAATATAGCGATACCCAAAGCGGCAGCATGTGATTTTAAGGGGCGATTTGTCGAAGTTATGGCCGCCCCCTTAAACCAGTGGACTCCCCTGCACCCCCTAGCCGGACAAATCACTGACAATGAGGTCGTTCTGCACAATGACCACCGCGTCCCCGTTTCAGGTAAACATGCTTATTATGACACCTATTCCGACATCCTGATTTTCAATCGTGGCGTACATGAACCCTTGGAAGAGTTTTGTTTTCAAGAAATCATCAAATACTTACCTGACAACCCAGTTATGTTGGAATTGGGCGCTTTCTGGGGGCATTATTCGATGTGGCTCAAGCAAGTCAGGCCGGACGCTGCGGTGCATTTAGTGGAATCCGAAGCGGATAATTTAGAAGCGGGCAAAATCAACTTCGCCCAAAACGGTTATGAAGGAATTTTTATGCAAGAGTTTATCGGTCATGAAGGTTTTAAAGTGGATCAGTATTTACAAGCACAAAACATTAAAAAACTGGATATTTTACATGCGGATATACAAGGTTTTGAGTTGGAAATGCTTGAAGACGCCAAAAAATCTCTTGAACAAAAAATAATTGACTATGTTTTCTTATCGACGCACTCTCAAGAGCTTCACGCTAAATGCAGTGATTTCTTAGAAGCAATGGATTATAAAATTCTCGTTTCATCCGATTTTGATAATGAAACAACCTCTTATGATGGCTTTTTGTTGGCGGTAAGTGCGTTGAGATGTTGAGCCGTATCAATCGAAAAATAAAAAGCGGAAAATGAATTATGATCGAATATCAGTGTTTTCAATAAGCTGGAGAAACAGCTTGATTTTTTACTGTAAATTATCTCTCTCAAGCTCTGGCTTTGGGAATGCACTGCGTACACCGCATAACCGTAGGGTGCATAAACGATAGCGTCATGCACCAAATGCGTGGTGATGTTTTAATTTGAGGACAGGTTGTTGGTGAAATCGATCGAGTCTGCTGACCCTATTGATTTGTATGGTGTGCAGATTACGATGTTACTGATAAATCAGCAGCACATCTAGTCAAGGTACACAGTCCGGAAGAAGCGAGGAGCTTTGTGCCTGATAGAGTATTGACCACCCATCGAGATATTGACGAATGTATCGATTCGCTCATCCGAATGGGTTGGGTCAATAACAATGCGTGTAGCATCACTGAGGCGACAAGGAAACAAAAATATCTCTACGAATATTGGCACGCACGGTCGGATTATGAAGTTGAATATGAAAAGCTGGTTTCAGAACCTGAGCGAGAAATAGTGGGCATTGGAAACACTCTTGGCATAGCAGTAAATAACGCAGAGGCCGAGCGGATAGCCGATGAACTTTCGAGACTAACGCCGCCAAAAGACGGCGGCTATGATCCTGTGACTTTATTACACCCACACCATAGGGGAAAATGGGCTGAAAGTATTAAGTATTGTCAGGGTCCCTATTTTCTATATGTTTTTCAGTAGCCTTTATTTATGCATCAATGCCGTTTTAAGCGCTCTTTCCCATACATGGTGGTAGAGGGAATTAAACGTTTAACTATTATCCAGGCAGCCTTCCTTCGATCATAACAATTTACAGTTTTAATTAATTCACATCCTAGACCAACAACATGACTTTCTCACCAATATATCCACATCTGCATCGCCTTAGCAGTTTAGAAATAGAAATTATCGACAAGCTAGCTCAATCAATAATAAACGAAACCGCACATCTTGATTCACACGAAATATATTCGAATATAAATAACAAAAACTATAGCCTATCCTACAAAACCATTTACCTTTCGCTAGTACAACTATCGCGACGTTTTTTTAAATCAGCAAAAAACTCTGATGAGCGAACCAAATTAATACGAGATATAAAAAAGCTAATGACTCACCTTGATGATATTCGTATCAAAAAGATTAATAAAAATATAGAAAGGGAAGATAGCAACAAACCAGACAACACAAAAAAATCTAACGACAATCTTCGAGAGGGGATAAGAATTGTCTATAGCTTATCTGTCGGCCGCATCCCTGTAGAAGAAGAAATAAATATTTGGCTTAGGAATTTCCAAGAAGGCGTTAGTTTTGACGAATTTCTATTGGGCATGATTTCATCCGAAGAGGCCAAAGCAAATAACAAAACAGCGAAAAATGAATTATTACTCTCCTTGACCGATGGGGAGTTTGTGCAAACCGTTTATGAAATTTTACTTGGCCGATGCGCTAAAGCATGGGAAATTGATGAGTTACGTGAGCAACTTGAAAATAATTATTTAACGCGTAGCGAGGTTCTCTCAGCCGTATTTGTTTCTTCCCATCAAATTCAAAATGAGCTAGCCAACTCAGTACCGCATGACGGGCTCTCTTGTTTGGTTATGGGTACTGGAACTCATGTTTCGGCTAAGGATTGGGAGTTCAAAGCGAAGACCTTACCAAAAGAGGTTAAAGGTATAAAAAACACCGCCATTAGTAAATACGCTTACAATTTCTCAATTAAAACAAAATCCCAAACCCTGGTTTCAGCAATAGCGAGCCTCTACCGTGGCGGCGATTTCATTGAGCAATTCATGGACAATATCACCGGACAGCACGGCTTTACTGAATGCTGTGAATTAATTATTGTTGACGCAGATTCTCCTGAAAACGAATGCGAAACTATCAAAAGATTTTTATCAAAGTTTAAAAACATCAATTACATACACTGCAATTATCGCATTGGCATCTATGAAGCATGGAACTTAGCTGCTAAATCTGCACAAGGAAAATACTTAACCAATACTAACCTAGATGATCTTAGACGTTATGATTCTTTAATGTTGCAGGCTGAAATATTAGAAACTTTGAATTTTGTCGATGTGGTTTATCAGGATCTTTTTTATACATTTGATCCAACGCTTTCATTCGATGATATAGCGAAATTTGGTCTGCAAACAACGTTACCAGTAATATCCTCGCACAATATGCTAGATTTCAACTCGCCGCATAATGCACCGATGTGGCGTAAACAACTGCATAATGAACTGGGTTATTTTGAAACACGCTATCGCTCCGCCGGCGATTATGATTTTTGGTTAAGATGCTTGGCGGCGGGTAAGAAATTTTACAAAATTAACGAACCACACGTTGTTTACTATCAAAATCCTAAGGGATTATCTACGCGACCGGATACACGAGGATTAGCTGAAAGCTGTGAGATTCTAAAAAACTATGGTCGAAAACTAATATCGAAAGATGTAGTGATGCCACGCAGAAAATTCATAGAGAATCTTAGTGCGGCAAACGGTTGCACAATTTCAGATGTCGGTGATCGATATGATCTAGTTCAACAATCGTTACGAAATTTAGCTAGAACCCAAAAATATCCAAAAATTTAAGAGTCGGTTACTTACATGAGAATTTTAATTGATGGTGTTTTTTTTCAACTCAATAACACTGGCATTGCTCGAGTTTGGGAATCTATAACAAAGATACTTGCTAGCCAAGAAGAACACGAAATCTATTTTCTTGATCGAGGTCGGGCGCCCGATATTAATAACGTCAAATATATACCATTTCCTACATTTTATGCCAAAGATTGCCCTGCAGACTCATTATTGATTCAGGATGTTTGTGATGAATTTAAAATTGACGTATTCACGTCGACTTATTACACCACGCCTATCAAAACGCCAATGGTATTAATGGTCTACGATATGATTCCAGAAATCTTTAACTTTGATATGTCACATCGAATCTGGATGGAAAAAAATACTGCAATAAATTACGCACAGCGTTATCTTTGCATATCTAATAATACTCGCAACGATCTATTGTCGCTTTATCCAGAAATACCGCCAAATTGTATTGAAATGGCATACTGTGGCGTGGACACGGACACATTTAGGCAACGCCCAGCAAATGAAATTAATGATTTTAAATTAAAGCACCAGTTAGATAAACCATACTTTCTATTCGTTGGATCGAGAGTTCAGCACAAAGGTTACAAAAATAGCGAATTATTTTTTAATGCGTTGTGCGAAACTAAAACTGCAAATTTCGATGTGTTTTGCGTTGGCGGCGAACCCGAAATCGAAACATCTGTCCTCGCCAAAATGCCAGCCAGTGTACGCTGTAAACGCGAGGCTCTGAGTGATTACGACCTTTCGTTAGCATACGGTGGCGCACTTGCACTTATTTACCCTTCTCTTTATGAAGGGTTTGGCATGCCGGTGATAGAAGCAATGGCAGCCGGATGCCCGGTCATTACAACTAGCCGGGGATCGCTTGCTGAGGCTGCAGGTAATGCCGCTTACTTAATCGATGGTAGTTCCGTTGAGGAAATGCGTGAAGCATTGGAGAAAATTCAAAATCCCTCCCTCCGTGAGGATCTACGACGTAAGGGACTTAAACACGCAGAAAATTTTCGCTGGTCAAATATGGCGAAAGCTTTAGTTGATTGCTTCAACATTGTCGTTGAAGAAACAAGCACAGGCAAATATGACTCCTTCTTTAATGAGTGGAATCTATTGCGTAAAATGCAGGCTAATGTTGATTACCAAAAACCATAAAATGACAAAAAAAGCACTGATTTGTGGCATCAATGGACAAGACGGAAGTTACCTCGCCAATCTGCTACTGGATAAAGGGTACAGTGTTTGGGGGACTTCTCGGGATGTTCTTGCGCGTTCTATGAATAATCTTGAAATTCTTGGGATTACTGAGCGGGTCAAACTTATATCAATGGCCCCAAGCGATTTCAGAAGTGTTTTTAATGCAATAGACCTAAGCGATCCAGATGAAATATATTACCTTTCTGGTCAAAGTTCAGTTGGACTTTCTTTTGAGCAACCGGCCGAGACGCTAGAAAGTATTGTTTCAGGAACATTAAATCTTCTCGAAGTCATTCGACTTAGAAAAAGAGTTGTCCGATTTTATAACGCTGGCTCCAGCGAGTGCTTTGGCGATACCAATGGGCATGCAGCGGATGAGACAACACCATTTCATCCACGTAGCCCATATGCCGTTGCCAAAGCATCAGCCCACTGGTTGGTTACAAATTATCGTGAGGCTTATGGCCTATATGCTTGCACGGGTATTCTTTTCAACCATGAATCCCCATTACGGCCTAAGCGTTTTGTCACCCAAAAGATTATCCAGGCCGCAGTTCGAATAGCAGAAGGAAGTAACGAGCGTCTCAAACTCGGACGACTGGATATTCAACGTGATTGGGGGTGGGCCCCTGAGTATGTAGATGCTATGTGGCGCATGCTTCAACTCGATGCTCCTCTAGATTTTGTGATTGCCACTGGCCATACTTTCAGTCTCCAGGAATTCGTTAAAATTGCATTTGAGCTGAATGGTATTAACTGGGAAGAGCACGTTGATATTTCTACCGAATTTCTTCGGCCATCAGATATTGCGATAAGTTCTGGCAACCCTGAAAAGGCCAATAGCTTGCTGAAGTGGAAAGCTAGTTATGCCATGTATGATGTTATAAAAATGATGATTGAAGCGAAAAAGGAATATGAAAACCTATAATCTCTCAGAAAAACTCTGCTTTCATGCCGATTATCGCGGCACTCATTATCTTGGTCAAGGATGGTCGCGGCCAGAAAAAAATCATTGCTGGAGCGATGGATACAAAGCAGACATTACTCTCTACATTCGTGAACTTTCGGAAAGCGATTTGATATTGCGCGTCAATTGTGCTGCTTTTCTTGCCGGAAATGAATTTGAAACCCAGAATATTGATGTATACGCTAATCAAAAATTAATTTGCTCTTGGAAGGTTTCTAAAAAATCATGTTTCGAGGTCGTAATAAATCGTTGCCTGATAAAAGAAAGCTATCTCAAAATTGAGTTTGATATTAAAAACCCAATATCGCCAGCCCAATGTGGATTATCTCTTGACCAAAGACTGCTAGGTATAGATATTTACGATTTAGTTTTAATTGAAAAGTTTAGTGATGTGTTACCAACGGCCCAATTAATTGGACAAGGGCATGATTTGGTTGGCGACATGTACAAATCTCTAAAAGGATTCCATAGGGCAATTAGAATTGACAGCAACAAAACATTTGAACATATGCTCAATTCTGGTATTTATGAAAAAATATCCTCTAGAGGATTAATGCCCGAGCATATGTATCGAAAAGCCACATCAACTCGATATTCTTATTATGTATCTGCGTTGACAGGGGTTTTTATTTATCCTTCGAATTATCCCTTGCTAATGCTCAGGGATGCTGCAAAAACTTGGATTGCTATTAACCGCCATTTATTATCACTGTCTGATGATTTGCCATATGGTCTCAGTGATGGGCATTATGGAAATTTTGTCCAGTTTGACAATGCAACGGCGAGATGGTGTGACCTAGGCTCTATAGTAAATAATCCTTCCAGCTTATCATTTGGGCTTGCAGAATTCATAAATTGTTATGTGACGCCTTTGTTCATGTTTAGCCTGCCTGAATCTGGGGAAATAAATATAAGGCAATTTATGTCAGAAAATAGAAATGGAATCAGTCAAGAAGCAGTATCATCTTTTATTGGTCATAATCCTAATTTAAACAATATCTACAACGTCATTTTTCAAGAAAATAGAGAAATTGCGCTGATTGACTTAGAGAAAATAATTGATGCAATTGATTTTAGTCATCATAAAGGGTTTTGGTCTGATTATCGAAATGTAGAGGCACTCACTTCTGCTTGGCAAGGAGATCTCTTGCAAAACACAGAAGATAGCCGATACAAAGCAGTACTCGACTTAGTGAAACGCTCTGACGCTACAACCTTTATCGACATTGGCTGCAATGATGGCATTTTTAGTTTGATGTGTGTTCGCGAGGGCCTTAAAGGAATAGCCATCGATTTGGACGAGCATGCGATTAACAAACTTTATTCGTTCGTACAACAACACCCGGAAATTGAACTTTCAATTGCTTATGGTGGTTTCATGGATGTTGTTCACACGGCAGACCTCGTTCTAGCGCTTGCTTTGACTCATCACTTGGTTCTTTCCCAACAATTGAATTTTAGCGCTATCGCAAAGCAATTGGCACTGGTTGCAGAGCGTTCGGTAATTACTGAGTTCATGCCCGATGGATTGGGTGGCACACCGCAGCATCCCGCACCGTTCCCAAACCCACTACCTACCGAATATACTCTTGAGAACTTTGTTGGCGAATTAAGTAAATACTTTAGGGTTGTTGAAGTCATCTCCTATGATCGACTTAAAAATAAGCCTTGGTACTCAAACCGAATATTAATATATTGTGAAAAATCTTAACGGGCCACCAAGAGACATGGCTATTTGCTGTAGACTCAATCAGACTTTACTGATTGATGAATTCTTGATTAATCTGCTCTGGGTGACAGGGCAATCGCGCTTAAATTTTAGTGTTTAAAAATCAATGCTGTACAAAAACGTTTTTCTTGATTTTTTGCAAAAACACACAAAATATGAATCAGGCTTGTTTGTAACCGATTGACTAATGGGTAATTAGAGTCTGCTCAGTAAATATATCTTATTGATTTATAATAGATAAATAGGTATTATTTGATATAATAGTGCACGAAAAAAGAGCCATTCCCCTCAAAAAGTGTGCAGCCATGATTCGAACCACCAGCTCAAAACAACTGA
>SXGT01393097.1_pt1 | contig 11154 bp, 14 predicted proteins | sample 3176221 | NCBI WGS metagenome assembly SXGT01 (sample SAMN11356862, study PRJNA531348) | freshwater metagenome | isolation source: freshwater sample F1-120 | place: China: Fuxian Lake, Yuxi | collected 2017-12-25
GATCAAGAAGCAGCCCATTTAGTAGAAAGCACACGACCCCGTAATGAACAAGCCATCATTCGCCACCCTGCACGCCGATGACACCAGCCACCTGACGGACACCCAGTTCCGAGTCCTCGCAGGCCTGCGGATGCTGCGCTACGGCATGGGCAACAACCGCTACACGCCGAAGAAGAACAAGGCCCGCACGTGGGAGTCCCTAGCGGTCGAACTGACAGCGGTCATCGGTGGCACGCCCGAGTCACGACGCCGTCACCTGCGCGAGGTGGTGCGCCTCGGCCTGGTGACCATGGACGAGGACGGCGTGGTGTCGATCAGTCCCGTGGGCAAATCTGACCACGGCGTGGGCAGTTCTGACCACGGTATGGGCACATCTGCCCACGCCCTGGGCAATATTGACCACGCCGTGGGCAAATCTGCCCACAGTCTGGGCAAATCTGCCCACGGGTCCGACGAAGAAGTGGCCTCTGAACAGGTCGAACAGCCCGAAACCGAAATCGCACTTACTTACACATACATAAACGAACCTTCACCTACCACCACAAACGTCGCACCGGGCGACGGTGGTGGTGGGTGTGTCCCATCCTCCAAACCCCACCGAAGGAACATCTGGGCCGACAAGTGCATGCACTGTGGGAGGTACTTGGACCCCGAGGAGGGCTATCTGGTGGGCAAGAAGGTGGCCTGTGGTCCATCGAAGGCTGACTGCCCGGTGGAGGAACCGACGCCTGCGCCGTACCGACCTTGGATTGATGAAGGCATCCAGACTGCGAGGGCCAAGGCAACGGCGTACGACGCCATGTGCGTCACCCAGGAGGTGTACACGGTGGACCGCCTCGTGGCCGAGGACGTGCTGGAGGTCATGTACCTGCGTGGCCTGACTGCCTCGGAACTGCAGGACATATGCGCGGCCAGTGGACTACCCATCAGCGAACACAAGGGCGTGATGGTGGACACCATCGTCGGAGCAGTTACAGCCCTGTAATGATGCAAATGGATACCACCGTTTGCACCTTTGAATCCATCTATGCAGGTGGACATGGCGGGTACCATGGACACCGTGAACGTGCTGTGCCTGTCCTGCAAGTGCATCACCCCGGCGACACGGTCGGGTCGGTGCCCTGACTGTCGCCTGGCACACCAGCGGTCACTGGAGAACCACCCGTCACGGCGTACGGCCAAGGCCCTCCGGTACAACCAGGAACACCGGCGACTGCGTGCTGCCTATGCCAACGCCATGGCCTGGGGAACGGCCTTCGCCTGTGCCCGGTGCGGTCAGCCCATCACCGGTGAGTTCCACCTGGACCACGTGGACGGTGGGTCCTATCCCAGCCACCCGTACTGCAACACCTCGGCAAGGAGTAACCCATGAGTGAAGGTCTGTGCTGGTGCGGTGCGGTGGAGTGGTTCGTGGGTACCGGCATGTGCCGTGACCACCTGGTCCTCCAGGAGCAGGAACCCGAGCATGCACCCGAGATGCATGACCATGCAGTCGACCAGCCCGAGGGCGAGTGAGCGTCACCTCGTTCTTCTGGTCCCAAGGCCCCACCACCCTGCCCCTTGGCGTCTTCTCTCCCCCTGTGGTCTCTCCGACACAGGGCGTGGTGCATGACCATGCAGGAGTGACTGCATGATCAGCGCAGGCGACCGAATCGACTTCATCCGCAAGCAGATCATCGACCCTCGGACCCGGCAGCCGATGGAGTTGGCCGGGTTCCAGGAGGACTGGCTGGAGGACACGTTCAGCGACGGGTGCCTGTCCTCGGTCCTCAGCCTTCCGCGCAAGAACGGGAAGACCTCGTTGTGCGCTGCGGTGGCCCTCAGCGAACTGGAGTTGAACCACGACGCCGATGTGGTCGTAGGTGCGGTGAAGGTGAAGCAGGCCAACCGGCCCTCGGGCCTGTTCGGCGTGATGAAGACCCTGTGCCGCCTCAGCGGCCTCGGCTACAAGATCAGTCGCAACAACAACGAACCCACGATCAAGAACGAGGACACCGGGTGCGTGGCCGAGATCGTGTCCTTCTCGGACGAGGACGCGGCGCAGGGTCTGAACCCGTCGATGTTGGTGCTGGACGAGATCGGCACGTCGTTCTGGTCCGAGTTGCGGTGGGCCTCGGCGCAGATGGCCATGGGTGGACGAGGGACGGATGCCCGTCTCATCGGCATCTCGACGCCTGCCTCCTTCGACTCGCAGTTGTACCGAATCCGGCAGCAGGTCATCAGCGGCACCGCTGCAGCGGAACTGCGCTACACCGAGCACTCGGCACCGCTGGAGCAGGACCCGTACTCGTTCGACACGTGGCGCACCGCCAACCCGGCCCTGGGTCTGTTCCTCCACCCGAAGTCGCTGGAGCAGGACGCCGCCTCGTTGGCCGAACCACTGTTCCGGTGCTTCCGTCTCGGGCAGTGGGTCCACATCGACGCCATGGACGGGTGGCTGGGCCTGGAGGGTCCGGGCCACTGGGACGCCACCGTGGCCGAGTTCGACCTGGAACCTGACGGCACCGTGTGGGTCGGTGTCGACAAGTCGATGTTGGACGACTTCTCGGCGGTCGTTGCCGTCCAGCAGTACGGCGACCGGTGGCTGTCCAAGTGCTGGACGTTCAAGCCGGTGCCGACCATCGACCACGCCGCCGTGCGGCAGTGCATCCGGGACCTGTGCCGCCAGTACAAGGTGGCCGCCGTGGGCTACGACCCGCGCTACATGGTGGAGTCGGCGCAGGAACTGGAGGAGGAGGGCCTGCCGATGGTCGCCGTGCCGCAGGGTCCTCGCCTCGTACCGGCGTATGCAATGTTGCACAAGGCCATCACCGAGGAACGGTGGTTCCACGAAGACGACCCGGACTACCGCACGGCGATGTTGTCCGCAGTGCCTCGCCTGATGGACACCGGTGGGTTCGTCCTCAGCAAGGGCAAGTCCTTGTCCAAGATCGACCCGGCGGTGGCAACTGCCATCGCCTTGTCGGTGTCCTCGGTGAACTTCATTCCCGACGAGTCCTTCCGCATCCTCTGAGGAGCAGTCCATGGCCAAGAAGCGCAACGACCACATGAGGGCCAGGGCACGGGACACCCGACGCACCGTGCCGAACCCGGTGCCGACCGCAGCCACCGCCAACACGTTCGGCACCATCGCTGAGTTCGTGGCCGCCGACCAGGCCGCACTGCAGGGCATCGGCGTCACGCAGTCGTCCCTCCTCGGTCTGCCCGCTGCGAACTACGCCGTCAACAAGATCGCCAACGCCATCGCCTCCATGTCACCGCTGGTGGTGGTGGAGGGCGACGGCATCACCCGCCGTCAGTCGACGCCACCCATCGCTGCGCGCCCGCTGGCCACCTTGGGCACCTTTGCGTTCTGGCACCTCGCCGTGTCGCACGCCCTCACCACCGGCAACTTCCTTGGCCTCCTCGCTGACTTCGACGCCAACGGATTCGCACGGCAGGTGATGCCGGTGCCGTCCAACATCGTGTCGGCCTACTTCGACCAGGCGGGCTACGCCGTGTACGAGGTGGCGGGTATCCCCTACGGCACGCAGGACGTGGTCCACATTCCCGGCCCGCACATCGCACCGGGTGAACTGTGGGCACGCAGCCCGGTGCAGGTGTACCGGCAGGCCCTCGGCATGCACGTGGCCGAGCAGACCTACGGGGCCAACTCGTTCGCCACCGGTGCGGTGCCCTCGGCCATCATCAGCCTGGACCGGGACGAGGTGCCCGAGCGGGTGGCCCAGCAGGTGCAGACGGACTGGCTGGCACGCCACGGTGCGGCGCAGCGTCGGCCCGCAGTGACGCCTCGGACCATGACCATCACTCCCCTGTCGTGGTCGCCGCACGACGCCGAGTTCATCGAATCCCGGAAGATGTCGGTGGCCGAGTGTGCGCTGATGTTCGACCTGGACCCGTCCGACCTCGGTGCCTCCATCGGCGGGCAGTCGATGACGTACGCCAACATCAGCGACCGCCAAGTGGCGCGCATCGTGGAGGTCTACGGGCCGTGGGCACGCCGCTTTGAGGAAGGGTGGTCCGACCTCATTCCCGGCCCTGCCACCTGTCAGTTCCAGCCCGAGAAGTTGCTGAGGATGTCGCCCAAGGAACTGGCCGACCTGCAGTCGGTGCGCCTGTCCTCGGGCGTCCGCACGGTGGACGAGGAGCGCATGGCCGAGGGCCTGCCGCCGATGCCCGAGGAGGAGCCGAACGACACCGGCGACACCGAGACGCCGACCGAGGACGACACCGACCCGAACGAGGACGTGGAGGAAGGCATGCCGCTGGAGGTGGAGGCGTGATCGGGACCGACGCCCAGGTGGACCTCGCCCTGGTGTCGATGATCGGCACCGTCCTCACCGGCATCGTGGCCACGGTCGGCGCGTACCTCACGCAGAAGGCCAAGGCCGACCAGGAGCAGCACCGACAGATGCTGGACGAGATGCACGCCGAGGTGTCCTCGGTGAAGTCGGCACTGGACGCACACGTGGCCTGGGAGATGGCCGAGAAGTACAAGGAGCAGCCATGAACGACTACACCCGCTCGTTCGACATCGGCACCGAGGGCCGCACCCTCACGGGCCTCGCCTTCCGATGGGAGACGCCCGCCAAGGTGCGTGACCCAGGCGTGTCGCCGTACCTGGAGGAGTTCGCCCGAGGCAGTGCGGACAAGACCATCCAGGAACACCCGCTGGTGCCGGTGCTTCGCAACCACCGACTGAACGAGGACCCGGTGGGCGTGGCGATGTTCCACCGTTCCGCTGAGGGCCTGGTGTTCACTGCCCCACTGTCCCGCACGATGGCCGCCGACGAGACGCTGGAACTGGTCAACGACGGTGCCATGCGGTCGGTGTCGGTGCGCTTCGCCTCGTTCAAGGACCGCAGGCGTGCGACCACCGAGGGACCTGTGGTGACCCGCATGGAGATCGGGCTGCGTGAACTGTCGGTGGTCACCACCGGGTTCGGTCAGCACCCCGGTGCCGAAGTCCTCGCCGTGCGTTCCGATGAAGGCACGCCCCGTCTCGACGCCGTGCGGCAGCGTCTCATCCTCCTACAGCCGGTGGTGTACTGATGGCACAGGCACCGACCCGCGACATCGTGCTGACGCACGCACGTGCCTACGACCACGTCGTGTACCTGGACGACGCCGACACGTACACGTACTCGGCGCACATCCGGCAGGACCCGACCGCCACTGCCGCACCGGACGCAGCGTTCACCATCGACACGACCACCGCCGCTGAGGGCTACATCACGCTGTCGCTGGAGGACACCGACACGACCTCGTTGGTGCCCAAGACGCTGTACCGCTGGGACCTCACCGCCACCGACACCGAGGGTCGACCCTTCACGCTGTTGCAAGGCGGCGTGACGGTGCTGCAGGACGTGACGCACTGATGGACTCCACCACCGTCTCCATCTCCACCGACACCACGACGCTGGCCGTAGGTGAGGTCGTCACGGTGGTGTCGTACTCGGACGCCACCCGACTGGTGTCCACCGGCGTGGTCGGCCCACGTGGTGCCACCGGCCCGACCGGTCCCGCTGGATACGTCGGTATCGACGGGGCCACCGGACCCACGGGGCCAGCAGGTCCCACCGGTGCAGCAGGACCGGCAGGCGTCACCGGCCCGACTGGTCCGACCGGACCCGCAGGCGCGCAAGGCGCAGCGTCCACGGTGACCGGACCGACTGGCCCGACTGGACCGCAGGGTGCCACCGGTCCCGCAGGGTCCTTCGGTGGTGCCACCTTCTCGTACACGTACCTCACCGACACCACCGATGTGGACCCTGGGTCGGGCAACCTGCAGTTCGACAACACGCTGACCACGGCCACGCAGTTGTTCATCTCGTTCTTCGATGGTGACGCCGTGGACGTGCGGTCGTACCTGGACACCATCGACGACTCCACGTCGTCCATCAAGGGTCACTTCAAGGTGTACGAGGTGGCCGACACCAGCAAGTGGGTGTACTTCGCCATCGTCGGCAACCACTACCACCACGGCGACTACTACGAGTTGCCGGTGGCCTACTCCTCGGGCAGCGTCACGTCGATGTCGAACGCCACGCCTGTGGCCATCACGTTCGCTCGTACCGGTGACATCGGTGACCCTGGCCCGACTGGACCCACTGGGGCGACCGGCAGCGTTGGCCCCACCGGTCCCGCTGGCGTCGACGGGCCGACCGGTCCCGCGGGCGCAACCGGTCCGACTGGACCTGCTGGTGCCAATGGTGTGACGGGACCCACTGGCCCCACCGGTGCCGCCTCCACCGTGGCGGGGCCGACCGGCCCTGCGGGCGCACAAGGCCCGACAGGACCCACCGGGCCTACGGGTGCGGCCTCCACCGTCACCGGCCCTACAGGGCCTCCAGGAGCGTCTGTGACGGGTCCCACGGGACCCGCTGGTGCCACAGGGCCGACTGGTGCCACAGGGCCGACTGGTCCCGCAGGCGCAGATGGTGCCGGTGTGTCGGCGGTCAAGTCGACCAGCGTCGTCACCAACTCCAGCAACACGACGCCCACCAGCATCACCGGCCTGTCGTTCGCAGTGTCCTCGGGCGTCATGTACCACTTCAAGTTCATGGGCGGCTATCAGTCCGCAGCGACCACCACCGGCATCGGCTTCACGTTCACGGGACCGGCCACGACGTACTGCAACTGGAACGTGCAAATCCAGCAGGCCGCAGCGGGCACCGACATGATGTTCACCAACACGGCCACCGCACTGTCGTCGGTGCTGGTGAGCGCGTCCGTCGTTGCCACCGCCACCACGTACGCCTGGGAGGTGGAGGGCTTCGTGCAGCCCTCGGCAGCGGGCACGCTGCAACTGCAGGTCCGGTCCGAGGTGAACGGGTCACAGGTCACCGTCAACGCTGGTTCGCTGGGCGTCCTCACGACCATCGGATAGCCCGCTATCAAGGCCGGCCACGACCCCGTAACGGCGTGCGATACCGGCCTATCGCATGTTGTTGCAGATGCACCAACATGTCGCACCCCGGTGCTAATCTGGCCCCACCTGCGAGATACAACGCAGGCGCAAGCCGGGACGCCAGCCGGGACCGCAGCCGGAGCAGTACGCCACCACTGTGCGAGAAACCACTGGGCCAGAAACCACTTGGAAGACGTGACGCAGCGCAGTGCGCTGCCCTTCCGTGGAGTTCGCCATGAATCCTCGCATCAAGGCCCTGCAGACCGAGTTCGACAAGGTCCGTTCGGGCATCGAAACCATCCAGACCAAGGCCGCGAACGAAGGCCGTGACCTCACCGATGCCGAGCAGGCCGACGTGGACACGCTGTTCAAGCGTGCGGAAGACCTGCGCCCGGTCATCGAAACCGAGGCCGAGAAGGTCCGGGGCCTCCAGTCCACCGCCGAGGTGTTGGCCCGCATCGGCCTCAGCGCACCGGCCACCATCACCACCGCCAAGCCCGAGCGTCCGCTGCCCTCGGTGGGCGAGTACATCACCAACTACAACCGCAGCCTGCGTGGTGATGCCGAGGCCGCCGAGTTCGTGCGGTCGTTCCAGGCTGAGTTCGCACGTGCTGCAGCGCAGCAGGGCCTCAGCGACAACACGGGCCTGGGGCCCACGCCCATCCTGGGTGACCTCATCAAGTTCGTGGACCCGGCACGACCGGCCCTCAACTCGCTGACGCAGCGTCCGATGTGGACCGGCACGGGCTACCGCCCGCGTGTCACGCAGTCGACCAGCGTGGCCGTGCAGGCTGCCGAGTTCAGCGAACTGGCCAGCCAGAAGATGGCCATCACGAAGGACGCCCTGACCCGTGCGACCTACGGCGGGTACGTCGAGATCAGCGAACAGGACGCCGAGTTCACCGACCCCGGTGCCATGCAGATCATCATGGAAGACCTGGCCCAGCAGTACGGCGTCACCACCGGGAACGTGGTGGCCGACGCACTGGTGGCCGCTGCCACCAACACGTACGAACTGACCGGTGCCGCTGGTGCGATCAGCACCGTGGCCAACGCCGACCTGATCAAGGGTCTGTGGTCCGGTGCCAACCAGGTGTACACGCAGTGCAAGAAGTTGCCCGACACCCTGTGGCTGGCCCCGAACGTGTGGGCCGACTTCGGTGGTCGCACCGACACGGCAGGCCGTCCGCTGTTCCCGCAGTTGGGTGTCCAGAACAGCACCGGCACGCTGGACGGCGTCGGCGCATGGGCGGGCAGCCCGCTGGCTGGCATCCGCATGGTGGTGGACCCGAACTTCGCCAACGATGTCATGATCATCGGCCGCAGCCAGTACGGCGAGGTGTACGAGCAGATCAAGGGCACGGCCATCGGTGCGTTCAACGTCGGCACCCTGGCCACCCAGGTCGGCTACCGGGGCTACCTCGGCACCTACTTCCGCGCCGAGGGCTTCGTGAAGTTCGTGAACGCCGCCTGACCATGGCCGTGACACCGGACGCCTTGGCAGCGTGGCTGGAGATTCCGACCCCGCTGGCACCCGAGAAGGAGGCACTGTTGCAGCGTTGCATCGACGCTGCGGCAGACCTCCTGAACGGACGCTGCGTCCTGCCCAACGCCTGGACCAACGACATCGAACTGGCCATGCTCATGCAGGCGGGACGCCTCTACCGGCGTCGTTCCTCGCCTGAGGGCGTGGCCGGGTTCGGTGAGTTCGGTGCAGTGCGTGTGTCACGTATCGACGCCGACGTGGAAGCGTTGCTGGCCCCTTACCTCCGGGTCGGCTTCGCATGATTCTCGGTCAGGTCCGCACGGCCCTGGCCGAGGCCATGTCGGGCCTGGGCTTCACGGCGTACGCCGTCCTGCCTGGCATGCCCGAACTGCCTGCAGCCCTCGTCGGCTTCCCCACCTCCATCGAATACCACCAGACCCTGGCGGGACATTCGCAGTACACGTTCCCGGTCAGTCTCATCGCCCCATGGACCGACGAGGAATCCGCACAGCAACTCATCGACACCGCCGTGTCCTACGGGGCCACGGGTTCGGTGGTGTCCGCACTGGAGTCCTCAACGAGTACCGCCTGGGTCTCGCTGTACGTGGCCAGTGCATCCAACTTCCAACCCATGACCATCGGTGAGGCCAGGGCAGTCGCCGTGGACCTCACGGTGGTCGTCACCGCCTAGGAGAACACCATGGCCTTCGATCCGCTCATCGTCCTCAAGGGCGAGTTCAAGATGGGTGCCGACAGTGGCACCGCCGTCACGTACAAGTCCGAGGTCACCTCGGTCGAACTGGTCCGCACCCGTGACCTGGTGGAGATTCCTGCCACCTTCGGCAACGGCATCAAGGAGCAGCGCGCCGGTGCGGTCGCACAGGAACTGCGTATCAACATGATCAACGACCCGCAGTCGTCCAGCCTGTGGGCCGAACTGTGGGCGCAGATGGACGACGCAGACGGGCAGCGTTACTTCGAGGTCGTCCTCAAGGACGGTGCCGTGTCGGCGTCGAACCCGAAGTTCAGTGGTACGTGCATCGTCACCGGTGCATCCATCGGTGGTGCCTCGGGCAGCGTGTCGCAGAACAGCATCACCATGCCCATCGTGGGCACCATCACCAAGGCCACCGCCTAGCCCGATGAACGAGGTGTCGGACCTCGGTGCCCGCCTGGACGCCTTGGCCGACGCCCTGACCGGGCCGCAGTTGGAAGCGGTGATGACGGAACTGGGTGTCGCTGCCAAGAAGGACGTGGACGCAGCAGTGCGCGCCGACCTCGGTGGCGACAACCGGTTCAGTGGCTGGAGGCGTGCGCCGCTGACCTCAGGCTTCGACCACACCGGCCCCGGCGTCATCGAACTGGCACCCAGGTCCAACTCCACCGGCCCGTTCCAGGTGGCCGAGCAGGGCCGCATGGCTGGGTCGAAGATCGTCGGCGGTCGCCGTCGTAGGTACTCGGGCAGGCGTGTCGCCTGGGGCCGCACCCGTCCGAAGTTGACGTGGTCCGACGCCGTGGAGGTCATCGACAAGGAGACGCCCGAACGGGCGATGAAGGCGGTCGTGAAGATCGTGCGGAAGGTGATGCTGTAGTGGCCGACAAGCGCATCAAGTTGGACATCGAACTGGCCACGAAGCAGGCGCAGTCGAACCTCAAGGCCGCCGCCAAGGAGGCCAAGGCCCTGGGCGACGAGGTGGACGACACCCGGTCTGCGGGCAAGAAGTTGGCCGACGCCATGAACCAGGTGACCGACGCCCTGGAGCAGGAGTTGAAGGACTCGGCCAAGGCCGCCGACAAGTTGGCCAAGGCACTCGGCCCGGACATGGTGGACGACCTCAAGGCCAGCGGGCGCAGCGTGGACGACCTGGTCGCCAACCTGCGTGCGGCAGGACTGTCGTACGAGGAGGTGGAGGCCGACGCCGATGCCCTGGCCGACGCCATGCGTCGTGCCAACCAGGTGGGCGACGAGGTGAAGACCCACATCACCAAGAACCTGGACGACGTGGCCGACCGCAGCGACAAGGCACGGGACGCCACGCACAACTTCGTCGGCAACGCCGTGTCCGAGATTCCGCTGGTGGGTGAGACGTTCGGCCCGCTGGGCGAGGCCGTGGGCCAACTGACCGAGGGACTGCTGGCCGGTGAAGTCGGCTTCGGTGGACTGATCGCTGCCGCTGCTCCCATCGCCGGTATTGCCCTCGGCTTCAAGGTCATCACCGACGTGATGGCCGAGAACGACCGCAGGGTGGCGGCGCACAAGAAGCGGGTGGAGGACCTCACCAAGGCGTACGCCACGGCGCGCAACGAGGGCACCTCGCTGGCCGAGGAGATCGCCAAGTCGTGGGAGGACAACGGCGGCAAGATCGAAGTCGAGATCAGCAACGACACCGCCACCCTGCTGGAGTTCGGTGAGGCAACCGACGACCTCGGCAAGATTCACGACCTCGTCTACCCCACCGCCAAGCGGCGTGTGGAGGACTTCTCGGACGAGTTGGACAACATGAACCTGACCGCCGAGCAGTTCGCCACGCTGGCCCAGCAGCCCATCGACCAGATCAAGGTGTGGGGCGAGGAGATGGTGGCCGCTGGCTACGACGCCGCTGAGGTCAACAAGATCATGCAGGGTGCGGTCGGCCTGCACGGTGACCTCGCTGCCGCCGCTGAGAACGACGCACGCATGGTGCGCCTGTTCGGCAAGGACGCCGCCGAGGCAGCGACCGGCGTGGACAAGTTGAAGACCTCCACCGAGAAGTTGGAC
>SXGT01290048.1_pt1 | contig 11153 bp, 22 predicted proteins | sample 3176221 | NCBI WGS metagenome assembly SXGT01 (sample SAMN11356862, study PRJNA531348) | freshwater metagenome | isolation source: freshwater sample F1-120 | place: China: Fuxian Lake, Yuxi | collected 2017-12-25
ATCGAATACGTCTTCTCGGGTACTGTTGGCCTTAATTGTGATACCAATTTTTGTCTGTGGCATTCCAAAAACAAATTGAGGAACTTCAGTAGAAACAATTTCGAACATTTGCGAATCAAATTGGATGAAATCACCATCTCTTGGAACAATCCCTAACTCAGTTAGTCTATCTTTTTGAATATACGCTTCAATTTTTCTTCTTTTTTCTGTGCCAAATTGACCTGTAATAGTTTCTATAGTATCGAGCAATACTCTACAAAATATCTGCACTGGATTTCGTGTAACTTTGTTTTCAGATTCTCCGTATAAAGAATCCACATCAGATAAATCTTTTTCTACAGCCCAATAAACTATGCTTTGATTTGCTGCCATCTCAGTAAGCACAACATTGACGTCATTAAAAAAAGCCATAACTCTCGGATCGTGAAAAAGTCCGTATTTTCCGTTACCAGTTGTAGATCCGAATAAATCTCTATGATTTACTTCAGCCATTTTATCCTAATATCATCATTTGTGTAGGTGCTGCTAAATGTTGTAATTGTGTTTGAATAGCATCCATTGTTTCTGCGTCTTCTTGCATCAATTTGAGTGTGCTAGTTTTCTCTAAATCAGTTTTTAGTTCTTCTCTTAATTTTTCTTGCTTATCTATCCCTTCCGTAACTAGAGCATCTCCATCCATCTGTATTTCTCCATTCGGTATTGGCACAGATGAAAAATGTCGTCTAATTTTTCCCTCAATTTCCATAGAAATTGCTAATGTAAATTGTCTTACCCATCTTCTACCAGCTGCATTAATTTCATCATACTTCAAATCTCTGAATGGAACATTCGATATTCCTGAAATACCAGTAACTGATTGATCAGTCATTCCAGGAGGATGAAAATCAGGATTGTATGGATCCATTGGAGTAGAATATTCAATCCAAATTTTAATTGATCTAGTTGGTTGAGGCAACAATCTAATTTTGCTTCCAACTATGTTATATGAATGATTCGATCTTCTAACTTTATCATTTGCTTCCAGCATTCCAGCCCTAAGAACATCTGTCCAAATTGGGAAAACGTAAAATGTAGATTCATTATTGAAAGACTCATATCTAAAATCCTGAGACATCACATTCGAAGAAGAATACGCATCGTAATATCTGTAAATTGATGTAGGTTCAGAATGCCACACATGTCTGACATCAAGTTTTGATGCTGTGACAGATACTAAATATGCGCTAACTGCTGAACCTGTGGCATAATCTACAAAATCATTCATTAAATCATAATCTTGACCATTCGGAGTTGCTGTGACATATGCTTTCCTGAAATTTTGAACGCCCCCTACATTTGCTTCAGTTCCTGCCGGAGCAGCCATTCTCATCAAAAAATTATAATATTCATGTGGGAGTTTGTTTGTTAAATCTTGTTTGGTAAAATCTCTACTAAGACCTAACAGATTTGCAAGCCAATTTGTAGCTTGAAATTGATTGATAATTGCACCATATTCAATGAGAGATTCTTCAAATGCAGAAAATATTTGCACATTGTCTGCATACATTGGAAGGCGCGGTTCACCCAAACGGTAACGTACCCATTTAATAATCTCTGCGCCTTCAGCTGAAAGTGAAGTAAGATTTGCTGTAAGTGCTAGTGTTTGTGCAGTAGTACCAAAAATTCCTTGATAACTTTGATCATTTGCAGTTTGACTAAGCCCTGTGAAAAAATTCTCAAAAGCCACGTATCATCTCCAAATTTAAAGTTGAAACATCGTCTTCACTGATTCTCAATAAGCGATATCCAAAATACATCGCAAGTTGATTTTTATAAACATCATTATCTCTAATCTCTTCCCAATTTTTTGGTTTTCTATCAAGCTTACAATGCCAATAATTTCCATCAACTTCTATCAACAAATCATACATGGGTAAATAAAAATCATATACTTTAGTTTTTTTCAACTCTTTATCACATAAGTGATGTTGTTGAACATATCCGATTTTGTTATCATCTAAAAACTTCTTTACTTTCAATTCACATTGCGTATTTTTTCCTGCAGTTTTAAAGTGGATCACAGGGTTTTGTGTTTTCCCAGAAATAATATTTTCTCGCAGTGTCTTAGTTCTTTTTTCAATATTTAAATCAACATTCTTATATCTTTCATTCCACATGTCATCAGCTGTTTCTTTCCCATATTTTTTTGTCCAAATATCATATATAGATTTATTCCATGGGTTAAGTTCAGGGTTGTTAACAAATTTTTGTTTCATAGTGATAGAAGCTTTTTCTGAACTAATCTTGATAGATTCACATGTGTGTTTAGTTTTGCCAGTTCTGTATGATGAATATTTACCAGAATCCCAGTTAGCCTTTCGTGTTTTGCCACCATTCTTCCCAGATATAGCCAATCTTTCATCTGTTTTTGCAGTTAAACCAACATTCCAACTTTTTATTTTTCCACTATCAATCCCATCTTTACGACTATTTGACATTTTATTTTTAGATTCTTCACAAGTTAATTTTGTTTCAGGATATTTTTCTCTATATTCTTTCATACTCATGTTGTGAGACCGCAAATGTCCATTCAACATTTTCAGTTCTTTGTTGCATATCATGCATTTTATCATAAAATTTTCTCTAATTCAAATGCCATTGTATTCTCCTTAATCGTCTAATATAAATATCAATGAGAATTAACAATGACACGACACAAAAAAAAGACGGAGGATGTTATCTCCGTATAATCTAACAAATGTGAGTGAAATTTTACTTCACATTAAGTTGGCACTTGATGAAATGCTCCAACACCGTCTTCATCACATTAACTGTGGCGATATTGGGATTATAAGAATATGCAATTTCAAAATCAAACAAAAACATGTACGGACGGTTTTCCATAAATATTTGATACTTCGTCACGTCTTTCCCTAGGAGATATGCTTGAACTTCGTCCACGTTAGAAAGATATGCTAGAGTTCTGCGAGAACTCTTTTCTACGACATTCATTCGAAAATCCATCACTCGAGTACCTCCAGTTTGTGTACGTAGTATTCTACTCCATCACACTTTCCATACTCATCTTCGAAGATTTTCAATGCTTCTTCTGCATTTTTTGCAGGAAATATTGCGATTGCTTCATCTAGATCAGGAGTTTCAGTGATTGCGTAGAATGGCATTTTATCTCCTTATTATTTGTATGATTAAATATAGACAATAAAGAGAGTTTTGTAAACAAAAATTCCGATTCTACATTGGCGATAGAATCGGAATCAAACTCTTTGGGGAGAAAGAGTCTTATGAAACTTGTGGAGGAGTATTCTCGGAAGTGTTACGAACGTATTTCCGTTTTTGGCGAACGATGAGAGATTTGTTAGCTACACTGGAGAATGTGGATTCAACGATAGCTTTATGCCCATCTTCAGGAACATTAAGATAGACGGTCACATGAGTTGTTCCATCAATCTCATCCCAATAGACACTCTTGAAGTCACCGGGTTTCCCGTTTGCGGGATCATTCAAAATAGCCAGAACTTCTGGACGCTTGAGAACTCGAGAACTGGAACCATCTGCTGCGGGAACACCTGAGGTGAAAGTGATTTTCTTAGACATGATGATAACTCCTTGTTAAATGAATGAATAACTGCTATTTGATGTTATGTTATATTCAGAATTATTAACTTTTTAAACTAATTTGACAAATTTTCTTGAACTATGTCTTCAACTATTGAATGTAGAATGATTTCTGAAGCCATCTCGATAACGCCGTAGTTATCAGATGGAAGGTAAATATGATAACATATATCTTTATCTGTGTGAACGTGTTGACTGAATCCATGAATAAATACAACTTTACAGTGCTTATATGTTTCTAAAACATTCAATATATTTTTTGATTTTCCTGAAGAAGATATAACAATCAGCAAATCATTCGGAGTAATATCATACATGTTCAAAAACTTTACTAAAGCATTTTCATACCCATAATCGTTAGATAAACATGTTAGCAATGAATTGTTGCTTAGGGTAATAACATTTTTATCACAACGTTTGAATAAATCAGTGGCTATATGTTCACTTATCGCATTAGACCCCCCATTTCCGACTATAAAAATTTTGTCAGAATGTTTCACATCCCAAACAAGTGTTTTATACAATTCTGTTTGTTCATAAATTTTTCTATTACTAATCCATCTAGAATTTGTCATGACTCGATTTATGTTTTCAAGAAATTTCATTCAACATCTTCTACAGCGTCAATGGCTCTGATTTTTATCCATACACTATTTGTCACATCATTTTCTTCATCTGCTTTTTCAAATCTAAAATATCCTGTGAATGTGGGATCATGTCCTCGCTTATTTATCACGTCAATCATCTGTTTAAGAAAATTTTCAGCGTCTAACTCGGATTTGATTGTGATGGGAGTTCCCATCACATATATTTTGATTTTTGACACTAGAATTGTCTAAAATTTGATTGATTGACTGGACTGACATAGTCGATAACATCAGTTTCTCTAATATTAGATTCTCCCAATACCCATTGAAATAACGTAAAATCTTCGATGATTGAATCTAACACTTTGATTCTTTTTCTGCATGATTCAATTTTTTTCAAATTGCCAGGAACTTGTTGAAATACGTCATCTTTTGAAAATCTATCAATAAACGTTGAAAGTGTGTTGCGTAAATGCGTTACTTCTTGTATTGATTTCATATATTTCCTAATGTTTTAATTTCATTTTTTAGTACTGTTATCGCATCATCTTTACTAATTACTCCGTCATCTTCGTAGTCATCTATCACAGACACGAATTCATGAACCCACTTTGTTCTCACACCAGTCAATCTGGAAATTCTTGTAGCATAGGATAATTTCACATTGTCGTCCCATTCATTTTCAAATTTTTTTGATACAAAATCAGACAAAATACACTTTACTTTATTTAATCTCCAACTTCCACAATGATAATTTGCTTTCTTATTTCTCTTCACTGATTTCAAAAGATCCTTACACAATGTGATTTCTTTACTGTAATCTCTCATTTTTTGTCCTCTTTTTTCTTTCTGCAGACATGACAAGTAAATTTTTTAGTTTCTTCATCAAATTCAGTATCTTCTTCTACTTCATTCTTACACACTTCACAAAATGTAGTAGTTGAATAAGTGAATTTATGAACATGTTGAGTAGTTAAATCTACTGATTTTATTCCCCCTAATTTGAATAAGTTCAATCATCAATCAATTCTTTAATGTACGGAGATTTTTGTAGTTTGACCAAAGCTCTAGATATTGCTTTCTTAACTCCCATTGGCGTATATTCTGAGTTAATGTCTTCAGCTTCTTTCATCAAATATCCAACTTCTTGAAGAGTTCTTGATCCACCACCGTCTAACCCAAATTTATGATATACTACAAATCGTTCTACACTTGAAAGTCCTGAGTTGTTTATTGCATGTTCTAAGTGTTCTCTCAAATAATGTGAATCAATTTGATTGATTGTTGCTGCACTTGAAGACAATTCATTTTCAATTTTATCACGTTTACGTGATTCTCCGCCATCGTAATTGTCATAAAATCCATCTAAACTAATTTCTCGAGGAATTTGAACGTCTTCTCCACGAAATGCTTGGTTGATTTTATTCACTGGAACATGAACAATCCGATTTTGATAACATGCTTTCTTCATCATAGCCATCACCCACCAATGAGCGTAGCTAGAAAACTTTACTCCTTTATTTTTGTTAAATTTTCTAGCAGCACGATCCAATCCCTCCATACCAGCAGAAATAAGGTCATCAATATTCATTCTGTGAGAATATTTTTGAGCTAAGGTATCTACTACCCACATTGCATCTTTGATATATTGTTCTTTTTCGTGTTCTTCAATTCTTACAATAGGTAATTCATTTTCCATGTGTCATCTCCCGTCAATTATGAATAATAACCCATCTGCAAATTAATTTAAACAAACGAATCAAGAAAGTAAAGGTAAATTCCCGATTACTGATTTAATCAAATCACTATCTGCTGGGCCGATTGAACCCCCAACAAGCATATTTGAAAAAACTTGCCCATTTCCTCCAACTTTTATTGTTATTGTATCGTACCATTCAGAAACTGGAAGTTCTTTTGATTTTGCTTTTTCCAACAAATTGTTGAGCAATTCAACAAATCCAACACCATGAACAAAAATATACGGATCCTTTAACCATTCTACAAATTCTGTAGAACAACTTTTTTTGTTAATCAAAATTTGTCTCATCGATTCTGCGTGAATGTGAGCTACTTGAGCAGAAATCAATCCTGGTGACAAATCCAAATCAGTTCGAATCAAAATAGTTTGTCGCAAATTAGCCATAAGTTCTCCAATTAAGTTTTCTTTGCTGCAGTAAAATTCAAATAATATTTGTAAATTCCTTCTTCATCTATAACATTCCATGAACCACATACCCATCCTGTTGAATTCAAGCGCTCGACAAATGCTTTTTGAAATTCTACTACAGAATATTTTGAATGTATTCGTGTTTGTCCAACTTTCAAATGAAAAAATACTTCACCTTCAAGTGGTGTGATCAACCCAGCTTTTAGAGATGTGTCAAAGCACTTGTCCATTTCTTCATTCATAAGCTTGATTTTTGCAGCAAAAATTTCTTCAAATTTTTCTGTGATTTCTGTTGGAGACATAATTCCCATTATGATGACCTCCGTAAAGTATTAGGTGTCCAAGTCTTAGTCCAATGCTCATCAGTTTGAACATGATTCTCTCTTACACACTTTGCTACATTTTTGTTAAAGTCAAGAGTATTAAATGCTTCAATATTTCTAACAACATACCCTTCACATTGAGTACCTACCCAAGAATATTTTGGAATACCGATATTTTCTACTTTCTTGTCAAGAGAAACTTTTAGAATGGGCACAGTGTGTAATGAAAATAAAGAAATCCATTCTTGAGTTTCTTTCCAAGAAAGAACAGTATCAAAATAAACAATTCCAAACACATAGAAATATGAAGTTAAATTGTCATATTCGATAGAGTGTTTTGCGTAAACATTCTCTCCACAAATGAACATACCTTCTGGAATGTCATGTTTGATTGGAACCCACACATCATTCTTGATGATCGTTTGCCATGGAGCGTTATATCGAGAATCTTCAGAACGAGCATGAATAGAATCTCTCGACATGACAGTGCATTCGCCATCAAGCTTTTCAGTATAGACCAGATTTTTCCCGTCAAAATGAGACACATCGATTAGACGTACATCATCTGCAGTGCCACCTACAGACCAGGGAAGATGTGGAGTTCTAAAATATTTCATACTTACTTCTCCTGGTCGGCTATGGCTTTACGAAGAGCTACTTCGTAAACATCACCCCTCCAATGATTGAGACAGTTGTGATTGAGGTCATCGTTTGTCATTATATCCATGCAAACCACTGCCACATGACCAACTTCAGGAAAAACTGTAGCAAACATATTAGTGCTTGTATATCCCTTAGAAATATCATCGAATAAAACTGTGTGAAAACCCTGACCACTTACACCGTTACGATGATAATCAATATGTTTGATATTTAGTTTCTGATGATAGGCCATGATGTTTTCTCCATTTTATTGTATGATTAATAAAAGGAGATTTGTAAAGGATTTTATTCTTCAAGTAACCGTAAAATCTCTCTACCTTTCTCTTGACGACCTTTCGTATAAGCATCGTCTACAGAGTTTTGGATAGCAGTTTTTAACGTTTTATAAGGAGCTCTTTTCAATAATTCACATTCCAATGATTCTTTCAGTTGTTTTGATCTAGATCTTAATCCTGTTAGTCCATTTTTATGAGCAGTCAAAAATTTAGCGATTCTTTTCCCTTGAACAGTACTTTTCATTATTGTCATTCCCATCTCGAGAATAACATTACTGATCCAATACGAACTTGAATTTTCTGATATACTGCATCCATCTTCAAAACTAAAGGCTATGATCGCTGTGTTTCCAGCATTTCCTTCACCGATAACAACAGCATTCCACATAACATACCTCCTCAAGAAAATAGTGTGCCTTCTTCAATTTCGATGGTACTTATCGAATAATCTTTTTCGAGAACATAAGACCCTCTATATAGAACTATCGAAAGTCCTTTCTTTTCGTCAAAACAAAAACTGATTATTTCTGTGAAAGAATGTGGATTGAACAGATATAATCTCTCCACAAAAGTAAACACTGCTTTCTCAAGAGTTGACGAAATAACGAAGAACTTGACCATCTTCCATTCAAACTGATAAATTTTCATCAAAATACCCTCTGCAGAAACGCATTTTTTTGATTTTTTGTAAAGCAGCAAAACAAGATGCACAGATGATCTTTGGCATCGTGAGTTGTGTAGACTGTATCTACAAATCCGCATAATGTCAACTGCGTGTTGTGAACTCCAGGAATGCAGTAGATTCCAGGATTTTCTAGAACTTGATACGTTTGTGTTTCCATCTACGATTTCCTCCAAAATTTTGGAGTGATGATCTGTTTAAAATATTTAGTCCCATCTTCATATTGGGCTTTCACAAAATACCCTTCAAATGCTGGTTGATATTCTCCTGATCTATCAGATGCCCAGTGCACATCTTTGATAATTTTTCCATCTTTCATCATGACTTCAAAGTATGAAGCATCTTTCGGAGATGTAGAGATATCTTTCCAGTCGTTTAAATCCATTTTTAATTGCATCGTGCTAAGCGTCCATGTTTCCATAAACTTCGAACATGAATTCCAAGTACACGGAATTTTCTAACATAATCGTAGATTCCAATTCGACGATAAAAATTGTGTCTAATGAACATCTTGTCAAGTTTGTATGCTGGACTATTTTTTGCGTTTTTGGCCATCTTTAGAGACATGTTTTTTCCAAAACTATAACTATACCCATCAATGTCCCAAAATCTGTGATAGCTATCTTGACAAAATGCTTGTTTGCAAACCCAAGTAGTTCTCATAGGTAAATCTTCTTGATTAGGATCGCTTACATGATCTAAAAGTGTTTCGTATTGCCACTGAGGACCTTCTAGAAGTTTTGAATTACAGTACGGACAATTCATCTCTATTCTCCATGATTTTACGTGCAAGAATTTCAGCTTCTTCTTTAGAAGTAATTTCTCCGTCGAGTTGTTTATCTTCAATGATTTGAAGAACAACCTTGAAGCTTGGGCCAGGCTTGAATCCCCAAGAGATCAGGTCATTCCCATTGATGAAAGCTTTGAATCCGTCAGTAACTTGAGTGGGGTCTTCTTCCTGCCAGTCCTCAAATTTCTGAGAAGCGAAATGAAAGTTATCAAGACCACCAAAACTTCCAAGACAATCTGCCCGATGAAGAAGCAGATGTTCATCAAAACGATGAACTCTCATCAAACGCTTGAGAGTAGAATCTTTCATCTCCTGAACAAATCTGAAATTCATGTGATGATGAATCAAACAACAGATATGATCAATTTGATCGTTAGAAAATTTGAGTTCAGTCAATCTCTTCCGAGCCATTTTTTCGCCAACCATGTCATGATTGTTGAATCTGATACGATCAGTTACAGTCATGGTAGGCGGTTTGCCAATGTCATGTAGAAGTGTTCCCCAAATCAATTCGATAGAAGAATCGTTGGGAAGATTGTCAAGAACCTTGAGGACATGAACGAAAACATCTCCCTCAGGATGAAATTCTGCAGGTTGTTCCACACCCTTCATCGCAGAAACTTCGGGAATGAACATGTCCAGAATTTTGTATTCATCTAGAATTTCGATAGCTTTTGACAGTTTACCCAGTTTGCATGCTGAAAGAAAAATCTTGTTCAGTTCATCATGGATTCTTTCGATAGAAACATTTTTAAGTTGATGAAGGTTATTTCTGATTGCAATTTCAGCACCAGGAGTCAACGTGAAATCGAATTTGATGGAAAATCTGATTGCACGAATAATTCGAAGATAATCTTCATCAATTCTTTCTTGAGCGTTACCAATGAAACGAATAGTATGATTTTCTAAATCATCCATTCCGCCAATAAAATCGATAAATTTTTCATCAACAGGATCGTAAAACATTCCATTGATAGTGAAATCTCTACGAAGAGCATCTTCTTCGATCGAAGAAAACTCTACACTGTCAGGCCTGCGACCATCTGAAGTGTTAGAGTCTCGCCTGAAAGTAGCAATTTCGTAAATTTTTTGTTCTTTATGAAAAAATAATGTGATAACTCCAAATTGTTTTCCAACTAAAACTACATTGATGTTTTCGTCAGCACTAAATAAATCAATTATTTGATCTGGGGTGAAATTAGTTGCGATATCATAATCATTGGGAATATTTCCTAAAATCATGTCTCTCACACATCCCCCCGCCAAGACAGCAACTCCCCCTGCAGCAGTAATTTTTTTGATTATTTCTACAGATTCTTTCATTATTTTCTCCTATAAATATTGTATTGTAAATATAACCATACGGAGAAATTTCGTAAATGATTATTTGAATATTCTTTTAAATTTTTCAACATTTTTTGGAGAATCTCCAATTTTTACTATATTCTTTTCTATCATCAATTCTACATATTCTTTATTCATAAAATCTAAGTTATACGTGTTTTCTGTGATAACCGCCCATTTTAGATTGTTGCATTCACAGTATTTTGATAACGCGCTTAGTTTTATTATGTTTAATGGGAATGACAAAAATTTAGTAGGTTTTATTTCATAAATCACACCATTAATCTCAATATCTGGAGTATACAAATGAGGAACATTGTTATCATCTGTATACTGAATTTTATGCTTTGTCAATTCAAAGTGAATATTATTTTTTAGAAGAAAAAGAAAAATTTTCAATTCAAAAGAAGATCTAAATAATATTTCTGCATTATTTGTGTAAATATATCCGTACTGGGAGGGTGCTGGCTGCCGCTGCGGGTTCCGGGTCATGCAGGCCGGCCAGCAGGGTCGTTGCGGCTGCCGCACCAGCGGCAAGGCCGGCGGTCTGCTTGAGGAAGCCGCGTCGCTCCAAGGAGGTGGATTCCATGGCGTGGGCTCCTTTCAGAAGGTGTAGTAGATGGTCAGGCGCGGCATTACATCGCTGTCCGGCTTTACACCCTGGGTCTTGCTGTAGAGCACCATTTCGAGGTTGGGCATCATGTGTA
>SXGT01643093.1_pt1 | contig 11153 bp, 12 predicted proteins | sample 3176221 | NCBI WGS metagenome assembly SXGT01 (sample SAMN11356862, study PRJNA531348) | freshwater metagenome | isolation source: freshwater sample F1-120 | place: China: Fuxian Lake, Yuxi | collected 2017-12-25
AAGAACTTTTTCACGCGTTCCCACGCATCTTTGGATGCCTCTGGAATATAAACACTCGGGTCGCTATCACGGAAGAAGGCGTGACCTGAGTTCGGGTACATGATGACTTCATGATCAACGCCAATGTCGTCAAGTAGCTTGTCAAATTCTTCGACTGTGCCTGCCGGAATGGAAACATCGGCATCTCCGAATAATCCCAGAACTGGCGCTTTGAGATTTTCGCGCAATTGATCGAAGATGGTTTGCATGCCGCCTCCGTAGAATGTGCAGACGGCATCCACAGGTCGGCTCAGGCTGAGGGTGAGCGACATGCGCCCGCCAAAACAGAATCCGACGCTTCCGATTTTTCCGTTGAAATCAGGGTGTGATTTAAGTGCGTCAAACAGGGATTGCAGGTCAAGGTATGCCTTGGGTCCGTATTTTTGCACAAGCTTCATCGCCGTGTCGCCATCTCCAAGCTGGGCGAGTTCTCCATGATAAAGATCGGGTGCAAACGAGAGATAACCTTCCTGTGCGAAACGATCTGCAATGGATTGGGTTTGGGAATCCAATCCCCACCATTCCTGGATCACGATCACCGTTGGGAATGGTCCATTCCCAACGGGCCTTGCGAGATGTCCTTTTAAGGAGCCAAGTTGGATTAATTCGCTCATTTTTATCCTGCCGGAGTTGGTGTAGATTCTGGTACAGCTTCGCCGCTGACGGGTTCTTCTGTTGCTGTCGCGCCATCTGTCTCTCCCAAATAACTTCCGCCATAGCCGACGCTGCAAATTGCAAAGTCATTTTGTAACACGCAGCCAGATAACGAGCCGCTTGTTACAGTATTGAGGAGGGAAAGCAGATCTTCGGGAGTATCTGCGAGCAGCGTAAGAATGTTGCCTTGCTTATTTTGTTCAAAGAGCAATATGCCATTTCCTGCGCGGCCAACTTTGCCAAAATTTTTCAATGCGATGGTTTCGCCAGTCTCATCAAATTTAATATCAAATGGGTTTGTGAAATCAAGCAGGTCATCACTGGGGGTGAATGTGCCTAGTACCAATGTGTCGCCGGTGCGTGGTGCTTTATCCACGATTTCAATGGAGATCCCCGCGTTGCGAAGCGACGTTTGCAGACCGCTGATCGCGGCAATCGTTTCTGCGGTCAGTTCTATTTCGGAAGTGGGATAAACCTGCACAACCGATTGTGTGAAAACATATGGGTAATTTGCAAGTGAGATCGTCTGTTTGCCACCCAGGGTGAAATCAGCGATGTTGGTGATGAGCCCTGCATTATCTACAGCGTTTTGGTAGGGAGATGTGAGGAATGTGAAATCACCGAAGACGAGCACGTTTCCATTCTCGCTGATTGCTGCGCCGCCCTCTGTGGGATCATGCGCATCGTCCACTGACGAGAGGTTTGATTCTGTTCCTCGAAGCAGAATCAGCCCTGAGGACGATTTGACCGAGTGAGTTCCATAAAAGACAACTTGTTTGAGTCCAAAGGTCAATTCATCCTTTCCGAACTTATCGAAGAAGACATTGCGGAAGTTGCCTTCGTGTTCTTTTACGTTATACATGTAATCGTCGTTGATTGTGATCCCATACGGCGAAATCAATGGATTTACAGCGCTTGTGTCTGAGGTATTGGTTTCCATTCCGCTAAAGTAATCGTAATAGATCACGCCGCGTGTGGCATCGGTGAAGACGATTAGTCTGCCGCCGCGCTTTACGTAACTTTGCACAAGGCGCAATTCATTTTCGGTAAATGGAACAGATGGAGAAATAACAACATAAGCACTGACATATTTCAATTTGTTTTCCAGCATGGTTGTATCTGAAATTACTTCCACTTGCCCGCCGCGTTTTGCAATTGCCTCGTTAATGGATTGTATTTCAGGGAGTTTGTATTGATTGGCGTGTGAAAAGTCAAATAGCACAACACCGCTGGACTGTTTGATTTTTCCCTCTTGTGCGGGTATTTCCAGTGGAGGCTGGGAAATGGATAGAGCTTGATAATCTGGCGTAGCGATCTTGGGTTGATTGGGTATACCGCGATAGAACCACAGTCCGCGTAAGAGAGCGGGGATGATTAAGGCGGCCAGCGCAATCCAGAGCATATTCTTTTTCATGGTGGCCTTCTATTGGTTTACAGGGAATTGTGGGATGAAAAGCATATACATACCCGGCTCAGTTGGATATGGCAGTGTGACACCTTCCGGACTTTGAACGAAGAAGGAAAAATTGGAACTTGTAATGCCGGATAATTCGCGCAAGTCCATTGTTTCATAGTTTGCCACATGCGCCAACTCTGCAGCTTTGTTGAAGGCGTCTGTCTCGGTGCCGATCTTGTCTGCGATGCCCATGCGCACAGCCTCACTGCCTAGCCAAATTTGTCCGCTCACGATGACCTCTGGCTCAACTTTTATCCGATCACCTCGGCCGAATATGACCGCCTGGAAAAAGCCTTCCTTGATCATATCCGCCTGACGCATGTCTGAATCGCGCGGCGCGCCCCAGAGCTTGTAAGGACCCGTGGAGATGATCTCTTCGTAAATGAATGGGGCAGGGGGTAGATAGCTGATTACCCCAATATTGCCAACCATTGAAGTTGGTTTGGCGAAAATGTAATCAGTATTCACAGAAAGATAATAAGCGCCACTGGCCGCCATGCCGTTGACAGCAGTGACTACGGGCTTCTTTGCACGCAACCTTGCCAGTTCCATGTACACGGCTTCAGTATCTACAACGGTTCCGCCGGGACTGTCAAATGCCAAAACCACTGCGCGGATTTCAGGATGCTCCAGTGCATAATTGATCTGCGTGATCATGTCGCGCGCTGTCGAGGAATAAATGGCATCTTCAAGTCGGATGATGCCGATCACAGGGCGCGGAATAAAAGAAGCAATTAATAATCCGCACACAAGCGGGAGAGCGAGCCATAACAACCACGTACGAACATGTGCCCATTTCAACTCAGTTTGATTCATGGTAAATCCCTTTTTATGTGTATTCAATAAGTTCAGGATATGCGAGATATTTAAGTTTGTCAATAAGGTTGTTTTTGGAATCGAAGTGTTGTATATTTGGTCCAAGTTTATCTTGATTCGCAAAGTATTAGTACCCCAATCCATTACAGAGGAGATTACACATGCCCACACCGATCAAAGCATCAGCCACAGCCACTGCCAAAGGTGGCGCTGCATCTACCGGCACAGTTTCTTTCGTCAAATTTTCAGATAAGTTGACAGACTCGATCACAGATATTACCAAGATCATCGAACAGAACAAGGAAATGATCGATTCGATTCAAGAGATCGCAATTGAGCTTACCAGTTCCATTGGCTCGCTTCACACACTTACTGTTAAATACGCCCGTACGGCAAATCAAATATTGGATGTCCTTCTTCCCATCCTAAAAAATCTGCCTATCATTCCAAAAAACGTAATGGAATTGCTCGTCAGCCTTGAGAGCATCACCCAGAAGATCATTGACAATGATGTTGCCACTGCCAAGACCATCACTGACGTTCGCTCTGGTCTAAACACTGGCGATGTAAACAAGATCAGGGGTCACGCCGACCAACTTAAGAATGTGACGAAGACCATCACAGCCATGCTTCCGAAGTAAAACTTGACGCATCATTGCCAACCCGTGAGCTGGGATATTCCCTTTGGCATTTCAGCCATTTATCATTTCCCCGCCAAACCTCCAAAAAGACACCCGAAGTTGGGTGAAAAAATCGTTGACAGGTGTACCATCCCGCATGTATAATACCGTCCGCTAAATAACCCAGCTTCCCCGCGATTCGGCGTAGAGTGTAAGTTCTCCGCAGGGTACGCGGCGAAGTGATGACTGGAGAAAATAATGAGAATTGCAATCGTCGAAAGTGGCGGCAAGCAGTACCGTGTCGTCGAAGGTTCCACTATTGATGTGGACCGCCTCGCCTTTGAAGTAGGTAAAAAATTTGACTTTGAACGTGTCCTGCTCATGGCAGACGAAGACGTCACAATGGTCGGTACGCCTACAGTAAGTGAGATCACTGTCTCCGCTACAGTAGTTGACCATGTAAAAGGCCCCAAGGTTACCTCTTTCAAATATCGCCCCAAGAAACGCATCCGTGTGAAGGGTGGCCATCGCCATTTCTACACCCGCTTGATGATCGATTTCATTGGTAAGCCGGGCGAAGAGCGCAAGGTTGAGCCCAAGAAAGAAGCCGTCGTTGTAGCCGAAGTTGAAGCTGTAGAGGCGGTGGAAGACCCCAAAGCCGCGAAACCGAAAAAGGCTTCGACAAAGGATGCGGCAAAGAAACCCGCAGCCACCAAATCGACAACCAAGTCTTCGACCACTAAGAAGACTGACAAGAAGTAAAGTGAGAGGTAGAAATGGCGCATAAAACTGGAGGCGGATCAACCCGCAACGGTCGTGACAGCAACTCCCAACGATTGGGTGTAAAGCGTTACGCCGGTCAATTTGTCCTTTCTGGCAATATTCTTGTTCGCCAACGCGGCACCAAGATCAAGCCAGGCCTTAATGTATTGGTTGGTAAGGACGATACTTTGTTTGCAATTGCAGACGGAGTCGTGATGTTCGATGTAGTGCATGGACGCACGCGCGTAAATATCGTCCCTGCCGAGGTAGAGTAGCATGAAAGCAGAAATCCATCCCAAAGTTTATGATGCGCCGGTCACTTGCGCTTCCTGTGGAAAAACGTGGGTTACCACTTCCACCAAGAAGGAATTGCGCATTGATGTGTGCTCCAATTGTCATCCGTTCTTTACTGGCGAGTCTGCACGTATCATGGACATCGAAGGTCAGGTCGATCGCTTCTACAAGAAGCTTTCTGCCCGCCAGACCTATGTGGAACAGCAGAAGGTCAAGGAAGAAGCTGCCAGTTCCCCTGATCGCTCAATTGACGATCTTGAGCTTTCTCCTCGCGCAACCGACGCACTCAAGAAGGCTGGTATTTTGAGCATCGGTCAGATCCTTGCCAAGCTTGGCGAAGGAAATGCCGCGTTGTTGGAAGTCGCTGGTTTTGGCCAGTCATCCCTGACGGCTGCCAAGAAGAAATTGCGCGCATTGGGATTTGAAGTTCCCGAAGTTCCCGATGCTCCCAAGCCACCCAAGGCTCCCAAAGTAGCCGCGGAATCATCCGAAGCCGCTGAAACTCCCGCAGCCGAAGCAGGCGAGTAGGTTTTTTCCCTTCGGGTTCTTTGTCAGGTAAAGATTTCTCAGGTAAACTAGACAGGCAGATGCAAAAGCGTCTGCCTGTTTTTATATCTTTTTTTTGGAGAAACCATGCGTCATACACACGGTTCCATTGAAGTGATTTGCGGTTCAATGTTCAGCGGCAAGACTGACGAACTGATTCGCCGACTGATCCGCGCCACCATAGCCAAGCAAAAAGTGCAGGTGTTCAAGCCAGCCATCGATATTCGTTATGCTGTTGAGAAAGTTGCCTCTCATACAGGCTCGACTTTTGACGCGATCCCTGTTGAGAAAGCCGACGAAATCCGCTTAAAATTGGATAAGGACACAACAGTCGTCGGTATTGATGAAGCGCAATTTTTTGATGCGGAAGTTGTAAATGTTGCCAGGGAATTGGCATCACGCGGTGTACGTGTGCTTGTGGCGGGATTGGATACTGATTTTCGCGGTGAACCGTTTGGTTCTATGCCCATTCTTATGTCTGAGGCTGAGGATGTCACAAAACTCCATGCAATTTGCATGACCTGTGGTGATGAAGCATCTCGCACGCAAAGACTGGTCAATGGCAAACCTGCACGTTATGATGAACCCATCGTGATCGTCGGAGCATCCGAATTGTATGAAGCTCGTTGCAGACTGCATCATGAAGTGCCGAGATAGTTTGATAGTTATATACTTGAGTACTTTTTAATGGATGGCTGCTAAGCTATCAAACCTCCATATTTCTAAACTATCGAACCAACCAAGGAACTAAACATATGCAAAACTATAAAGAAGTACTGGCTGAAGTTTTGATCGAATCGAAAACACTGCAAGCCCGCGTGAAAGAACTAGGCGCGCAGATCAGCGCGGATTATCCCGACGGCGACCTGTTGCTAATTTGTATCTTGCGCGGGGGAGTGCCTTTTATGGTTGACCTCAGCAGGAGCATCACTACACCGCATAAAATGGATTTCATGGCGGTTTCATCTTATGGGGCGGGGGCGCGTCAGTCCACAGGTTCCGCCCGTGTGACGCTTGACCTGCAAATGGATATTCGTGGTCAGCAGGTGCTGCTTGTGGAAGATATTGTCGACAGCGGACATACCATCGCTTCGGTGCTGAATATGCTGAAAACACGCGAGCCAAAGTCTCTCAAAGTTTGCGCATTGCTCGACAAGCCCGAACGCCGCGAAGCGGAAGTCCCCATTGATTACCTCGGATTTTCCATTCCGAATAAATTTGTCTTTGGCTACGGACTAGACCTCGACGAATACCATCGCAATCTGGATTTTGTCGGTGTCGTTGATCTGGAGAAATACAAACCTTCGGTTTGATTTCCTGCAAGTTGAATGAGCGACGATAATCAATCTCATTCGCCATACACAGGACGCTGGGTGGCTCGTGTTCGCGGCAAAGTCGTCGCGCAAGGCGAAACAGCTGAGCAGGCTTTGCGCGCCTCACAACAAAGCCGTCACAAGGAAAGACCAGAGATCATCTTCATGCTTTCACTTCCCCCTTTGATAAAACGGATCATGGATGTTCTGCCCGCTGAGCAGGAAATTTACCTCGTCGGTGGCGCAGTGCGTGATTTGTTGCTCTCCCGCATCTCGCCCGACCTGGATTTTGCCCTGCCTGCGAATGGCATTTCCCTCGCCCGAACAGTTGCCAACGCCTTTCATGCAGATTTTCTCCCCTTGGATGAAGAACGCGACACAGGCCGAGTTATCTTTACGGATGAATCTGGCTCGCGCATCTTTCTTGATTTCGCGGTGTATCGCGGCGCAAATCTGACCGATGACTTGCGCGCGCGCGACTTCACCATCAATGCCATCGCCTACGATCTACGTGACGAAACCATCATTGACCCGAACGAAGGCGGAAAAGATTTACGCGCAAAGATTATCCGCGCCTGTTCGCCCACATCCCTGTCTGATGATCCAGTCCGCATTTTGCGTGCCATTCGTCAGGCTGCCGCGTTTGATTTCCACATCGAAAAGAATACCCGCGAACTAATGAAGCAGTCTGTAGACCAGCTTGTGCGTATTTCGCCCGAACGACTGCGCGATGAAGTTTTCAAAATACTCAAAGGTCCAAAACCTGATGCATGCATACTTGCCCTCGAAATGATTGGCGTACTTCCATATTTGATGCCTGAGTTGGTTGCCATGAAAGGCGTGGAACAGTCCGAGCCACATATGTTCGATGTTTGGACACACACGCTTGCAGTGCTGGATTACCTCGACCAGATCATCTCTGCTCTGCGTGTAGGCTATGACGCCGAGAAAACCAACGACATGTTCACAGGTCTGCTCGGATTGCGCCTTGGACGTTATCGGGAACAAATCGCAAATCATTTTGTCGAGCCGCTCAACGTGGATCGTTCACTGCGATCATTGCTTTTCTTTGCTGCCCTATATCATGATGTCAGCAAGCCTGAAACCAAGACTATTGAGGAATCGGGACGTACCCGCTTTTTCGATCACGATGTCAAAGGTGCGGAAATTGCCGCAGAGAGGTTGCGTTTTTTTAACGTCAGCAACGATGAAATAGAACGCGCCCAGACTATCATTAGAAATCACATGCGGATCCATTTCTTCGCAGATCGGCTTGAAAAAGAAAACCAAACACCTTCGCGCAAGGCCATTTATCGCTTCTTCCGCGATAGCGGAAAAGCAGGTGTTGACCTTGTTCTCCTCGGCTTGGCAGATCTGCGCGCCACCCGCGCTCATGCATTGACTATTGAAACCTGGACTGTCTACCTCGATGTTGCGCGCATCCTGCTTGAAAATTATTTTGAAAGACCCGAAGAGACCATCTCACCGCCGCGTTTATTGGATGGCACTGTGTTGATGAAAGAGTTGCACATTAAACCCGGCCCCTTGGTGGGGCAGTTGTTAGAGTCAATCCGCGAAAATCAGGCGGCTGGAAAGATCGAAACCCGCGAGCAAGCTCTTGCATTTGCGCGCGAAGAAATCTCGAAACTTTCCCAATAGTAAATAAAGGTGAATTATGAACTATGTTTTCTTCGATCTCGAAACGCAAAATCTCTTTGAAGATGTTGGGGGACGTGACAACATTGAAAAGCTGAAAGTCGCTTGTGGTGTGACATGGTCAACCGAGAGAAATGATTTTGCTGTTTATTGGGAGCAGGATGTTCCCGCGTTGATCCAGGAATTGAAATCTGCGACAAAGGTGATCGGTTTCAACCTGCGCGGATTTGATTATCGTGTGCTTCAACCCTATGCGACGGATGTTCGCTTCGCCTCCATCCCGACCCTTGACCTACTTCTCGACCTGCAACAGATTCTAGGCTTTCGCCTCAGCCTGGATACCATTGCAAACGCCAGTCTTGGCGCCACGAAAACTGCGGATGGCGTGAAATCTGTAGAGTGGTTTCGGGCAGGTGAGTTGGACAAAGTTGCGGAATATTGCAAAGCTGATGTAGATATCACGCGCCGTGTTTTTGAGTTTGGGCGCGATAATGGCTTTATTTTTTACAAGTCAAAATTGGGCAGTAAATTAAAGGTAAATGTAAAGTGGAAATGAGAAAACAGAAAGGATGATAAAAATGAAAACAGTGACTGTAAATGGAATAAGTCTGGCTTACACGCGCAGTGGCGAGGGGGCTCCACTTGTACTGTTGCATGGCTATCCTTTGGATCATACTTCGTGGAATGAAGTTACTTCTTTATTGGAAAATGAATTCGATATCATTGCCCCCGACCTGCGCGGATTTGGTCGATCCACTACAGTGGAAACGCCCTATATTGTTGCAGACATGGCTGATGACCTTGCCGGCCTGCTTGACCATCTGAAAATTGAAAAAGCTGCTTTTGCAGGTCACTCGATGGGTGGATATGTCGCACTGGCATTTGCAAAGAAATATCCGCACCGGGTGAGCGGACTTGGTTTGATTTCCTCGCAAGCTGCCGCAGATTCACCTGAAGGTAAAGATCGACGCTATCAAACTGCCGCCGATGTGTCTAAAAAAGGCGTGGGTATTGTTGTCGAAGCCATGACTCCAAAATTATCTGCGGACGTGCGTGTGCAGGCATTTGTGCGGACTGTGATCGAGCAACAAACTCCACCTGCTGTGATCGGCGCACTTAAGGCAATGGCAGAACGCGAAGACTTAATTTCCAATCTTTCCTCAGTCACATTCCCCGTAGTGCTAATTCATGGCAGTGCGGATGTGTTGATCCCAATTGAGCGTGCAAAAGAAATTCAGACCACGCTGCCATCAGCGATTTTTGTAGAGTTGCCGGGCGCAGGCCATATGCCCATGATGGAGTTCCCACACGAAACAGCGAAAGGGTTAAGGCTTTTAATAGGTTAGTTTTTTGAGCTGGATGAGAGTGTAGAAAATAAAATCCCCGTCACTTTTTCAGCGACGGGGAGGCTTTTGAAACAGAAACAAATTACAGATTATGATGGAACCGGTTGTGTATTACGAGCAATCGGGTTACTATTTTTTTTTAGATTGATTTTGTCCAGCGAGCCCGTTTGTCGCACCATCTTTCGGATGTGCGCGACAAGCACACTGCTCGGCACAGGCTTAACCAGAAAATCATCTGCGCCTGTGTCCAAAACGCTGGCAACCATGCTCGGGTCGTTGATCGCAGAAAGGATCAGGATGGGCACGTTGCTAAATGCGCGGACTGCTTTGCTGACCTGCCATCCATCCATATCCGGCATCATTAAATCAAGAAGTACAACACTGGGATTCTTTTCCTCGACCAATTTGACACCTTCCATGCCGCTGTTGGTCGTAATCACGTCAAAACCGTGCGTTTTTAGCAGCATGCTCATCAATTCAGTGATCGCTGTGTCATCATCAATTACAAGTATTTTAGTATGCATATTGGTTTCCGTTTGACCATTATGCCTGATTTATGGATGAAATTACTTTGCAATATATTTACAGATTGGACTTTGATCTAAAGTTACACACTTGTAAAGGTATTTATTAGTGCAAAGAATTACAAGCGTCCTGAAAGCTTCTTTATTTTTGAGTGGATTAAGCGAATTTCTTCTATTTTTGCGAGAACATGATTTTTGTCAGTTGTGAATCTGCCTTTTTTTGGTAAAATCCTTCACGATTGAAATGTTGATTAAGGACTTCGGAAAGTTTTTGTGGATTGAAAAAATGCGCAAGGTTTTTGAGCGGGGTTTCCGAGGTTTTCAAATATTATGTTTGCAGGAGATTACACAATGAAGAAATGGGTCTATTTATTCAACGAAGTGAAAGAAGTTGAAAAACTTGCCGGCGGTTCATGGGACAACGTGAAGTCGATTGTTGGCGGCAAGGGTGCTGGGCTGATGGACATGACACGCGCAGGTGTACCTGTGCCGCCGTTTTTTACGGTAACTACCGAGGCATGCAATGCATATCAAGATGCAGGCGCCAAGTTCCCCACCGGCATGTGGGACCAGGAGTTGAAGGCGCTCAAGGTTATCGAAAAAACCACAGGCAAGAAATTCGGTGATGCCAAGAATCCGCTTTTGGTTTCCTGTCGCTCTGGCGCCAAGTTCTCCATGCCTGGCATGATGAACACCATCCTCAATATCGGCTTGACCGATGCCGTTGCTGAAGGTTTGTCTGAAGCGACTAAGAATCCGCGCTTCGCCTACGACTCCTACCGCCGTCTTGTCGAGATGTTCGGTACCGTGGTGATGGACATTGCCGACGAAGCTTTTGAACATCCGATGCACGAGTACAAGGCGCAGAAGGGTTACAAACTCGACACCGAAATGACCGCCGAGGATTGGAAAGCCATTGTTGAACTCTTCAAGGCTGCCTACAAGAACGAAACCGGCGACGACTTCCCGCAGGATCCCTACAAGCAGTTGTCACTCGCAACCGAAGCCGTCTTCCGCTCATGGAACGGAAAGCGCGCTGTTGATTATCGCAACAAGGAAAAGATTTCGCACACGCTGGGAACCGCCGTCAATATTTGTACGATGGTCTTCGGCAACATGGGTGATGA
>SXGT01563561.1_pt1 | contig 11152 bp, 15 predicted proteins | sample 3176221 | NCBI WGS metagenome assembly SXGT01 (sample SAMN11356862, study PRJNA531348) | freshwater metagenome | isolation source: freshwater sample F1-120 | place: China: Fuxian Lake, Yuxi | collected 2017-12-25
AAAGTCTGTAACTGCTCTAGTCCTATCTAAATCAGGGTTTAAATCTTTAGTTCCAAATGGATAATAACTCACTCTTCCCATACGTTTTGCAGAAACTAATATTTTATACAAGGTATCTTTATGTTCTATATCTTTAATTCCTGGAATATGCCATTCTCCAAATTTTAATTCTTTGGCACTTTCTTTTGCTTTAGGAAGTAACTCGTATATACATTCCGCCATAGGCATAATATCAAGAGATGCACCAAACATACGTTGATTTAAAAAGTTAGACCAATCTGAGGTAGTGGCTATAACCTCTACCCATGACCAAGCTTCTAAAGTTCTATTGAGTTGCTCTTTGTGCTCTCCTAACAAATATCTAATACCAGAAAAAGTTATATTTCCTAATAGCTGTAAATAGGATAGCCCTGACAGGATACCATTTCTTATTCTATCAATATCTTTCCCAATCATCCCCTTATTAGATAATGATGTTTGTAATGGAACTCCATTTTTTAATATCTCTTTAATTTGGTGTTTAATTGGTATTGCTCTACTTGACCCTGCCGATTGAGATATTATTCTGTGCTTATTTAATTCCGCTAATACCTTCCTTGGAAGTTTTAATTTAAAAGTATAGGTATATTTAAATTCTTTTGAATTAGTGTCATAGTATTTAGTTGTTAAAATATTCTGAGCTTCGTATCCAGAACCATTAATTACTGAATTTTTAAATTCATTATATTGTATTTTATCTGACATGTATTGATAGTCCTTTTATACATAGATAGTGTATTAAATATTTTATTATTTGCAATTTGATATATGCATTGATGAAAACTGGTCAATATCCAAAGATATTGGCATTTCTAATCTTTGCTTAGATATTTTTTGGTCATGTGAAATAATTGTTACATCACATGTTTTTGGAGAACATCCAAATAATATTAAAAGTATTATCCCTGATAATGGCACCCATATTATTAATTTAATTATAGTTTTCATGTTATATCCCCTCTACGGAGTAGCAAATCTTTTATAGTTTGTAGCTTTAAGATAACAAGAAAACTTAGTATTGTTTACAGTTATTTCTGTTTTAGTTCTTAATGCTTGTATTGCATTTTGTTGACCTGCATTATATGAAGAAAGTGCAAGTGCCACAAATCCCGCACAAATACACAATATAATGAGGATTGAGGTAATTGTATTCATAATTGCATACCCACCCTATTATTTAAGTTGTTCATACTGTAACTTACATCCGTAAGTTACAAGATTATATGTGACTTCCGAATCATTTTTTAACGAATATACAATACGTTCTTCGCCTTTTAGATATGCCATACTTGATATGAAATATGCTGCCCATGCTAAAAATGCAAGTATTCCTACACCTATCCATACATTGCCCATAATCTTTATCTCCTGCAATATTATGTTAAAAATAAAGCCCATACCTTGAAGTAGGTACAGGCTTAAAATATTATATAATTATTTCACTAAACTATCAACATTCATCTAAACAAAATGCAGATCTATGAGTATTAATAGCTTTAAGTATTTCTTCGTCATTGTATGCAAAGGCAGGTTGTAATATATTAGATAATGTTATTTTTTCAGGAGTGATGCTATTAACATCCAATCTCTTGAAATTTAAATCTGCTATAGCTTTTAAAGTTCCTACACTGTATCCATTTAATACTGCTGCACCTACTGAATTATACTTAACTGGAGAAGATTTTGCATCTAGATTCCAATATACAATTAAAGGTATTTCGTATTTAGCTTCTGAATATTTCTTCTTAATTAACTCATGTGCAGTTACATCATATCCGCTAAAATCAAATTGCATATCAGATATAATTAAAATTGCTTTTGGCATATCTTCTTGCAATACATTGTTATTTAATGCTATTTCAAGTATTTGATCAAATACTCTTTCAATGTTGGTATTTTCTATTTTACATTTACTGTGTAATTCTTGTACTTGGTTTGCCAAAGTTTTATTTTTTAAATCTATAATATTTGAATTTCTTGAAAATTCAATAGCAATATCTTTAAATGCTCCAGTATTTAATTTAGTAGCTACATATAAACCAAGTCCTCTAGCAACATCAAGGTAAGTATATGGACTTTTAGACTCTAATAAGGTGTCCATAGATCCAGACCCATCAATAACTACTAACATGTTACCTTCAATATTAAAAAACTTAGGATAGTTATTCCACAATGCCTCAGCTTGTCTCCACTCGATACCTTGAGTATTGTTCACATTCTTTTCTAAATTATGATATATCTCATGTATATATAAAGTTCCTGAATTAACAGTTACTTCACCTGTTATTGCCTTATCTATAAAATTAGAATATCTTGCATAGTCTTTTTTATTAAATAATTTTTGATATTGAAACATTGCTCTTGAAGGAACTTTTTTATAATCTATTTCAGAGAAATTATTGGAATGGATATAGTGCTCTACTAGAAAAGATTCTTTTCGTAAACCAGAAACATATTTACGATATATTTTATTTTGATAACTCTTGTCCTTAACAGCTTCTATGATCCCTTCATACACAAAAGCATTTAAAAACAATTTGAAATACTTATCGCCTTCAGTAGGTAAATATTTTGCTATTAAATATTTGTAATTATCATCTTTCAACCCTTCAATAAGGATCGGCATTATATAATCACGAACTATTTTATAATTTAAAGGTTCATGTCCACTAGATTTACCAGTAGCATCTTTAATATATCCGACTAAAGGTATTCTAGAGGACACAAATAATACTACATCTTTATACCCGCTCTCATATAAAGTATTTAATGCAAAGATAAAAATATCTTTTCTTCCCATTCCAGATATTTTTAATTTTGTTTGTTGGTCTTCTCTGGTTATAGCCCGTATATACAATAATGCCATAGATAAAAGAAAAGGATTTTCTAAATAACTTTGATTAATTAAATATTTAAGATCTTCTTTATCCACTGTTTTAATCCCATCTTTAGCAACTTGTATTAATTTCATAATATTTTTAAATTGCCCACCAATTTGATCATATTGAGGCATTCCATTTTCCCCAATAGTACTAGAAGGTTCTGATCTTAATGCAGTAACAAAAGCATTGGTAGTAGTCATGACTGAGAGTCCTCTATGGTTTTAGTGTGTTAAAAATTATTGTATATATTATAGTATTACTGGAAATTTAAATCAAATTTAAAGTTTTAAGATATTGTTATATTTTTAAACTATTTCTCTTTTAATGGAGTTTATATGCTTTTTATACATGTCTATGATCTTATCAATTTCCTTTTCAGAAAATAAAAGAGTTTTATTCAACAAGGAGATCGTTATACTCGCTATTCCAATAAGAACTAAATTGCTTTCTTGCCCACTTCATAACCTTATGATCGTACCCCCATGTATAACCATATTGATGTGCAATACTAAAACCAACTTCCCAAGCAGTTCCTTCGCAAGAAAGTTTAGACATAGTATGTGGACGACCGCAAAGAACAGTTGAAACCATAACATAATGTCCAAGTTCATGAAAAAATGCTGCTAGCTCAATTTCAGAATCATCAAATTTCCCAATAAAAATTTCATTACCTGCACAAAATGCTGTATTATTATCACAATTTTCTATATCACGGCATACAGTAACTTTAAACATTTTAGCTATATGTTTTATTTTATTAGATATGTCATGGCACATTATTTCACCAAATAATAACCATAATATTATAAATATTTAACAAGTATCTCATAGCATTCAATCATTTTGTTATCTAATTCTTGACAATCTATGTTTAAAGAAATACAACTTAGTTTAATTTCTGCAAATCTTTGTAATTTTTTAACAGCAGTAAATTCTTCAGTACTGTATGGGTTCATCATACTTATTTTAGGGTATATTAAATTACTTAAATAGTATTTGTAAGTATCTTCTAGTTGAGATAGTTTATATTCTATTTCTTCACTTGGAAGATTAAATGACTTAGCATCTTCTATCATCTTCTTTAACGGTTGAATCGTACAGTACTTTAAGTAAGACAAACTTTCATATTTTTCTTGTATTTCTTTTGGTAACATTTTTAACTCCCTGCACTACATTATATTTTGAATGCTATTTTAATATTTAATTAACCTTCTTTAAAATCTAAATCTTTCTGAAACAGTAAAGTATTCTTCATTATTTACTTCTGTTATTGAACAAGTATATGTATTGCCATTCGGCATACTAAATTCTTGATTATTAAATAATGCTTTTCTTAAATCTTCTAATTCCATAGAATAATATAAAGTCCCAGAAGTAGTTAACATTAATAATATTGTTAAGATTGATATTGTCATAGATCCCCTCCTTTTTGCTGTAAACGGCACTTACTAAAAAACCTAACATTTCATTAGAAATGTTAGGTTTAGTGTTTAGTTGCGAAGAGGTGAGTCGAACACCCGTCTGTAGGTTATGAGCCTGCCATTCTACCATTAAAATACTTCGCAATTCTTTATGGAGTTAATTGGATTTGAACCAACGACCCGTTGCTTGCAAAGCAACCGCTCTTCCAACTGAGCTATAACCCCTTTATTTTTTTGGTCGGAGATGAGAGACTTGAACTCCCGACATTATGCTCCCAAAGCATCTGCTCTGCCAAACTGAGCTAATCTCCGTAATATTTTTTAAAACTAGATAACTTTTTTTAGTTTTGATTTCAATTCAAATTTTTTAAATTGCTGATGTTATCTAAATGTTCTTGTTTTTTTTTAGTTTCGTAAAAAAATCATGTGTGTACAAACGCTCACACACGATAAAAAGAAGATTAATTATGAGCTTTTATGTAATGAGCAGGACTTGAACCTGCAAGGCATCGAGCCACTTTATTATTTAGCAGATCACGTTGTAGAGATAATCTCAAGTCGTGTCCAGCTTCAACCTTCCTGATCAACCGCCAGCGGAATCGAAGCAGCGTATACCATTCCGCCACCAATACACAATTAATAATTAACTTTCAATAGTTTTCTTTTTTGATATTCTTACACTTTAATAAAAATTTTAATAACTTGTTAAACTAGATAGCTTTTTTAGTTTTGATTTCAATTCAAATTTTTTAAATTGCTGATGTTATCTAAATGTTCTTACTTTTTAATCTTAAACTAAATGACTTTTAATGTTTCCTAGAGATTTCTAAAATATAGAAAGTTTTTGGTAGGCTTTTTTAAATTGCTGATGTCATTTAAATGTACTTTTTTTTAATTCTATTTAGCCTAAGTTATTTAAAATATCATTTCTGATACCTTATAGGAATCGAACCTACTAATCCAATGTTTGCTGAATAACTTAAAAATTTTAATAACCTATTAAAACTAGATAACTTTTAATTTGAGTTCCATTCAATTTTTTAAATTGCTGATGTTATCTAAGAAATTTTTATATTTTTAATAGCATTACATTATAATTATCTAAATAATTTTATTTATTTTCATTAATATATGAATATAGTTTGTATTTTGCTGTATTATTTATAAATATGTAAATACTATTAAAAATATAAAAACTTTTTTATCAAATAAAGATTATATTACATACATTAAATTTTTTTATTAAATTCTAAAAAAAATTAAATTTGCTTAATTCACTAGAATTGATTTAATGTATGAATATATAATACCATGTTACATATAGCTTGTCAAATTAGTTTAATAGTCTTCAACCATTTCTAGTGACACTGTTAAGTATGGATAAGTATAGTATGCTTTAATAATTTTTTCTAAATCTGAATTTTCTAGATTATTTTCCATTAATAATGCGTCATAAAATAATCTACCATTTAAATCAATCTTCATAACAGTTTCATATCCTGACATATTAGTATAAAATGAATTTAATATGTTATTATCAGTTATTTTAGAAAGGGCTATTAATTTCATAACCATTTCAAGTGTTAATGTAGTTGATGCTTCTAAGAAGTTATCAATAAAAAACTTACCAGTATTATTTTTATCTTCTTCGTTTACATCATCTAACATCACCTCTAAAACTTTTTTACCTGTATAATCTTTAAACGTTACTCTGTAATCTGACATAATTAATTTTCTCCTTTATTTCTATTTTGAATAAAAATTATCAATCATTTCATGGTCTACATATCCAAACCAAGAGTTTCCTGACAATTCATTTAAGTTATTTAAGACTTCACATACTTGTTTTATATATTTATTGTAGATTGACTCACCTAATTTATTATTAAGTTCTTTTATAGATAGAAAACTATGATACCCTTCAACATCATTATTCCCTATAATATGAAAATCATCATTATCGATATGATTAATAATAATCCCTTTTTGAGTAAAAGATATTGAGTATATATTAGAATTATTTATGCACATTACCATATTAAAATCATTAAAAGCTCTAATATACTCTTTGCTATAATATATCTTAGCTAAATTAGGCACTATGTAATTTTGTATTACTTTTTGCTCATTGTAATCTACATGAGTTTTAATTATATTAGAAAATGCTTCAGTGACTACATTACTTATATTTTCTGAATCTAATAAAGTCCCACTGCATCCAACAAGGATATTTAAATCTTTTATTTGTATGTTTTTTACATATTTATTTTTAGAATTGGTAATGTATGTTTGAGAATATGTATCATTGGAGAAATGATACAGTATACTGGTATTGCTTCTAATGATATTTACATTATTGTTTCTATTTTTCCAAACTATTAAGGTTGCCACATACTTTCTCCAAATCAAATAATTATAAGTTCTTCTAAATCTAAAGAATGCCCAATCCAATTACCTTTGCTAACTGTTATACAGTATTTTTTACATACGTTTGATGCAAATTCTATAGCTGGGAAAAGATTAATACCTTTAAGATAATTATCTTTAAATTTTTCAATTGTATACCCATCATTAGTTAAATATGTTTTAAACGCAGTATTAAATAATCCAGATCCAGACCCTATAGTCTCTATACTATTCTTTACTGTATAACATCTAATTTTATTATCAGATATTTGTACTCTTATTATAGTTGTATTGATGGTTACAAGTAATGAACAATCTAATGCATTGTAATCACTTAAAGATTTTATTAAACGTGACTGTATAATATCTTGAAACATACTCGAACTAATTAAACTTAAATTTTCATATTCTGACAATATATTCAATAAGACATTCTTCAAATTTTCAATTGTACTAATGTATCCAGAGCCTCCAATCAACACATTAGTTCCGTATATTGAATATTTTGAGATTTTCTCATTACCTACAGAATCTATATAATAGGAACCATTGTCAATATGTATAGTAGTCATTGTATCCCCTACCATAGAAACCGTACCCCTTTCATTAATCCAACCTACAATGCACGTCATTTAACTATCCTTATATCAATTCTATGCACGATAAGTCAACTACAAAAATGTATGCACTTCCTACTTCAGTAGGTACTAAGCATTCTCTAGGGAATTCATGTAATTTATTACCTTTAATGTATCTATCAACTACTACTGATAATATAACTGAACTGTCTATAATTTCAGCACTAGTGACTAATCCATAAAAAGTATGAGAATGGATTTTTTTATTAGATGTAAAATTCAGATATTCTTTATTCACAGTTTTCATTTTAAAATCTGATTTTAAATTTATTTTAAATGCAATATTTTTATGAATTACTTCTGTGGCTAAAAAGTTGTCATTTAATACGTCTACTCCCTTATACAATTTTTTATGAAATATAGGATTATTCATAGTACGATGAACCTATTCTATTTGATCCATATACGTGAGGCAATATTATATGCATAATATCCATATAAGAAGAGAATTCTTTATATATAACATATTTATTTAAATATTTAAATAGCACATTCAACCCTGAAATATGTTTTTCAAATAAAGAAACATTAAATATGTAAAAAGTTTGCACTACTTTAGTAATTTGAGATTCTATATTAATCTCAACTATGCCAATTTTATCATCAACTAACTCTTTTAAATATTTTAAATTGTCTAATATCCGTAATTTAAGTATTTCGTCTTGTGAATAAATATCTTTAGCAATAGTAATTAAATTTTGAATCATTCTATTTAATGTATCTTCGTTATCAACATCAGACATTCGTACTATAGAAAACTTATTTAATGCTGTAGATATTTCTGCAGATTTCCATGCATTGTCTTTTGCATCTTTATCAATATTTGGATGTACAAATAATTCTAAAATTTTATTTGCAGAGATATGCACTGATACCGTATGTACTTCATTCATTGTTTATATCCTTATCTTTTTATTGCATCGTGGGAAGAGTTAGTACTAACTTTTTGTATACTGGCATACATTCAATTACCTTAAAAATACCAATCCCTATAAAATACACAGCAAGTAATTTTAAAATAAAAGATGTTACATATTCTTTTAAGTCTGACTCAACGCTATAATCTATTTCTGCCGAATAGTATGTAATAACATATCCATGAATTATAAATGGAATGCTCGTATACAGCTCCCATTTATATGCATACATATTTACTATATCGAAGGTATATAATATTAGTATAAATACTCCGTATATGAATATTAAATAGTTAGCACCAGCTAATATATTTTTTATGGTTTCCGTAATTCCTACCCTATTTAAATTAATATAGATATAGGAAATACATAAAAATGTAAAAATTAACCATGAAAAGAAATATAACATTGATGCATCGTTAATAGTTAAGTATTCTATATATTTTGAAAAGTCTGGCATGGTTATTATCTCGTTTACATTATTTACATGCTACAGGCTTACCGTAAATATCATATTGTACACTTGCACCTGAAGTAAATTGTAAATAACTAACTCCATCAACACACATTTTGGAATATCCAGTTAATGCACTTATATTACGGTCTATCCACCCACAAGATGTAACAAACAATGTTGTAGAAATTACTATTACTGCTTTTACTAATGTTACCGCTTTCATGATTACTACTCCTTATTTTTTTAATTACAAATTATTAATATATTCTGCTATTATTTTAAAGCGTATTTTACGATCTATTATATTTGTCATGTTAGTATATTTATCAGAAACTATTTCTTTTATCTGTGATCATATAGATACATTGTCTATTTTACACTGATCTTCGTTTAAAGTAAAATATAAAGTATTATATTTTAAATTAGAAATGTTTTTTTTGCATAAAAGAAATCTGGTGAAACTTCTCTAAATGGCACATATTTATTTTTCATAGAATTTTATCGTAGGTGGGCTAAATAAATATTCTTTAAGTTTAACAATTTCTGTATAAGCAATAGAATCTTCTTTATATACACTATTTAAATATGAATATAATAAAATAGGAGAATTGGTGAAATATTTGTGCAATGGATCATTTAATTTTATCTTTTTTCCAGTAAATACATCTTTACCTCTTTTGATACATTCAAGTGCATGACGTATATAATTTAAATAAGTATAATCTTGGTATTCACTGTCTGTTATTGTCAAATAGTTACTTCCATCATCATTACAGCAATCAAAATTCTGATAACTAATTTGTGCACCAATTTTTTCTAGTTGCTCTACTGTCTTATGTAAACTGCGCATCCTATCTTTATTCTTATTACCAGTAGTATCTAAAATAATCAAACATCTTCCTTTTTTCTCTATGGCACACTTCGTCATTTCATAGATAGAATATACTCCTCTCATTTGAGCAGAAAGTAAAACATAAAGCTCTAGTGCACAATTTTCTTTTTCATTTTCTTCTATTTTAATAGATTCATCATTCCAATTAGATACATATGGGTTGAAATATGGTATTTTATTATTTTCTAATATAGGTATTAACCAGCTTCTATAATCTTCTTTAAAAGTTTTACTGCATGTTCCACCCAAAAATACTTTATTGTTCATTTATTTTCTCCTAAATTGTACGCATGTAACATATTTGATAATGAATATTAAATATAAATTTTTCATAATAATATAACCATTTTTAGATTTTTTCCACATTAAATACTGTTTTTATTTTTTATATATTAGAAAATCTTTAATAATAGAACTTAAACATAGCTTAACGTTTAAGTTAATTATCTTATTAACTCTTACATACTAAATATTTTTTATCTCTATTTTTTAGAATATAAAAATATCTTTTCATCGATATCACTATATCTTTATGATCAAATAAAATTATTCTTTGTAATATTTCCAATACCTTTCATTTAATATTTTATTATATTATATATGTTTAGTTTTAATTATGCAAAAAGTACAAAACTTAAGATTAAAGCATATTAGTAGCTGCAACAATCACAAATTCTCATTTATTTTCTATAATTAGTATATTTATTTGCTATAATGTTAATTTTTAATTACATATTGTATTAAATCATTCTTTATGGTATAGTGTCCTATATTTACTTTACAAAAATTATATAAATATATAAACATCATAACATATCTTGGTTTATATCAATCTTTAAAGTAGATATCAATAAGTAATAAAAAAAATAAAAAAATAATAATTAAATTACTATTTTCTAAATAGAGGAGAAAAAATATATGGAAAATTTAGTTTATAGTGTTGCCGGTACAGCGATAAGATCTTTAGACGGATTTTCAGAAATTCAGAATATTTATTCTGAAAATTATTCTGTTGAAGAACAAGCTCTATTAGATATAGCTCCCGCCGGATCAACTGCTTCTGGAAAACTTAGAGAGTGTTGGACTGTCGATGGTACATATATTGATAGAGCAGGAGTTGAGAAAAAATCTAATGGAGATTTAGTAGGTACTGATAAATATGGGTATGGAAACTTCGTATGTGAAAGAGAATACGATGAATCTATAGGAAAACTTAAAAATATATGGTATCCATTTTTATCTGGGTCTAAAATACTTAATACTTTAGACATAGTTAATAATCTTAAAGATGTAGCAACTGCTAATGAATATGATTATGTTGTAGATTTTTTAGATTTGAAGGTATACAATTTAACTGATGCAGAATTGATGTATAACTATAATAATGGAATACCCAATGTATCTACAGGAAGAACATTTATTTTTCCAAAAATCAATGCTACAAAAGTATACACTATTACCAGTTTTGACGGAACAGGGAAACCTACTTTTGCAATAACT
>SXGT01421599.1_pt1 | contig 11151 bp, 11 predicted proteins | sample 3176221 | NCBI WGS metagenome assembly SXGT01 (sample SAMN11356862, study PRJNA531348) | freshwater metagenome | isolation source: freshwater sample F1-120 | place: China: Fuxian Lake, Yuxi | collected 2017-12-25
AGATCGCGCGCCGGCTGCAGGTCTCGCCCTCCACCGTCATCAGGCCGATGTCGGTGATGGCCTCGGGGCGCACCAGCCGGTCGCCGTGCTTGAGCAGGCCGCGGGGCAGCAGGTGGCTCTGGAACACGATGTCGATGGTCTGGAGGTAGAACTCCTCGCTCAGGTCCAGCACCGACAGATACTCGTCGTAGAACTCCTGGTGCTTCTGGATGCTGTCCCCGTCGCCGTCGACCAGATGCTCGAAATAGCGGCGATGGGCGTCCATGTGCCGTTCCTCGTTCATGGACATGAAGGAGTAGAGCTGCACGAAGCCCGGATAGACCCGCCGCCCGGCGCCCGGATAGGGCAGGGGCGTGGTGTGGATCATGTTGGAGCGGAACCAGGCGAAGGGCTTTTCCTCGGCCAGCTGGTTGGTGACCGTGGGCGACAGGCGCGCGTCGATGGGCGAGCCCATGTGGATCATGGAGGCGGGGCGGGCCGGATCCTCGTCCTCGGCCATCAGGGCGGCGGCGGCCAGCACGGGCGGGCCGGGCTGGCATACGGCCACCACATGGGCGCGCGGGCCGATCTGGCCCAGCATGGCGCGCACATGGTCCATGTAGTCAAAGAAGTCGAAGCGGCCCTCCAGCACCGGCACCTGACGGGCGTTGGTCCAGTCGGTGACGTGGACGTCGAAGTCCTGCAGGAAGGTCTCCACCGTGCCGCGCAGCAGGGTGGCGTAGTGGCCCGACAGGGGCGCCACGATCATCACCGCGGGCGCCTTGACGGGCTTGCCGGCGCGCTTGAGGTCGGTCTCGTTGCGGGTGAAGCGGATCAGCCGGCACCAGGGCGAGGACCAGACCACCTCCTGCACCGTGCGGACGGGGTGGCCGTCCACATTGACCACATCCAGGTTCCAGTCCGGCTTGCCGTAGCGGCGGGTCAGGCTCTCGAACATCTCGGCCGAGGCGTAGGCGGTGCGGCCCATGGCCGTCTGGGACGCCGGATTGAACGGCGAGGACCAGAACTCCCGCATCATCTGGGCCCCCAGACGCATGGGGGCGGCGGACTGATAGGCGAGTTCGTGAAGCGTATAGAGCATGGGCTCGGACAGGTGGCGGCCGGTTCAGGCCAGACAGGTCAGCGGAGCATTAAACGCACTGCACTGCAAAAAGATTATCAGTGATCAGGAATCGCCTTCGCGCCCATGAGCAAGGCGTCCCGGCGCTAGCGCGGAACCAGCCGCCACATGCGCAGGGGATGGCGCACGGTCCCGGCTTCTTCGCCCGCCTCGTCGCCCCGGCCCATATAGAAGTCGGCGCGGACGCGGCCCCGAATGGCGCTGCCGGTGTCCAGGGCCGTCATCAGGCCGAAATAGCTGTCGCGGGCGCCGATCAGCCCGGCGCCGTTGGCCGCGATCCAGACCGGCTCGCCATAGCGCCAGTGGGCCGGGTCCACGGCGATGGCGCGGCGCTCGGGCAGGGGAATTCCCGCCGCCCCCGCCGGGCCCTTGCCGTCGTCGGGCTCCAGCCGGAAGAAGATGTAGCGCGGGTTCAGGCGCATGACCCGGTCGGCCTCCGGCCCCCGGTTGTCCGCCAGCCAGCGCCGGATGGCCTCGCCCGAGGTTCCGTCGCGGGGCAGCAGGCCCTCGTCAGCCATGGGCCGGGCGATGCCCAGGAATCTCAGCCCGTTGTCGGCCGCATAGGCCGCCCGCGCCGTGCTGCCGTCCAGGAAGGTCAGATAGCCCGAGCCCTGGATCTGCAGGAAGAACAGGTCCTCCGGCTTCAGCCAGGCCATCACCAGGGCAGGATCATGAGACGTCTCGATGGCGGCCCGGTCGGGATAGTCCCTGACCGTGCCGTCCGGCAGGCGTTGGCGGTACAAGGCCCGTCCGTCGGGCCCTTGCGTCCGCGTCAGGTCCGGCGGGGGCGCCAGCAACGGGGCCGAGAATTCCGCGTCCCGCACGGCGCGGGCCTCGTACTCGGGGGCGAAATAGGCGGTCAGCAGGCCCGTTTCGTCACCGCCCTCGGGGCGGAAGCGGGTCTCGAAGAACAGGCGGGCGTTCTCGCCGGTCACACCGGGTGAGCCCGCCAGCAGCCTGGCCGCCTCACACACGCCCCAGGCGCGGCTGTCGGCGTCGCAGCCCTCGGCATAGCCGCGCAGGGCCGCCAGATGGTCCTCCTCGGCCCAACCGGGCAGGGCGGCGAAGGCGGGATCGGACGGCCCCGGCGTCCAGGGCGCCGGCTCGCCGGGGACCGGCGGGGCAGGCTGGGGTTGGGGCGTCGGCTCCGTCACGGGCGCCGGCGACGGGGCGGTGGCGCAGGCGGCGGCCGTCAGGGCCAGGACCGCGGCCAGGAGGACGCCCCGCATCAGGCGCTGGCCGCCTCGACCCGGGTCAGCACCCAGTTGGGGTCGCTGGCCCCGATAGAGCGCTCGAAAGTCCACAGCTCGGCGGTGCGGCGCTCGTCCACGGTCTCCTCGCCCGAACCGCTGGTGGCGGTGCTGCGCAGCTCGGCCAGGAACAGCACCTTGGCCCGGGCCCGGTCGCCCTCGGCCGTGGCCAGCTCCAGATCGGCGCGGGGCGGGTGCACGAATTCGACCGTTTCGCGCTCCCCCCGGCCCTCGCGGGCGGTGATTCCGGCTTCGAACGAGGTCAGCACGGTGGGGGCCAGCAAGGGCTTGAGCGCCTCGCGGTCGCCGGAGGCGTAGGCCCGCACGATGGTCTCATAGGCCCCGCGCGCCCCGTCCAGGAACCTGACGGCGTCGAACGAGGGGTCGCGCGCCTTCAGCCCTGCGGCGGCGGCGGCGGTGGCGGCGTCCACGGGAGTCTCCGGACGCGCATCCGGTTCGGGCGCGGCCGGGGCGCCGGGGATGCGGGGCGGCTTCTTGACCCCGTCCTCGGGCTGGCGGCCCACCTTCTTGCCCAGCACATTGTAGAGCTGGAACAGGACGAAGGCGGCGATGGCCGCCATCAGAAGGAGTTCGTAGGGAAAGGAGGACACGGCGTTTTCCTGAAAGGCGTCGTTCGGGCTTAAGGGCTCATATAGGGACGCGCAAGGCGAGCGCGAGCCTCTCCTGCGCGGCGACGGGCGTTGCGGGCGGCGTCCGCCGATGCTAGCAGCCCCGCGAACGTCCTTTCGGGCGAAACCTTGGCGTTTGCCCCAAACCGGAACCTTTCCTGCTCATGACCGACACCAACCCCGACAACGGCGCGTCCAATCCCGTCCCCCAGGGCGCCCAGCCGCCCGCCGGCCCGCACTTCCGCGTCCTGACCCAGTACGTGCGCGATTTCTCGTTCGAGAACCCCAAGGCGCCGGAAAGCCTGCGCTTCGAGGGCAAGCCCCAGATCGACATGGGCGTGGAGATGAACGCCCAGGGCCGCGCCGACGGCCTGTTCGAGATCGATCTGAAGCTGTCGGTCAAGGCCGCCTCGGGCGACCAGCCCATGTTCCAGATCGAGCTGCTCTACGGCGGCCTGTTCCAGATCGGCGGCGTCGAGGAGAAGGACATCGAGAAGATGCTCCTGATCGAGTGCCCGCGCTATCTGTTCCCCTTCGCGCGCCAGATCATCGCCACAGCCACCAGCGACGGCGGCTTCTATCCGCCCTTCCTGCTGGAGCCGCTGGACTTCGCCGCCATCTACGCCGCCCGCAAGGCCCAGCAGAACGGCGCCCCGGCCATCCCGCCGGCCCAGGGCCAGGCCTGAACTGAGTCAGGAGGCGGCTGAAGCCGCCGCCTCCAGCCCATAGCCGCGCCACAGGGACAGGTCCTTGAACTGGCTCTGCAGGAAGGCGGCGTGGGCCGCCGCCTCCTCGGGCGAGACGCGGTCGGGCAGGGGGCGGGGCCGTTCGCCGTGGCTGACCGGCTTGAACCCCGGCGCCATGGGGCCGCGCGCGGCGCTGAGATCCAGCACCCGCTCCTTGCCGCCCTTCAGCTCGAGATAGACCGAGGCCAGCAGGCGGGCGTCGATCAGGGCCCCGTGCAGGGTGCGCTCGGCCAGGGAGATCTTGAAGCGCTTGCACAGGGCGTCCAGCGAATTGGCCATGCCGGGAAACCGCGTCTGGGCCAGGCCCAGGGTGTCGATCCAGCGGACTTCCTCCACCAGCAGCCGGCCGCACAGGCCCAGCTCGTGGTTGATGAAGGCCCGGTCAAAGGCGGCGTTGTGGGCGATCACCGGCGCGTCGCCGATGAATTCCAGCAGTTCATCCGCCATCTCGGCGAATTTGGGGGCTCCGCGCACCTTGTCGTCGGTGATGCCGTGCACCCGGATGGCGTCCGGCGGGATCAGCCGCTCGGGATTGACCAGCCGGTGATAGGTGCGCCCGGTGGGCAGCAGGTCATCGATCTCGATGCAGCCCACCTCGATCAACCGGTCGCCCGTCTTCGGATCAAAGTCGGTGGGTTCGGTGTCGAGGACGATTTCGCGGGCCATGGCCCACTAGTGCGGGGTTTCGGCGCCCTTTGGAATCCCCCGGCGGCCCGCCCAGCCGGGTTTCAGCACCGTATCCACAACCGCGCGCACCTGATCCCGGGCATGATCCAGCCCCTTGTGGCTTTCGATGATGAAATCGGCCCGGGCGCGCTTGTCCGCATCGGGCGTCTGGCGGGCCAGAATCTCGGCGAAGCGCTCCGGGGTCATGCCCGGCCGCGACAGGACCCGTTCGCGCTGCACCTCGGCCGGCGCCGTGACCACCACCACCGCGTCCACCTCCGCGTCGCCCCCGGTCTCCATCAACAGGGGAATGTCCAGCACCAGCAGCCGCGCCCCCGCCGCCCGCGCCTCATCCATCAGATCGGTCCGGTGGTCGCGCACCAGCGGATGGACGATGGCCTCCAGCCGGGCGTAGCCGTCCGGGTCCGCGCGCAGGGCCTCGGCCAGCGCGGCCCGGTCTACCCCGTCCGGGCCAGAGACCCCCGGAAAGGCGGCCTCCACCGCCGCGACCGCCGCCCCGCCCCAGGCGTAGAGATCGTGCACCGCCGCGTCCGCATCCCAGATCAGGGCGCCTTCCTCGGCGAACAGGGCCGCCGTGGTGGACTTGCCCATGCCGATGGAGCCGGTCAGGCCCAGCACGATCACGGCTCAAGCCCCTGAAGATGGGCCAGCACCACCGTTCGGGGGTCCAGATCCGGCGGGTCCCGGTCGAAAATGAACGCGAACGACGGCCCCGCCTGTCCGGTCAGCATGCCCAGCCCGTCCACCCCGGTCAGGCCCCGCCCGCGCGCCGCCATCAGGAACGGCGTCTGCAGCGGCTTGTAGGTCATGTCCAGCGCCGCCACGGCCTGCGGCGTGCGCCCGAAATCGAATTCCATCGGCCCGCTCACCGCATTGATCACCAGCCACGCTCCGGCGATGTCGGCCGGATCGTTTCCCGCGATCCGCACCCGGTCGTCGAAGGTTTCCGCCAGCGCCCGCGCCCGTTCCCGGGTGCGGTTCAGGATCACCACCTCCGGCGCGCCCCCGGCCAGCAGGGCGGCCACCGACGCCCGCGCCGCGCCGCCCGCACCCAGAAACAGCACCGGCCCCGCCGTCAGGTCGACGTCGGGCGCCTGTTCAGCCAGCGCCTTCAGCAGCCCCTCCCCGTCGGTGCTGTGCGCCCGCACCCGGCCGTGCCGGAACGCCAGGACATTGGCCGAGCCGCAGGCCCGCGCCGTGTCACTGGCCTCGTCAGCCCGGGCCAGCGCCTGGCCCTTGAAGGGGGCGGTGACGTTCAGCCCGTGGATCATGCCCGCCCGGCCCGCCTCGATCAGCAGGTCGAAGGCCGCCTCGTCGGGCGGGGCGAAGGCGGCGTAGACCGCATCCATGCCCGCCGCTTCGATCCACGCGTTGTGGATGACCGGGCTGAGCGAATGGGCCACGGGCCGCCCCACGATCCCGGCCAGCAAGGCCGCGCCGGTGATGGTCATGACGCCAGAATCCCCCGCGTCCGCAGTTCCGCCAGCACCGGCCACAGGGGCATGCCCAGCACGGTGAAATAGTCCCCCTCGATGCGCTCGAACAGCTGGGCGCCCAGACCCTCCAGCCGGTAACAGCCCACGCTGGACAGGATTCCCTCGCCCTCCGCCGCCAGATAGGCGTCCAGAAAGGCGTCGGAGAACGCCCGCACCTGCATGCGCGCCGAAGCCGCCGCGCTCCACACGGTCTCCCCGCCCACCGCCAGGGCGGCGGCGGAATGCAGCACATGGCCCTTGCCGCGGAAGGCGCGCAGCCGCGCCCGGGCCTCGTCCAGGCTGTCGGCCTTGTCGATCAGGGCCCCGTCCAGATCCAGCGTCTGGTCCGATCCCAGCACCAGCCCGGCATGCTCCCGCGAGGCCGCCTCCGCCTTGGCCCGGGCCAGCGCCAGCGCCACGCCCGCCGGGTCCGCGCCCTCGGCCAGCAGGCCGACCTTCAACGCCCCTTCGTCCACATCCGCCGATGTGGCCTGGTGGGGCACCCCCGCGCCGGTCAGCATGGCGCGCCGCGCCGCGCTCTTTGACGCCAGGATCAGGGGTCCGGTCATGACTGCGCCCCGCCCGCGTCCGGCTCGCCGGTCTTCGCCCGGCGCTCATTCAGCAGATTGATGACCTGGGCCGCCGTCTCCTCGATGGAACGACGGGTCACGTCGATGGTGGGCCAGCCGCGCCGTTCGAACATGCGGCGGGCCTTCACGGTCTCGTCGCGCACCGCCTCATGATCCACATAGGTGGAGCCGCGCACCTCCCCCAGACCCTCCAGCCGGTTGCGGCGGATCTGCACCAGACGGTCCGGAGACACGGTCAGGCCCACGACCAGCGGGTGTTTCAGCCCGTCCAGACGCTCGGGCGCCTCCTGGCCCGGCACCAGAGGCACATTGGCCGCCCGCACGCCCCGATGGGCCAGATAGATGCAGGTGGGCGTCTTGGAGGTGCGGCTGACCCCCACCAGCACCACGTCGGCGTTCTCCAGATCGTTCTGGCTCTGCCCGTCATCGTGGGAAATGGCGTAGTCCAGCGCCCCGATGCGGTTGAAATAGTCGGTGTCCAGGGCGTGCTGGGCGCCCACCCGGGTCGAGATGGCGGCGCCCAGATAGCGCGACAGGGCCCCCACCAGCGGGTCCAGCGCCCCGATCTGGGGCATGCCCATGCGCCGGCAGCCGTCCTCAAGCGCGGTGCGCAGCTCCCGGTCCACAATGGTGTGCAGCACCACCCCCGGCGAGGCGTCGATGGACTCCAGCACCTTGTCCAGCTGCTTGTGGGAGCGCACCAGGGCGTAGATGTGCTCGATGGGGATGACACCGTCGAAACGGGCCACCACGGCCTTGGCCATGGCGTTCAGGGTCTCGCCGGTGGAGTCCGACACCCGGTGCACATGGAAATAGGTGGCCAGACGGCCCGGCTTGGCGATCATCGGGGGGCGAACCTGTGGGCGGCGCCCCAAATGGCTGGGGACGGTTTCATGACTTTTCCATAGCGTCTCGAGCGGCCGGGCGCATCCTTCGGGATTACGGGGACGATCCCGAGAGTTGGGGTCATTCCGTCCCGCGTGTGTGATCCGACGGCGCCCAGCATGGGGATGGACAGGTGAAGACCCCACTTATCCCCGCCGCCCCGGAGTCCGCGACGGCCGTTCTGCAAAGGGTTGGTAAGGTTTTGTTAACACTATCCCGCCGGATCATCCCCACGGGCCCGCCCGGTGGATGATCGGCGACCGGCGGGGGAGGAACCCGGCGCCGTCTGGCGGGGACCTCAAAACTGTCCCCGTCGTCCCCCGTCCAAGACTCTACCCCCACCTCTCAAGACTCTAATTCATGAGTAAGGATTGAGTGGGACGGTCAGGCCCCGTACACGGCTCGGCATGGCCAGTGACGACCCCGTTTTCCTTCGCGCCCTTCGGGGTGAGACCCTCGACCGCCCCCCGGTATGGTTCATGCGTCAGGCCGGGCGCTACCTGCCGGAGTACCGGGCCTTGCGGGCCCGGTCGCCCGATTTCATCGCCTTCTGCCTGAATCCCGAGATGGCCGCCGAAGTGACCCTGCAGCCCATGCGGCGGTTCGGCTTCGATGCGGCCATCGTCTTCGCGGACATCCTGCTGATCCCCCGCGCCCTGGGCCAGGAGGTCTGGTTCGAGGCGGGCGAGGGCCCCCGCCTGGGCGCCCTGCCCGACTTGGCCTCCATGCGCGATCTGGCCGCGGGGGCGGGTGAGGCCCTGTCCGAGGTGGGCGAAACCCTGTCCCGGGTCCGCGACGCCCTGGAGCCTGAGCGCGCCCTCATCGGCTTCGCCGGCGCGCCCTGGACCGTGGCCACCTACATGCTGGACGGCGAGGCCCGCACCATCGGCAAGGGCGAGCGGGCCCAGGCGCGCACCTATGCCTATGCGGAGCCGGAGAAGGTGGACGCCCTTCTGGACGTGCTGGTGGAATCCAGCGCCTGGTATCTGAAGATGCAGGCGGACGCCGGCGCCCAGGCCCTGAAGATCTTCGAGAGCTGGGCCGAGGGCCTGCCCGACGACCTGTTCGATCGTCTGGTCCTGAAGCCGCATCAGAAGCTTGTTGCCCGCCTGCGCGAGCTGGGCGTCACCGTACCCCTGATCGGCTTTCCGCGGGGTTCGGCGGCGCTTGCGGAGGGCTATGCGCGGGATGTGGACGTCCAGGCCGTGGCGCTGGACACCGCCTGCCCGCTGGCCGTCGGCCGCCGGGTCCAGACCATCAAGCCCATCCAGGGCGCGCTGGACCCCCTCCTGCTTCGGTCGGGGGGTGCGGCGCTGGACCGCAGGGTGGATCAGCTGATGGAAGCCTGGGGGCAGGGCCCCTGGGTCTTCAATCTGGGTCACGGCATCCTACCTGATGTGCCCATCGCCCATGTGGAGCAGGTGCTCCGACGGATCGGAGCTCAATGACCGACGCCTCCACACCTCGCCGCATCGCCGTGGTCCTGATGAATCTGGGCGGGCCCGATGGTCAGGAGTCCGTCAGGCCGTTCCTGTTCAACCTGTTCAACGACCCGGCCATCATCGGCCTGCCCGGCATCGTCCGCACGCCGCTGGCGAAATTCATCTCCTCCAAGCGCGAGGAGGAGGCCAAGACCAACTATGCGATGATGGGCGGCGGCTCGCCCCTGCTGCCCGAGACCGAAAAACAGGCCGCGGCCCTGACCGAACGTCTGCGGCGGGACTGGCCCGGCGACGATGTGCGGGTGTTCATCGCCATGCGCTACTGGAACCCCCTGACGCCCGAGACGGCGAAGGCGGTCGAGGCGTTCGGCCCCGATCAGGTGGTGCTGCTGCCGCTGTATCCGCAGTTCTCCACCACCACCACCCAGTCGTCCCTGAAGGCCTGGCGCGAGCATTATCGCGGGTCGGGCCGGATCAGCGCCGTGTGTTGCTATCCCGAGGCCACCGGCTGGATCGAGGCCCAGGCGGCCCTGATCACCGCGCAGCTGGAGAAGGCCGGGGACAAGCCTGTCCGGGTGCTGTTCTCCGCCCACGGCATCCCCGAAAACCTGGTCCACAGGAAGGGCGATCCCTATCAGGAACAGGTGGAGCGCACCGTCTTCGCGGTGGTCGAGCGCCTCGGCCTGCAGGACTGGACCATCTGCTATCAAAGCCGGGTCGGGCCGCTGAAATGGCTGGGCCCGTCCACGCCGGACGCCATCGAACAGGCCGGTCGTGACGGCGTCGGGGCCGTGCTGGTGCCCATCGCCTTCGTCTCCGAACACGTGGAGACCCTCGTGGAGCTGGACGTGGAGTACGGCCATCTGGCCGAAGAGAAGGGTGTGAGTCCCTATCTGCGCGCCCCGGCCGTGGGCGTGACGGATGCGTTCATCGAGGCCCTGTCGGAAGCGGTGGGCTCGGCCGTGGACCGCACCGGCATCGCGCCCTACGGCCCCGGCTGTCAGGGCGACTGGAAGGCCTGTCCCTGCCGCGGGATCGCCGCATGAACGCCTATGATCTGGCGCGCGCCCTGCACATCCTGGCGGTGATCGCCTGGATGGCGGGCCTGCTCTACCTGCCGCGCCTCTACATCTACCACGTCAAGGCGGCGCCGGGCGGCGAGATGGACCTGACGTTCCAGACCATGGAACGTAAGCTGCTGAGACTAATAATGAATCCGTCCATGATCGCGGCCTGGATCTTCGGCCTGTGGCTGTTCTGGCTGCGCAGCGGCTCGGGCTCGGACTGGTCCTTCGCCCACCAGCCGTGGATGATCGCCAAGATCGCCGGCATCCTGTTCCTGACCGGCTGGCATCACTATCTGGGCGTGGCCCGCAAGCGGTTCGCCGCCGGGACCAATCAGCGGTCCGAGCGCTACTGGCGCATGACCAACGAACTGCCCTTCATCGCCGCCATCGTCATGGTCCTGTCCGTGACCCTGGAATGGACCTTCTGAGCCGTTCCGCTTGACGTCGCCGCCGGCCTGTGGTGTCGCTGGCGACGAGGCGCAGAAATGCGCTGCCCTTCTCTCAAGACGCCCTGACCGTCCCGCTTGATGCTCGGGTGTTCGTCTTTCCCCTCCGGCCTTGCGGCCAGACATCGCCTTTTCCTCCCCCGTCCGCCCGGCCCTCGCCGCGCGGCCTCTTCGCGATACGCTCATGACCGACACCGAAAACCAGACCCCCGCCGACGACGCCACGGTCGAGGATCAGACCGCCGACACGCCCTCCGACGGTGACGCCGACGGTGAGTCCGAAAACGGCGATGACGAGCGCGGCGCCGGTCTCGGCGAGCGCATCTCGCTTGAGGAGCTGAAGGAGAAGTCGGCTGCCGACCTGGTCGCCTTCGCCGAGGGTCTGGAGATCGAGAACGCCTCGAACCTGCGAAAGCAGGATCTGCTGTTCGCCATCCTCAAGGTTCTGGCCGACGAGGAGGTGGAGATCTCCGCCGACGGCGTGCTTGAGGTTCTGCCCGACGGCTTCGGCTTCCTGCGCAGCCCCGACGCCAACTATCTGCCCGGTCCCGACGATATCTATGTCAGCCCGTCCCAGATCCGCCGCTTCGGCCTGCGCTCGGGCGACACGGTCCACGGCACGGTGCGCGGCCCCCGGGAGGGCGAGCGCTATTTCGCCCTGCTCAAGGTCGACACGATCAATCTGGAAGACCCGGAGCTGGTCAAGACCAAGGTCCTGTTCGACAACCTGACCCCGCTCTATCCGGAAGAGCGGCTGCACATGGAAATCCAGGACCCGACCCTGAAGGACCGCTCGGGCCGGGTGATCGACATC
>SXGT01491626.1_pt1 | contig 11150 bp, 10 predicted proteins | sample 3176221 | NCBI WGS metagenome assembly SXGT01 (sample SAMN11356862, study PRJNA531348) | freshwater metagenome | isolation source: freshwater sample F1-120 | place: China: Fuxian Lake, Yuxi | collected 2017-12-25
CGCCTGGGCAAGGCTGTGGTCTCAGAGCGTTACGGCAACCTGTTCGACATGTACCAGCGCATCACCGACGAGTCGCCCTACGAAGTGCCGATGCGCATCTACCCGGCCGTCCACTACACGATGGGCGGCCTCTGGGTGGACTACAACCTCATGAGCACGATCCCTGGCCTGCACGTGCTCGGAGAGGCCAACTTCTCCGACCACGGCGCCAATCGGCTCGGGGCCAGCGCGCTCATGCAGGGGCTCGCCGACGGCTACTTCGTCATCCCGTACACCATCGGCCACTACCTCGCGAGCAACACCTTCCCGAAGGTCGATGCCTCGCACCCCGCCGTGAAGGCGGCGGAGGAGGAGGTGAAGGCCCGCATGAACCGGCTCATCGAGGTGAAGGGGAAGACCTCACCCGACGTCTTCCACCGTCGCCTCGGCAAGATCATGTGGGACTACTGCGGCATGGGGCGGACGAAGGGCGGCCTCGAGATCGCCCTCGCCGAGATCCCGAAGCTGCGCGACGAGTTCTGGAAGGACGTCTTCGTGCCACAGACCGGGGACGTGCTGAACCAGACGCTGGAGAAGGCCGGACGCGTCGCCGACTTCCTCGAGTTCGCCGAGCTCATGTGCATCGACGCGCTCGACCGCGACGAGTCTTGCGGAGGCCACTTTCGGGAGGAGCACCAAGACGCCGAGGGCGAGTGTCTCCGCAACGACGAGAAGTACAGCTACGTGGCTGCGTGGGAGTTCAAGGGCGTCGGTGAGCGCCCGGCGCTCCACAAAGAGGCGCTCTCCTTCGAGCACTGCAAACCCACGATCCGCAGCTACAAGTAGGGCGAGGAGCGCAACATGAGCAGCATGGACATCACCCTCGAGGTCTGGCGCCAGGACGGTCCCAATACGCCTGGACGCTTCGAGACCATCGAGGCCAAGGGCATCAGCGAGCACGCGTCGTTTCTCGAGATGCTCGACGTCGTGAACGACCGGCTCCTCGCCGAGGGAAAGCGCCCGATCTCCTTCGACCACGACTGCCGGGAGGGGATCTGCGGCATGTGCGGCGTGATGATCAACGGCGAGGCGCATGGCCCCGTCCGCGGCACCACGACCTGCCAGCTGCACATGCGTGAGTTCAGCATGCGCGGCGTGAAGCACATCGTGATCGAGCCGTGGCGCGCGGCTGCTTTTCCGGTGGTGCAGGATCTCGTGGTGGACCGGAGCGCCTTCGACCGCGTGATCGAGGCCGGCGGCTACATCTCCGTGAAGACGGGGCAGGCGCCCGACGCCCACGCGATGCTGGTGAAGAAGAATGACGCCGACCGCGCGTTCCAGGCCGCGACGTGTATCGGCTGCGGCGCGTGCGTGGCCTCCTGCCCCAACGGCTCAGCGGCGCTCTTCGTGGGCGCCAAGATCACCCATCTGGGCCTGCTCCCCCAGGGGCAGCCGGAGCGTGATGCGCGCGTGCAGTCCATGGTGGCGCAGATGGACGCCGAGGGCTTCGGCGCTTGCACCTCCCACCAGGAGTGCGAGGCCACGTGCCCGAAGGGCATCCCCATCTCCGTGATCGCGCGGATGAACGCCGACTTCCGGCGCGCGCTCGCCTGAGGGCTTCGCGGGCCGTCCTCGCCCGCCGCCGGGCTATACCCGCGGCTCTACTGGCAGAAACAGTCGGTTGGCAGGCGGGCGCTGGTGTCCTTGCAGGTGGCGGAGGCCACTTCACACAGATCGGCGGCCCGCGGGACGTTGGCGTTCGCCTTCGCGATGCCGCAGATACGCGTGGCGAGACCGCAGATCGACGTGTGGTGGCTGCAGAGCGCCTGGCACCGGTCGCCCATGACGCCGAGGTCTCCGTCGAAGCGATAGAGCCGCTCCAGCTGCTCCTTCCGCAGCGCCTCCACGGTCACGCTGACCGGCTCGGGATCGTGAGCGGGCGACTCGGAGGGGGTGCTGACGTGGGCGGCAGCGCAACCCCCGAGGAGCAAGAGCGCGAGTAGACGTCTTGGGGAGCGGACTCTCATGGGGCCTCGAGGGCGGCGTCGTAGTGCGCCTTGTGGATGCGGAGCGCCTCGGTGTAGGCCTCGGCGGCGGGGAGAGCTTGGCCTGTCGCCTCGAGGACCATGCCCCGCAGCGCGTACAGGTTGGCAGCGAAGACGCTGTCTCGTGGGCCCGCGGCGAGCCCGGCGTCGCAAGAGGCCAGGGCAGCCGCCGGGTCGCGGCGCGCGAAGTGCACCGTGCCCCGAGCGAAGTGAAGGTCTTGAGTGAGTAGCCGAGCTTCGAGGCGCTCCGGAGCGGGCAGGGCCAGGGCGCGCGAGAGGTCGCCCTCGGCGGTGGCGAGGTCCTGATCCTGGACGGCCCGGTCCGCGGAGGCGCGGAGCGCTGTGATCGCGCGCGTCCACGCGGCCGCGGCGCTCTCCTCCCGCCCGGGAGGCGCTTCGCACGCCGTCACCACCAACAGGAGCGCGAGCGACGCGATGGAGAGCAGCCCGCGCCTCATGGGAGGGCCGCCAGGGCGGGCTTGCCGGCATCGGCAGGGCGCATGAGGCGAGCCACCAACGGCACGCGCGCCCGAGCCGCGAGGCGGTGGAGCGCATCGAGGCGCTTGCCGATCGGCTCGCGGGCCGACAACGCTGCTACGGCGGCGGCGTGATCGGCGGGACCCGCGCCCGCCGGGAGCTCGGTCTCCTGCGGCCAGAGGAAGAACACCAGCACGGCCGCCGCGGCGAGCAGCCCGGGCAACATGCGCGCGTCCCGTGGGCGGAACCTGCCGGCGGCGCGCACCCCCTTGCCCCCCACAGGGATCGGGTGGGCTCCTGGGTCGGCGCTTTCGTGCGCGCCGGTGCCGGTGGTGGACAAGAGCAGGCCTACGGTCTCGCCGTCTTCGAGCGTTGGTGGCTCACCGCGTCCAGCCAGGAACTGCGCAAGGGCCTCCGCGTCACGGCGCTCTTCCTCCGTGGGCGTAGGCTCGGCGACAGGGCTCACGCCGGACCTCCGGACTCGTCGCTCGACCACGCGGCGCGGAACGCGCGCACCGCCCGCAGCAGCACGACATCGAACGTGGCCACGCTTACCTCGAGCTCCCGGGCGCAGTCCTCGCGCGGCCGGTCTTCTAGGAGGCGCAGACGCAGCGCGGTGGCGTAGCGCGGGTTCAGACCCGCCAGCGTCTCGTGGACGCGCGCCGTGGTGGCCACTCGGTCGCCGAGGGCCACGAGGCTCGCGTCTGCAAGCGGCAACGGGGTGCGCTCCACGGCGCTCACGGCCGCCTCGAGGCGCTGCGCCCGTGAACGGCGGCGCCCAAGATCCCAGCACTGGTTCACGGCGATCCGCGTGAGCCAGGCGCCCAGAGAACGACCGGTGTCTTCGTAACGCTCGAGCGCCCGCAGGGCCGCCGAGAAGGTGGCGCCGAGGACATCCTCGGCGTCCGCCTGCGACGCAACGCGCGGGCGGATGACGCCGTGCAGGAGCGGGGCGTGGTATTCGCGGTACAGCATGTCCCAGGCGCTCGTCTCCCCGGTTCGGGCGCGCTCGATCAGCCGGCGTTCGAGCTCGGTCTCCACCCGCGTCCCTTCTCACAACGCCGCGTCGAACGAAAGCTTACACCCGGCCGCGGCTGGTAGAACGGGCCCGCGCCGAATAGACTTGGCCCGCACAAGGAGGACAGAGGATGCGTTCGTTGCTCACAGTCGTGTTGGGCGTCTCGGTGCTTGTGGCGTGCCAAGACCCGGGCGGCGACGCGGCCGACGGCGCGGGACCGCTCGACCTCACGGCGCCCGACACCTCCGGGGGATTCTCCGTGGGCTTCGACTCGTCCAACCCTCCCGTTCCGGACACACAGGTCCCCGACCTCCCCGAGGCACCGCCAGAAGACACGTCCGCACCGGAGGATCTTGGCGTCGAGGTCGAGCCCGACGCGGCTCCTGCGCCGGTGGACGTGGCCTGTGTGCCGTTCTGCGAAGAGGCGGAGTGCGGGGATGACTACTGCGGCGGCAGCTGCGGGGTCTGCCCCGAGAAGACGGTGTGCGGCGGGAAGAAGTGCGTCCCGGATCCCACGCTCGGTTGCGAGGGGCTCGACCTCGCGGAGGCGTGGGAGGGCAAGTTCAAGGGCGACATCACCTTCTCGGCGCTCAGCCTCATCCCCTTCGACGCGAGCACCAGCGGCGACATGTCGTTCACGATCAAGTGCTTCAACTCGAAGCTCATCGTGAACGGCACCATGAGCGGCGAGGCAAGCGGCAACAAGTTCACCCTTACGATGTCAGGCACCTACAAGCCGTCCTCGAAGAGCCTCGAGATCAAGCTGCTCGACGGCGATGTCACGGTCTGGGGCGTGATGAAGTACGTCTTCGGCGGCGAGGCTCCCGGAACGCTGGGGGCCGACGGGACCTTCACGGGGACGTGGAACATCAAGTCCACCACGGCCTTCCTCTTGGGCACCGAGAACGCGGGTCTCCTGCCACTCGTCGGCGAGGGGACATGGTCGGCCGCCCCGAACTAGCGGGGCCCCTACTCAAGGCGCCAGGCGGGCCTCCACGCGAGACGGGCAGGCGGTGAGCCCGCAGGTCATGCAGTTCCGACGGCGCTCCGTGGAGGTCATCACCTCACGGCGGTCTTCGGCCAAGAGCTCTCGCACCGTGCTCCCGTCCGCGAACGTGACGTCGCGCCACAGGCGGCCGGTCCGCATTCCCCGGTCGACCCCATCATCGTGGCCCTCGAGGACCACGGAGCGTCCCGGGGGCGTGGCGCCCCAGAGCTCAGTGACCAGGCGCTCGGCGTCCACCCGTGTTCGCAGCAGCAACGGCGCCTCTTCGGGCCGGAACCGAAGGTCCACGTGGGGGAAGAACACCGTCGCGTCGAGCCCGAAGGGCAGGGCGGGATCGGGCGGCGCTGCCTCGCGCGTGTGACCCCAGCGCTCGAGGATCTCGCACCCGGCGCGCGCGGCCACCTCGAAGAGGGCGTTCGAGAGGAGGCAGAGCCCGCCCCCGATGGCCGGGACCACACACCCCCCGCGAAGCTCCATGCCCGAGACGAAGCCGCGCTCGGCGGTGGCAGCGCCGAGCGTCCGCCAGAACGAGAGGGGCCGCGTGGGGCTCAGCTCCAGGCCATCGAACGCCGGGGCCGCCAGCTGCAGGTTGTGGAGCTTCCCGGCTTCGAGTCGCGGGTCCACGTCAGGATCCGAACGACGCACCTGACGGCACGCCGCAGCCCAGAGATGCGGATAGGCGTCGGCTGAAGCGGCGACCGGTTGCGGGTACCTATCCGGCAGCAGCGCCCACGCCACGCGGCGCGCGGTCGCGCGGACGTGCACGTTGGCCGAGCGGACCGTCCGCTGCGTCAGGCTGAGCTCGTCGAGGGCAAGTCGGGACACGGTCACTCCGCGAACGGTTGGACACCCAAAGATTCGAGTTGTCCAGAACAAGCCGTGGGCGGCGGTTCTTCCCGACCGCTCCGAACACGGAAACCGCTTGACGCGCCCGCCCCTCGTGCCTTAGCGTGCGCACCGCTTTCGAGGGCCTAGTGCCCCTCCGTAGGGCCGCCAACATAGCTCAGTCGGTAGAGCAGCTGATTCGTAATCAGCAGGTCGTCGGTTCGAGTCCGACTGTTGGCTCCGCAATAATCACCACTCGTAGGTTCGGGCTCTCGGGCCCGTCCGGCTCTGCCGGGTCGGTACGGCTGCGACGTCAGCGAGCCACCCGGCGCCGTTTCGACGAGCGCTCGAGCGTCGGGGCCGTGAGTGCGCCGGCGCGGCATCGACGAGCGCGGGCGCTTCGACGCAGCGAGCGCTGCGCCTCTACGACGCAGTACGCAACCCCTCCAGTGTCATCGGGTTTGGGCCGCCCTGAGCGGCCCGCGCGCCGTACCGCTCAGTTGGAGACGCGGCCCTCGTAGTCGGCTTCGTAGTCGATCTGAATGCCGGTGCCGGGCGGGAGCAGAGAGTTGAAGATCACGGCGTTCTTCGACGGGGTGGCCTCGTCGAGCGAGACGCTTGCGCAGTCGCCCGACAGCGTGAGCTGGTAGGTGGGCGTGTCGGCCACCTCGCCCGGCTCGAGGCTCGTGAGCGTGGGCGTACACGCCGAGCCGTCCCCGCAGGCCTCAGGCGCCGCGCAGCTCTGGGAGGTCTGTCGGCAGCAAGCGGAGCCGTCGGCGCAGGTCCCGGCCGGTCCGATCGTCTGGACGACCAGGTTCTCGTCGGAGGCCACAGGGCGCGGCAAGCAGACCTTGGTGAAGACTCGGATGATGCGGTTGGCGATGGTGTCGAGCGCCGGCTTGATGCCCTCGTCGTTGCAGAGGTTCGTGAGGATCCCGTTCTGCCCGAAGGCCTCAACGAACTCCACGATTCGGCCGGCGTAGTCCGCCTTGCCGCCGCCCGCCTGGCACACGTACGTGTAGGAGAGGAGCGGGTGCTTGTCGGCCGGGTTCGTGCACTGCGAGCACTTCGACTTGCGGTACGCGTCGCGTTCTTCAGCCTTCTGCTGGGGATCGGTGGCCGTGGAGTCGCCGACGATGGCTGCCACGAGCACGCGGCCCGGATCCGACTTGAGCGCCTTGATCTGGTTGATGGCCGAGGCCACCGGCATGAGGGCCTCTTCGGGCTTGCCGCCGGCGCGCGCGTCCTGGAGGCAGCTGCAGGTGGCGTAGGCCTCCTTGCGGAGCTCGTGGCCGCACTTCCAGATCCCGTCCTTCGGGTCGACGCCGCAGCGGTTCATGCTGCAGTCGTCTTCGTCCGTGACCATGACCACTACGAGGTACGCGTCCTCGCGGAGGAAGCGCTTGGCCTGCTCGCGATTTGGCGAGCCCTCGGCCTCGGACAGCGAGTAGAGCACCGCGTTCAGGTCTTGCTCGAGCGTGGCCGTGATGCGCTGCTCGGCGCCCACGATGCCGAGGCACTTGATGTAGTCGTTTGCGGTCTTGCGCGTGAGCCACGGCACCGGCGGGGGCGCGCACGCCGAGCCGTCGGCGCAGGGCGTGGCGTCGTCACAGGAGTCGCCGTTGTCGCAGACGTTGCCGGCGCCTTCGATGACGAGGCGGCGCAGATCTTCCGTGCTGGGGCAGCTCGCCGTGTCCGGGCGGCGGACGCAGCCGGTCTGGGTCTTGTCGTCCGAAGGGCTCAGGCACTTGAACACGCACTTGCTCGGATCGGCGGCGCACGCGGCGCCCTCCGCTTCGCCGATGAACGTGGCGTCGCACTCGGAGTCTTGCGTGCAGAGGCGCTGGCAGGAGGAGTTGAACGTCCCGTTGCAGTTGAGGACCTTCTTCGGGCTATCTTGAGCGTCGCACTTCCAGTCGCCGCCGAGGTTCCCGCAGTCGCAGTTCGGGGTGGCGCAAAGGGGCTTCACTTTGTTGAGCGCGTCCGAGGGCGTGTCGAGCTGACCCTCGCGCAGACACACCTGCAGCTCTTTCTCCGCGCAGGCGTACGGGAACTCCGTGGTCTTCTGCGCGCGGAAGGCGCCGATGCTCCCGGGCGTGAGCATGTCCTGCGTCACGAACGCGATGCGGTAGTCGAGGGCGACGAAGCCCTCGATCTTGCTGAGGAATTCCTTTAGCGAGTCGGCCAGCTGCGACTGTTCCTGGCACATGGACGGCGTGTTGTCGACCAGCCAGAGGAAGTCCACCTTGATCGGCTTCGAGTTGGCCTCGGTCTTCGTGACCTTCAGCGAGAACGGCGTGGCCGCTACCGGCACGTCGTTGCAGGCGACGAGCGAAGCGGCGACGAGGCAGGTCGCGAGGACGGTGCGCATGAGGACTCCTGGTGGCTGGCGGCAAGCGGCGACGACCTCGCCCGCGTTGCGCAGCGTACCGGGAACGCGTGCGCGGAACAAGACGACGGGGTGCCCGTCGTAAGGGGTCAGAAAGTGTCCGGCTGGGTGGCCGGAGCGCGTCGCAGCCGGATGTGGATGGTCTCCGTGGTGACGCCGGCGTCGGCGCCGAAGCCGAAGTACTGCCACGCGGGCGCGGAGTTCTTCAGCATCAGACGGAAGAGCCCCATCCGCAGGCGGTACAGGAACGGCTGATCCTCGGCGATGATCACGTTCTCGTGGCCCGCGACCACGAGCCACCGCTTGGGATCCCCGGGGAGCTTCACCCGGCGATGGGACTTCAAGGCGCTCAGGTCCTTCCTGACGTCCGGACGCTCCATATAGCCGTAGTTGGCCGACACGCTGATCACCGTGCCGTGCTCGGTGCTCGCGGCGAAGGGGACCAGCTCATAGCGGTCGGCGGGCTTCACGAACGGCACGTGCTGCTGCTTCACCGTGAGGAAGATGATGTGCTTCGGGAGCACGCCATACCGGTCGAAGAAGAGCTGGAGCAGCGTCGGGATCCGGTCGGTGGTCTCTTCGACCGCCCGGCTGGCCATGAAGACCACGCTGCGCGGCAGCCGCGGGATCTGGCCGTCCGTGACCTTCTGTTCGACCAGCTCCTGGACGTTCATGGACTCCGACGCGTAGCGCCGATAGGTCTGCGCCAGCTGCTCGCGGCCCCAGAACCACGTGGTCATCATCACGAACAACGCGCCGCCGATCGCGATTGGGACCCACCCGCCCTCCCAGAGCTTGAGGCTGTTCCCGGCCAGAAACACGACGTCGATCAGGGCGAGAGGAACGAAGACCGCGGCTGACTTCCACACGGGCCATGCCCAGCGCTGGTGCGAGATTACGGCCATCGCCGCCGACGTGGCCAGCATCACTCCGGCTACCGCGAGGCCGTAGGCGGACGCGAGGCGAATCGACTCCTGAAAGCCCACCACCAGCACGACGCAGCCCATCCACAGGCACCCGTTGATCAATGGCAGGTAGATCTGGCCCTCGTGTTGGCCGCTGGTGTGTACAACCCGGAAACGCGGGAAGAGGCCGAGTGCCATCGCCTGCTGGGTGAGGCTGTATGCACCGGTGATCAGGGCCTGACTCGCGATGATCGCGGCCATGGTGGCGATGACGATCATCGGGATCAGGCCCCAGCTGGGCACCAGGCTGTAGAAGACGTTGCTCTCGCGGATGGGCTCTCCGCCGTAGATGTAAGCCCCCTGGCCGAGGTAGTTCAGGATGAGGGCGGGGTAAACCGCCTGGAGCCACGCCACTCGGATAGGGCGCCGCCCGAAGTGACCCATGTCGGCGTAGAGCGCCTCGCTGCCCGTGACCACGAGCATCACGGAGCCCAGGATCCCGAGCGCGTGGCTGCCGCCGTCCGACATCAGGAAACGCACCGCGTGGACCGGATTGATCGCCTGGAAGATCTGCGGGTGGGCCGCGATGTGGCGGGCGCCCACGAGCGCGATCACCGCGAACCAGACCAGCACGATTGGCCCGAAGAGCCGGCCCACGCGCTCCGTGCCGCGCGACTGGAACGCGAACAGCGCCGTAATGATGACCACGGAGATCGGGACGACGTAGGGGCCCAGGTTCGGCGCGGCCACCTTGATCCCTTCGACGGCTCCGAGCACAGAGATGGCGGGTGTGATGAGGCCGTCCCCGTAGAGCAGCCCGGCCGCCAGGATGAGCAGCGGCGTAAACAGCACCACGTTCCGGCCGCCACGCTCCTGGATCAGCGCGAGGAGCGCGAAGACCCCGCCCTCGCCGTGGTGATCGGCGCGCAGCACCAGCCAGACGTACTTGAGGGTGACCACGATCGTGATCGCCCACAGGATGAGGCTGGTGGCGCCCAGCGCGGCCGCCTGGCTGAGCTTGATCGGCGCCTGCCCGAAGAAGATGTCGTTGACGGCGTAGAGCGGGCTCGTGCCGATGTCGCCGTAGACCACGCCGAGGGCCGCGAGGGCGAGCAGCAAGAACGCCTTGTCGGCAGGCTGGGCGGGTGACTGGCCGTCCGGTGCGTGGGCCCGCGTATGGCGCGCCGCCTGTCGCTCTGGCGGCAGCCCGTCCGTGCTCGGGAGCGAGTCCGCCGTTGTGCGGTTCGAAGGAACAGGCGGGTCGGCGGAGCCCATCAGCGGCGCGTTCTAGTCCTGCTTGGAACTCCTGGCAAGCGTTGGATTCCGCTGTGGACCGCGGTGTCCGAACGAAACGGCGCGGGTCCGGTTGGTCGCCGCGGCGCCACGCGCTACGCTCCGGCGCCATGAAGCACTACGTCGGCGTAGACATCGGCGGGACCCGCCTCAAGGCGGGCCTCGTAAACGACAACCACCAGGTGGTCCGGGAGGCCGTCGCCTGGCTCGAGCCCGGCGACAAGACCGAAGAGGGGTTGATCGCGCGCGTCGCAGCGCTGGTGAACCAGGTGCGCGAGGGCGTCCGCCCTGTGCTCGTGGGGATCGGGGTCGCGGGCGTGATCGACCGTCGCAGCGGGGTCGTCGCTCGCTCTCCCAACTTCCCTACCTGGCGTAACTTCGCCGTGCAGCGCCGGCTCCAGGACCTCACCGGGTTCGCCGTTCTCGTGGACAACGACGCCAACTGCGTGATCGCGGGCGAGGCGCTCATGGGTGCCCGCGCGGGTCGGGACCTCATCGGGCTCACGCTCGGCACCGGTGTCGGCGGGGGGCTCGTGCTCAACGGTCAGGTGTGGCGCGGGGCGAACGGGATGGGCGGTGAGCTGGGGCACATCGTGGCCGACCCCGCGGGGCCGCTGTGCGGCTGCGGAGGCCGTGGCTGTCTCGAGATGTATCCTTCAGTGAACGGGCTGCGTCACCAGGCGCGGCTGCGGGAGGTCGCGGTGGATCTGGAAGCCCCGAACTTGCCGGAGCTCCTTGCGAACCTCGCGCGGGGCGGAGACGCGACGGCCCAGGCCTGCTTCGACGCCGCGGGCGTCGCGCTCGGTCGGGTGCTGGGCGGTCTCCTAAACGTGTTCGACATCAAGACCGTGCTCCTCGCGGGCGGGGTCTCAGGGACGTGGGACCGCATGGAGGCCGCGACCTGGGCGGCGATTCGGGGCGCGTCGTTCCCGGAGATCGCCGACGGCGTGGAGATCTACGTGGGGACGCTCGGCGAACGCGCAGGGATCTACGGGGCCGCGCTGCAATGGAAGCTGCAACCGCACGACTGACGCTGGGCTCGAGGGACTGGAACAGGCCTTCCGCGGGGCGGCGCTCGACCGCTCCGAGGGCCAGAAACGAAAACGGCCAGTTAGCAACGAGGCTAACCGGCCGTAATCACGTCTTTCGGACTGCTTGCAGGTCCGAAGACCAACAGGCTATGGGTCGCGGGGGCAGGATTTGAACCTACGAC
>SXGT01695846.1_pt1 | contig 11150 bp, 14 predicted proteins | sample 3176221 | NCBI WGS metagenome assembly SXGT01 (sample SAMN11356862, study PRJNA531348) | freshwater metagenome | isolation source: freshwater sample F1-120 | place: China: Fuxian Lake, Yuxi | collected 2017-12-25
CACGTGCTGCTGCGCGCGCGCGCCATCGAGTGCCAGAGCTACGTGCTCGCGCCGGCGCAGTACGGCGCGCACCACGGCGCGCGCGTCTCCTACGGACATGCGCTGGTGGTCGATCCCTGGGGCTGCGTGATCGCCGAGTGTGGCGATGGCGAGGGTCTCGCGATCGCCGAGATCGACACCGCACGTGTCGAGCAGGTTCGGCGCGAGCTGCCGTCGCTGCAGCATCGCGTGTCGTTCTGACGATGGCAGTGCTCCCGGCGCAGGCACGGATGACGTTGGCAGCCGGCAACGGGCGATGCCCGCAGGCAACCAGCCGATCGCAGGTAGGCCGGCGTTCGCATGGAGAAGGGCGCAGCGACGGGGGAAACACGCAGGCCGCACACCCACGTGCTGCTCGTGCTCGCTGCGTTCGTAATCATGATGGCGGGCATGAAGGCGGCTGCGGAACTCGTGGTGCCGTTCCTCATGAAGACCGCGATCAGCCTCGCAACGGGCGCGCTGGTCGCGATCTGGCTGGCGCTGATCGGCGTTGACTTCCCCGTGCTCTGGGGGCTGCTCACCTTCCTGCTCACCTTCCTGCTCACCTTCCTGCTCAACTACGTGCCGAGCTTCGGCTCCTTCCTCGCCGGTGTGCCACCTGTGCTGCTGGCGATGCTGCAGCTGGGGCCGGTCGATGCGCTGCTCGCGGCCGCCGGGATCTCCGCGATCAACATCGCCCTGGACAACTTCGTGGCACCGCGCTTCTGGGCAAGGGCCTCGGGCTGTCGACCCTGGTGGTGTTCGTCTCCCTGATCTTCTGGGGCTGGATCCCCGGGCCAGTGGGCATGGTGCTGTCGGTGCCGTTCACCATCACGGCCAGGATCGCGCTCGAGGCGAACCCCGGCACGGCGTGGATCGCGGTGCTGCTCGGGCCGGAGGACGACTACGTGGATGCTCCCGCCGTCGCGCCCGTCACCCTTGCTGACGCGGGGACTGGCGCAAGCGAGCCGCCACCGCGCAGCCGGACCAGCGCAATACCAGCGCCGACCCGCGCGCGCGATGGCCGTGCGCAACCGTCCTGACGCAGGGGGCGAGCTGACGCTATCGATGCGCTGGCGGGCGCGGCATCATGCGCCACCCCGCCCGTGCACCCATCGAACTGGCCTCACCGTGTCCTACGAACGCCGCAACATCCGCGAGATGCAGGGCTACACCTGGGGCGAACAGCCTCAGGACGCCGACACCCTGAAGCTCAACACCAACGAGAACCCCTACCCGCCCGGCCCGGCCGTGGCCGCGGCACTGCAGGCCTTCGACATCACGCGCCTGCGCCGCTACCCGCCGCCACTGGCGGACGACTTCCGCGATGCCGCCGCCGCCGTGCATGGCGTGACGCGCGAGCACATCGTGGTGACGCACGGCGGCGATGAACTGCTGCGCCTTGCGCTCACGACCTTCCTCGATCCCGGCGTGCCGCTGGGCGTGCTCGAGCCGTCGTATTCGCTGTATCCGGTGCTGGCACAGATCCAGGACTGCCCGCTCGCCAAGGTGCAGCTCGACCCCGACTACCAGCCGCCCGCAGACACGGTGGCGCGCTGGAACGCCGCAGGGTCGACGCTGGCGATGGTGGTGAACCCGCACGCGCCCTCGGGCACGCTGCTGCGCGCCGAGGTGCTCGAGGCCATGGCAGGCGCCTTCCGCGGCGTGCTGCTGATCGACGAGGCGTACGTCGATTTCGTCGACCCGGCGCACGGCTACGATGCGGTGACACTCGCGCAGCGGCTGCCGAACGTGCTGCTGCTGCGCACGCTCAGCAAGGGCTACTCGCTCGCCGGGCTGCGCTTCGCCTACGGCATAGGCAACCCCGAGCTGCTGGCGCCGATCGTCAACAAGACCCGCGACAGCTACAACATGGACACGCTGGCGCAGGCGCTGGCCACGGCGGCGATGCGCGACCAGGCCTATGCCTCCGGCACCTGGCTGCGCGTACGTGCTGAGCGCGACCGGCTCGACGCCGCGCTGTCGAACCTCGGCCTCGTCGCGCCGCCGTCCGAATCGAACTTCCTGCTCGTCACGGTGCCGGGCTACTGGGCGCTGGGCGCGAGGGCAGTGTACGAACAGCTGAAATCTGCGGGCATCCTCGTGCGCTACTTCGCCCACACGGGCCTTGCAGACAAGCTGCGCATCACCGTCGGCACGCCGGAGGAGAACGATCGCCTGCTGGCGGCACTCGGCGCGCTCGCCGGCCAACCCTCGCGCGGCACGGGCGCATGAACCCGCGCTGGAAGCGTGGCGAGGCGCACGCGTTCATCTTCGACCTCGACGGCACGCTCACGCGCCCGCAGCACGACTTCGACGCGATCCGCACCGCGCTCGGCATTCCGATGGGCAGGCTGATACTCGAGTTCATCGCCGAGCAGCCCGTGGCCCGCGCGCGAAAGATGCGCGCCGACCTCGACGCGATCGAGATCGCGCTCGCCGCGAAGGCCGCACCTGCAGTCGGGGCGCTCGAACTGCTCGGGCGCGCACGCACGCTGGGTCATCCGCTCGGCATCCTCACCCGCAACAGCCGCGACAACGCGCTTGCCGCACTGCGCGCGATCGCGGCGCTGGACCTGTTCGATGCCGTGCACATCCTCGGCCGTGACGAAGCACGGCCAAAGCCGGATCCCGACGGCCTGCATCGCCTGAGCGGTGCCTGGGGCCTTGCGACAACCCAGTGCAGCATGGTCGGCGACTCGCGCCTCGACCTGCAGGCCGGTCGCGCCGCCGGCGCCTACACCGTGCATGTGAGCCGGGCTGGCGAGCGCTACCCGGAACACACGGACCTGCACGTAGGCTCGCTTGCCGCGCTGGCGGATCTGCTGGCCGCGTGACCGCCAGCGCGTCAACCAACATCAACTGCGGATGGACATGAGCAACGAAGACAAGCCGATCGCACCGCTGCGCCCCGCGCGCCATCTGCTGTCTCGCGCAGACCGCGAGGCGAAGCCCGCGCGCAGGCACGTGCACCAGTTCAACCCCAATGCCGTGCGGCTCACGCACACGCTGTCGGACGCCGTGGGCCTGCAGCACATCGGCCTGCATCTGGTGCGGCTCGCCCCGGGCCGCGACAGCACGACCTTCCACTACCACGATGCCGAAGAGGAGTTCCTCTACGTGCTCGAAGGTCACGGCATTGCCGAGATCGGCGACGAGACCTTCGAAGTGGGGCCGGGCGACTTGATGGGCTTTCCGCGCGGCTCGCCGCCGCACATGCTGCGCAACCCCTTCGACGCCGACCTGCTGTACCTGATGGGCGGCGAGCACCGCGACCTCGACGTGGTGCACTACCCGCGGCTCGGGCGATCGATGATCAAGCACGCGGGCCGCAAGCGCTGGGCGGACCACGCGGACATCCACGAGGTCGACCAGGCACCGCCAGAAGCATGAACGCGTTCGGCGCAAGCGGGAGCTACACCAGCCGCTCGCGCGCCTCGCCCTTGATGAAGTACGCAAGCACCGCGCCGGTGAGGAAGACGCCGACGAAGTGGTAGATCGCCTGCTGCAGCTGCCAATCCGCCGCCAGCCCCCACCACACGACGTCACCGCCCTCGAACAGCACCACCGAGGCAACCGCCAGCCAGAGCGGCACGCCCAGCCTGCCACTGTAGGTGCGCGCCGTGTTGCGCACCCGATACATCAGCAGCGCCAGCACGGCAGCGAAGACGAGGTTCACGCCCAGCCCGTAGACCATGGTCGACATCTCGAACGGCGCGCGCTTCGCGTAGCTGATCTCGACGAACCCCCAGGGGCCGGCCTCGAGCAGGGCCTGCTGTTGTTCGAGCGGATGCGCCCTGCTCGGGATGAAGTAGGTGCCGCCTTCCGGGAAGTGCTCACGCAGCGCGGCCTGCGCCGCGGCGTCGTCCTTCGTCGCCGACCAGGTCTCGTAGGGCATGGGATTCAGGCCCCAGAACAGGAAGCCCCACAACCACAGCGCCAGCGCCGCCAGCAGGATTCCACCGATCGTCTTGCCCATCGCGCCTCCTCGTCTTGTCATGGCCCGCTCGCCCAGGTTCCAGCGGCGGGCGGAAGGCGGCATAGAATGCCGGCGATCACATGAGCCTGCCATGACCAGCGACCCGTCCAGCGATCCATCCAGCGGCCCGCGCAGCGAGACACCGCCAGAGCGGCCGTCCTTCCGGCGTGCGAACCTGCTCTGGATGCTGCTGCTGCTGATCTTCACGCTCGGCCTGTACATGCTGTGGTGGATGTACCGCCAGACCCTGGTCATCAATTCGCACAATCAGGACGATGCGATCCCGACCTGGCTCGTGCACCTGACGATGATCAGCGTGCCGGCATCGATGCTCCTGCGCTTCTCTTATGGCGTGGAACTGCCGCCCGAACCGCCGATCGCACTCGTGCTGGCGAACCTGGTCGCGCTTTCCTCCCTGGTGATCTGGCTGTTGCGTGTGCGCCGCGGCATCAACGCGCTCAGCGGCGCACGCATGGGCGACCCGATGTGGATCAGCCTGCCGTTGACGCTGCTGCTGACCCTGTTCCAGCTCTCGCCCCTGTACATGCAGCACATCATCAACCGCGTGCTGGAACAGCGCGGCAGCGGCTAGCGTCAGGCGCGACCGCGCACGACCTGCTGACGACCAAGAGGCGAGCCCATGCTGCTGCCGCTGCGGGACGAGAATCCCATCCAGCGCTTTCCCATCGCCACGGTCGCGATCATCGGCACCAACGTGCTGGCCTGGCTGCTGGTGCAGGGCCTGGGTACCGACATCGGGCTCGCGCACTCCATCTGCCTGTACGGGCTCGTGCCTGCGGACCTGCTGGGACGGGTACCCGAGGGCACGGCCTATCCCCTCGGCGAGGGGCTGGCGTGCGTGTTCGACGGTGCGTCCGCGGTGCCGAACGTGCTGACCTCGATGTTCATGCACGGCGGCTGGCTGCACCTGATCGGCAACCTGTGGTTCCTGTGGGTGTTCGGCGACAACGTCGAGGACGCCATGGGCCCGCTCCGCTACGTCGCCTTCTACCTCGCATGCGGCCTCGCCGCCGCCGTCGCCCAGGTGGCAACGGATCCGGGCAGCATGGTGCCGATGGTCGGCGCGTCCGGCGCCATCGGCGGCGTGATGGGCGCCTACGCGCGGCTGTATCCCCGCGCACGGATCGAGTGCCTGCTCGTGCTCATCGTGTTCTTCACCACCATCAGCATCCCGGCCATCTGGGTGCTCGGGTACTGGTTCGCTATCCAGCTGGCGAGCGGCCTGCCGTTGCTCACCGGTGCGACCGGCGGTGGGGGTGGCGTGGCGTTCTGGGCGCACGTGGGCGGCTTCGTTGCCGGCGTGCTGCTCGCTCGCCTCATGCACCAGCCGCGGCTGTTGCAACGCCATCGCGCAGCGCCACCGAGGGCGCGGGCGCGGCATCGCTGGTAGCGGCCGGGCCACGCATACACACTGCAGCCGCGACAGACTGAAGCACAGGAGATCGGTCATGCCGGGATTCGTCGTTCGGGTGCTCATTGCCGCGCTGGCGCTGTGGATCGCCGCCACACTGGTGCCCGGCGTGGAAGTGGCAAGTGTGTCGGGGCTGTTGTTCGCTGCCCTGCTGCTCGGCATCGTCAACGCGCTGGTTCGGCCGCTGGTGGTGCTGCTGACCCTGCCGCTCACGCTGCTGACGCTCGGGCTGTTCCTGCTGGTGGTGAACGCCGGCATGCTGCAGCTGGTGGACTGGTTCATCGACGACTTCGTCGTGCACGGCTTCTTCCCTGCCGTACTGGCGTCGATCATCCTCTCGCTCACGAGCATGGTCGCCTCCTGGTACGTCGGCCCGAAGGCGAAGTACGAGGTGCTGGTAGTGCGCCGGCGCGAGTGAGGTGCGCGCTTGAAGCACACCGGCCGTGCGCTGCACCTGGGGCACCGCCATCGGCACGCCAATCAAGCGAAGGAGAACTCGCCCATGCCGATCCTGATCATCGTCCTCACCACCGGCTTCCTCTCGGTGCTCGCCTGGGCCGCGACGACCGGCGGCGGCAGCGATGCCCTTGCCTGGCTCACCAGCAACCCCTGGGGCATCACGACACTCGCAGACCTGTACCTCGGCATCGCACTGTTCGGCATCCTCGTGTGGCGGCTCGAGCGCAGCGCGGCGAAGGCGCTGCTGTGGCTGCTGCCGGCACTGCTGCTGGGCAACGTGGTGCCTGCGCTGTACGTGCTGCTGAACCTCGCGCGCATCCCTGCGATCGAGCGTCACGGCTGAGCAGTGCGGCGCCCGCAGGGAACACGAGGAACGAAACCATGACCGGGTTCGACCTGAAACGCGCGATCAGCGAACGGCGCGCCGTGCTCGCGCCCTTCGTGTTCGACGGCCTGCAGGCGAAGCTCGCCGAGGCCGCGGGCTTCGAGGCGCTGTACATGACCGGGTTCGGCAGCGCCGCCAGCCGCGGCATGCCCGACGTCGGCCTGCTGACCATGACCGAGATGGTGGCCAACGTGTCCATGCTGGCGCGGGCCGTCACCATCCCGCTGATCTGCGACGCCGACACCGGCTACGGCAATGCACTCAACGTGGCGCGCACGGTGCAGGAGTACCAGCGCGCGGGCGCAGCCGCGCTGCACATCGAGGACCAGGTGTTCCCGAAGCGCTGCGGCTTCCTCGACGGCAAGGAGGTGATTCCCCTCGCCGACATGCTGCCGAAGGTGCGCGCCGCAGTGGACGCGCGCCGCGGTGACTTCGTGGTGATCGCCCGCACCGACGCCCTGCAGCCCGAGGGCTGGGACTCGGTGGAGCGCCGCGCCCGCGCCTTCGTCGATGCCGGTGCCGACCTGGTGTTCGTGGATGGCATCCGCACCCGCGCGGACCTCGACGAGTACTGCCGCCGTCTCGGCGACCTGCCGCTGCTCTACAACGGCGGTCTGGAGACCTTCGCCGACCTGGCGGCTCGCGGGTTCAGGGTGGTGATCCATCCCGGGCCGATGCTGCGGCTGTTCGAGCACGTGCGCGACGCGATGCACGAGCTTCGGCGCGAGGGCCGGCTCGACGCATCGCGCTCGACCTTCGGCGAACTGCTCGCAGTGCTCGGCGCGCCAGAGACGCTCGCCTTCGGCAGGAAGTACGACGGCTGACGCGGCTGCCGGTTTCGCCGCGCCCCGCTTCGTCACCGCAAGTCAGTCGCGCACACCGCGCGCCGCAAGTTCCTTGCGCAGTTCCGCGTGCCGCTTCGAGGTGAGGGGATAGCCCGCCACCATGAGCATCGCAAGGACGTACAGCAGCATCGGCCCGGCCGAGTAGAACACTCGCAACCCGAAGATCTCGTCAGGGCCGTTGACGCCCTTGGCCTCGAAGCCGATCACCGCCAGCGCCGTGAACGCGATGCCCTGGCCGAAGGCGGCAATCGCCTTCACGGCCAGCGACCAGGCAGCGAAGAACAGGCCCGCGCGGTCCTCACCACTCTCGAGCGCGTCAAGATCCACCACGTCGGCCTTCATCGATGCCGGCAGCGCACTCAGCGCGCCGGAGCCGATGTCGGACATCGCGAGGATGCAGGTCATGAGCACGATGTCGCCCGGGCCCACGAGCATGTACGACACCGTGACGCGTGCCATCACCGTCATGCCGACCATCCAGGCGCGATGCTTGTCGATGCGCCGCGCCAACGCGGCCCAGATCATGATGCCGACGGCCACCGTCGGGTAGTAGATCAGCAGGATCTTGGGTCCGGAGGTCGTGTCGCCGACCACGTGCTGCATGAAGAACGGGAACATCGCGCCCTGCAGCACGGGTCCGAGGCCCACGATCGTGAACGCCGCCAGCAGGCGCAGGAAGGGGCCATTGCGGCTCATCACCTCGATGCCACGCAGGATCGGCACCTGCGGCGTGTCTTCCGCCATGCCGCGATCGGGCACGTTGGCTGCGGCGAAGGCAACGAACACGGGGATCGTCACGACCGCGATGGCGGCGATGATCGCCAGCACCTCGCCGGGCTGCCCGCCGACGCCGAAGAACTGCTGCCGCACCGCCGGGATCAGCAGGAACGCGAAGGAGCCCAACGTGCCGGATATGGTGCGCCAGGTGGTGATGCGCGTGCGCTCGTGATAATCCGGCGAGAGCTCCGCCCCCCACGCGTAGTAGGGAATGTTGATCATCGAGAAGCCGAGCCAGAACAGCACAAGCCAGCCGGCGAAGTACAGCGCCGTCACGTCCGGCGGCGGCACGAACAGCATCCAGCTCGCGAGCACGAACACCGGCGCACCGGCGACGACCCACACCTTGCGCCGGCCCCACTTCGCGCGCGTGCGGTCGGACATCATTCCCACCGCTGGATCGATCAGCACGTCCAGCAGTCGCGCGAGCATCATGATGATGCCGACCTGCGCGAGGTCGACGCCAAGCGATGCGTAGTGGAAGCCCAGGAACAGCGAAGTGGCGTTCATCGCCCCGCCAACAGGCAGTTCGATCAGCGCGTAGGCCAGCAGCCGCCGCGTGGGCAATCGCGTGGATGCACCGGACAGCACCTGCCCCGGCACGGCTGCAGCTTCGGCCATGATTCCCCCCTGCTTTCTCGTTCTGTCCAGCGACCGGGCGTTGCAACGAAATGCCAGGCCGGTCTGCCGAGCGCTGCCCGCCGCCCGAGTATGTCGCAGTCGCGCGCGCATCGGCCATGCTTGCCGGCACTGCATCCCGCCCGTGCGCCAGCGCGCACCCCATCCCGAGAGAGCGCCATGACCTTCACACCAAGCCAACTGTCCGACCGCGAGGCAATCCGCGACGTCGCATTGCGCTACTGCCGGGGCGTCGACCGCCTCGACGAAGCACTGATGAAGTCCGCGTACTGGCCCGAGGCCACCGATCATCACGGCAGCTATCAGGGCAACGCGATGACCTTTGCGGAGCACTGCATGGTTGCGCACCTGCCCTGGCGAGCCACGCAGCACTGCATCACCAATCACAGCATCGAGCTCGACGCCGACGCCTCGCATGCAACCGGCGAGATCTACAACCTGACCTACCTCTTCCGGAAGGACGCCGAGGTGCTCGACACCTGGTGGGGTCGCTACCTGGACCGGTACGAGAAGCGCCACGGGGAATGGCGGATCATCGAGCGCATCTGCGTGCACGAGGGCACACGCAGTGCGCCGATCCGGGACGCGATGCCGATCGACGCGGCGCGGTTCATCCAGGGCGCTGTGGATCGAGGAGGGGATCGCGGTGCGGATTCACGCCCGCTCGGTCCGCGAGGGGTCGCGCCTTAGCGGGCGGCACGCGCCACGAAGAACGCATTGCCATAGCTGTCGCCGCAGCGGCGCCACGCCTCGATCTCGAACGCCGCCTCCTCGACCACGGTGCGCGCGACCGGATCGCCCGCGTATCGCGGCGCGAGCGCATCCACCCGCAGCTGCAGCGGCCCGTAGTAGTCGTCCCACCACGCGTCGCGCGGCTGCACGAAGTCGCCGAGCAATTCGAAGCCGGCCGCGGCCACGCGTTCGCACACGCCCGCCACGTCGGTCATCTCCGGGTACTCGGCCCAGTTCCGGCGCGCCATCGGTGGTGGGTCGGGCTGCAGCCACACCGACTCGCTGAACGCGACGCAGCCGCCGGGCGCAAGAAGTGGGTGCCAGGTGCGCAGCGCCGGCTCCACCCCAAGGAAGTAGATCGCGCCCTCGCACCACAGCAGGTCCACGCTGCCGGCCGGCAAGTCGATGGCACGCATGTCGATGCGCCGGGCCTCGATGCGATCTGCCACACCTGCCACGATGGCCCGCTGCCGCAGGTCCAGGAGAAAGGGCTCGTGCAGGTCGAGCGCGAGGATGTGCGCAGACGGCAGCGCCTGCGCGAGGTCGATCGTCTGCCCGCCGGGGCCACAGCCGGCATCCACCACGCGCAGCGGGCGCGCGGCGCCGGCAAACGGCGTGAGCCCCAGTGCCCGCAGCGTGCTGGCACGGTTGCCCGGCCCCTCGCGCGGGAGGTCGCAGTGCAGTTCGAAGAAGACCCGGCGCTGCGCGGGGTCGTCGAAGTCCATGGGTCGCTCCGGGCGCTTGCTGCGGGAAGGGATGCGATTCTGCGGTGCGCCGCGTGAACGCGCCACGGCTGTCCCGACCTGTCTGTGCCGGAACCGACCATCGGTGCGCCCCCGCCGTCCATGGCGGGGTCTTTCGGGGCGCCATCCTTGCTGCCTGCCGCTATCCCTTCACGCACACCACCTGGCCGAGCGTGTGCACGATCTCCACGAGGTCACGCTGTGCGTGCATCACGGCGTCGATGTCCTTGTCGGCCATCGGAATCTCGTCGATCACGTCCGCATCCTTGCGGCATTCCACGTGTGCGGTCGCCCGCACCTGATCTTCCACCGTGAAACGGCGGCGTGCCTCGTTGCGGCTCATGCGCCGCCCCGCGCCGTGGCTGCAGGAGCAGAACGACTCGGCGTTGCCACGCCCGCGCACGATGAAGCTGCGCGCGCCCATCGAGCCCGGGATGATCCCGAGTTCGCCGCGTTGCGCAGACACCGCACCCTTGCGCGTGATGAGCACCGACTCGCCGAAGTGCTCCTCGCGCTGCACGTAGTTGTGGTGGCAGTTCACCGCCTGCGCGTCCAGCGCGAAGTCACGCCCGAGGGCGATCGACACCGCCATCACCACGCCGTGCATCATCAGCTCGCGGTTCTGGCGCGCATAGTCCTGCGCCCAGCCCACCGCCTCGACGTAGTCGTCGAAGTGCGAAGTTCCCTCCTGCAGGTAGGCTAGGTCGCGATGCGGCAGGTTCACCATGTGCACGCGCATGTCTTCCTGCGCGAGCGCGATGAAGTGGCTGCCGATCGCATTGCCCACGCCGCGTGAACCCGAGTGCAGCATGAACCACACCCGCTGCGCCTCATCCAGGCACACCTCGATGAAGTGGTTGCCCGTGCCCAGGGTGCCGAGGTGCACGCGGTTGTTGGTCTTCGCCAGCCGCGGATGCTTCTCCACCAGCTGCCGGAAGCGCGCATCCAGCCGCGCCCAGCCGGCATCCACGTGCCCCGGAGGCTCGGCCCAGGAACCCTTGTCACGCTGGCCGCGTGCCACCACGCGACCGTGCGGCACCGCAGCCTCGATCGCGCTGCGCACCGCACCCAGATCGTCGGGCAGGTCGCTCGCCGACAGCGACGTACGCACGGCCATCATCCCGCAGCCGATGTCCACGCC
>SXGT01813024.1_pt1 | contig 11150 bp, 7 predicted proteins | sample 3176221 | NCBI WGS metagenome assembly SXGT01 (sample SAMN11356862, study PRJNA531348) | freshwater metagenome | isolation source: freshwater sample F1-120 | place: China: Fuxian Lake, Yuxi | collected 2017-12-25
CGTCGAAGCGCCGGCCCATGCCGTCTTCGTAGATGGCGCGCAGGGTTGCGGGCGAGGGCGGAAATACCGGTTTCCATTCGGCATGCCAGTTGGCCGGGTCGGCCGTCATCATCAGCCAGCCGATGTCGAGCAGCTGGGCGCCGATGCCGGAAATCTCCCAGTCGATGATGCCGGTCAGGCGGCCCTCGTGGAAGAGCACGTTGCCCGGCTGGTAGTCGCCATGGAACAGCCCGACCGGCGTCCCGACGGCAGGCTGTCCCGCAGCGCGCACGCAGTGATCTCGGCCGCGTCCGTCCAGGCCGATTCGGGGGCCTGGGCGTAAATCCGTTCCCACCGCGTGATCTGGTCGACCAGCGGTTCGGGCTGTTCCCAGTCGGCAAGCTGGCTGGCCCAGTCGAACCGATGCACGGCAGGCAGGGTTGCCGCGCAGAGGCGCCACAGCGGATCCGCCGCAGACTGGCTGCGTTCGAACTCCGCCGGCGGATCCCACACGAAAAAGACGTTGCCTGGGAGGCGTTCCATGACGATGAAAGGCGTGTCGAACCAGGGATTGTCCTGCGCGGCCCAGGGCACGGCAGGCACCGGCACACCGGCCGCGCGCAGGCCCCGCTGCAGCGGGGCCTGGCGATAGACGTCGGTATTGCCGCGCAGGCGCACGCCACGTGGCGCGAGCTTGATCACGTAGCCCTGCGCCGCTGCGTCGCGCGCTTCAACGTCGAACAGGAAGGTCAAGGACCCGAACTACGGTTTCAACGCTGCGTCGGAAGTTTACGAAGATCTGGTCGCCTCCGGCGTCATCGATCCGACCAAGGTGACTCGCACCGCGTTGCAGAACGCGGCGTCGATCGCGTCGCTGATGCTGACGACGGAAGCGATGATCTGCGAGATCCCTGAGAAGAAGCCGGCGCCGGCTCCCGGCGGCCACGGCCCCGAGGGCATGGACTACTAAGTCCAGCCCAAATTCCGTAGTTTTGGAAGCCGCGCTCCTTACCGGGGGCGCGGCTTTTTTTCTTGACCGAGCGGATTCCGCGGCCTTCGAAATCGTAATCCCCTCGAATGCCCCCATTTGGCGCCGCCGTCAGAAAGACGGCCATCGAGCGGATCGGGACCGGAGAAAGATTGCCGATCTCGCCGTCCAGCCTTCCGCCCTTGCCGCTGTCCTGCGCTTGCGCTCAGTCTCCTCACCGAACGCATGGGTGAGGGCAGTCCACGAGGGCTTACCGGCCCAGCTTGATCCGCTTCGCCAACTGCAGTTCGTCTTCCTGCTGCCGTTCGCGGCGAGCGGCGTATTTGCGAAACAGTTCCTGACCGGTTGCCCTATCGCCACTTGTGCTGTGCAGGCGGGCCAACTGATAGAGAGCCGCGGGAAAGTCTGGGAACTCCTCAATCACCTCGCTGAGAACTCGGATCGCTTCCTGGTGCTCCATCCGTTCGGTCAGGCAGCGGGCGAGGAAAAAGCGAGGCAGTGGGTCGCGTGAAAAGCGCTCCACCGACTGGCGGAAAGCACCCAAAGCCTCATCGAAGCGCCGTAGGCGGTACAATGCCAGGCCGTAATTGTAGTAGTAGGCATTCAACGCCCGATTGTCGGGTGTGTTTCCTTCCTTGATCGCCGCCACATAATAGGGTAACGCCCCTTCGAGATCGTTCTCGACGTAATGGCAGTTGGCCAGGAAGAAGCGCGCCAGCGGCCGCTGTTCCGCGTGGGCCAGCAGGGAGCGAAAAACAGTCTTGGCCTCATCGATCCGGCCGCTCCTAAACAGGCTGAACCCCCGCAGGAAAAACCATAATGGCTGCTGCGGCCGTGCCGGCGGCTTCTGCCCAAGCGTGCGTAAAGCGTCCAGATCCCGATCAAGATTCTGATACGCCTGGGCCAACGCGAGATTCACATCAATGTCGCCGGGGACGGATTTCCAGCTTCTCTCGAGCAGCGGAGCCGCCAGCGCCGGTTGGCCCGTGGAAAGATACATCTGGCCCAGACCAGCCAGGTATGCGGCGTTCGTTGGTTCCAGATCGAGCGCCCGGCGCATGAGATGGATGGCCTCTTTGGGCCGGCCTTGTTCAAAAGCGGCCGCCGCTGCTGCCGCCTCTTCGCTTCCCGACCGGTTCTGGGCCAAGGCCATGGCAGTAAACGCAAGCGGCATCCATAGTCTGTTCACGGTTTCCGCCTTTGGCCACTCTGCTGAAACACTGTGCTGCGTGCTATCGGTGTGATTCGATCTTCCAGACGCACAACCTGCACCGCTCCGGCGGCCGACAGAAGAACGTTTCGGGCGTCCTCGAGGTGCTCGGTCATCGAGCGCCGTGCTTCCTCGGGTTGGCGGCGATCGATCGCCGCGAAGATCCGCGTGTGGAAGTGCAAGGTATGGGCGAAATCGACCAGCGGCGAGGTGCGGGCGATTCCCGTCAGCAAAAGGCGCTGAATCGCTCCGAACATGAGCTGGAATACCCGGTTTCCAGAGGCCCGGAAGATGGCCTCATGAAAGTTCACGTCCAGTTCGATGAGTCGCGCCATGTCGCGCGGATTGTGCTCCATTTCCGACAGCAGATGCCTCAACGCGGCCACATCGTCGGCAGTGGCCCTCTCAGCCGCTTGTGCAGCCATCTCGGGTTCAACGGTCAGTCTCGCTTGATAGAGTTCGTGATGCGAAATCCCGTCCATCAACACGAGGAACTCCATTGGTTCGGTGAGAATCGCTGAGGCGTTCGGTTGAAGGTAGGTGCCGTCTCCCACGTGCTGAGACAACACACCCATCATGTCGAGCATCTTGAATGCCTGGCGAAGGGATGATCGGCTCACGTGGAACCGCCGAGCCAACTCCCGCTCCGAGGGCAGCTTGACTCCTGGAACCAGAGACCCATTCTGAAGCAACTTCGTGAAGCTTGTCAGGAGTTTGGTGGTGATGTCTTCGCGCTCTGTCTCAATGGGGGTTCGCTTCCGCGGGCTGTTCCCTCCGCCGGCTGGAACGGTAGGACCACTGCGGGTGGACGCGATGCGGCCGGAAGTCTTCATGCTTCTTAAGGATGACGTCATTTACAGTCGCCGTCAACTTGCGGATTCCCGCCGTCACCGACATTCACCCACCCCACTCGGCCCTCCCTCGCTTGACAAGCAACATGAATGGTCCTACCATTTGGAAAATCGACACTTCGATTTCGAGAGAACCATGTTGTCTTCCCAACCACGCAGGTCGCTTCGCGGCCTATTCCTTCTTTCCGTGCTGGTTTGCTTGTCCTCGAACCACTGTTTGTGGGGGCAAACCACGGGCGCGATCAACGGAACCGTCTTGGACAACACCGGTGGGGTCGTCGCCGGTGCCGCGCTGGAACTGAACAGCCTCGGCACGGGCGAGCGGCGTGCGGTCAACAGCTCCGCCGAGGGTTATTTCAATTTCACCGACCTTACTCCCGGGCGCTACACGCTGAAAGTGGTGGCGCCGGGGTTCAAGGAACTTCACTTCGATACGATTCCCTTAACTGTGGGCCAGAGACTGACCCTGCGGCCGGTATTGCAGGTGGGCGCGGTTAGCGAATCCGTGGAGATCACCGACGTTCCGCCGCCAGTGACCACGTCCTCCTCGTCAGTCACCCAGTTGGTCGACTCCCAGCGCATTGACCGTTTACCCCTGAACGGCAGGAACGCCTTGCAACTGGTCGCGCTGGTTCCGGGAGTTGTGACAGTGGGGAACTACGGCCAGTTCGGCGCCGCGCAAATCTCCTTCCGCATCGCCGGGAGCCGGATCGTGGACTCCAACTTCACCCTGGACGGCGGCTTGAACATGAACCAGTTCTACAACAATGCGGTGGATTACCCGAATCCTGACGCGCTTCAGGAGTTTTCTGTAAATACCCGCAGCTACTCGGCCGCATTCGGCCGTGGATTGAACCAGATATCGGCGGTCACCAAATCGGGAACCAACCAGTTTCATGGCAGCCTGTTTGAATTCCTCCGCAACACCCGTCTTGACGCACGAGCCTTCTTCGCGCCCAAGCGGTCGGAGTTCAAACGCAACCAATACGGAGGCACCGTTGGCGGTCCCATTCAGAAGGACCGCCTGTTCTTCTTCGCCAGCTATCAGGGAACCGCGGTCCGCGGCACCCCGGCCGAACAGCGCTACCGCACCATGACCGAGCGGGAGCGCGCGGGCGACTTTTCCACGTCCGCGGCGTTGCGCGATCCCGATGGCGCCGTTGGAACGGTGTTTCCAGGAAACCTGATTCCCGTTAGCCGGCAGCGCTCCTTCGCCACGAAGTTTATCCGCGAGTTGCTGCCAGCAGCTAATTCCGGCGCCGATTTCTTCAGTTTCGGACCGACTTTCAAGCTGGACCAGCGACAGATCATCACCAAGATCGACTACGCGTGGCGGGACACGGATCGTTTTTCGTTCCGCTACCTGTACAACGACAGTCCCCAACGAGGCAACGGCGTGAGCGCCTTTCTCGATTCCAGTTGGCTGGCCGATCTTCCGACGCGAAATCAGAGCTGGAATCTAGGCTACGTGCACACATTCTCGCCCTCCTTGCTCAACGACTTCCGCGTGACCTACGTCCGCAACGCGTTCGGCGTCCGTACCACCAAACCGTTCTCGCTGCGCGACCTCGGCCTGGACGTGAGCGTCGCCAACGCCATCGGCGACTTCGGCCTGTCGCCCGATTCGCGCCTCGGTGTAGGTGGCTACTTCGGCGCCTCTCCTGGAGTGCCCACCCGCGATATCGTTCCCACCACCCATTGGGTGAACACTACATCCTGGGTCACGGGCAAGCACAAGCTCGAATTTGGTGTTGAGATTTATCACAACCGGGTAAATCAACTGCAGAACTTTCTCACTGCCGGCTCAATCAACTTCAACGGATTTGCTTCAGGCAACCCGGCAGCGGACTTTCTGCTGGGCAAGTTCAGCGACTACCGCCAGATCACTCCGTTGGTCACGCGGCTGCGGCAGACGATCCCCAGCGTCTATGTGAACGACGACATCCGCGTGAAACGCAATGTCACATTGACCGTGGGTCTCAGATGGGATCCTTACCGCGCCTGGATTTCGGAAAACGACGTGCTGAGTGCTTTCCGCGCCGGGGTCCAGTCTCAAAAGTTTCCCAAGATGGCGCCGGGGCTTCTCTATCCGGGCGACGACGGCCTGCCTAAGGGGATCGTGGCCAACCGGTACAACAATTTCGCGCCGCGCGTGGGCATCGCCTGGGACGTCCGTGGAGACGGCCGAACCTCCATTCGCGCCGGCGCCGGGATCTTTTACATGCCAACTCATCGCGGCATATCATTCAACCGCTTCCCCCTTATCCAGCCGTTTGCCCTCGATGTCCGGCTTTTCGGCGGCGACACGAACAATCTGTGGGCGCCGGCGCCCTTCAATGGGCGCAATCCGTATCCTCGTCCCGATGTCACGGATCTGGAGGCGCTGCGGCGGGTCGACTTCATCCCGACAGCGGGTCATACAACATGGGCGTTACCTCTCAAGACTCAATCAGACTCGCAGTGGAGCCTCTCGATTCAGCAAGCCATTGGCGCTAATGCTGCCCTTGAGGTCAATTACATTGGATCTTCGTCCTCTCATTTGTTCACCTCCAACGAATCGAATCCGGCGGTCTATATCCCGGGCCAGTCCACGGTCGGCAATACACAGCAGCGCCGGTTGCAGCCCGTTTTCGGCCCAATTAACGACACACGCAATTCGCTCAGCGCCAACTACAACGCGTTACAGGTGGTGCTCAACAAGCGCTACTCCAGGGGCTTCTCCGTTTTGAGTTCGTTCACCTGGGCGAAGGGTCTCGGCGTTGTCGGGGGATTCGGTGAAGGCAGCAACGGTCAGCGGAATCCCTTCAATAACTACCTTGACTACGGCCGCCAGGATCAGGATGTCAAGCACAATTTCGTTACGTCCTTTATCTGGGACGTTCCCGGCGCCAGTAGCTCGCGCGCCCTGAAAGCTTTCACGTCTGGCTGGCAACTCAACGGGATCAACACCCTCCGCTCCGGGTTCCCGTTCACGGTGCGATCCGGTCTGGACAATTCGTTCACTGGCATCGGCGGCGATACGGCAGATCAGGTTGGCGACTGGCGGCTGGCCGACGGTCGAAGCCGGGCTGAGAAGATTGGTAGATGGTTCAATCCGGACGCCTTCCGGACCAACGCCATCGGCACGTTTGGAACCACGGGCATCAACGTCATCGACGGACCGCCTCTATGGAACTTCGACCTCGGGATCAGCCGGCAGTTCAAGTTGAGTGAATCCCGGCGGTTCGAGTTCCGGAGCCTGTTCTACAACATGTTTAATTACACCAACCTCGGTCTCCCCGTCAATACCAGAACGTCTCCGGTCTTCGGCCGGATCACGGCAACCTCAACGGACAACCGTGTCGTAGAATTAGGGCTGAAGTTCGCGTTTTAAAGGTGGGCAATGAAATGGCGCGGTTGATGAGAGAGAGCCTCGGTGGCATCCTGATGGCGGTTGTGGCCGCCTCGGCACACGGGGCTCCTCGTTTTGAGATCGACGTCGCCCCCATCCTCGGCGCCCGCTGCCTCGCCTGCCACGCCGCCAAATCCCCTGCCGCCGGCCTATCGCTCGAAACCCGCGACCACATTCTGCGCGGCGGCAAATCCGGTCCCGCCATCGTAGCCGGCAAACCCACCGACAGTCTTCTGCTCTCAATGGTCTCGACCGGCAAAATGCCGATGGGCGGCACAAGGCTCAGCTCCGCCGAAATCGAGACCATCCGCCAATGGATCGAATCGGAAACCGGCAAGCCGCCCGTCGCCGAGCGCGATGTCCAGGCCATCCTCAGCGCCAAGTGCTGGGTCTGCCACGGCCGCCGCGAACAGCGGGCCGGTCTCGACCTTCGCACTCAGGAATCGCTTCTGAAGGGTGGCAAGTCCGGACCCGCCATCGCGCCTGGCAACCCCGATTCCAGCCTGCTGGTCAAGCGCATCGCCGCCCAGCAGATGCCGCCGCCCAAGCTTCAGGAACAGTATTCGGTGCGCGGCCTCACCGACGATGAATTTGCCAAAGTCAAACAGTGGATTGCGGAGGGCGCCAAGCCCGGCGATGAGCAGCCGGTTGAAGTCAGCGTCGGCAATGACCCCGCCATCCAGCCGAAAGACCGCGAATTCTGGTCGTTCCAGACGCCCAAGCGCCCGGCGCTGCCCAACGCCGCCGCCAACCCGATCGACGCGTTCCTTCCCGCCAAGCTTCCGCCGGCCGCGCCGCAAGCTCTGCTGCGCCGGGCCTTCTTCGATCTTACCGGCCTGCCGCCCACTCCCGAACAGATCGCCGGATACGACCGTAACTACACGGCGTTGCTCGATCGTCTGCTCGAGTCGCCCCGCTATGGCGAACGCTGGGCGCGCCACTGGCTCGACGCAGTGGGCTACGCCGATAGCGAAGGCGGCAATAACTCCGATCAGACCCGCAAGAACGCTTGGCGTTATCGCGATTACGTAATCCGTGCCTTCCAGGCCAACAAACCTTACGATCGTTTCCTCACCGAGCAGATCGCCGGCGCCGACCTGTTCGACTACCGCAACACCAGGCCGCTCACGGCCGAACACATCGCCCTGCTGGCCGCCACCGGATTCTGGCGCATGGCGCCCGACGGCACCAACAGCACCGAGCAGAATTTCATCCCCGAACGCATGGATGTCATCGCGGGGCAAGTCGAAATCCTCGGCTCGGCGGTAATGGGCGTCTCCATTGGTTGCGCGCGCTGCCACGATCATAAGTACGATCCCCTGCCGGCGCGCGATTACTACCGGCTCGTTTCGATTCTGACGCCTGCCTTTGATCCTTATACCTGGCTGCCTGGCGAGTTTCCGTGCGGCGGAGTCGGCGCCAAATGCGATGAGAACAACACCCGTTACTTCATCGCCAAGGCCACGCCGGAATACGAAGCAGCCGCGGCCTACAACGCGCCCATCCAAGCCCGCATCGAGGAACTGGAAACCGAACTGCGCGAGCTCAAAGACACCGAGCCGAATTACAAGAAGGACAAAGCCGCGATTGACGAGCAGATCCGAAAAGAACGCGCCAAACGCAAAGAGCCGCCGCTCATTCGCGCGCTGTTCGACCTCGGCCCGCAGCCGCCGCCCACACGCATCCTCATGCGAGGCGATGTCGCGACCCCAGGCGCGCTGGTTGCCCCCGGCCCGCCTTCCATCATGAGCGCGGGTCTGCCCGAATACCGGCCCGAGCCGCTGTCGCATTCTTCCGGTCGCCGCCTGGCGCTGGCTAGGTGGCTTACGCATCCCAACCACCCGCTCACCGCGCGCGTCATGGTGAACCGCATGTGGCAGCATCATTTCGGAACGGGCCTGGTGAGCACGCCCGGCAATTTCGGACGCATGGGCGCGGCGCCTGAAAACCAGCCGCTGCTCGATTGGCTCTCGACCGAGTTCATCCGCACCGGGTGGGACATCCAGGCGATGCACCGGCTCATCATGACTTCCGCCGCTTATCGCCAGCAGGCGGGCGAAACCGGATTCCCGGTGCGGCGCATCGATGCCGAATCGATCCGGGATACCATTCTCGAGATCGCGGGACGGCTGGATGCCAAGTCTTACGGTCCGCCCGATGAGATCAGGCAAATGCCCGATGGCGAAGTGATTACCGAAAGCCGCCGCCGCAGTATCTACACCGCGCAAAAACGTACGCGGCCCATTTCGCTGCTGGAGACCTTCGATCAGCCGTTCATGAATCCCAATTGCATCAAGCGAGGCCAATCGGTGGTTTCCTCGCAGGCGCTGCACTTGATGAACAGCGACCTGGTACGCGAGAGCGCCCGCTTCATGGCGGGCCGCATTGCTGACGCGGTGGGCGACAATGCCGATGCCCAGATCCAGCGCGCCTACCTGCTCACCCTGGCGCGCAAGCCATCGAGTGACGAGCTGCGCGCCGCGAGCGAAACCATCGGCCGCCTCACTCCGGAATGGACCCGCAAGCTCGAAGCCGAAAAGCCTGCCGAGCCCATCGCCACCCGCGCCCGTTGGCTCGCGCTTTCCACCATCTGCCACACGTTGATTAACTCCGCCGAGTTCCTGTATCTTGATTGAGGGATCCGCCATGCCGACACGCCGTGATTTCTTTTCCCGCATTTCCGATGGCCTGATGGGCACCGCGCTCGCATCCCTGCTGGCAGACGATCTGTCGGCCAAACAGGCGCTCTACGATCTCTCGCCGAAGAAATCCCATCACGCCCCCAAAGCGAAAGCGGTGATCCAGCTTTTTCAGAACGGCGGACCCAGCCAGGTGGATCTGTTCGACTACAAGACGGCGCTGGAGAAATATGCCGGCCAGCCGCCGGGCCGCGACCTGGCAGCCGAAGTGCGCGCCGTACGCGAAACCGGTGGCCTGATGCCGTCGCCCTACAAATTCACCCGCCACGGCCAGTCGGGCATCGAGCTTTCGGAACTGCTGCCGCATTTGAGCAAGGTGGCCGATGACATCACCGTCATCCGATCGATGTACACCACGCACCTGGCGCACGAAGCCGCGTTATTCCTCATGCATGGCGGACGCATTCTGCCCACACGGCCGGCGCTCGGTTCCTGGATCGTCTACGGACTCGGCTCTGAGAATCAGAACCTGCCGGCCTACGTTGTGCTCGATGATCCCAAGGGACCGCCGATCAATTTCATTCAGAACTGGCAATCGGGATGGCTGCCCGCGGTCTATCAAGGGACGCGTGTGCGCTCGGAAGGTTCGCCGATCCTCAACCTGCACGCCAAGCAGGAGGATCCTTCGGGCATCGTCGACCTCAGCCGCAGTCTGCTGCATCGCATGGATTCGGCGCACCGCGACCGCCATCCCGGCAATGTCGAACTGCAGGCGCGCATCGCCAATTACGAACTCGCCGCGGGCATGCAGATGGAAGCAACCGGCGCGCTTGATCTCGGCAAAGAGAGCGAAGCCACCAAGGAAGCCTACGGCATGAACGACGAGCGTACGGCTTCCTACGGCAAGCGCTGCCTCATGGCCCGCCGTCTGGTAGAGCGGGGCGTGCGCCTCGTCCAGGTTTATATCGAACAACAGATCTGGGACAACCACAGCAAGATTCGCGAAGGGCTGGAATATTCGTGCGGAAAGACGGACCGGCCCGCCGCCGCGCTCATTCGCGACTTGAAGGAACGGGGCTTGCTCGATTCGACGCTGGTAGTGTGGGGCGGTGAGTTCGGGCGCCTGCCCATTGCGCAGGACCCCGGCCCCAACGCCGGCCGCGACCACGGACCTTCGGGCTTCAGCATCTGGATGGCCGGAGGCGGGGTCAAACATGGCCTCACCTTCGGATCAACGGATGAAATCGGCTACCGCGCTGCGGAAAACAAAGTGAGCGTTCACGATTTTCACGCCACTGTGCTGCACCTGCTGGGCATGAATCACCGCAACCTGACCTTTGAGCGCGATGGCCGCAATGAGCGTATCACCGACGAGTTTCCGGCCCGCGTCGTGAATGAAATTCTCGCCTGAATGCCGGGCCGTGCGATGGTTGATCGCGTCCGCGTGATGCAAGATGAGCGCCGGAAAACCGCGTTCGATATTCTCGAAAGACGCAGGGCCTTTCTTTGAAGAGCGCCAGGGTTCTTCGAGGTGACCCAGGCACGGTACCGTTAGGTGATGGGCACAGGTCCGAGTCTGCTTTCAGGCAGACGCGGTGGGCCTGAAAGCTGAACTACGCGGTGCCGCCCCCGGACCATTTCCGCAAAGGGCTAACTTTCGTGGCATGCTCCGAATCACCGGGGGCTACCCGGACGCGGGCCATCCAGGTGAGTGAACGCGTGCGTGTGAAGTTCTTGCCGATTGGCTTGGCACAGCGTGAAATGCGGGAACTATCCCGGGCCGCGCCGCACAGTGGTTTCGCGTGGTCATCCGGCAGCGTGCCGGGGCAAATGACGATCAACGGCGCAGCGTAGCGCAATCAGAGTGGCGGTGTATTCCTGATTCCGTTGAGCCTCGATATTGGGTATGGCAATCGAGAAACCCCTTCTGGTTGGCGCCGGAAGCGCCGGAGCGGGCCAGTAGGCTTGAATGGCTCCCCCCCTGACACAACATCATGACCGAAGGAACAGGTCCCGCCCCATGCTCGCGCCGTTGACTCGATCGTCGCATGCTCTTGGCGATTTCCGCGATGCGGTCAGCCGGCATACGCTA
>SXGT01656049.1_pt1 | contig 11149 bp, 5 predicted proteins | sample 3176221 | NCBI WGS metagenome assembly SXGT01 (sample SAMN11356862, study PRJNA531348) | freshwater metagenome | isolation source: freshwater sample F1-120 | place: China: Fuxian Lake, Yuxi | collected 2017-12-25
CGCTTTTCGGCGCGCCGATTGCCCACGAGGACCACGCCCAGCGCGCCTGCTACGCCGCGCTGCATCTGCGCAACGAAATCGCGCGCTACGCCACCGAGGTCAAGCGCGAGCACGGAATCGGCTTCTCGACCCGGATGGGCCTGAACTCCGGCGATGTCGTCGTTGGCGCGATCGGAGACGACCTCCGCATGGACTACACGGCCCAGGGCCACACCGTTGGCCTCGCGCAGCGCATGGAGTCTCTCGCTGAACCGAATTCGTGCTTCTTGACGGACACCACCGCTGCGTTGACCCGCGGTTACTTCGCGCTCGACGACCTCGGTGAATTCCGCGTGAAAGGTGTTGCGACGCCGGTGCACATCCATCGTCTTGCCGGGATCGGCGCCTCGCGCTCGCGCTTCGACCTCTCCCGGGCGCGCGGCCTCTCGCGATTCGTCGGCCGCGCCTCGGATCTGCGTACGCTGGAAGACGCGCTCGAACAGACCGACGCCGGCAACGGCCAAGCCGTCGGCATCATGGCCGAGGCTGGCACCGGCAAGAGCCGCCTGTGTTTCGAGTTCCTCGAACGCTGCCGCGCGCGCGGTATGAAGATCTTCGAGGGCCGCGCCGTCGCGCACGGACGCAACATTCCCTTGCTGCCCATCCTCGAAGTCTTCCGCTCCTTTTTCGGCATTACGGCGCAGGACGACGACCGCAGCGCGCGCGAAAAAATCGCCGGGCGCATGGTGCTGCTCGATCAGGCCTTTGCTGAAACGCTCCCGCTCATCTTCGATTTCCTCGGCGTCGCCGATCCGCAGCACCCCACGCCGCGCCTCGACCCGGAAGCCCGCCAGCGCCAGATTATTGCCGTGATGCGCCAGCTCACCCACACGGTGAATGAAGTCCAGCCGACCGTTACCATGATCGAGGACCTGCATTGGCTCGACCCTGCGAGCGCGGAATTCATCGAACATATGGTGGACGCCCGCTCAGGCACGCGCAATCTGCTGCTACTGAATTTCCGCCCGGAGTTCCGCGCCGAGTGGATGCAAAAATCCTGGTACCGACAAATTCCGCTGACGCCGCTGGGCCGCGACGCGATCGCAGAACTTCTAACCGATCTCCTCGGCACGCATCCGAGTCTGGCGGCGCTCGCAGGCCCCATCCACGCGCGCACGGGCGGCAATCCCTTTTTCACAGAAGAAGTAGTGCAGTCGTTGATTGAATCCGGCCACCTCGAAGGCGCGCGCGGGGCCTACAAACTCGTGACGCCGGTTGAGCGCCTCGAAGTCCCAGCGACTGTCCGGGCCATCCTCGCCGCGCGCATCGATCGGCTGCCCGAGCGCGAAAAGCGTCTGCTCCAAGTCGCGTCGGTCATCGGCAAAGACTTTCCGGAGCCGCTTCTCGCAACCGTCGCGGGTTTGCCTCCCGATGAATTGAAATCCGCACTCGCGGCGCTTCGCCGTGCCGAATTCATCCACGAGCAGGCGATCTATCCATTCTCCGAGTATTCGTTCAAGCATCCGCTCACGCAGGAGGTCGCCCTCAACAGCCAGCTCCGCGATCGCCGCCGACAGATCCACGCCGCTGTCGCCCGCGCGATTGAACAACAGGACGCCGCGCATCTCGACGAACGTGCTGCGCTTCTCGCGCACCATTACGATGAAGCCGGCGAAGCACTCAATGCTGCACGCTGGCACACCCGAGCAGCAGAGTGGGGCGACATTAACGATGTTTCCGCTGCCGCGCGCCATTGGGGCCGTGTTCGCGCGCTCGTGCGCGAACTCCCGGGAAACTTTGAAGCCGCGTCGCTCGGCATTTCCGCATGCAAGCAGCTCCTCAACTGGAGTTGGCGTTTCGGCATGGGGCCGGACGAAGCCCGCGCCATACGCGATGAAGGACGCGCCCACGCAACTGTGCTTGGCGATCGACGCGCCTACGTATACGTGACGATGATCTATGACCGCACCCTTTGCGCGGATGGAAACGTTGCACAGTACCTGGAGGCAACGTTCGAAAATCTGAACGTAGCTCGAGAACTGGACGATGTCGGCGTACTGGCGAACGCATGGGCGTATTTCGCCGACGCGTTGCACTGGGTTGGACGATTCGAGGAGTCCATTCAGATGGCCGATGAAGGCATCGCTCGTTTCCCCAGGAATTTGCCTCCTGCCGATTGGACCTTGGGCGCAAATCCCTCGGCTGTGCTGCTTTTCTGGCGCGGCAATAGTCTCATTTGGACTGGCCGAATTGATGAGGGTCTCAAGGATCTCGATCGCGGCCGCCGGATTGCTGAAGAAGACGGCACAACGGAAATCATTGCCTATTTCACCGCCTGGTCCACACAGGCGCACTTCTATGCGAACGATGCCGAGCGCGCCCTGGCCACTGCACGTCAGACCGAAGAGATCATGCGTGCGGTCGGAGAACTGCCGGCGCTGGTCTCCCACACGCACGAGGCCTTCGCCTATGCGCACCTTGCGGCGGGACGCCCTGCCGATGCCATCGAACCGGCGCGCGCCGCGCTCGCCATGCACGAAAATATGGAGAAACAACACGCGGGCATGACGGCCACACTTCTGGCCGAGGCGCTGCTTCGATCCGGCGATCTGCCTGCCGCCGAGGCCGCGGCTGACGAAGCCATCGCGCTTTGCCGCCGCTCGTCGCGTGCCTGTCACGAAGCCAACGCCCATGGCATCCGCGCCCGCGCGCTTCTGCGGCGCAACGGACCCGCCGAGCGCCACGCCGTGGAAGCCGCGCTCGCCGAAGCAGCCGCGCTCATTAAACGCACTGGTGCGAAATTAATCGCTCCGGCGCTCCTCGAATGGCGCGCGGAACTCGCCGCCGCTCTCGGCGACAACGCCGCACGCCTGCACCTGTTGCGCGAAGCCCAGCAAGGCTACAATGAAATCGGAGCCCCGGCGCACGCCGCGCGCCTGGCTGCGGAGATAGGCTAGGTGTCGAACGAAAACGATATCGGCGCGAGTTCCCGAATCCTCACGCTGGTCTTCACCGATCTCGCGGACTCGACCGCGCTAAAAACGCAGCTCGGCGATCGCGCCGTGGGCGAGCTCATCGCCCGGCACCGCGCGCACGTGATCAAGCTCGCCGCTGATTCCGGCGGACGCATCATCGACTGGGCCGGCGACGGCTGTTTCCTCACCTTCGCGGCATCCAGCGCCGCCGTCCTCTTTGCGCTCCGGCTCCAGCAGGTTCACGCGAACGAGCCTGACCTTCCCGGCGTACGTACAGGGGTTCACATGGGCGAAGTCAGCGAACGCCCCGGGCCGAACGGCGATCTTAATCAGCCGCGTATCGAAGGCCTCGCTGTCGATCTCGCCGCGCGCATCTCCGGCCTTGCGCGGCCGGGACAAATCCTCATGTCCTCCGCCGTCGCCAACAGCGCGCGCCAGCGAATGGACAACGACGCGCGACTCCAGCCCATCCGCTGGCAGGCCCACGGCAGCTACACGTTGAAAGGTTTCGACGAAGCCCTCGAAATCCGCGAAGCCGGTCTCGAAGGCGTTGCCCCTTTCCTCGCGCCGGCCGCCAGCGAAAAAGCGCGACTGGCACACGCCGCAGCTGCGCGTCCCGGCTCCGTATCCGGCCGAAAAGTTGTCCTACTGTCGCTCACTGCAATCTTCCTTCTTACCGCGTCGGGCGTTGTATTTTTCGCTACGCGATCCCGGAACACGGCCTCGCCGAATGGGACGGATCCGGTTGGCGTCACCAAGACGGCCACAAAGGATGCTTCCGCCATCCCCTCCTTCGAAGGCCGCCCCGCGATCGCGGTCCTGCCTTTCGACAACTTCTCGCCCGACGCCGATCAGGCCTTCTTCGCGGACGGCCTCGCCGAAGATTTGATCACCCGCCTCTCGACCTGGCGCGCCTTCCCCGTCATCGCGCGCAACTCCAGCTTCAAATACCGCGGCGGCAACCTCGATCTGAAGTCCGTAAGCGCCGATCTCGGCGCGCGTTACCTGGTCGAAGGCAGCGTCCGCCGCGAGGGCGAGCAGATCCGCGTCACCGCGCAGCTTATCGACGCGTCCACGGGCGAGCATGTCTGGGCCGATAAATACGACCGCAACGTCACGGATGTGTTCGCAATTCAGGACGAAATCAGCGCAACCATCGCAGCCTCACTCGTCAGCGACCTCAATCGCGCCGAGGCAGAACGCGCGCGCAGCAAGGGGACCGAAAATCTCGAAGCGTGGAGCCTTTATCAACTGGGCCTGCGGTCTTACGACCGCTTTACGCGCGAAGGATTCGTCGAAGCAAAGCAGTTCTTCGAACAAGCGATTGAAAAAGATCCTCGCTTCGCCACGGCGCTCGGAGAACTGGCGATGTCGCATGTTTGGCAGATAGCCCTGGGCTGGAGCGGTGATCGCGACAAGACAATCGCAGTTGCACTGGAGTTGTCTCGCCGCGCGGTTGAACTCGACCCGCGGGATTCAGTCGCCCACGGTGCACTCAGTTGGGCGTACATCATGAATGGCGATCCGCACAGCGCTCTCGACTACGGGAGCCGTGCCGCAGAATTGAATCCAAGCGATCCCTGGGCCTGGACCTATTTCGGCTGGGCCCAGTTGATGGCAGGCGATCCGGAAGCCTGCATTGCTTCGAGCCGGCGTGGAGTCGATTTGAATCCGCAGGGGACCATGATCGCCCTGTTCGACAACCTCTACTGGGCCTACTGGGAGGCACGCCTTTATAACGAAGCGCTTGTGACGGCCCGGCGCGCGATCGCCCAGCGCTCCGACTACTTCCCGGCGTTCGTTTGTCTCGCCGTAATCTCCATTGAGCAGGACCGCCTCGATGATGCGCGCGCGGCGATCGGCCAAGCGCGCCGCATCCAGCCCGACCTGTCCCTCGAACTTGTGCAAAACTACTTTGGCGTCTCCCGCCCTGCGGTCGATGAACGCCGCAACGCCGCCCTGCGTCGGGTGGGGCTTGAGTGAATCCGCACAAAATTCGTATTGCCGCTGCATGAACTCCAGTTGAGCATTCCGCCGTCCCCGCACCTGCGCTGGAATCGCCGCCCTTGATTGAACGCGCGCCTTCGCGCATAGTTTCGGGCGCGCTCGACAACCGCGGACTTGCCCACACAGCACAACATGGCCTCCAAGGACCCCTCTCAAGACGACGCCGAAGCCCTCGTGCGCCAGCACATCATCAGCCCCGAGGATCTCGCTGAAGCCCGCAAGCGCGAATCGCAGGGCGGCGCGCCGTGGTACCGTCAACTCGTTCAGATGCGCAAGCTCAACTTTGGCGCAGTGAACGACGCACTCCACTATGAATTTCATTCTAGCTCTTCCCGGCAGTCTCATTCGCAACTAGGCCAAGCGCTGGTCGACGCCGGCGCGCTCACGCATGACCGGCTGGAGGAGGCGCTGGCGCTGCAGAAGCGCAGCGGCAAGCTTCTGGGCGATCTGCTGGTCCAGGAACATTTCGTGACGCGTGAGGACATCGCGAAGGTCCTCGCCGTGCAGTATGGGCTCGACTTCGTCCCGCTGCACAGCGCTCACAGTGCCCGCGAGGCCCTCGAGCTTGTTCCCGATGACATTGCGCGGCAAAAGGCGTTCATTCCCCTGCATCTGGAAGGCGACAAACTCACCGTGCTGATCGCCGGACCGCAGTCGACCGATCGCCTCAAGGCCGTCGGTATCCTGCTTGGCTTGCGCATCCACCCGAAAATGACGGCGGTCGATGATTTCAATGCGGAAATCCGCCGGCGTTACGAAGGCCGGCCTGTTCATATCTCTTCATCGGTTCCATCCACAACGCAAGAAGTCGCCGTAGCTCCGAAACGACAACCGGCGCCCGCCAAGGCCCCGCCCGCTGCGTACCAGCCACCCGCGCCGAAGCCCGAAACCTTAAAGGATCACCAGACCATGAGTCCACAGGACAAGAACGAACCGAAACGTTTCGATGACATCGCCCGCGATGCGCAAGGAGTGCCGGTAATCAAGCTGGTCACCACCATCATCGAGGGTGCGGTCAATTCCGGCGCGACGGATGTGCATCTCGATCCGCAAGAGCCCGAGATGCGCGTGCGCTACCGCATCGACGGCGTTCTGCATGACGTCATGAGCATTCCCAGCGAGATCGAAAGTGCCGTCGTCTCGCGGCTCAAGATCATGGCCGACATCGATATCACCGAGACCCGGCACCCGCAGGACGGCCACATCAGCTTGGCTATTGGCGAAGGAGAGTTCGACATTCGTATTGCGACCTTGCCGACGTATCTGGGTGAGCGCGTCGTTCTGCGTCTGCTCGACCAATCGTCCGTCCTTTCCGGTGTTCAAGACCTTGGTCTCGAAAAAGACGACGAGGTGCGACTGCAACGCATTATCCAGCAGCCCTACGGCATGGTTCTCGTCACCGGTCCTACCGGTAGTGGAAAAACCACTACGCTCTACTCCTGTCTGAACGAAATGGACGTAATGACGCAGAGTATCGTGACGCTCGAGGATCCCGTGGAGTACCAGCTTTCCGGGATCAATCAGGTCCAGATCGATCCAGACATCGATCTCAGTTTTGCCAGCGTTTTGCGCGCATCATTACGACAAGACATCGACGTGCTCCTGGTCGGCGAAATCCGCGACCCAGAGACGGCGCGTATCGCCATCCGCGCCGCCATGACCGGACATCTCGTCTTTAGCACGCTGCACACGAATGACGCGCCGGAGGCGATCTCAACCCTGCGCAATATGGATGTACCCTCATACTTAGTCGCCAGCGCACTTACTGCGGTCGTCGCACAGCGTCTTGTCCGCTGTATCTGCCCGAACTGCAAGACCCACTATGCGCCGACCAAAGCGCTGCTCAGTTCCATCCGAGTGCCGGATACAACAAAGAAACTTTACAAAGGTGCAGGATGCAGTAATTGCTATCACACCGGTTACCGGGGCCGCACGGGGATATTTGAAATCCTTGAGATTAATGAGGCCATCCGGAAAATGATTGTCGCCGATGAGCCGGTTGAGAAAATCGTCAAGGCCGCAAAACTAACCACAATGGCCGATCGTTGCCGCCAGAAAGTGAAGGCAGGGGAAATCACCGCCGAGGAATTTTTGAATGTCATACGAACTTGATTCGTATGTGGTATTTGAACCGTCCATACACGGATAAAGTGATAGTTTATATCTTGTTTTGGTCGAGGGCCTCTGTTAGCATGACCTCGCTGCGGCCAAGGAAATAGAGGTGTTCCTGAACCGCGCTTCCCGGGGTGAAGTCCTCCACAATCATTGGTTGAAAGGTGGAGAAGTATTTGCGAAAAGACCAATAAAATCCATTTGGTTTTCCACACCCATCCACATACCCTGGCTGCGGGCGTGCAAGGGATGTGGATGATGTGGATTTAATCCGCAACTCATCAAGAGGATATCCACATCGCAACTTAATATAGTGAGTGGATTTAGGAAGTTGTTTGCACTATCAAGACGCCTACGTACTACGACTACTTGATCTATTAACTAAAGAATATACATCTTAAGATGAGGGATCGGTGGATATGAAGATCATCATTCCAAAACAGGATTTGCTTGACGCCGTCAATAAGGTCAAGACGGTGGTATCTGCAAAATCAGCGCTCCCAATCCTCTCTCATATCCTCATTGAAGCTGAAAAGGGTCAGATTCATCTCTCCGCTACGGATCTAAAGGTCAGTCTTGAGTGCTCTGTGGATTGTGAAGTTAAGAAGAGTGGTTCTATGACCGTTTCGTCTCAGCGACTGGCTTCGATTTTATCTGAACTTCCAAATGCGGATATTACAATAGAGCTTGGAGAAAGTAATGTAATTCGCTTGGAATGCGGGAAAATTCACACCCGTTTATTCAGTATGTCGCCAGAGGAATTTCCTCCCGCGAGGCAGCTGGAGGATATCGAACCCTTTACACTTTCACAGAAATTACTTCGGGAAATATTCGAAAAGACTTCCTTCGCCATCTGCACCGATCAGGCACGTTATAACCTCACCGGCCTGCTTATCGAACTCAAAAATGGTGTCTTGACAGCAGTTGCGACTGATGGCCGCCGTATGAGTCTCTATAAAGAAGACGAGGGTATTATCGACGGCGTCAATATCAAAGTAATTATTCCCGGAAAGTTGATTCAGGAACTCACCCGTCTCCTTGGGGACGAAGGCGATGTCATAATTTACCTCGGTGAAAATCAGGCTGCGTTTGAGTTTGATTCGATGCGCCTTACGACACAGCTTATTGAGGGATCCTTCCCGAATTATGAGATGGTAGTTCCGCAGAAACACGACAAGAAAGCTAAGGTCGACACGGCAGGATTCACCGAAGCGGTTCGCCGCACACGTACCATGACCAATGAAAAGTTCAATTCTGTGCGCTTCAAACTTGATTCGGGTGTTGCACGACTGAGCGTTGTTACTCCAGAAGTTGGCGAGTACGAGGAAGAATTCCCCGTCGACTACAAGGGTGATCCGATGGAGATTGCCTTTAACCCGGATTTTCTACTCGACATCCTGAAGCACATCGATACCGAATCCACATCACTCGTGCTAAAAGATGCCATGAGTCCAGGCATTGTGAAGCCCACTACAGAGGGTGCTTCAGACAAATACATCAACGTCGTAATGCCAATCCGTATCTCTTGACGTTTTTTAGGCTGTGAAGATGTTGTGGATAACTTCATTTCGTGCTCATATCAACCTTAGTGAACCAAACGGAATCACAATCCCTTCATTTCGGTCGTCCGGTACGAGTAAATCATTTAAACTGTTTAGTTCCAGCATGTTACGGATGAGCTAATACTCTAATTCTATAGTCCATCGAGAATTTCCTACTAACCGAGGCTATTCGTCAACGATTTCCTAAATCCTGTGGAAAATTAACGATACTAAAGGCTGACAGCTTCACTCCAAGGAGGCTCATCTGTCGACGTTTCTCGTAACCGGTGGCGCCGGCTTTATAGGCGCTCATATCGTTGAGGCGCTTGCTCGCCGCGGAGATTCGGTCCGCGTCCTCGACAACTTTTCCACCGGTAAACGCGAGAACCTTCGTGAAGTTACCAAATCAATCGAACTCATCGAAGGTGATGTCTGCGATACAGCAATCCTTTCCCGCGCGATGAAGGGCGTTGACTATTGCCTTCATCAAGCCGCCATCCCGTCCGTGCCGCGGTCTGTGGCCGATCCGCTGGCGACGGACCGTGCAAATGTCGGAGGGAGTGTTGCGCTGTACGTCGCCGCACGGGACGCCGGTGTGCGGCGCGTAATCGTCGCTTCATCGTCATCGGTCTACGGTCTCGGTGCGCCGGTGCCTACACCTGAAAGCGCCGGACTCGCGCCCGCTTCGCCCTATGCGGTGTCGAAAGCCGCCGCCGACATGTATGCCCAGGTGTTCACCGATCTCTTTGGCCTGGAGATCGTGTCGCTCCGGTACTTTAACGTTTTCGGTCCGCGCCAGGACCCGGCATCGCAGTATGCCGCCGTCGTTCCGCTGTTCATTACGCGTTTACTGGAGGGCCGTGCTCCGGAAATTCATGGAGATGGATCGCAATCGCGGGATTTCAGTTACATTGATAATGTCGTCGAAGCGAATCTTGCGGCGTGTGCGTGGCCTGGCCGGCTTGCAGGTGCATACAACATCGCCTGCGGGCACTCGACCACAATCCTTGGCCTGTATGAGTCGATTGCGCGGTTACTAGGCGTGCGTGTTTCGCCGGTGCATGGCCCGGCGCGTCCGGGAGATATTCCGCGCTCACTGGCCGATTGCACGAAGGCCAAAGCCGGATTTAAATACGAGGCGCGCATCGGCGTTGAGGAAGGCCTTGCGCGCACCGTCGAGTGGTATCGCGCGCGGAAATAGCTGGCGTTAAAGCAATTCCGCGATCTGCACCGCGTTATACGCCGCACCCTTGAGCAGATTGTCGGAAACAATCCACATGTTCAGCGCGCGCGGGTGTGAGTGGTCTTCGCGAATTCGGCCTACGAAGGTCTCCCAGTGGCCTGCGGAAGTCGTCGCCAGTGGATACAACTGTTTGGACAGATCGTCCTGCACAATTACGCTCGGCGCCTTGCGCAAAATTTCCCGCGCGCGGTCTGCACTGAGCTTGTCGCACGTCTCGATGTTGACTGACTCACTGTGTCCCGTTCGTACCGGCACGCGCACGGTTGTCGCCGTCACGCGGATGCTCTGGTCTCCCATGATCTTTTTCGTCTCTTTGATCATTTTGATTTCTTCGGTGGAGTAGCCGTCGTCCTCAAACGCTGCACTCTGGGGGATCTGCGGGATGCAGTTGAACGCGATGGGGTACGGGAAAATATCGCAGATGGGTTCTTGCCCGCCGAGCACCGCGCGGGTCTGGTCGTCGAGCTCTTTTAACGCCTTCACGCCCGCGCCGGATACTGCCTGGTAGGTCGATACGACGATGCGTTCGATTCGAGCAACGTCGTGTAGTGGCTTGAGGACTACCACCATCTGGATTGTTGAGCAATTCGGATTCGCGATGATCCCCTTATGCAGCTTGATCGCCGCGCTGTTCACCTCCGGCACCACCAGCGGGACCTCCGGATCCATCCGCCACGCACTCGAGTTGTCGATGACGACGCAGCCGTCTTTCGCCGCGAAGGGTGCAAACTTCTTGCTCGTGCCACCGCCCGCGCTGAACAGCGCTACTTCGATGCCCTTGAAGGAGGTCTCGGTGAGCACCTCGACCGGAATGTCTTCGCCGCGGAATTTCAGCCGCTGCCCTTTTGAGCGCTCCGACGCCAGTAGTTTGATCGATTTTATGGGAAAATTGCGCTCTTCGAGAGTCTGCAACATGCGAGTGCCGACAAGCCCAGTGGCTCCGGCTACAGCGATTGTCTTGCTGGACATGCTTATGCTCCAATTAAATTAACCCGCCCCAAAAAGACCGGCTGGCTATGCGCACCAGCCAGCCGACCGCGACGAACTATGTATAGGATTCTTTAGCTTGCCGCTGAGTCAAGCGCCGCGGCGATTTTCGCCTTCGGTTGCACACCTACCATGCGGCCCTTTTCTTGGCCATCCTTGATGACCAGCAAGGTCGGAATCGAATTAACGCGATACCGCGCAGCCAAATCTTGTTCGTTGTCAATGTTCACTTTCGCCACACGCGCACGGCCGGTATATTCGCCCGCGATCTCGTCCAGAACGGGAGCAATCATTTTGCACGGACC
>SXGT01127087.1_pt1 | contig 11146 bp, 10 predicted proteins | sample 3176221 | NCBI WGS metagenome assembly SXGT01 (sample SAMN11356862, study PRJNA531348) | freshwater metagenome | isolation source: freshwater sample F1-120 | place: China: Fuxian Lake, Yuxi | collected 2017-12-25
CCAGTCGGAGGTGCTGGTCCCAGCCGGTCAGGCCCCCATGACGGTGGAAGGCCTGCAGGCGATCGACCAGCTTGCCGACGCGATCATCGAGCTCGAGCGCTCGATCCCGGCGGAGATCGACTGGGCGCTGCAGGTCGACGGCCACACTGACGCGCGGCCGATCGCGAGCGCGCAATTCCCGTCGAACTGGGAGCTGTCGACGGCACGCTCGATCTCCGTCGTGCGCTATCTCGTCTCGCGCGGCGTGCCGCCCCGCCGTCTCGTCGCAGCAGGTTACGGCGAGTTTCAGCCGCTCGAGCAGGGTGCCGGCGAGGAGATTCTGCGCCGCAACCGCCGCATCGAGCTGAAACTGACGAACCGGTGATGGCCGCCTCGGCAAGGTGAGCGGGCATTCCCAAGCAGCCCCACCTGCGCATGCTGGCCTCAGGCCGCGACCGCCACCAGGGTAGCGACGGGCTGGCGAGCCTTGACCTTGAGCTCGGCCTTGGCGAGTGCGGCTGCGGTCTCTGCCGTCAGCGTGGTGAGGAACTGCGCGGTGCGATCGACAACCGTCTGGCGCTGCCGGTCGACGGTGATCATGTGATAGCTGTCCTCCAGCACGGTCATCTCGACGCGCGCACCGAGCCGGCGCTGCAGGAACCAGGCGTTGTCGATGCCGGCCATGTCGTCCTCGCGCGGGTGGAGGATCAGGGTCGGCTGGGAGATGGCGCCGAGCAGCGGCTTCAACGCTGCGACCAATCGGCGGTGCTCGTAGACGGCGGCGCCGGGCGTGTTGAGCAGGCCGGCGTTGGCGCTGTCACCGTTGCACATGGCCTTCATGATGAAGTCGCGGATGCGCTCGTCCTTGATGCCATGCGGGGCGCGGTCGGAGAAGGTGAACATGCTGGCGAGGCGCTTGGTGCGGACCAGCGAGAACAGCCGCGCATACCAGGGGATCGACCAGCCGGAGAGCCACAGCGTGGGCGAATAGAGCAGTGTGCCCTGGACGTCGGCCGGGCGACGGGCTGCCAGCATCAGGCCAAGAACGGCGCCGGTGGAAAGCCCGCCGACGAGAACGGTGTCACAATCGCGGCGCAGCTTGTCGAGCGCTTCCTCGCAGGTGCGGTACCAGTCCTCCCAGGTGGAGGCGGTGAGGTCGGCCTCGCTGCCGCCGTGGCCGGCGAGCTGCGGGCAGTGGACGGTGTAGCCGAGGCGGGCGAGGCCGCCGGCGACGTAACGGACCTCGGCCGGAGTGCCGGCGAGACCGTGGATCAGGAGGATGCCGACCTTGCCGCCCTTGATCTCGAGGGTGTGGTTCTTGGCCTGCATGACGCTGTCCTCCGGTCCTCTGTTGTGAGACCGAAGGTAGGGGAAGGCGGCCCTGGCCGCTGTTCCCCCGGACACATTCAGGATCGGGTTAGGCACCGCGTGATATACGCGGTCCATCGGCCGGGGGTTTCAGGATATCGAGCTTGCGATGCTGTCGATCTTCAAAGGCCAGGCCGCGCCGCAGTCGAAGCCGCTTTCCGGCCGCAGCTACTGGCAGCGGCATGGCGGTGCTCCCGGCGATGAGGTGGCGCCAGGAGAGGCGCCGGATGGGCAACCACAAGCATGGCCGTCCCGGGTCGATTTCGCGATCGTCGGCGGCGGGCTGGCTGGTCTTGCCACAGCGATAGCGCTGGCCGAAGCCGAACCGATGGCTAGCATCGCGCTGCTGGAGGAACGGTTCCTGGGGTTTGGCGCGAGCGGCCGGAACGCTGGGCTGCTCGGCCCGCTGCCCGCACCGGTATGGCTCGCCAGCGCAGCATCGACGCCAGAGCACCTGTGGGGGCTCGGGCATTCCAACCGCCGGGTGCACGAGATCGCGCAGTGGCTATCGACCGAGGCGCCCGGAAGCGTGGTCGAGCCGAGGGCGCTGCGGCTCGAGTCGCAGGGCCTGCTGACGGCGACGGGGCTGGCCCGCGTGGCTCGCCTCCTGGAGAAGGCCCGAATCGAGCATCGTCCGGCAGCCGGTCCAGGCGGCCATCTCGCAATCGACCTCGCTACCCATGCCGTCGATCCCTATCGCACCGTGCGGGCGCTGGGCCGGCTGGCGCGGCGCAAGGGCATCGCCATCTTCGAGCAGGTGGGCGTGCGCATGGTCGAGGAGACGGCGGATGCCGTCAGGGTCGCCTGCGCGGACGGTCGCGAGCTGACGGCGCGGGCCGCCGTCGTGTGCACGAATGCCTACACCGGGTCGGTCGCGCTGCCACAGATGCCGGCGGCGAAGGTGGTTCACAACTTCATGGTGGCGACCAACGAGGTCGTGATCGAGCGGCTGGTGCGGCCCGGAGCTGAGGGGCGGTTCGTCGTAGAGCTCAATACGGCCTACGTCTTCTACCGCATCCAGGATGGCCGGATCATCTATGGCGGCATCGAGCGCTTCAAGCCTTACGGCAATAGCGACTTCGATGTGCCGCCGGACGTGCTGGCCGGGCTCGAGCGCTTGCTGCGGCGCAGCTTTCCAGGCCTTGGGCTGGTGCCGGAGGAGGCTTGGGGTGGGATCTATCACCAGACCGGTGCCGATCTGCCGATCATCAAGCGAACCGGCAGTCGCGGCGCCGTCGTTCTCAATGTCGGCTACGGCGGCACCGGCGTTGCCATGACGCTGATGTGTGGCAGGCTGGCGGCGGGTCTGGCACGCGGGGGACGCTTTTTGGACCAGGACGACGAGCGCCTGCTGGCGGTGCTTGAAGGAACGAAGCTGCCTGTCGCTGGTCTGGCTCATTTCGTCGGCGGTGTCGCCGCCGACGTCGTGAGATGGCGGCGGCCAAAGGTGCCCGGCCGGGACGACCGTTAAGGTTCTATCAACCAGTCTGCGGCAGCCTCTGGTCTCGGCATTCCACAATCACAGTGATCGCCATGGCGCACGAGATCGAGCTGGGTCACACCGGCCGGCGGACGACGTCCGCCCTAAATGAAGTACGTAATGATACGGGGCGGGTCGCGTTCTGCGGACCCTACGTCATCTCTGCAATCACCGGCTGGAGCATCAGCAAGGTCGAGGACGAGATCTGCCGGTTGCGGGATCTCCCGGCCGACTGCAGGCCGGTTGTGCGTGGCACCTACGCCGACGAGGTGGAAGGAGCGCTGGCGGCCTTCGGCTACAGGATGGAGCTGAAATCCAGCTTCATGGATCGCGCCCGAAAGGAGCGGCCGACGGTGTGGACATGGATGCAAAAGCCGCGCAATGCCTGGGCCCACTACATCCTAGCGATCCACAAGGGCAAGGAAGGGCACTGGATCCTGATCAAAGGTGTGAAAATGTGCGACACGTTCACGGAGGGTAAGTGGACCTTCGTATGTGACGGTCCTCACCGAGGCGCGCGCATCATGGAGATCTTCGAGGTCAAGAAGGCGCTGGAGGGGTGAGGCGGCTAGCTCGCCTGTTGCTGCAACAGCATTGTGATTGGAATAGCGTACATTTTCCACCCTCTTCCCGTGACATCTGACGACAACGCGACTAATGTCCAAAGCGTAGGCTTTCGAGCGAACAGGTTGCTGCTTCCGGTGCAAACTATTGGATGCAGCCCAGGCGCTCAGCACTCAATGAATGCCACTGTGGCCGTTCATCGAAATTGGCTGCCTAGCCGGTGTCGGTTGCGCTGCGGTGATGTAGCGGAACACCGCTCGCCAGTTTGCCTCGTGTGAGGCGTTGCAACCTCTCGTGTTTCGGAGGGAGACATTCATGCTGCGGAAGACGCTGCTGCCCATGGCAGGCGTGGCTCTCGCCGGCATGATTGCGTTCTTTTCCCAGGCCCCTGCAGCCGATGCCCGAACATTGACATGGGCCCGCGCCGGGGACGCGCCGACACTCGATCCGCACGCCGTAGACAACGGTTTCGCGCTGTCTCTCAACCAGCAGATCTACGAGCCGCTGCTGTTGCGTGATGCGCAGGGCAAAACCATTCCGGCGCTGGCCGAAAGCTGGGGACTGACCGGTGATCCCCTGGTGTGGGAGTTCCGCCTGAGGCGTGGGGTTCAGTTCCATGACGGCTCCCCGTTCACGTCTGAGGACGTGGTTTATTCGATCGGCCGGGCGCGCCAGGCAGCCGCAGAGACGAGCGCACTGCTCGCAGCCGTCGACCAGGTGACTGCCGTCGACAGCCATCTGGTGCGCATCCGCACGAAGGGGCCGACGCCCCTGCTGACGGCAAGCCTGACGCACGTTCTGATGATGAGCCGTGCCTGGACGGAAAAGCACAGCGCGACCCGGGTATCGGAGCCCGACCAGCGGCATCGCGCCCACACTTTCCGCCATGCCAATGGTACGGGACCGTTCGAGCTCGTCAGCCGCGAGATCGGCAACCGCACTGTGATGCGGCGCAACGACAAGTATTGGGGCAACACTCAGCAACCCGTCGAGATCTCCGAGCTGATTTATCGCGTTCTGCCGAACGATTCGGAGCGCGTGCACGCGCTGGTCGTCGGCGAGGTCGATTTCGTGCAGGATGTGCCCGTCAACGAGCTGCCCCGCTTGCAGGCGAACAAGGCGCTGACGGTCAACACGGGGCCGGAGAACCGCTCGATATTCCTCGGCCTCAATGTCGGTGAGCCGGATCCCAACGAGGCCGGAGCCGTTGCCCGCAATCCGCTAGCCGACAAGCGCGTGCGTGAGGCGATCAGCACTGCGGTCAACAGGCAGGCCATTCAGCGCGGCGTGCTGCTCGGGCAGGCGATCCCGACGGGTACGGTCGCGCCATCGGGCATCAACGGCTATCCGCGCCAGCTCGACAGATTTCCTGTGCACGACCTGTCGCGGGCGAAGGCGCTGCTGGCGGAGGCTGGCTTTGCCAACGGCTTCGAGATGAAGCTCGACTGCCCGCGCGACGGCTATACGCGCAGCGAGGCCATCTGCCGGGCGCTCGTTGCGCAGCTTGCAGCGGTAGGGGTGAAGCTCGAGCCGGTCCTGCGCGGCTTCGGCGACCATCTCGCCCATCTACGGCGCGATAATGTGCGGCCGGACATCTACCTGCTCGGGATAAATGTACCGACGTTCGACAGTGAGCAGGTGCTGTCCATGCTTTTCCATACCCGGTCCGGGCAAGCGGGCCGCCTCAATGCGACGCGATTTTCCAATCCCGGTGTCGACCGCCTGATCGGCAGCCTAGCCGGTCAGCTCGATTTCACCGGCCGTACGCAGGCGATTGCCCAGATCTGGCGCACCGTGCAGGAGGAGGGGATCTATGTTCCCCTGCACATCCAGACAGTCGCCTATGCGATGAAGGCGGACGTGATGATCAGTGTGGACATCGAGGATCAGCCAAAGCTGAGGTTCGCGCGGCTGCGGACGACGATACAATAGCGCTGCGATCGTATTCGCGTATTTCATTGTGCTGCTTCGCCCGACCGGGTCGCGTTGTCGGCCGAACCTCACCCGACTCATTTCTGGAATTCGTCGCGGGTCGCTGCGAATCAATGCATACGGATTCATCTCAGTAGTTCGGCAGCACGGCCGAGGCCGTGGTAGCGAGGCGAAGATGAGACAAATTCAGGTTTTCGAGGCCGCACTCCATATGGCCGCAGACCAAGCCACCGGCAATGGAGCGCCTGCCGCCAAGGCAGTCAGTCAGGAAGACCTGAAGCGGATCGCGGCGATGTCTCGCGACGTATCTGCAAGCTTTGGCCAGCTCGTCAGCCTGATGATGCGCATGCGACAATACAAGTTCACGATGCTGAGCGAGCTCGAGTGGCTGCTCCTGCCTGCCATTGCCACTCGGCAGTTCCGCGTCGCGGAAGGCGTGTCGCAAGACAAGGGCCTCGTCGCGCCGATCGCGGCGGTGCTGTGGGCCCAGGTCAATCCCGAGGTCGATCGCAGGATCGCGGAGAGCCTCGACTTGCCGATCCGCCTGAAGCCGGAGGAGTGGCGCTCCGGCGAAAACTTCTGGATCATCGAGGCATTGGGCGACCCCAAGGGCGTCACGGCAATGCTGCAGCACCTCAAGCAGAACGAGCTCAAGGACAAGGTCGTGAAGATGCGGGTGCGCAGCAACGACGGCAAGGTGACCGTCGGCCGGCTCGAGCTGCAGGGCGAGGTCGCACAGCCAGCTGCGTGATTGGGGCCAAGCCGTGCTATAGTTTGGCTCAGCGTGCCCAACAGTGGGCCACCCCTGTCATCCAAGCCGAATGAGTTGCCAAAGTGGCCGCCCTGAAGCTCAAGCTCGCCTCCGCATCCTACGACCGCATGATGGCGCTTCGGACCGGCGACGTCCGGCCCGAAGGCATCGATCTCGATTTCATCGCGATCGAGCACGTGCGGGAAATATTCGACCGCATGGGCGCTACGGCGGAGTTCGACGTCGCCGAATTCTCCTCGACCGAGTACATCGGCCGGATCGGACGCGGGGACCGCACATTCGTGGCGCTTCCGGTTTTCCCGAGCCGGGTGTTCCGGCATGGCTTCATCTTCGTCAATTGCAATCGGATCTCCGAGCCCAAAGACCTCGAGGGGAAGCGCATCGGCACCGCGCTCTATACGCAGACCGCGGCGCTGTGGATCCGCGGGATCCTGGCGTCCGATCACGGTGTCGACCTGTCGGACGTGACGTGGGTGCAGGGGGCAGTACAGGTGGCGGGCGCGCATGGCGCACCGAGCCCGCCGCCGCTGCTGAAGCCGCCGCGAATCGAGATCAACGAAGGCAGCCTCTCGCTCGACCAATTGCTCGATAATGGTGACATCGATGCGTTGATCGGCACGCGCGTTCCAGCCTGCTATCGCCGGAACAAAGACATCGTGCGGCTGTTTCCCGACTACTGGAACGTCGAGCGCGATTTCTACCGGCGCACGCGCATTCACCCGATCATGCATCTCGTGGCGCTGCGCCGCGAGGTCTACGAGAAACACCCTTGGGTTGCTGCGAGCCTCTACAAGGCCTTCGTTGCTGCCAAAGAGCATGCGCTGGCGATGCTGCGGATCGAGGTCGCGCCGCGCTACATGCTGCCGTGGCTGCAGCGCGACATCGAGGAGATGGACGAGGTGTTCGGCCAGGACCCGTGGCCATATGGCGTAGATGCCAACCGGCCGACGCTCGAGGCGTTGATGCGCTTCATGGTGGATCAGCACTACATCGAGCGCGCGATCCCACTGGAGCAGCTGTTCGTCGGCGAGGCTTGAGCCAGTCTACTCGTGCGCGGCTGCGTACCTCTTGCGCAGCAGCCAGCCGACAATTGGAACGAGCAGCAGCCACGGCGTCACGCGCATCAGAATGGACAGCAGCGGCGTGAAGAGCCCGGGATGAATCACCCGGAAGCCCATGCGCCAACCTCTCCAGGTCGATCGCGCGACGGCCTGCGCAGTCATCGCCGGCATAAGGTAGCGGTAGAACGCGGTGTTGGCTCCCATGCGGGCGTGGAATTGCGTCTCAACGGGGCCCGGCGTGACGACACAAACGTGAGCGCCAGTGCCGGCAGTCTCGTGTGAGAGGGCGCGGGATAGCGACACGACGTAGGCTTTGCTCGCGTAATAGGCTGCCTGATAGGGCCCCGGCGCGAAGCCGCCCAGAGACGCGATGTTGATGATACCGCCGCTGCCGCGGGCGATCATGCCAGGCAGGAAGCGGCGCGTGAGAAGGCTCAAGGCGCGGACGTTGAGATCGAGCAGGCGCGCGATGTCGGCTTCGGCGTGCGTCGCAAACTCGCCGCCAAGGCCGATGCCGGCATTGTTGACGAGGATGCCGACCGACAGGTCATGCCCCGCGAGAAATGCCTCGATTCGATCAGCAGCGTCTGTCGCGGTGATGTCGAGGGCCAGCGGATAGGCGTTTACGGCATGGCGATCGGCAACGGCTTGCGCCGCGATTGCGAGCGGCTCGGGCCGACGCGCGATCATGACGACGGGCTGGCGGGTGCCGGCAGCGAACCGATGGGCGATGGCGAGGCCGATGCCCTCAGACGCCCCCGTGACGATGATCGCCGGACGCAGGCGCGCCCCTGCCGTCGAGGCGCCTGCTGCAATGGATGGCTCTGCGATGGGACCTGTCACGCGCAGCTCAACGGCTTGCCGTCAGCGTGCCGTCGGGCAGATTGATGATCTGCACGCGGCGATTGATCGAGGCGAACGGCTGCTTCTCGTCCTTCAGCTGCTCCTTGCCATAGCCGATCACGCGCAGGCGATTGTCGTCGATGCCGTAGGTCTTGACGAGGTAGGCCTTGACCGCCTCGGCGCGGCGCTGGGAGACGACCTGATTGGGCTCAGGTCTTCCCTTCGCATCGGTATGGCCCGCGATCAGGAAGCCGCGATCCTTGAACGCCTCGTTCGTCAGGATCTGGCCGATGCGCTGCAGCGTTGGGATTGCAGACTGCTGTACGCTCGATGAGTTGAAGGGAAAGTAGATCTCGAAGTCGAGCGACGGCCGCTCCTTGACGGCTTCAGCCACCTCCGTGCGCTCCTTAGCGGAGAAGGCGCGCGTACCGGCTTTGTCGAGGAGGGCGCGAAGGCGGTCGGTCTCGGTGGTGGAAAGCACCTTCGGCTGGGCAGAGGCACCGGTGCCGCGGGAGGTCTTGCCGAGGAGTTGCTCGATCAACTGTTTGTCGCCCGCGCCGGGGGACTGCGCGAGGGTCGGCAATGCCGTTGCGGCGGCGGCGAGCACTGCAGTTACAGCCGCCATGGTGATCGCGCTGCGGCGCATGTGATTCGGCGTGGTGCCGGCCTTGGCTGACATGCGACTCTCCCTTGAGGGACCGTGCTCGCGAAAAGCTACTCACCGAGCAGGCCCGTGTAAACTCACGGCAGCGCGGCAGCCTTAAGCCGCCACAGCCGCCATGTTGCAGAACTATATCCATCCCGCGTGACGCGCTGTTCCCAACGGAACATGCCCAGGTGTGGCGGCCGAGACTCGCACGACTGCATTTCGCACCACCATGTCATCCACAACGGGGGAACACCTATGGATCCCTTCTGCGACTCTTGCTACGGGCGATACTGAACATCTAGCGGTCTCGCGTTGTCGAGGGTGGTCCGGTTGCCCAGTTCAGGCCGGAGCCAGACAATCAGCCTAGCGGGGCTCCGATGAAGAATGCACCATACATCCGTTCGATATCGACGAGCGTCGTGACGGTTACGGCCGCCACGGCAATGACGAGCGTTGCTGCGATGGCAGCGTGCGGTGGCGCACCGACGCTGGTCGCACTGAGCGGCCTCGTGGGACCACCGTCCATCACGGCGACAGAGGCGTCGACCGATCAGGCACTCGAGCTCATTCGCCGGCGGCGTGACGAAGCCTCGGGCTCCTGCCCGTCGGGCTTCACGCGGTCGGGCGGCAACTGCGTTCCGATCGGCGCAGCCTCGTCGCCGCAGGTTGCCGCTGCAGCTCCGGCTTCCCCGCCGGTTGCCGTAACGACAACCACCACGACGGGGCCAGCTCCCGGCACGGCACCGCAGGCGAAGCGGCCCCCGGTGTCACGTCCGGCCAGCGCAGCAGCTCCGGCACAGGTAGCCGAGGCCCCGTCGACCGCGGTCCGCTCGGCGCCGGCTGCCGGGTACTCCGGTGGCTCGATGAAGGACGGCATCTACGACATGCCGGTTCCCGGCATTGTCCGCGCCCACGGGGTCTGGCTCGAGGGCTACTACGACTACGAGAAGCACCGGAACCTCAATCCCGGCCAGCAGGCGAACCCGACCCGGCGTACAGTGTCCGGCGGCGTCGTCTCGGGCGTGGACGTCTCGCAGTTCACGACCGGCTCGGTCGTCAAGGGGCATCAGATCGGCTTCTTCAGCGGCTATAACTCGACGCGGGCGAAGTTCAGCGACACGACCGATCCGGTCGAAGGCACGAACGACTCGATCGGCACGCTCGAAAATCGGCAGGAAGTTCGCGGCGCATTCCTCGGCCTCTACGGCTCGGCAGTGCATGGGCCGGTCTCGGCCGACCTCACCTTCAAGGTCGATCTGTTCGACGTCGAGCAGCGGTTCATCGAGCGCAACGTCAGCGAGTGTGCGGGCGGCGTGACGGTCACCAACATCCTACGCCAGAACAGCACCTCACTGACCAACTACACGGTCGCTTCGAACCTGAACTACCGGGTCGCATTGTCGGGCAGCCATTACCTGGAGCCGACAGTCGGCCTGCGCTACACCCACTCCGACTTCGGCAACAACGCCGCGGCGCTGGGCGTTAGGGACGGCGACGTGTTCCGCGTGCAGGGCGGTCTTCGTCTCGGCATGACGCAGGTCACTCCGGACGGCTGGGTGTGGAAGACCTCGCTCACCGGTCTGCTCTACAGCGACGTGATGATGTCGGGCCTCGTCATCACCGGTCCGCAGGGACCTGGTCTTTCGGCGATCTCGACGCCGGTCGACGAGGGCAAGCTCAGAGCGATGGGCATCCTGGAGACGCGGGTCGATGTCGGCCGCGGCTACACGTTCTACGGCGACGTCGAGGTGCGTGGCGGACAGGACGTGTTCGGCTTCGGATCGCGGCTCGGCGTGCGTTATCAGTGGTAAGCTGATAGCCCGACTGCCGCATGAATTGAGCCCGGGGTGGTCCGCCACACCCGGGCTTTCTTCTGTCCGACGACTTTCATTCAATGCGCCGTCACCGTCGCACCATCGGCGGCAACGGTGCGCGGAAGCGTGATGGGATTGGCCGGCGAGGTCGTCGGAGCGTTCGCTTCCAGCCGCGGTGCAATCGCCGCGGCATCGGTGACCTTGCGCGAGCGCCCATCGAAGCTGGCGCCATCGGATACGGATAACGACTTGGCGTGGATATCGCCTTCGACCTCCGCACTCGGGTGAAGTATGACTCGGGCCCCCATGATCGTGCCGCTCACGCGCCCCCAAACGTCGATGCTGTCGGCCGCGATGGTGCCTTCCACTTGTCCCGATTTGCCGACGACGAGCTTCTGGCTGTGCAGCTCGGCCTGGATGCGGCCATTGATCTCCAGCGCGCCGCGGCAGCGGATGGTGATCGACTGGCCTTCGATGGTGAGATCCTCGCCGATCACAGAATGGCGCTCGGACGGCGCGGGCGCAGACACCTCGATGGGAAATGTCGGTTCCCCGCTATTTCACGTGGGTAGCCTGAGATCGAGCTTGCCCGCAATCAGGTAGGTGATGGCCTTCAGCGTGCGGGTTGAGCGGTAGCCACGGGCCTTGGCCTTGGCGGCCTGGACGAGGGAGTTGATGCCCTCG
>SXGT01386996.1_pt1 | contig 11146 bp, 11 predicted proteins | sample 3176221 | NCBI WGS metagenome assembly SXGT01 (sample SAMN11356862, study PRJNA531348) | freshwater metagenome | isolation source: freshwater sample F1-120 | place: China: Fuxian Lake, Yuxi | collected 2017-12-25
CCGGCCTCGTGCAGGGTGCGCACCATCGCCTTGAACTCCTGCACCTGACCGCCGGGGGTGCCGCTGCTGGAGTACTTCGCATCGGGGGCGAAGAACCCGATGGTGTTGTAACCCCAGTAGTTGGACAGGCCCTTGTCGATCAGCGTCGAGTCGTTGGCGAAGTGGTGCACCGGCATCAGTTCGATCGCGGTGACCCCGAGCGCCTTGAGGTGATCGATGATCGCCGGATGGCCGATCGCGGCGTACGTGCCGCGCATCGCGTCGGGGACGTCCGGGTGCGTCTCGGTGAGGCCTTTGACATGCGCCTCGTAGATGAAGCTGTCGGCGTACTCACGTTGCGGCGGGCGGTCGATACCCCAGTCGAAGAACGGATTGATCACCACCGACTTCGGCATGCTGGCCGCGGAGTCGTCATCGTTGCGGCTGTCGGGGTCCCCGAAGTTGTAGCCGAACAGCGACTGATCCCACTGGAAGATCCCGTCGATGGCCTTGGCATAGGGGTCGAGCAGCAGTTTGTGGGGATTGCACCGATGACCGGCGGCGGGGTCGTGCGGTCCGTGTACCCGGTAGCCGTACCGCTGGCCCGGTTCCACCGACGGCAGGAAGCCGTGCCAGACGAACGCGTCCACCTCGGGCAACGGATATCTGGTCTCGGTACCGTCCTCGTCGAACAGGCAGAGTTCGACCCGTTCGGCGACCTCACTGAAGAGGGCGAAGTTGGTACCGGAACCGTCATAGGCCGCGCCGAGGGGGTAGGCCTTTCCCGGCCATACTTCCTGCTCGGCCACCTGGCTGGTCGACGGTTTGGGAGATTCCGGCATGGACGTCCTCACTGCTCAACGGCGTACTTCAGACTGCGCGGCTCAGCGCTGAGCGGCGGGAGTACGGGGTACCCCGCTTGTGCCGATCGTATTCTGCGAGGCCGGTCACGTCCTCCCGGACCGTCGGTGCGCGCCGGCGCTGTAGCGGCGCGCCTCGTCCATCAGCGCCGCGGCCGGCGCGGTCAGATGCCGGGTCCGGCTGACCGCCGCGACGTGCAGGTACGACTCCGGGACGATGCGTTGCACACGGGCACCCGCGCGACGCGCGGACTCGGTCCAGGCGGACGGCATCACCGCCCGACCGAGGCCGTTGAGCACCATCGGCAGGATCGAGGTCCGATGGGCGATCTCGGCGGCGATCATGATCTGGGTGCCTTCGGCGATGACGTCGTCGACGAGCGCGCGCATCAGCGACCCGCGCTGGGAGACGATGAGGCGGCACCCGTCGAGTTCGTCGCGGCGCACGGTGGGACCCGGTGTCACGGGGTCGTTCGGACCGGAAATCAGCACCAGCGCCTGGGCTTCCAGCGGCACCACGGTCAGGTCCGGGGCCCGGATGGGCGCCGGTGATCCCAGGATCCCGATCTCGCATGCGCCGCTGCGGACGCTGTCCAGGATCTCCTCGGGGGTGAAACCGGCCTCGGCATTGAGCGTCACTTCCGGATAGGACGTGGCGAAGGCCGTCAGGATGGTGGTCAGCGGCTCCATGCCCGGTGACGGCATGGTGATCAGGTCCAGCCGGCCACCCCGCAACCCCTTCAGCGCCCGGACCGCCGCGGTCGCTTCGTCGACGTCGCGCAGCACCGTGCGTGCGGATCCGACCAGCACCTCGCCCGCTTCGCTGAGCACCACGCCACGCCCCACGCGATGGAACAGCGGGATACCGAGTTCCTTCTCGAATGCCGCGATGGCCTGCGACAGCGACGGCTGGGCGACCATCAGCTGATCGGCGGCCTTGCTGAAGCCGCCGTGATCGACCACCGCCAAGAAGAACTTGAGCTGCCGCACATCCATTTCAGCACCCACCATCTCAATTGATAGGTAAAGCCTATATGGCGGATCGCATCTTCATCTTGGACCGCTGCGGCCCGTGCGCCGCCTAATGGACTCCATCAGCAGTTGTGACCCACACAACAATCGATGCACGAGGAGTTTTCGATGACACAGACCTTCAAGATCGCCGCCATCCCGGCCGACGGTGTGGGCAAGGAAGTCGTGGCCGCGGGCCGTCGCGTCCTCGACACCCTGGCCGCCCAGTCCGGCGGGGAGTTCACCTTCGACTGGACCGAGTTTCCGTGGGGGTGCGAGTACTACGAGCAGACCGGCAAGATGATGGCCGACGACGGCCTCGACGTTCTGAAGGCGTTCGACGCGATCTACTTCGGCGCGGTGGGCTGGCAGAACGTGCCCGATCACATCAGCCTGTGGGGCCTGCGGCTCAACATCACCCAGAACTTCGATCAGTGGGCCAACATCCGCCCGGTGAAGTTCCTGCCCGGTGTGGTGTCTCCGCTGCGCAAGGCCGACGACACCGAGCTGGACTGGATCGTCGTCCGTGAGAACAGCGAGGGCGAGTACGCGGGCCTGGGTGGGCGCAACCTCAGCGGGCGCGGACCGGGCAACGAGGTGGCATTGCAGACCGCGCTGTTCACCGAAAAGGGCTGCGAACGCATCATGCGGTTCGCATTCGACCTGGCCCGCACCCGTCGGGTCAAGAAGGTTTCCAGCGTCACCAAGTCCAACGCCCAGCAGTACGGCATGGTGCTGTGGGACGAGGTCTTCAACCGCGTCGCCCTCGACTACCCGGATGTGGCTACCGAGTCCGTTCTGGTGGACGCGATGAGCGCCAAGTTCATCCTGCATCCCGAGGATCTGTCGGTCGTCGTGGCCTCCAATCTCAACGCCGACATCCTGTCCGACCTGGGTTCGGCGCTGGCCGGCAGCCTCGGCATCGCGGCGAGCGCCAACCTCAATCCCGAACGCCGCTTCCCCAGCATGTTCGAACCCGTGCACGGTTCCGCACCCGATATCGCGGGTGCCGGGGTCAGCAACCCGATCGGCGCGATCGCCAGCGCCGCGCTGATGCTCGACCACTTCGGCCTGCATGAGCAAGCCCGCCGGGTCGAGGCCGCCATCGAAACCGCGACCGGCAACGGAGTCCGCACCCGCGACATCGGCGGATCCGCGGACACCGACTCCATGACCGACGCCATCGTCGAAGCCCTGACCCCGGCCCTCACGCCGGCCTGACACCCCTCCGAATCCAAAGGCTGACAACATGATCGATATCGACCCGGCGGATGCGCCGGCCCCGCAGAAGAAGCGGTGGTACAAGCAGTTGTACTTCTGGGTGCTGATCGCCATCGTTATCGGCGTCCTCGTCGGGTGGCTCTCGCCATCCACCGGTGAGGCCATGGAGCCGATCGGCACGACCTTCATCACCGCGATGAAGATGCTGATCTGCCCGATCGTCTTCCTGACGATCGTCGGCGGAATCGCGAGCGTGGCCGACCTGAAAAAAGTTGGTATGACCGGAATCAAGGCGCTGACCTACTTCCAGATCGGCACCATCCTGGCGATGATCACCGGCCTGGTCGCCATCAACCTGTTCCGCCTCGGTGACGGAGTGAACGCCAACCCGGACACCATCGAGGCCAGCGACTCGGCGCAGAAGCTGATCACCGCGGGCGAGGAGAAACAGTGGTGGGAGTTCATCACCCACCTGGTACCCGACAGCGTCTTCGGACCTTTCGTGGAAGGTGACATCCTGCAGGTCATCTTCCTGGCGGTGATCTTCGGTGTCGCCCTCAACGCGGTCGGCCAGATCGGCGGGCCCGTGCTAGTTGCGGTCACCCGGCTCACCGCCATCGTATTCAAGGTGCTGGGCTACGTCATGAAACTGGCGCCGCTCGGTGCGTTCGGGGCGATGGCCTACGCGATCGGCAAGTACGGGGTGTCCACCCTGACCAGCCTCGGCAGCCTGATCCTGCTGTTCTACGTGACCTCGGCACTGTTTGTGTTCGTCGTGCTCGGTTCGGTGATGGCCTACCTGCGGCTCAACATCTTCCACATGCTGCGATACCTCAAGGAGGAGCTGCTGCTGATCCTGGGAACATCGACCGCCGAGCCTGCGCTGCCGGCGCTGATGCGCAAATTGGAGCACGCCGGTGTCAGCAAGCCCACCGTTGGGCTGGTGGTGCCCACCGGGTACAGCTTTAACCTGGACGGGGCGGCGATCTACCTGTCGCTGGCGGCGCTGTACATCGCTCAGGCCACCAACACCGACCTGTCGATCGGCCAGCAGGTGGGCCTGCTCGCGGTGATGTTGTTGACCTCCAAGGGGGCAGCGGGCGTCGCAGGCGGTGGTTTCATCGCGTTGACCGCCACGTTGAGCACCCTGGGCACGATTCCGGCCATCGGCATCATGCTGGTGTTCGGTATCGACAAGTTCATGTCGGAGTGCCGTGCACTGGTCAACTTCATCGGCAACGCGGTGGCGACGCTGTTCGTCGCGAAATGGAACGGCGAAGTCGATATCGACCGGGCCCGAATGGTGTTTGCGGGCAAAGAGGTTCCGCTGTTGCAGGCCGACCCTACTGAGCCGGTTGCCGAGATCGGAGCTCCCGCCACCAACGGCAATCCGGTGCTCATCGGCACGGTTGCCGGGCACTGACGGAAAGGATTGGGGCAGTGGTGACCGTTCTGATTGCACCGGACAAGTTCAAGGGCAGCCTGTCCGCATCCGAGGTGGCAGACACCCTCGCGCAGGAACTCGCGGCAGCTGGCCTGGATGTCCACACCCTGCCCCTGGCGGACGGCGGCGACGGTAGCGTCGCCGCCGCCCTGGCCGCCGGCTACACCGCTCATCAGGTCAACGTTCAGGCCGCGTCCGGATTGACCCACACCGCCGCCATCGCCGTCCGCGGTGACACCGCGGTGGTCGAGATCGCCAACACCTGCGGATTGGGAACGTTGCCCGCGGGCGTGCCGGACGCGCTGGAAGCGTCGAGTTTCGGCTTCGGACAGGCGATCCGGCAGGCGATCGAGGCCGGTGCCCAGCGCATCGTGCTGGCCCTCGGTGGCAGTGCGAGCAGTGATGCCGGTATCGGGATGCTGGCCGCGCTGGGGTTCCGGTTCTTCGACCGACGGGGTGCGGAATTACCGGCGGTGGTGCGCAGCCTCGCTGCTGTGCACAAAGTTTCCGCTGCGACCGTGCCGGCGGAGCTGATCGTGGCCGGTGATGTCACCAATCCGCTGCGCGGGCCTGACGGTGCTGCCGCGGTGTACGGACCGCAGAAGGGTGCCAGCGCCGCTGATATCGATGCCCTGGAGAATGGCTACGACAACCTCGTTGTTGCGCTGACACGTTCGGGATGGGCGGATGCCGCCGCGGTGGCCGAGCTGTCGGGGGCAGGCGCCGCCGGCGGCTGCGGTTTCGCCGCGGCACTGCTGGGCGCACGCATCGTCTCCGGGGCGGACTTCTTCCTCGACCTGCTCGATTTCGACAGGCATTGTGAGCAAGCGGATCTGGTGGTCACCGGTGAGGGCCGGCTGGATGTTCAGACGTTGTCGGGCAAGCTCCCTGTTGTCGTGGCGCGGCGCGCGCACCCGAAACCCGTTGTCGCAGTGGTGGGTAGGGATGACCTCGGTGCCACTGCAGCAGCGACCTTCGCAGCGGTTCTGGCCGTCACAGATCGAGCACAAGGCGATTCAGTTCGTGACCCAGCTGTAACCCGTCGGGCGCTGTCCTTGATCGCCGGTGAGATCGTGCAGCGTCTCGCGGCGCCGACCGATTGCGGCCGGGGCGGTCACGACCTCGCCGCAGTGCCTGTGTAGTGCGTATCGCACGGCTGGATCCAGCCCATCAGTCCACGCAGTTCGCGCCCCGCGCTTCGATGGGATGGCTCTCGCACTGCTTGCGTAGCGACGCAAATTCTGTGACGCCGCGGTCCTGATCGCCGATGAAGCGCGTGGCGAACGTGCCGTCGACGATGTCGTTCAGGACGTCCTTCACGCGCTCCTTCGCATCGGGCGTGATCACTCGTGGCCACGGATCACTCCGGCATGTCGACTGATTCTGTGGTCAGACCAGACGTGGAGAGATTCGAGAGGGTCAAGGGCAGTTGCTTGCGCAGTGGCCGGACGACAACCCAGATGGGGATGCCAGCTGGACGTTGGGCACAATCGGTGCATGGCAGAGCCGCTGATCATCGCCCTTCCGGACCGAACGCCGCGGTTGGCGATCACCTCATGGGTGGCGCCGAACGCGGCCGTGATCGGCAACGTGCTGCTCGGTGCGAATGTCAGCGTCTGGTACTCGGCCACGTTGCGTGCGGAGTTCGAGCCGATCGAGGTGGGGCCGGGCTCCAACGTGCAGGACAGTGTCACCATCCACACGGATCCGGGCTTCCCTGTCAAGATCGGTGCGCGAGTCACGATCGGTCACAACGCGGTGCTGCACGGGTGCACCGTCGAGGATGACTGCCTCATCGGCATCGGCGCCGTCGTCGGCAACGGCGCCGTCATCGGTGCCCAGTCGCTCATCGCCCCGGGCGCGGTGGTGCCGCAGCGGATGGTGATCCCGCCGCGATCGATGGTGGCCGGTGTGCCGGCCAAGGTGCGCCGCGAGCTCACTGCGGAGGAGATCGAGGCCAACGGTGTGAATGCGCCCGCCTACGAGTACCTGTTGGGTGTGCACCGCGACGCGAACTCGTCCTGATCGGCGAGATGTCGATGTCGCCGATCCCGGGCGAACCACCCTGTGGTCGGTACAGTGAGTTCACGATCGATTTTCGCGACAGGGGTTGAGGGGCACGTGTCGGAGACAACGTCATCCGAGTGGCAGCCGCTCCCTCGCCTGCGCACGCACGAGCAGGTGGTCGCCGAGATCGAGAATCGGCTCAACACCGGCAAGCTCAAGGCCGGCGATCGGCTGCCGCCCGAGCGGCAGTTCGCCGAGGCGCTCGGCGTGAGCCGGGGCGCGGTGCGGGAGGCGTTGCGCATCCTGGAGGCGATCGGTGTTGTCGAGGCGGGCACCGGATCAGGCCCCACCTCCGGATCGAGGATCGTCAAGGACAGCACCGTCGGTATGGGCATGGTCCTGCGCATCCATCTGCAGCTCGCGTCCTTCACTCAGGATGACCTCATCGAGACGCGGCTGATGCTGGAACGGCTGACCTGCCACAAGGCTGCCGTGGCGGCCGACAGCGAACAGCTCGCCGAACTACGCAGGCTCGTGGCGCGGATGCGGCAGCCGCATGCCGTCGCGGTGTACAACGATCTCGACACGGCGTTCCACGTCGGCATAGCGCAGATGTCCGGAAACGGTCTTGCGGCGGCGATGATGGCCGCCATGCGCGAGGCGATGCGACAGGCCATGGTGGCGGGATTCGAGAACCTCGATGACCCTGCCGGCACGATGCAGGCGGTCACCGACGAGCATCAGCTCATCCTCGACGCGATCGCAGAGGGGGACGGTGACGCTGCGGCCGAGCTCGTCACCAAGCACATCATGGGGTTCTATCATGTGCTCGGGCTCGGCACGTCTTCCTCGCCAGGATGAAACCAGGGCGAATGAACTAGGCAGTCGCCGAACGGTTTTCGGTTTCCTGGCCGGGCTTTCCGGGGGGTGTCAGCGGGTAGGGCACGAAGCGGCCGCGGGTGGCGTCCACCGCCAGTGGCCGGCCGATCGGTGGTGCCGCGCGTTGCGGGCACCGTTGGCGATCGCAGGTGCGGCACCCAGGTCCGATCGGCACGACGTCCGGGTCCACCAAGTCCAGTCCCTTGCTGTACACCAACCGCCCGGCCTGGCGGAGTTCACATCCGAGCCCGACCACGAAGGTCTTTGCCGTGGTGCCATGGCCGCCGCGGCGCCGGATCACGGTGCGCGCAACCCAGAGATAGCGCTGTCCGTCCGGCATCTCCGCAACCTGTACGTCGACCTTCCCCGGGGTGGCGAAGGCGTCGTAGACGTTCCAGAGTGGGCACGTCCCGCCCGTGTGGGAGAAGTGAAATCCAGTGGCAGATTGACGTTTTGAGATGTTGCCGGCCTTGTCGACACGTACCAGGATGAACGGAACCCCGCGCAGTCCCGGACGTTGCAGCGTGCTGAGCCGGTGGGCGATCGTCTCGTAGCCGACATCGAAGTGCTCGGACAGCAGTTCGACGTCGTAGCGGAATCGCTCTGCCGCGTTGTAGAACGTCGTGTAGGGCAGGACCAGCGCGCTGGCGAAATGATGGGCCAGACCCAGCCGGGCCAGCTCTCGCGTCGTCTCATCCGGCCAGGTCTCCGCGTCGAGGACGGCGTCGAGGGTGGTCGCGGCGTCCAGCAGGGCGATCTGGGTGGCCATCCGGAATGCCTGCTGCCCCTTGCGCAGGTCCGCGGCCAGCGTCAGGACTCCTCGGGAGGGGTCGAATGTGTAGAGGTCGCCGTCGCGCTCCTGCTTGCCCGGGACGACCCGGATGCCATGCCGTTGGTCGAGGTGCGCCCGCAGGCTGCCGGTGAGTTCACCGCCCAGGGCAGCGATCTCCGCGGCGAGATCTTCGGCTTGCCGGTCGATGACGTCGACGTAGTTCTGATGACGGTAGAAGAAGTCCCGGACATGCTCGTGCGGCATCGACGAGGGGCCCTCGGAGCGTGAGTCGGTCAACGCTTCGAGCTGGACCATCGCGTCGCGATATCTGCGATACAGCCCGACCACCGCGTCGGCCACCTCCGGCATCGACATTGCCAACTGCTGCAGGTCGGAGGTGGGGTGCGGCACGCCCGGCGCGACACCGGGCAGCGCCTCCCGTAGCTCGGCGAGCTGACGGGCGGTGTCGCGCGGCGCGAAGAACGCGGGATCGATCCCGAACACCTCGGTCAGCCGCACCAGCACGGTGACGGTCATCGGCCGGGCGTCGTGCTCGATCTGGTTCAGATAGCTCGATGAGATGGCCAGGATCCTGGCGAGCTCGACCTGGCTGAGGCCGCGCTCCTCGCGCAGTCTCCGGAGCCGGATGCCGGCGAACACCTTGTCCACCACGTCAGCGTAGCCCGATTGCGAGGCGGGGACTTCGCAGATTTCGCAAGATCTTGTCAGCTCACCTCGATGATCGCCTTCCCCCGGATATCGTGAGCGTCGAGTCGCTGCAGTGCGGCCGGGATCTCATCGAACGAGAAGCGTTCCCCGATGTGCGGACGGACGTTCCCGTCGGCGTACATCCGGTGCAGCGCCGCGGCGCCCCACGCCAGCAGGGCCGGATCCTTGTCCAGGGTGGCGCCCCACGCGACACCGACCGCGGACACGTTGCGCAGCAGCAGACGATTGGTTCGCAGCGACGGGATGTCCCCTGCCGCGAAACCGACGACCAGTATCCGGCCCTCCGACGCCAGGGCCCGGACAGCCTCGTCGAACAGCCAGTCACCCAACGGATCCAGAATCGCATCGACCCCGTTGTCGTCGGTGAGACCGCGGACCTGCGCGGCGAAGCCCTTCTCGAGGATGATGACGTCATCGGCGCCGGACTCCTTGGCCACGGCGACCTCATGATCGCCGGCGACCCCGGCGATCACCCGGGCTCCCAGGCCCTTGGCGACCTGCACCGCCGCGCTGCCGATACCGCCGCCGGCGCCCATCACCAGCACGCTCTCGCCGGGCTGAACCTGACCGCGGCGGGCCAGCGCGAAGTGCACGGTGTGGTGGTTGACCACCAGGCCCGCCGCGATGTCGAAGCCCATGTCGTCGGGGATCGCCACCAGCGAGCGCACCGGAATCGCCACCGACTCGGCGTAGGCGCCGTCCCAGATGAACGCCATCACCCGGTCCCCGGTCGACCAGCCGGAACCCTCTGGGGCCCAACGGATGACGCCGGCCACCTCGCAACCCGGGGTGAACGGGGTGTCCGGTTTGCGCTGATACTGGCCCTTGGTGAGCAGCAGGTCCGGGAAGTTGATCCCGATGGCCCGGACCTCGACGACCGCCGTCTCGCCGTCGCCGGTGGGTTCGGCAACGTCGTCGAGACGCAAACCCGCCGGACCGTCGTACGAGTGCAGCCGGAACGCCCTCATTCGTTGCCTCGCAGCCGAATCAGAATATCCGCCACGCAGGCCGGCTTCTCGCCGCCCTCGATCTCCATCGTCACCCGAAGGGATGCCTGCACGCCACCGGTGACCGGTTCGGCGCCCAGGAGAACGAGGTGGCCGCGCAGTCGTGCGCCCGCCGGGACGAACGCCGGGAAGCGGACCTTGTTGGCGCCGTAGTTGATCGATGCGACGGCGTCGTCGACCACGAAGAGTTCGTTGAGCACCGGGGCGATCAGCGACATCGTCAGGTAGCCGTGCGCAATGGTGGTGCCGAATGGGCCATCGGCGGCCCGTATCGGGTCCACGTGGATCCACTGTGGATCCTCGGTGACTTCGGCGAAGACGTCGATGCGCTTCTGGTCGATCGTCATCCAATGACTTCTGCCCAGGTCGAGATCGTTCGCAGCGCTGAGAGACGCGATGGTCAGACCGCTCACATCGACATCCCGCCATCGACGGCGAGCACCGTGCCGGTGATGAATCCGGCTTCCTCGGACGCGAGAAAGCCGATTGCCGGGCACATCTCACTCGGCTGTGCGAAGCGGCCCATCGGGATCGCCGCCGCCATCTCGGCCTTCTTGTCCGGCGGTATGGACGCGACCATCCGCGTCTCGGCGTTGGGGGCGATTGCGTTGACGGTGACGCCGAACCGGGCCAGTTCCTTGGCCGCGGTCTTGGTGAATCCGATGATTCCGGCCTTGGCGGTGCCGTAGTTGGACTGCCCCGGGTTACCGCGCAGGCCCGTGTAGGACGTGACGTTGATGATGCGACCGAACGAACGCTCGCGGAAATGCGGAACGCAGGCGCGGGTGAAGCGGAACGCGCCGCCCGCGTGGACGTCCAGCACCTCCTGCCAGTCGTCGTCGGTGAGTTTCCAGACGACCTTGTCCCGCAGCACCCCCGCGTTGTTCACCACCACGTCGACCTTGCCGGTGTCCTCGATGACGGTGGCCACCGCGGCGTCCACGTCGGCGGTGCTGCTGACATCCGCCACCACGGCGACCCCGCCGGCCCGCTTGGCCGCGTCCCGCAGTTCGTCGGCGTCCACATCGACCATGTAGGTCTGCGCGCCGGCGCCGGCGAAGAACGAACCGAGCTCGAACCCGATCCCGCGGGCCGCACCCGTGACGATGACGGACCGGCCGGTGAAGTCGTACTGTACGTTGCCCATGAAGTAGTACCTTTCGCGAGATTGATGTGGGTCAGGCCCGGCGCTCGGCTGGGTTGCGCAGGATCAGCGAGTCGTTCTGGCCTCCGAAAC
>SXGT01466813.1_pt1 | contig 11146 bp, 11 predicted proteins | sample 3176221 | NCBI WGS metagenome assembly SXGT01 (sample SAMN11356862, study PRJNA531348) | freshwater metagenome | isolation source: freshwater sample F1-120 | place: China: Fuxian Lake, Yuxi | collected 2017-12-25
GGCCTCGACGATGCTGATCTTCTTGAAGTCCTGCAGCGCACGGTTTCCGGCCTGCGAGTTGGCGTACCACGAGCTGATGGTCGCCCCGTTGCGGAACGTCCCCTTGGGCGGGTAGGTCACCTCGCCGACGCCGTCATCCTCCAGCCGCAGTTCGGCCAGCCGGGCCGCCGGGTTGTCATTGCCTTCCATGAATTCCGGCAGATCAGCGCCGCTGCCGAGGTTGTCGCCCACACCGCGGATGATCACCACCTTCACATCGTTGTCGGTGTTGGCCGCCCGCAGGATGTCGGCGTAGCGCAGCCGGGCCATCGACGTCGGCGCGTTGAGGAACTCGGGCCGGTCGAACGTGATGGTCGCGATCTTGGTCTTCCGGTCCTTCTCATAGCGGATGATCTCTTCTGGGGACGGACGATCCGCCATCAGCGGGCTCCTCTGCGGCAGTGATGGATGGGCTTCAACTCAGGGCCGGGACGCCGGCACCGGACGGGGCGCGGGTCAGCACCTGCGGACCGTCGGCACCGATGAGGACGGCATCGCGGGTGAACACGGCACCCAGCCCCTGCTCCCAGACGTACGCGGTCAGCGCCAGGACCATGCCCTCCTCCAGGACCTCGCGTTCGGCGGTGGCCCGCAGGTGGGGCGTCACGACGGGCGGGTCGAACCCCAGCCCGAGGCCGTGCGCCACCGGCATGGCCGGCAGCCGCTCACCGGACCGTTCGTAGGCCGCCAACAATGCGCTGGTCGTGTTCCCGGTCCGGCAGGCATCGAGCAGGCTGTGCCACAGTGCATCTCGGCGCCGATACAGCGAGCGCACCGCGTCGGTCGGTTCGCCGGCGTGGTAGGTGCGGGCCAGCTCACCGACGTACCCGTCGGCGAGTACCCCGGCGGACAACGCCACCAGGTCACCCTCGCGCACCTGGCCGTCGACCCGGTCGCGCCGCCACGGGTGCTCCTTCGATGTCACCCACGCGGCATCTTGGGTGGCCGGTGTGCTCACCCCGCCGGCGGCCTCGCCCTCGAGGATCACACCGGCCAGATGCTGTTCGGTCGTCCCCGGGTTCAGTTCGGCCGCCCCTTTGGCCAGCCCCTGCTCGGCGACGCTCAGTGCGTGGCGCAGGGCGGTGATCTCCTCGGGGGTCTTGACCCGCCGGGCGGCCCGCATGGCCGGTTCCGCGTCGACCAGTTCGGCATTCGGGAACACCATCGGCAGCAGCTTGGCGAACATCGGTGTCAGCGCGTCGGTTCCGACCCGCCGCGCGGTGTCGGCACCCTTCATCTTCTGCATGATGGCGATCAGAGTCATCGGGTTCCAGGCGAAGCCGTACAGATTCTCGTGCGGGATCTCCTCGGGGATGCCCTCGTCCCAGGTGCTGTTCAGGTGGATCTCACCGGTCTCGCGGACGTACGAGCAGATCGGCCCGAACGGTCTGGTGCCCACCACCCACAACTGTGGCGCACCGGAGATGTAGCGCACATTGGCCTGCCGTCCCAGCACCAGGATGTCGAGGTCGTGGACCTCCATCTGCGCGACGGCACGCTCGCGTCGGCTGACCCGCAGGGCCAGGCCGTCGGCCTCGATCTCAGTGCCCACCGGATACCTCGAAGGGGTCGTAGGGATAGGAGGTCAGCGGCATCCAGCCATCCTCGGTGACCACCACGATCTCCTCGCCGCGGTAACCGCCGGTGCCGTCCTCCCACACCACTGGTTCGAACACCAGCAGCATGCCGGCCGGGAACACGAAGCTGTCATCCCACTGCTGGCCGAGATCGGTGCCAATCATCGGCATCTCGGCGGCGCTGGTGCCGATTCCGTGGCCCAGATAGAAGTGCGGCAGCCACGGTTTCTCGCCGCCGGCAGCCTCGGTTGCCGCACGCCCGAGGTCACCGCAGCTGGCACCGGCCCTGGTCACCGACAGCACGGCGTCGACGATCTGGCGCCACTTGTCGAACTGCTGTTGCTGGCGCGGTGAGGGATCCTGTCCGACGATCCAGGTGCGCCCGTGATCGGAGCAGTAGCCGTGGTAGGCGATGGACACGTCGGTCCACAGCACGTCGCCGCGGGCGACCTCACGTTCGGTGGTCAGCAGCGGGAGCGCCAGATCACCGGTGGTCGTCCAGGTGCCTTCGGCCTTGGAGGCCGGCATCACCTGCCAGATGGAGTCGAACATGTTGGTGGTGGCGCCGAGTTCGAAGGCACGACGGACGAATTCGGCGGACAGGTCGATCTGGCGGACCCCGGGTGTCAGCGACTTCTGGATCTCGGACACGGCCTGCTCGGTGATCTGCGTCGCCCGGCGCAGGCAGGAGATCTGGTCGATGGTCTTGACCAGTTTGGCCGCGCCGATCACCGGAGCGGCATCGACCGGGGGCTGCGGGAACAGCCGGTTGCCGGCCCTGCGCATCGAACCGGTCAGCTCGTCGACACCGACGGTGGCCCCGGCGGGCACCAGCCCGGCCAGGATGCCGGCGAACTGGTCGACGCCTTCGTCGAATTCGAGGTAGATCGGGCCGTTCAGGTGGTCCTCGGGCAGCCCGGATTCACTCACGGACCCTTCGCGGAACGGCAGGAACAGATGCGGGTACTCGTCGCCGGCCAGCACGATCGCGACGGGACGTTCGATGTGGGACAGGCCGGCGTCGGCCAGCGGCCAGCTGATGCCGGTGGCGTACATGACATTGCTGTTGCCCAGCAGCACCCGGGCGTCGACGCCCTGCTCGGCCATTGCTGCCTGCAACCGCGCCGATACTTCACGGCGCATCCGGGCGAGATCGGGCTCATCGGGAACGTCGAGCCAGCTCAACCCGGTCCGCGCGATCTGGGTCACGCCGGAACGAGTCGAGGTGGTCATGCCGGCATCAGCCCCAGGAACTTCTGGATATTGGTCGAGACGATCTTGGTGGCGTTCTCCGGGCCGACCGCGTCGATGACGGTGGCCAGTGACTTCTCGGAGTAGCCGAACGTGGACTCGTTGTGCGGGTAGTCGCTGGACCACATCACGTTGTCCACGCCGATATCGTCGATCAGCCGCAGACCGAGCGGGTCGACCATGAACGAGGCACTCATGTGGTTGTCCCAGTAGTACCGGATCTCGTGCTGCAGTTCGTGATTGAACATGTGTCGGTAGGACGCCAGCATGTGCTCGCCGTCCTGCAGCGCGGTCGGCACCCAGGCGATACCGCCCTCGAACCAGCCGATCTTGAGCTTCGGGTGGCGGTCCAGGATGCCGGAGAACAGGTACTTGGCGAACTGCTCACGGAACGAGTCGACGTTGACCATCATGCCGACGACGACGCTGTTGTTCTCGCACGGTGTCTTGGGCGGTGTCTCGCCGATATGGTGGCTGACGGGAATGCCGGCGTCCTCGATCTCGTCCCACACCGCGTCCAGCGCGGCGCCGCCGTAATCGTAGATGTTGCCGTCGTCATCCTTGCCGGGATTCAGCGGCAGCAGGAATGTCTTGAGCCCCAGCGCCTTCAGTTCGGCCAGCGTGCTGCGGGTGCCCTTGGGGTCCCACCAGTTGATCAGTCCGACGCCGTAGAAGTGCCCGTTGGAGCGCTCCTGTAGGTCGGCGATGTGCTCGTTGTAGATCCGGAAGACCCGTTCGCGCAGCGACTTGTCCGGGTAGTGGAAGAGTGCCAGCACAGCGTTCGGAAAGGCGAGTTCCTTGTCGATGCCGTCTTCCTTGAGCTCACGGATGCGGGCCTCGATGTTGTTCGACGCCGCGCCGGCAAGGTCGTCGTACTGCATGAGGACGCGGCCGAAGTCGCCGCCGGTCCAGGCCTTGCCCTTCATGCCGACCATGTAGGCGCCGTCCTCGTACCAGATGCGCGGCGCAGCACCCTTGAGCTCTTCGGGGAAGCGGTCGTAGAAGATGTCGTCGGCGACCGAGATGTGGTTGTCGGCCGAGAATATCTCGGTGCCTTCGGGAAGCCCCGCGAGGCCGTCCTGTGCCGCATGGCCGCGCCGGTCCTTGGGGGCGCCGAAACCTTGGGGTGGGTAGAGACTTGGCGATTTGGGTGCGGCGGTTGTCATTTCGTTCTCCAATTGGGCTGTTGGAATGGAGTTTCGGTACGCTTACCAGCTCACCGGAAGTTCGTAGACGCCGTAGGCGAGACGGTCGTGCTTGAACGGCACCTGGTCGAAGGGAATCGCCAGGCGCATGGTGGGGATGCGGCGCAGCAAGGTGTGGAACACGATCTGCAGTTCGGCGCGCGCGAGCTGCTGGCCGACGCACTGGTGCCGCCCGTAGCCGAAGCCGAGTTGTTGGCTGGCGTCGCGACTCAGGTCCAGCTTGTCGGGCTCCGGGTAGGTCTTGGCATCCCAGTTGGCCGGCGCCAGGTCGATGATGACGCCCTCACCCGCCCTGATGGTCTCGCCGCTGATCTCGATGTCCTCGATGGCGACGCGACGCTGGCCGTTCTGGATGATCGACAGGTAACGCATCAGCTCCTCGGTGGCGTTGGCGATCACCTTGGGGTCCTCGGCGTTGCGCAGAAAGTCGGCCTGTTCGGGATTCTCCAGCAGCGCCAGCACACCGATACCGATCACATTGGCGGTGGTCTCGTGTCCGGCGATCAGCAGGCCGGTGCCCAACTGGGCGGCCTCCTTGACGCTGATCTCGCCGGCATTCACCCGTTCGGCCAGATCGGAGACCGCGTCTTCGGCGGGCTCGGCCTGCTTCTTCTCGATCAGGTTGATCAGATACTGGTGCAGGCTCATCGCACCCTTCTGCATGGCGTCGGCCGCGGCGTAGCGGGCCAGTCCGGCATTGGCGTGCTCCTGGAAGAACTCGTGGTCTTCGTAGGGGACACCGAGCATCTCACTGATCACGACCGTCGGGACCGGCAGCGCTAGCTTGTCCACGATATCGGCGGGCTGGGGTCCCGCCAGGATCTCATCGATGCATTCATCGGTGATCTTCTGGATGACCGGGCGCAGCCCCTCGACGCGCCGGAAGGTGAACGGTTTGGACAGCATCCGCCGGAAGCGGGTGTGCTCCTCGGCGTCGGCGGTGAACACCGAACGCGGCCGCTTGTCGACGGTGGAGAGCATGTGCTCGTTCCAGTGTGGGAAGCCTTCCCGGCGGTCGTCGACGCTGATCCGCGCATCCGAGAAGAGCGCGCGAGCCTCTTCGTGCCCGGTGATCAGCCAGGGGGTGTCACCGTTCCAGATGCGCACCCGGGAAAGCCCTTTGGCGTTGCCCAGCATCTGTCGCGGCGGCGCGAAGGGGCAGGATGCCTCCCGCTCCATCGGGTACTCCGGGATGCCGGTCTCGGTCAGCGTCTCAGACATGGGTCCTCAGTCTTGGATGTCGATGGCTAGGGCTGGGCAGGCCGCCGCGGCGGCGCGAGCATTGTCGTACTGGTCCGGGCCGGGCTCGGAGTCGAGCAATTCCACGACACCGTCCTCGTCGCGCTGGTCGAACACGTCCATCGCATTCAGCACGCACTGCCCCGATGACACGCATTTGTCTTGATCCACGGTCACTTTCACGCGGACTCCCCCGTCACCGGAGCCAGCCAGAGGCCGACAATCGCGTCGATCAGGGCGGAGCCGGCAGCACTCCAGGACCGGCCCGCGGCGACCGAACCCGCGGTCAGTGCCCGTTCACGATCGGCGCAGCTGTGCATCAACAGGTTTCGGGCCATGATGTTGCGTTCGTAGCGCACGACGACGGGCAGATCGGGGAGGCACCGGTTGATGCCGTCGATCACCTGTACCAGCGATGCCGAACTCAGGGCGTCCTTCACCACGATTCCGTGATACGCCGGGTCGGTCATGGCCTGCGCGGCAAAGCGCGCGTACCAGGTGGGGTTGCCGAGTTCCTGGAGGTGATCGGTCAACGGACGGACCAGACACGCCACCCACCCGCGCAGGTCGGTGTGCTCGTCGGTATCGGCAACGAGACGCTGGCGGAGCTCCTCGATCGGCTCGCGGTGGCGCTGTTCGATGGCGCGGACCAGGTCGGTCTTGGTGCCGAAGTGGTAGCCCACCGCGGCGTTGTTCCCTTGTCCGGCAGCCTCACTGACCTGGCGGTTGGACACGGCGAACACGCCGTGTTCGGCATAGAGTCGTTCGGCTGCGGTGAGGATGGCCTCGCGGGTGATGCTCGCCCGGTCGGTGCGCAGGGGTCTGGCCGCGGTCACCGTTACAGTCAACGCCCCTCCTGTAATTAAGTCAAGCGATTGATTTAAATACCCACGCCGATGTCGCCGACGCCGTGTCCCCGCGAGATTGCGGTTATCGCGGGGACTACTCGCTCCTTCTCGCGACAACAGCAATCTGGCGGTCTGCTACCCCGGGTCCTTCCGGACGATCACCTTCCCCGCCACCGTCCCACCGTCGATCGGCAGAATCGTGCCGGTGACGTAGCGCGACCGGTCGGTGGCGAAGTACAGCGCCGCCTCGGCGACGTCGTCGACGGTGCCTTCGCGTTTGAGCGGCCGGTCATTGCGCATCTGGGCGCGGATCTTGGCCTCGAACTCCTCTACATGCTCACGGTCCTCGCCCGCGGCGCTCTTGCGCACGATCGCGGTCCGGATGTTGCCCGGCGCGATGGCGTTCACCCGGATCTCGTGGTGCGCCAGTTCGATGGCCACCGACTTGGTGAACTGAATGACGGCGGCCTTCGACGCGCGGTAGGTCTGCACTCCCCCACCGGCCTGGATACCGCCGATGGAGGTGAGGTTGATGATCGAACCGCCGCCGTTCTCGGCCATGTGGCGGGCGGCATCCCGAGTGCCCGCCATCACCGCGCGCAGGTTGATCCGCATGATTGCGTCGAAGTCGGCGAGGTCGTCGTCCAGGAACCGGCGGTGCATTGTGCCCGAGATACCGGCGTTGTTGACCATCACGTGCAGGCCGCCGAACTCGGCGACGGCGGTGTCCACCAGCGCGGCGACCTGACTCATATCGGTGACATCACTGGCGAGAAACACTGTGGCCGAGCCCAACTCGTCGGCCACCGCCTTGCCGCGTGCCACGTCGACGTCACCGAACACCACCCGGGCGCCCTCTGCACCGAATCGGCGCACCAGGCCCTCGCCGAGCCCGGAGGCTCCCCCGGTGATGACGGCGACCTTGCCGGCCAATTCGCTCATGACACGCCTTTCAGAAAGTCCAGCAGTAGCCCGTTCACGATGTCGGGCGCCTCGATGTGGGGACAGTGACCGGCATCCGGCACCACCGCCGACCGCCCGTCGGGGATCTGGCCGGCGATGTCGGCCGCCCAGCCGGCGGGCAGCAGCTTGTCGGCCGCGCCCTCGATGACCAGGACCGGCACCGAGATGCGGCCATAGGGCCGCAGGCTGGACGGGGTCGGCGGGGATTCCAGACCTGGTCGGCGAAACCGCGCCGCCGCCAGAGATTCCCAGGCACCGGGCGCGATACTGGACGCGTACCGTCGCTGCACGTAGTCGTCGTCCGCGGCATAGCGGGGGTCGGCGAACAGCGCCGTCACGATGGCGCGCATCGCCTCGAACGTCGCGTCGTAGTCATAGAGCGCGCCGACATGCTCGTTGCGCTGGATGTCCCCGCCGCCGCAGATGGCGGTCAGCGAGCGCACCGGCAGCACCGGCCGCTCCGATGTGGTGTCGACGAGCAGATTGATCGCGCCCATCGAGTTACCGACGAAGTGTGCCGAACTCACCCCGAGGACCTCGCAGAATCGGGCGATGTGCCGGATCCGCATCCCGCGTCCGTCGGTGAAGTCGATGACCTTGGCGGACGCGCCGAACCCCAACATGTCCGGGGCCAGCACCCGGTAGTGCTGCGCGAGCGCAGCGATGGTGTTCTCCCAAGCGATCTCGGCGCTACCACCGAATTCACCGCCGTGCAGCAGCACCACCGGCGCTCCGGTGCCGGCCTCCAGATAACTGGTGCTCAACCCGTCGACGGAGATGGTCTTGCGGTCAAAGCTCATTTGATCGCGATCGGGCTGACGGGGGCACCGACAGCGCCGACGACCTTCAGTGGCGGTGCGATCAGCTGGAACTCGTACACACCGTCGGCCGCGCAGTCGGCGGCCAGACCACCCAGGTCCCAGTACTCGCCGAACATCAGGCCCATATCGCGCAGGCACAGCATGTGCATCGGCAGGAACGTGCCCTCGACACCGTTGGCCGGGTCGGGATCCTCGACCATCAGGTTGTCGGCGGCCACCGCGGCGACGTCGTGGTCGTGCAACCAGGACGCGCACGTCCAGTCCAGACCGGAGCCGGCCTCGCCCCCGTCACCGGTGGACAGGAACCGCGTCCACCAACCGGTATGGACGACGACGATGTCCCCGCTGCGGATCTCGACACCCTGCCCGGCGGCGATATCGTCGAGTTCGGCCGGGGTGATCGGGCGGCCGGGCTCACAGAAGACATCGGCGCCGCGGTGGGCCACCACATCGAGCAGCACTCCGCGCGAGGTGATGCCCTTGACGTCCACCTTGTCGATACCGCAGTGATAGGCGCCGAAACTGGTCACCGAGTCCGCCGGGAAGCCGTTGTACAGCTTGTCCTCGTAGTAGACGTGCGACAGCGCATCCCACTGGGTGGCCGCCTGCAGCGACATGGTGATCATGTCGTCGTTGAACCGGAACGGGTTGTCGACGAAGAACGAACTGAGCTCCTGGGCCACGGAATTGCGGGCCCATTCGGGCGCGTACTTGACCAGCGTCTCGGCGTCGCCGCCGTCGACCGTCATGACGTGGATCGGGTTGAACCGGAACTTGAACGCGCCCTGGGGCCCGTTGGCGCCGAAGTCACCCCCGAGTGAGATGACGGTGCCCTTCTTCACGGTCGACGCCGCCTCGGCCACCTTGTCGGCGGTGATGAGGTTCAGCGTGCCGAGTTCGTCATCGTCACCCCAGCGCCCCCAATTGCTCACATCGTCGGCGACGCGGCGAAAATCTCTCATGGTGGCCACTATTCGGATACCTCCAGTGTCGCGGCGATCCTACCGGCGACGCTGCCGCCATCGACCCAGATCACCTGTCCCGATATGTAACTGGCCGCCGGGCTGTTCAGGAATGCCAGCACCGACGCCTGCTCGTCCGGCCCGCAGACATGGCCGAGCAGGGTGGGGAACGAGTCGAGGTAGTTCTCGCCGTAGGCCGATCGCAATTGATCGAGGATCGGTGTCTCGGTGACGCCCGGTCCGGTGCAGTTGATCCGGATGCCGCGCGCACCCAGGTCCAGTGCGCGGGTCATGCCGTAGAGGATGATCGCCTCCTTCGACAGCCGGTAACCACCGTCGGCGAGTGCCTCCGGGTTCGCCGCACACCAGGAAATGCCTTCGGCCATGGACGTTGTCGCCAGCAGTCCCGCCGTGACAGCGGTGTTGGCCAGATAGTTGGCCGCGGCGAGAGAGGACACATTGGCGATCGCCGAGCCGGCCGGCATCTGCGGCGCCAACGCCTCGGTGAGATGCCGCACGCCGAGGAAGTTGATGGTCACCACCAACAGCGGCTTGCCGATCCCCGAGGACACCCCGGCCACGTTGAACAACGCGTCGACCGGACCCTCGATGGCGGCGACCGCGGCGTCGATCGACGCGCTGTCGGCGAGGTCCACCTCGATGAACTCCGCAGGCCCGTCCTGCGGGCTGCGCAGATCGAGTCCGGTGACGTGCGCCCCGAGATCGGCCAGCTGCGTGGCGAGGTGCGCGCCGATACCCGACGCGCATCCCGTCACCACAACCCGGCGCCCGTCATAGCGCCAGCGGTCGTCAACCATGCTTATTTGGCGGCCTCGCGCTGATCCTTCTCCAGCTGTGCGGCCTTGACCCGGCCCTCATTGATCTCGGCCATCGCCTCGGGGATCTCACCGGCGGTGAACTTCCCGCCCCGCCCGGTGGGCAGGCCACCGAAGGAGTACGTCTCGTCGAACAGCGGCGCGCTCGACGGCTGCCGTCGGGCCTCGACCTTCTCGATCACCGGAGCCAGTCGCCTGGCCTTGTCCGCCACTGCCTTTGCGTCACGTTCGATGAACTCGGGCAGGATTTCCCTACCCATGATCTCGATGGATTCCATGGTGCCTTCGTGGCTGCGCGGGTTGAGCAGCAGGATGATCTCGTCGACGCCGCTGGCCTCGTAGCCCCGCAGGAACTCGCGCACGGTGTCCGGGGATCCGATGGCGCCGCGGCCCGGCCCGTAGGCCAGCGTCGGGTCCTCCTTGACCGCGTCCTGGTAGAGATCCCACACCCCGGTCCGGCCGGGGGTGTGCATGCCGGTCAGGTAGTAGTGCATGATGCCGAACGAGAAGAAGCCACCACCGGTGCCGAGGCGCTTGAGGGCCTCTTCTTCGGTCTTGGCCACCATCATCGACAGGTCGCCGCCGATGGCCAGGATGTTGGGGTTGATGGCCGGCGTCACCGGCGCCCCCTCCTCCTCGAACGTCTTGTAGTAGCCGTCGACCCGGTCCTTGAGCGCCTCGGGGCCGGTGTAGGCGAAACTCAGTGCGCCGATGGCTTTCTGAGCGGCCATCTGCACCGAGGACGGTCGGGTGCAGGCCACCCAGACCGGTGGGTGCGGACTCTGCAGCGGTTTGGGGATGACGTTGCGGGCCGGCATCTCGACGTGCTCGCCCTTGAAGCCGCTGAACGGCGCCTCGGTCATGCAACGGATGGAGACCTCAAGGGCCTCCTCCCACATGGTGCGCTTGTCGGCGGGATCGATGTCGAAGCCGCCGAGTTCGGCAACCGAGGAACCCTCCCCGGTACCGAACTCGACGCGGCCGTTGGACAGGTGGTCCAGGGTGGCCACCCGTTCGGCGATCCGTGCGGGGTGGTTGATCGGCGGCGGCAGGTGCATCACGCCGAAGCCGAGCCGGATGTCCTTGGTGCGCGGGCTCGCCGCGGCCAGGAACATCTCCGGCGCGGTGGAGTGGCAGTACTCCTCCAGGAAGTGGTGTTCGGTGAGCCAGACCGTGGAGAACCCCGCCTTGTCGGCTGCCTCGACCTCGTCCAGACCGTGCTGGAACAGCTGGTGCTCGTCATCCTCGGACCACGGCCGCGGCAGCGGGAATTCGTAGAACAGCGAGATCTTCATGCGGTTACCTCTCTATTGGAGTTCTCAGATATGTGTTGTGCCGCGACGTAGCCGAACGTCATGGCGGGTCCGATGGTGGCGCCGGCACCGGCGTAGCTGCGGCCCATCAC
>SXGT01704038.1_pt1 | contig 11146 bp, 11 predicted proteins | sample 3176221 | NCBI WGS metagenome assembly SXGT01 (sample SAMN11356862, study PRJNA531348) | freshwater metagenome | isolation source: freshwater sample F1-120 | place: China: Fuxian Lake, Yuxi | collected 2017-12-25
ATGTGCGGCCAAAGCGCGTAGTTCTGAAAGACCATCCCGGCGTTGCGCGCCTCGGGTGGCTGCGCGGTGACATCGCGCCCACCGAAGAGCACACGCCCTGAGGTCGGCGCGACGAATCCCGCCACCATGCGAAGGATCGTGGTCTTGCCGCACCCCGAGGCCCCGAGCAGGAAGTGAAGGCTGCCCGCTGGCACATCAAGCGAGACGGCGTCGACCGCCACGGTCTCGTCGTAGCACTTGCGGACATTGTCGAGACGAAGCGGGATCACGCGACGAAGGATAGTGATCCTTGGAAGGTCGACCCTCGGTTCCTACGATGCACGCATCCATGTCAGACCCGCTCAAGCGGCTCCAACAAGTGCAGGCGTGGCGTGCGCCCAAGGGATGGGCGACCATTCCGGCGGCACCGGTCTCGGCGGAGATTGCACGGCTCAAGGCAGCGATCACTCGCCAATCCGCGCGCATGGGTGATGCGGCTGAACTTTGGGAGCGGATCATTCCCGCCGCGATCAGGGAGGACACTCGACTCTCTGGCCTTGCGGGTGGGGTCCTCTCTGTCATCACGGGGTCCGCGGCGACGACATTCGCGCTCGACCGACTGCTGCGCGGCGGCGGCGAAGCGCGACTTCGCGAAGGCAGCGAGGGACGGATCGTTCGCGTCAGAATGCGCGTGGGTCAGATCGACCGCGACGCATGATCGACGCGACCAGGCTCGCGCCTCACTTTCCCACGCAGAAGCGCGCGAAGAGTTCGGCGAGAATGTCATCGGGTGTCCGATGCCCCGCGACAATCGCGAGGGCATCGAGCGCACCGCGGAGTTCGTCCGCCACGCATTCGACGGGCTCTGGTGCCCGCTGCCCGCGCGCCATCGCGTCGCGCGCAAGGGCGCCGACCCGTGCGAGCGAGCGGCGTGCGTCGCTGAGGGCGCTCACCTGCCGCTCGGCAAGGACCCCAGCATGCGTGGGACCGTGCGTGCCAAGCCGCATGAGTCTTGCGGTGATTTCGCCACGCAGCGCGTCGAGCCCGTGTCCGGTCCGCGCACTCGTCGCGAGACCGGGTCCGACACCCTCCGCGGTCACGCTGTCGCACTTGGTGCGCACAAGCATTTGCCGCCCCTCGCGTGGCTCAGCGCAGGGCTCCCCCGCTGGGACGCAGTGCAATTGAATCGCCGCATCGCGCAGTGATGCGTGGGCAAGGTCCTGCATCTGCCCTTCAAGTGCCCCGTGGGGATCCTCGATCCCGGGAAGGTCAACGAGAAGCGCCTCTACACCCTGACCAAGCAAGACGGGTTCGACGATCGCATCGCGGGTCGAACCCGCGAGAGCCGATTCCACAGCGCGCTCGCGCCCGAGCAGGGCATTGAAGAGACTCGACTTGCCCGCGTTAGGCGCACCTCGGAGCGCGATCGTCGGAAGCGACCGCAGTGCTTCCGCCGGGACAACGCGCGCAGTGACCTCGGCGATCGTCGCGTCCAGTCGCTCGGTGACGCGCAGCAGGTCCGCCGCCGTGATCGCGACGACATCTTCCTGGTCGGTGAAGTCGATGCCCGCTTCGACAAGTGCGAGGACCCTCGTGATCTCTTGCGCGACCGCGTCCCCCGCACGAGCGGCGCTCCCGCTTCGGACTCGCCTCGCCGCGGCCAGTTGCGCGTCCGACTCTGCGGCAATCGCCGCCGCAGTGGACTCGGCTTCATCGAGGCTGAGCCGTCCATTGAGGTAGGCGCGCGCGCTGAACTCGCCCGCCGTCGCGCGTCGCGCGAACGCAAGCCCTCGAGTGGAGTCGCACAGCGCGGCCATCACGCCTTCGAGCACGGGCGGCGATGACACGACGAGCAACTCGACCGTCTCGTCGAGCGTGAAGGTGCCCGGTGCCGGCATCACGAGCGCGATGGCGGGCAGAGAGATGGGTCCGAACGCGAGATCGACCCGCAGGCGCACGCGCCCAATGTGCCGCCTCGTCTCGATGGACGCTCCTTCACATCGCTGGGACAGCGCAGAGATCGCGCCGATCCCGCTCAACCGAATCACGGCGCGCCGTGCGTGGCCCGGAGGGGTGGACACCGCCACGATGAGGTCGGCGCTGCTGGCCATCGCCGCCCTCACCACGCGCCTAGTCCCGCGACTTGAACTTGCGGTCTGGTTCCTTCTTCGCCTGCGCACGCTCAAGCGCGCGCTCGTAGAGGCGGCCGATGGCATCGCGTGCCTTTGATGGCTTCTTCGCGACGGCGGGCCTCCCCGCGAGCGACGCGATGTGCGCTCGCACGCGCTTGCTCTCCCAGATCCCGACGAGCGTCGAGGTCATGATGTAAAGCGTCAGTCCACTCGGTGCGGTGTAGAGCATGAGTGGAAACATGATGACGGTCATGATGCGCATCATCTTCTGCTGCTGTTCCTGCTCGGGCGCGAGCTTCACCGAGGTCGGCGGCGTCATGTACTTCTGCTGCACGAAGAAGACGGCACCCATCAGAAGCGGGAGCAGGTTGACGCTCGTGAGCGTAAACAGGAACAGGTTCACCGAAATCGGCAGCGGGATGAATCGATCCTGCGCGCTCAGGTCACCAAGGAAGCCCCACCCGCCGAACAGTTGGAATATCCCGAAAAACGCCGGCTGCTGCCGGAGTTCGAACGCAAGGTAGAGCACCGCGTACAACGCGATCCAAATCGGCATCTGCAGGAAGGTCGGGAGGAATCCACCCATGCACCCGATCGGATTCACGCCCTTCTCGCGGTAGAGCCGCATCTGCTCCTGCTGCATGCGCTTCGCGTCATCGCCGTATCGCGACTTGAGCGCGTCAAGTTCGGGCTTGAGTTCTGCCATCGACTTGCTCAGTTGCTGCATCTGGACCTGCGACTTCTTGCTGATGGGATGCAGGAGGAGACGCACAACGAGGACGAGCACGACGATCGCCAACGCCCAATCGAAGACGACATAGTCATGGAGGATGTCGAGGAATCCGACCATCAGGTTCGCGAGCCACGCGAAGGTGCACCACGAGCAGCATCCGCCCATCTGGTAGACGATCAACCCCGCCATCTCGAGGAGGCTGTACGGCGGATCGCCCGCGAGCACGGCTCGGTCCAAGGGACCGATGAAGACGCCGAGCGAGAGATCCGCGCTCGCGCCGGACGCGACGACCACGGGTTCGGAATGCAGTTCAGTGAACACGGTCGGTGCCCCGGATGCGTCGAACGCATCTGGATCACCGATCGCCGCGCGCACTTCCTGAACCGCCGGCAGCGCCGACCTCGACGGGTTCGCCTGCGACGGCTTCATTGCCGCGTGCACGGCCACCGAGAAGTACCTGTTCGTCGAGCCGAACCAGCTCAGCGACTGTTGTTGTGCCTTCTGCTCGGCGCCTGGCCAAAGCGTGAAGTCGCCTTCCGTCGCCGCTGAGAGCACATCCGACCGGTACTTCATTCCGTCGTGCGTGATCACCGACGATTGCGTCGGATCGCGGGCGGCGCTGAAGAGGTATCCAAGTTGGAACCGGCGAATATCCATCATCTCGTCGGCAGCCTTCGCGAGGTCGCCGGGGCCGTACTGCACAACGCGGATCGTGCGCGATACTGGACCGATGTTTTCGACGGACTGTGTCAGCACCAAGTCGTACCCGTCACCTGAACCCTGCCGAATGGCGAAGGCTCGCCGGATGCGCAACTGCGCGGCGCTTGACTCGTCCACGATGGTTGTTTCGAACGCGCCCGGTGCCGTCTCGCTCCACACCGAACCGAAGAGCGACACTCGCGTGCCATCAACTTCGATCGAGTGCATCGCCAGCATCGGGACGACGATGCGTGCAATCGTCCCCTGCGCGGTGAGCGTGTAGCGCTGCGAATCGGCGGGAATCGGCGGGACGGGCGACGCCCCCGTGACCACGCCGGTGGCGTGGCGGATCGCCGCGGTGCGGTCGGCGGCGCTGATCCAAAAATCCGCGAAAGTGACCCTACTGATGCCCGCAGCATTGGGGGCAAAGTCAATGCGCATTCGGTCCTTCGATGGATCGATGGAGCCGATGGGTTGCGCTGAGGTGATCGGCGCGCTCGGTGCCTTCGCGGTCAACTTCCCTGTCGGTGGCGTGGGTGCGACCAACGGAACGGCCGGCGCTGCGGAGGGCGTCCCTGAGAACGGAGGCGCCGGCGCAGTCGTCGCTGATGGCGAGGCTGACGCAGGGGCAGTCGGAACGGCCACCGCCGGTGGCTGCGGCTTGCTCGTCCCCTTGCCGGTCATCACGATCGCGACCAGTCCGCCGGCGAAGGCAACGATCAACAGCGTGAGGAGAAATCTCTTGAGTCGCTTATCCATGTCGCTCCCTACCTACCGGCCCTGCAGCAGTCGATCGCCGAGCCAATCGCTGAGTTCGTTTGTTTCTTTAATCTTCTGGACAGTGCGCTCGATGTCATAGTCCAGCCGCGAGAACGTCACGCTGATTGGCTTCTCGTCGTCACCAGTCTCAAGGATCGCGTACGACGCGCGCGGATCAAGGTCGCGCGGCTGCCCGACGGAGCCAGGATTCACAATCACGGTCTCCCTTTCAGAGAATGTGTAGGTGCCTTCGGCCATCTCAGCCGCCGGAAGAAAGTCGGGGTCATCTGTGAAGACACCGGGCACATGGGAGTGACCCACAAGACACACACGAGCTGGCGCGATGCGTGCGAAGATGTCCTTCAACTTCTTGGCGCTATTGAGCGGATCTTCCGGGAAGATGTACTCGTTGATCGGCCGTCGTGGCGAGCCGTGCACGCACAGGAACGGGCCGAACGCCACGCGCACGCGCAATCCCCCGAGAAAACTCCAACGCCGCACGGCCTCGTCTCGGTCGTAGCCCGCTTGCCCTGCGCTGCCCTCTGGCGGCGGTTCGAGTTGCCGTCTCGTCCAGTATGCGGCAGCTTCGGCGGAGGCGTTGAAGTTTGTCGGTTCGTAGAGCACGCCGAAGTCGTGGTTGCCCATCAGGCTCCACTCGCAGCGCTTCGCGACAAGGTCCACGCACTCCTTCGGATCAGGTCCGTAGCCGATGATGTCCCCCAAGGAGATGATGCGATCGACCTTCTTCGTGTCGATGTCGGCGAGGACCGTCTCGAGCGCCGAGAGGTTCGAGTGAATGTCGCTAATGAGTGCAGTGCGCATGGACCCAAGCCGTGCTGCGGCGGACGCGGGATGCTAGCAACCCCCCCGCAGTGCATCGTTAGAATGCCTCCCCCCAATGGCAGACAGCGCACACTACGACCTCATCGTGATTGGCTCCGGGCCCGGCGGTTATGTGGGAGCGATTCGCGCCGCACAACTTGGCATGAACGTCTGCTGCGTCGAGCGCGACAAGCTCGGCGGTGTCTGCTTGAATTGGGGTTGCATTCCGACGAAAGCACTGCTCCATAACGCAGAGCTCTACGCCGAGGCGATCCGCCACGGCGAGCAGTGGGGCTTCGAGATCAAGCCCGAGGCGGTCAAGGTGAACTGGGAGAAGGTCATCGGACGCAGCCGCTCGATCACCGGCCAACTGAACGCTGGCATTGCTTACCTCTTCAAGAAGAACAAGATCGACCATGTGAGCGGTCACGCGAAGATTGTCGCTGGGCACACGGCGAGTGGTCCCTGTCGCGTCGAAGTCCGCACGCCCAATGGAACCTATTACAAGGGTGTGGGCGAGGGCGATGTCAAGGTCTTGACGGCCGACAAGGTGATGATCGCCACCGGTGCCGCACCTAGGCACTTGCCGTTCGCGCCCTGCGACGGCAAGACGGTGATCTCGAGTTACGAAGCGATGAACCTGCCCACGCGTCCCGCGTCGATGCTGGTGATCGGGTCAGGTGCCATCGGAATGGAGTTCGCCTACTTCTACAACGCATTCGGCACGAAGGTGACTGTCGTCGAAATGCTCGACAGGATCCTTCCGATCGAGGATGATGACATCTCCGCCGCGGCGCAGAAAGCATTCGTCGCCCAGGGCATGGACATTCGAGTCGCGACGAGCGTCAAGGCCATTGAGAAGACGGCCAAAGGGGCGAAGGTCACGCTCTACCGCGTCGCCAACGAGAAGGAAACGCAGACGCTTGAGGTCGACACCGTGCTCGTGGCCATCGGCGTTGGCGCTCGGCATGATGGGCTGTTCGATCCGTCGCTCGGCGTGCGCATCAGCGACTCGGGCATCAACAAGGGCCATATCTGGACTGACTACCGCGATCGCCCCGACCCGACCTACAAGACAAGTGTTCCGGGTATCTACGCCATTGGCGATGTCATTGGGCCGCCGTGGCTCGCGCATGTTTCGAGCGAGGAAGCGATCGCGTGCGTCGAGCGCATGAAGGGCCACGCCACGCTCGGCGTTGACTATGCGTCGATCCCAGGCTGCACCTACTGCAACCCGCAGATTGCCTCGATCGGACTCACCGAGCGCGAAGCGAAGGCCAAGGGAATCAAGTTCAAGGTGGGCAAGTACGCGCTCAAGTCGCACGGGAAGGCGATCGCCGTTGGAGCAACGACCGGCCTCATCAAGGTGGTCACCAGCGATCCCCACGGCGAGATCCTCGGCGCCCACATCATCGGCGAAGACGCGAGCGAACTCATCGGAGAAATGGGTCTCGCGAAGCGCCTCGAGGCCACCATCGAAGATGTCATCTCGACCGTGCATGCCCATCCGACGATGCACGAAGCCCTGAAGGAAGCGGCCCTCGCGACCGAAGGGCGCGCGATCCACGCCTAACCGTCACCCCCACGCGGTCGCGGCGTCGCCGTGGTGTGGCGAAAGAAAAGGCGCCCCACGCGTGCACTCTGGAACGCGAGGGGCGCCCAAGCACCTCGCCATCACGGGCGGTGATTCGGCGAGGTTGCGAGTCAGTGACAACGATCGCGCTGCCACGATCCGGGGGTTCTCTATCGACGCTCCTTGTCGGACTTCCCGTACTCCTTGATGAGCCAGGACCGGTAGATGCGCCGGACCATTTCTTCTTGCACGGTGTGCATCCACTGCGGTCCGTAGTTCACGCCCATGTAGGCGTGGAACGCGAGCGGATAGCGCTGACCGCCCGTGGGTGGCACGGACGATCGATCAGCCGCGAGCGCCGTCGGAATGGCGATCGAGAGTGCCAACGGCGCCACGAGCACGCACACGGCAATCGCAAGGCGTCGGATCGTCAACTTGGTCGTGTTCATGTTGCTCTCCTTCTGCCCGGTCAGGCGTTCTGCAGCGTTCGGGCAGACTCAAGAATCTGCCACCCGGTCTCCCGAAACGATGGGAAACGCCCCATCGTTCCGGCCACGGTCCTCACATCCTCGTCGTCGAGTGTCCATCCCTGCCCGATGGGCGATGCCTCGTTCATGCGCTGACGGCGCAGGTACTCAAAGGTGAACGCGCGCTCTCGCATCGACCAGTTCTCGGTCCGCTCGGCAATCTCCGAAGCCTTGTTGGAGAAGATGGCCATGAACCGATGGAGTTCGGGACCGCTGAGGCCGCGGAGCGCAACATTGCATCCGAACACAGCCCACCAACCGTAACTCTCCAACCAGTCGCCCGGCGGATACGCCGACGCGTCCACAACCTGATCGAGCCCCCGCGCGAGGGACTCGACCGCCGCAAGCGGCTCGGTCTCACCGAGCGCGGCCTCGCATTCGATGAGCGCGCCCGCACATGTGTTGGCGATACCCGCATACGAAGCATCGTCGAATTCCTTCGCGAGCCCGTTGTAGAGCGCGATCGTGGCGCCCAAGTCCGCGCGCGCGTGCGTGGCGTGCTCCGTGGCGCTCATCGGATCCGTCTCGATGAGACGGCGCTCCGATTGCCCGCGCACATAGTGGCCGAATGCGAAGGTCACGCGTTCGGCCCGACTCGTACACGAACGAGCTCCCAGCCGCTCAATGAGACCATTGGCGACCGACCTCGACTCCACGAGGTGCCAGAGCGTGTAGTGCGCGTTCGCGAGATTGGCCTCGAGTGAGAGCCGCGCCTGCGCAGGAACTCCTGGTTCCGCAAGCCCGCGCTGAATCGCCGCGAGACTCTTGGTGTAGCGGCCGAGACCGTCGTAGGCGCCGGCGAGACGATTGGCGGCAGTCGCCCGTTCGACACCAGTCTGCGCCGCGATAAACAGCGCCTGTGCGAGATCCGACATGCGCGCGTACTCCCCGGCGCGATGGGCCTCGATCGCCTCGCGATCGAGTTGCGCGAATCCGCGCTCGGCGAGCGTGACGAACTCACCGTGGCGCGCTGACTCATCGCGCCAGATGCCCTCGGCCACATCGCCGATGTCCCAGTCCAGCGCGTCAGCCAGGCTGCCTAGAAGATCCAACTTGGGATTCCCGCTCTCCGGGACGATCTTGGCCGGTTCACGGCCGAGCGCCTGCGCCAACTGGATCCGCGTCCACTTCCGGTAAACGCGCGCCAGATCGACGATCTGCGTCAGTCGTTCGCGTCGGAGTTCATCTCGATTCATACGAGCCCCACTCTCTTTCGGAATCCGGATCCGAAACCGCCGCCCATGCATGCCAATGAGGCCACCGAGCGACCGTCCATTACGGCATCTTCCACGGTTCTTCTGGACGAATCGCCAAGTCGGTTTCGCTGCGAGGCTTACACTCGCACAATGGTGTCGGCGCCCATGTCCGGACTTCTGGTCGTTCTCAGCGGACCATCCGGCGTTGGCAAGACTTCCATCGCGCACGCGGTGCTGCGCCGATTCGACGGCGTGTTCAGCGTGTCCGCGACGACACGCGAGGCCGGACCAGGCGAAGTCGATGGCAAGGACTACTGCTTCGTCGACGAGCCGCACTTCCAGTCGATGCTCGAGGGGGGGGACTTCCTCGAGTATGCACGGGTCTTCGGTCGTTCGTGGTACGGCACGCCACGGGGACCCGTCGACGCCGCGATCGCGCGCGGCCAGGTCGTCGTCCTCGACATCGATGTGCAGGGGGCAGAACAGGTGCGATCGCGACGACCGGACATGCTGGGCATCTTCGTGCTGCCCCCCTCCAACGACGCACTCCTTGCGCGCCTGCGCGGCCGTGCCCGAGATGACGAAGCGGCAATCGCTCGGCGATTCGCCGAGAGTCAGCAAGAGATCTCGCGAGCGCGAGCGTCGAACACCTACGACGCATTCGTCGTCAATGATGACCTCGACGCATGCACAGATCGCGTGTGCGCGCTCGTCGACGAACGACTGCACTCGCGGCGTGCGACCGCTCCGGCGTGACCTCCGGTCAACGGTCGGTAGTCCATCGCAGCAAGAGGCCCGACACCGTCAGCGGTCGCGCCGCGCGAGTCTTCAGGAGCACCGACCAGTTCAAGCGCCGCATCGAGTCGATGGACATCGGCTCGCACGAGGGTGTCGCCCCAGCCCAGAACGCGACGAGCCCGCGCACACGCTCGGGTGTTGCGCCTTGGGCGGCGAGCGTCGCGAGGGCGAGCGCGTCGTGCCGCTTCGCCAGTCGCTTCCCGTTCTCGTCGCGCACGAGCGGAAGATGCCACCAGCGAGGCGGTCTCGTCGCGCCTAGTCGTGTGCGAATCACTTGCTGGAGCCCGGCACTCTCATGGAGATCCTCGCCCCGGACGACATCAGTGATGCCCATGGCGATGTCATCGACAACGACCGCCAGTTGGTAACTGGGCACTCCGCTCTTCAGCCAAACGAGTGGATCGCCCCATGTCGACGATGGATTGAACGAGCGTGTGCCGCAGAGTTCATCGACGACTTCGACGCGTTCGTCGGCGAGCGCAAGTCGGTGGTTGGTCTGCTCATCGGTGAAGCGCCATGCGTCCGCCGCCGGGCGCAGGGCGGCGGGAAAGCACACGACGGCATCCCCCTCATTCGGAGCCCTCGCGTCCTCTGCGCTCGTCGGGTTCTGCGCCGCGCGAAGTTGCGCGCGCGAGTGCGGCGCTTCGAAGACGCATCCACTCGCCGCGAGTTCTTGCATGCGCGATCGGTAGTCCTGGCGCCTCTGGGACTGTCGCTCGATGGGTCCATCCCAGTCGATCCCGAGCCACTGGAGCATCCAAAGCGTGTCGCGCTCGGCCTCGGCACTCACTCGGGAGGCGTCGAGGTCCTCCATGCGAAGCACAATGCGCCAGCCATGCTCGCGCGCGAGTCCCCACGCGCAGAGAAAGCTCCACGCGTGACCAAGGTGCATACGACCGGTTGGGCTTGGTGCGAGGCGGGTCGCCTCCTGAGGCATCATCGTCCGGGCGCGAACCGACGCGCCACGCCCAGCGCCAGTTCGCTGAACACGACCTCAGGATCGCGCGTCGAGTCGATGACGAGGTGCCGTCTCGGTTCGGCGGCGGCCTGATCGAGATAGCCCTGACGAACGCGCGCGTGGTACCCACTGTCGCGCTGCTCGATGCGATCGCGTGTGCGCGCCATGCGGCGGTCCGCGGTCGATGAGTCCACATCGAATACGACGACGAGGTCCGGCCAACATCCGCCAAGCGCGATGCCGCCAACCGCGAGGATGTCCGCGCGCGGGACGCCTCCCGCGGTTCCTTGGTACGCGAGCGTCGAAGAAATGAACCGATCGGCGAGCACGCACCCGCCCCTGTCCAGCGCGGGCCTGATCCGCTCCTCGACGAGCTGCGCGCGGCTGGCCATATAGAGGAGCATCTCAGCGCGAGGCATCATCTCCGCATGGACCGGGTCGAGCAGAATGTCCCGGATGCGCTCACCGATCACTGTGCCGCCGGGCTCACGAACCTCGGTCACTTCGAGACCCGACCCACGAACACTCGCCGAAAACTGCGCAAACTGGGTGCTCTTGCCGCTTCCATCGGGACCATCGAACACGATGAACTTCCCCGGAAGAAGCGCCTTCCAGTCCTGCGACTGAGCCATCGCCGCCGATGCTAGTCGTGCATTGATCGACATCGGTGCCGCCGTCACGGCTCGCCCCGCGCGTCTTCGGCATGCGGCTCGCTGCCCGGCGCCGGCGCTCCGATGATCGCGCTTCCGACGCGCACCACATTGGCGCCGGCCGCGATCGCTTCCTCGAAGTCCCCGGACATGCCCATCGAGAGAAGATCGAAAGACTCGCCGCCAATCCCGCTGTTGCGGATGTCCTCGAACACCTCCTGACCGCGCATGAAGGCGCGCCGTGCATCGTCGCGCCCAGTTCCAAGCGGCGCCATCCCCATGAGACCGCGCACGCGCAAGTTCACCATCGTGTCCATCTG
>SXGT01163766.1_pt1 | contig 11145 bp, 14 predicted proteins | sample 3176221 | NCBI WGS metagenome assembly SXGT01 (sample SAMN11356862, study PRJNA531348) | freshwater metagenome | isolation source: freshwater sample F1-120 | place: China: Fuxian Lake, Yuxi | collected 2017-12-25
CTCCATGAACCCGTGGCATCGCGAAACCGTGGCGTACGTCAATCTCCACCCCAACAGCGCCCCGGCCTTCGTCCAACCGGGGTGGGGGAACTAAACTGTTACCCATTGACACCCTTGACCCGTGTTCCCCCTCTGGTGAACTCATGGTGCAGCATCGCCAGTGCCCTCGCCTCTTGGGCGTTGCGCTAATGTTTTCTCCGTCGACCTCGGAGCAGCGGAACAGTCGCCATCGCCCCCACTCCCAAGAGCAAGATCGACGAGGGCTCGGGGACCGCAGACGCCGACAAACTACTTCCCGCCAGGGTCAGGGGCGGCGTGCCTTGTCCCCAATCGGCCAACACGGGATTCAGGTCGTCCTGACCAACAAATCCATCGCGACTGGGGTCGGCACGTGGGTCGCCCGGTGGCATATTTCCCCAGTCACCCAAGACGATGTTCAAATCGTCCTGACCAACGAACCCATCACCGTTCAGATCACCCGGAAGAGAAATGGGAATAATCCCCGTGTACTGGAGATCGTCGAAATTGGCAAAAAGCCTCGTCGTCCCCATATTACCTGACACTATCGAACTCCCCACGCCGAAAGCGTCCACGGTCCAGCCGAGTTCCCCAGAAGGAACCACATACGAGACCGAGCGCGCCGCGCCGCCAACAGTCCCGGACAACGTGGCGGTTGTGCCAGCAGTCCGGCGTCGGTCGTCATCTGGCTGCCCAGGAACTTGAGCTTCAACCGACTGTCAAATCCGACTCGCAAATCGTCCTTTTTGGCGTCACCCATGGGGTTCCCTGTCAGCTTGGCATGATTGGGCAGAATACCCCTGCTTTTCAAGGGTGTAGCGCAAATCACATGCCAAAGTGCAGGAAGTCAAATGGAAAATGTGGGTTTACAGGATCTACCTTACCACGGCTCCGTTGGCAACAAGACCGTCCGAGTCCTCAAACTCGGCCCGGTGTAATTAGCATGAGAGGCGCACACAATCTGGTGAAATCGATGCGCTAAATAGGCCATGCCAGCGCCCTCGAATGAGGATATCCATGTAAGCTTCGGTCACCTCGACCCCTCGTTGGAAAGGAACATCCCAACCTGCTTCGGTGTTCACGACGAATGGCACGTAGTTCTCTGCAAGTCGTTGGTTGATAAGCGCTAAGCAATGCTGTCGAATCAAAGCTGTCACAGAAGCTCAAATCGTATTCGATGAAGCGCGGACCAGCATACGTCGGACGCAACCAAATGAGGTAGACTCGCACGCCGACGTAGCGGCACGAATGTAGTGCTATAGCAGCGATGCTTAACGACGTGGCCGCAACTTGTTACGAAGAACTACGTGCCATTCGTGTTCACGACCGAAGTGATGAAGCGGCCGCGTCCAGGCTCGCACATGAGGGCGTGTCCATACGCACCAAGACGGTTCGTCCTGGGTCACCAACGGGCCCGTAGAAGCCAGCTTGTGGTCCTCAGTATGACTGCGCTTTTGGCAGCCTCGACTTGCCGTCGGTCGGAATCACCGCTGCGCTTAGCGCCGATTCCTTCCAGATGGAAGACGATGCAACCGATCGCAGCAAGAAAGCCGCGGAACTCGCATCGGTCTGGATCACCTCACTTCATTAGCCCGCTTCTTCGCATCGGCTGCCGTTGATTGATTTCGCATCGCAAGGCGGCTCTTCTATGGGGTGGTTTCCGAGTTTCCAGCGGTACTCGACCATGACCACATCCTTCCCGCAACGCCACTCACCCTTGGGCCTGTCTCCCGACAAGCCGGTGCCTCGCCTCTACGACCGGCTGGTCGAAGTGCTCCGCGTCCGGCACTACAGCCGCCGTACAGAGGATGCGTACGTCCACTGGATTCGCAGATACATCGAGTTTCACGATCGCCAACATCCGCGCGAACTTGCCGAAGACGACGTCAACCGTTTCCTTACGCACCTGGCCGTTAAGGAGCACGTTGCTGCTTCCACCCAGAACCAGGCGTTGTCGGCGATTCTCTTTCTTTATGAGCGTGTCCTGCAGCAGCCGCTCGACCGAATCGATGGCGTCGTTCGCGCCCGTCGCCCCAAGCGCCTGCCCGTCGTCCTGACGGTCGATGAAGTGTCGCGCGTGATGACGCGTCTGGTCGCCGACAAGTGGCTCGTCGCAATGTTGCTCTTCGGCGGCGGGTTGCGGCTCCTCGAAGCACTCCGACTGCGAGTGAAGGATTCGGGCTTCGAGCGTGCCGAGATCACCGTTCGCGAGGGGAAGGGAGGATTTCCAAATCTGTTCCCGGGCAGCGGAAAGAATAGCAGAGATCCGCTCGGCCCCGACGCCCGCCGTTCGCCCAAAGGCAACGGCACCGCCGTGCCTTCGATCAAGAGATAAATATACGTGTCGGACCCGAATGGCACTGCCGACCTCATTTTGGCATCGTCGCCGCGCACAGCGAACCGTGGCGCGATTTATGAGTCAAGCACCGCGCAGCGTAACGCGATTCATCGACGGGCAAACGCGACTTGGCTGCCCCCCCTAGGGTTGGTCGATCGTGAAATCGTTGTGGGACTTCATTCTAGGCGATTCATGCTTTCAAAGTCGTTTTCGTTTTTCAACCATACGAACTTGAAGCTGGCGGCGGATGTGGCATCAAAACGCACATGTTTCCGCACATTCTGTGCGTTTGAGCACGCGGATGCGCCAAATGCAATACGCCAAATGCATGGTTGATCGTATTTCCGCCGCGGCATACGAATTGCAGAACTTCTCCACCCGTGGCGTGCCGTGCGCGATGTCGTGCAAACGCGACTCTCAAGTGCGGATCGTACTCGCCCTTGAATGCGTCTTGAGGCGAAGCCAATGCGGCACGGAACGGGCGTATCGATTTCCTAGGGGAAATTTCGGCTCACGTTGTCAATTGAACCCAAGGAGGTGCCATTGAACAAAACCATGCTGGGTCTTTAGACAGGGACAAATCACCGGAATGGGATGTATTCAGTAACCAGGCGCGCAGGCGATGAGAGGCGATCCGCTGGCGCACCATTTCTAACAGGAGTTCCGCTCATGCAACGCAATCAGGCAAACATCGCTCTGGGTCTGATCATCACGGCCGCCTTCTGCATCCTGTCAACGCCTTCCCGGGCGGATTGGGATCGCAACAATCCGGCCGACGTAGCCAAAGCAAAATGGGTTCAGCTCCCCGACTTGAGCATCACAGGCCTCGACGTGCTCGACACGCTGCAGCCGAACGCACCGACACCCCCGGGGCCCCAATGGAAAATTCTGGCGGATGATTTCCGGTGCACACAGTCCGGGCCCATCACAGATGTTCACATTTGGGGCTCGTGGCTGAACAATATATTGCCGCATGATGAAGCGGGCAACGCCGATCCGGGCGCCATTCGGTTCAAGCTCAGTTTCCATGCGGATGTCCCCGACCCGAATCCGACCGACCCAGCCGACTTCAGCCATCCGGGCATACAACTCTGGTCGGCGATCTTCGATCCGGGGAAGTTTCAGGTAAACCCCAACGTGATCACGGCTAACGAGCAATTCTACGATCCGAACCTGGATGCGATCATTGGCACCGACAACCTCGTTTACCAATACAACTTTACGACCCTTCTGGATGCTGCGGGCAAACCGTTCGTTCAGTCTGTGAACAATATCTATTGGCTCGACGTGCAGGCGGAGGTGCTCAATCAGCCTGGCCAAGTACCCGCCGTGTTCGGCTGGAAGACCCGCAATCCACAAGAGCATTACAATGACGACGCGGTGTTTGCCGACACTGCGGGCTTCGCCGGTGGACTCATCACGGACTGGCAGGAGCTTCGCTATCCAGCGGGTCATCCGTTGTTCAATCGATCGATGGATCTATCCTTCGTGCTCACCGTGCCGGAGCCAAGCTCGATTGCCTTGCTTGGCGTTGGTCTAATCGGCTTAGTTCGGGCCGCCCGTCGCCGCCGCGCTTAGCGGTCGTTCAACGGGTTGCTCAACACTTTTCAGCCCTGCCAGCGCCATGCTGGCAGGCTTTGTTTCAACGTAGCCGTTGACGGCTGGATGTCTTCCAAGTTACCTCCAGACACCCTCATACAATGCATCGTATCCACCAACCGCACGCCGGCAGTACCAGGCTCGATCGTTAGCGAACCAATGTCACGACGTATTTGTCTCAAGCACTGTGGCTTGTGGCCGTCGCGGACAGCCAGGGCGCCACCCGACGTGGATGAATTGGTGCTCGAGCTGGATGCCAGCTACGCGGACAACTCCATGTGTTCCGCAGACGAGGCCGACGAGTTCCACGAACTGACCTACGTCGACATCGACACCTTCCTGGAGAGCTTCTGACACCCAAACGCCCGATCCGCTGGCAGCCACTTGCCGTAGGGCGGCGACTGGATTAAGCTTCCTGTCCTGTCATTAGCCTAACATTCCTATCCCTTCTCTCACCATCGCCATCAATCTATCATCGAGGGATCGCTATGCGTAAGCGCAATTCACTGCTGGTGGCTGCCGTGCTGGCCCTTGGAACGGGATGCGGGGGGCCAAAGTCGGGCACAGGATTCACGCTGCCGGACGGAAATGTCGATCGCGGACAAGCTACCTTCGTCAAGCTACAGTGCCATGCGTGTCACTCCGTCTCCGGCGTGGAGCTGCCGAAACCGGGCGAAGCCAGGGAACCGCTCATTAAGCTTGGGGGAGAAGTTGTTCGCATCAGTACCTACGGAGAACTGGTGACATCGATTATCAATCCGTCGCACAAACTCGCGATAGGCTTTGCCAAGGACGAAGTAGCGCAAGACGGCGTGTCGCAGATGCGCAACTACAATGACGTAATGACCGTCGCGGAACTGATCGACCTGGTCGCCTTTCTGCAGTCGCAATACAAACTAAAGCCCATTGAACCCACGCTGTATCCGCACTATCCTCTCATGGGACCTTAAAACATCAGTTTAGCTGCGCGGGCGGCATAGTATCGTAAGGTCTCTATCTGCTGGTCAAGCTGCACATGCCAGACGCAACGTTGGAGATCCACGTCGATACAAACGATCTGAGAGACTCAAAGGAGAAGTAAAATGGCGACGCCCTTAACGGATGCCCACTGCCAGCCACAGCGGCGATTGAAGATTGTCAGCCAGGTTATGGAAAAGCGTGCGGAAAGGGCGTGCGGAACAATGCTCGTCTTGCTCGCAATCTTCAGCGGAATGGCCGCAACACTCGCCGACGAAGTGCATGAGGGAAAGGTGCTGTCCGCTGGCGATGACAAGCTGACAATACTAGACTCAGACGGTGAAAACGAGACGTTTGCGGTCACTGCCGAGACGAAGATTACGCTCGATGGCAAGCCAGTTCAGTTGAACGATCTGCAAAGTGGATTTCCCGTCAAGGTAAAGGCGGTCAGAAAAGGAGATAAGTATTCGGCGACCTCGATCGAGGCTCGCACCAGCAAGTGAGCCGAAAGAATTGTTTCCGCGATTGAATCGCTAACTCGTCGCAGCGACGAGCTTCTCATTTTCGGCGCCGAGTTGCTGTCTGGACTACACTAGCCTAAGACTGATTAAGAATATGGACTCCTTCTTCGGGCAGCAAGGTATTGATTGACATGCCGCTGCCCAGCTCGAAACCGGCGGGCGTCGTCAATCGGGGGATAATCCGCATGTGCCACAAGAAGTAATCTTTGTCCTCGTCGCCACGGGCGACGTCGTCAATAGTCAAGTTAAACGCGGGGTTGGCCAACGAGTTGTAAAGCTTCAAGAGCACACCCTTTAAGATTTGTGCGAGCGTTCGCAGACGATTCTCTGGGACTATTTGAAACGATGCCTGATGGAGCTTAGGTACCAGCCACGTTTCAAACGGCGTGCGACCGGCATAAGGAAGCAAGGCAACGTAGTGCTCGTTCTCGGCTAAGATCCGCTTGCCAGCCGCCAACTCGCGTGCCAACATCACACAATACAGACAGCGACCTGTGCGATCAAAATACTCGGTGGCTTCAAAATGCTTCATGCGTAGCCAACGGGGAACTACAGGAGTCGCCAACAACTGCCAGTGCGGATGCGCCAACGAAGTACCAGCAGCCAAGCCATAATTCTTGAAAATCACTACCGTCTGGAATCGACGGTCTCGCATCAGATCCTGATAACGAAACTGCAACGTCTTCAGGACGACTTCAATCTGTTCAACGGACTGATTTCCTAGAAATGAGATGTGGTCCGGCGATTCCACGATTACTTCATGGGCCCCGCAACCTCCCATTCGCTGGAAGGAATGCTCGTCGATCTGACGTTCCGGGTTATCTTCGATCGTTAAGGCCGGGTATTTGTTGGGCACAACGCGCACCAACCATGCATTGCTTCGATCACGCACCGAATAGATTTCCGACGGTGTGAGGCCTTCGTTGCCTGGGCAAAAGGGACACTGGATTTGCGCAGGCGACTCCGCGGTTGCCGTGGTGGCCTGGCCTTCCAAATGCGGACGGGATCGTCGCGAAGGTGCAAACACCACCCAATCGGAGGTCGTTTCATCAAAACGCAGTGTTGACACGATACCCTCTTACAAAGTTCGATCCCGGACGTTGAGATTCCGCACGCGACATTGGCACAAGGAAAGCTACGAATGCGGTTTGACGGATATCGGCTTTGGCGTCTTAATTCCACATACCGCGGATCTCTTCGGGCAACACGCGCTTGACACCGTCGATTTCTCCTGCCGTCATGTGCTTGGCCAACACGGCGAACACGGCTTCAACAACTCGTTCGGGATCGACCGACCGATCACCCCGGAAGGCCTCACGGATATGAGCCAAGAACTCGGCCTTCTTGCGTTCCTTTAAGGGTTTGCCGCTGGGGTGGTAGCCTTCGTAGTAAAACCCGCGCACCAACATGGGCAACTGGGCGGCAAAACTCGCCGCGTTTTCCACTGGCAAGCGGTCACGAAGTGCATGCAACACTGCCCGCAAAGCGTGATATGCTTTCTGCGACTCTTGCCACGCCAGGCGCTCCTTCAGGTCGTGCAGCCAGTTGTTCGTGGTTTGAATCGTGCTATCGAATGCGTCGATTCCTGTTGACATAGCAGAACCTCCGGTGGGTAGGAAATTGCTTTATGTGTAACGCCAATTGCGCGATGCCTAGGTCGCGGGCTCGGTCTTCTCAAAAGTGCGGCGCAACAGTTGAACCGCTTCTTCGTCTTCGACAGGCTCAAAATGCGTGTAATATTGTCCGACCGCATAGAAGTGATCTGCCGCCATGACGCAAACGACTTCATCGGCCCATCGTTTCAGCTCAGCTATCGTGTCTTTGGGTGCAACAGGAACGGCCACAATCAATTCTTTCGGGTGCTGCGCACGAATGGTCTGCAGCGCCGCGATCATGGTAGAACCAGTAGCGACGCCGTCGTCGGTCACGATCACGCTGCGTCCGGCGACCGATGCGGCAGCGCGAGCGTCGCGAAAAATGAGTTGTCGGCGCGCAATCTCCTCGAGTTGATGTCGGCGCTCGGCGGCAAAATAGTCTTGGCGTTCCGCCAGGATATCATCGGCCGATGCATTGAGATGCACGGCCCCCGACTCAGAAATGGCACCAACGGCAAGTTCGGGATGACCGGGGCAGCGTAGCTTACGCGCCAAGACAACATCGAGCTCCCCGCCAAGTTCGCGCGCCAATACTGCGCCTGTGACGACGCCACCGCGCGGAATTGCCAAAACCAATGGCTCGTGCAACTTTCGACCTGCCAATCGCGACGCAAGTTGCTTCGCCCCCTCTTCACGATTACGAAACATAGTCAACCTCCTTCCGCTTGGCACGTAGACATCGTCCGGAACGGCATCACAGACGACCTGTCACCACGGCCTTCGGGCTCTCACGTTCCAACAGCGCTCCCACATCGGTGAATTCCTCGACGAGCAAACCTAGCACGTCGTCGACACCGACAAGCCCAATAAGCACTCCGCTCTTATCGACCACCGGAATTCGCCGGAACGCCCCTTGCCGCATCTTCTTAACTGCGAACTCGATCGGCTCGTCTTCTCGGATCGTGACGGGCGACGGCGTCATAACATGTCGCACTGGCGTGGTGTTGGCATCCAGGCCCGCGGCAACAACGCGAATCGTGAGGTCGCGATCCGTTACGATCCCGATGGGCGTCTTCTGCTTGTCGATAATCACTAATGAACCAACCGCCCGTTGATGCATTCGTTCGGCTGCAAACCGTACGGGTTCACTGGCTTCAGCAAGGTCAACGTCTCGTTGGCAAATTCTTCCGATCATGGTTCGAAACGCCAGATGACGTGCTCCGATCAAATTGCGCCAGGAGCCATCGCTGCTGCAGACGAGAATCCGTGTCGATTGCGCCTGCTCCGGAATACAGCCCCGACGATTAAAGCACCGTTCGTCATGCTGAGTGTTGATGGCTCAGGGATGATCGGCCCAGAAAAGCCAAACTGAGGACCGGCAATATTGACCTGCAGTGGCGGCGGGACATTATTTGGCCCCGGCGCCGACCAACTATGCACGTGCCCTCGGTTCACTCCGTCCAGCCACGTTCCCGGCATCGCGAATCCGAAAACAATTGGCTGTAACGCGGCGCTAGCGCCGACGCCCTCGGTATCGATGTCCCACTCGAAATTCCCTGGCCCGGTGAATGCATTGAAGTCCCAGTCTTGAGAAGCGGCAACGCCGGCCGATCCCGGCGTCAGGTCTAGAATAGTTCCTACGACCAGATTGCTGGAGAACATGAATTGGCTACCAGGCACCGGTAGAGCAATCGCCAAAGCGCCTCCTGTGTCGACGATATTGATGCCCGACAGGTCGTTCGTGCCCGGTCCCGGAGGGGCGGGGCTTGTGAACGTGAATGGTCCATTCCCGTTGAAGTAGTTTAGGTTGGTGATCTGATAGATAAACGCTTCGGAATTTGCGATGCCGGCAATCGCGCCGATGATCCCGTTGCGATTTGCGGCATTGAATGGATTGATTGGCAGTCCAACCACTGCCTGGCCGTTGTACCATTGCGTCGTCTGAGCCTGGTCAAGGTGCCACTCATCGAGGTCGAACAGTTGGATTGCATTGGCCGTCGGCGGTGGTCCGCCCAATGGCGCAATCAATACGCCCAAGACAGGATCGTCCCACCAACTGAAGTGATGCTGTCCCAGGATGGCCGCGGACGCATGGGTTGACGTGCACAGCAGCAAGATAGTCAGAAGAAAGAAATTGGTCGACTTCATTACATCGCCTCCAAGAAAGGAGTTGGCTCTTTCGGTTCACATTTACGCACATCTCGACCTTGCTAGACTTGTGCCGCCGTCCATGCTATTTAGGTTAATTCTTCAGGAAACGCTGTAACGGCCCCTGATTTTCCGAGGCCGCCAGCAGCGCTTACAGAAAGGTTGCATCGGACGGTGCAATCAGGCATGCACCTTGATCTTGCGGGTCTTCGCTTCTTCGGTCTTTTGCAGGGTTACACGAAGCACTCCCTCCTGGATTTGGGCATCGACCTTGTCTTCCTTGACGTCGCACGGCAGCGTCAGCGAACGAGAAAAGCTACCGTACGAACGCTCCACTCGATGGAAGGTTCTCCCCTTTTCCTCCTTCTCTTCCGAGCGCTTTCCGCTGATCGTCAGCAGGTTGCCACTCAACTGGACGTCGATGTCGTCGGGCTTGACGCCCGGCACGTCCATTTTCACTTCCAACGTTGTGTCTGTTTCGGACACATCAAGCGACGGGGCATAACCGGCCCAGGCGGCAAGACTGCCGCCATCACCGACAAACTGCGAGAACATGTCTTGCAGTTCTTCGCGGATTGTGTCCAGACCGCCGCGGCGAAACCACGGGCGAGGCACAGTCTTTTCCGGCTTCATCAGGGTCGTTGACATAGAACTCTCCTTCGTACTGCATTGTGAAAAGAAATAGAGTCTCTCGTTGCACGAGATGCAAATCGTTACGTGTGATTGCGTCGCAATGGCAACGCCGTCCTTGGATTGCAACGTTTGTACCAACCGCTAACGCAAAAAAGGCGAATGGGGACTCTGAGTGGCGCACCACGGCAAGAAAACCGAGAAACCAATACGCAAAAATTCTTTAGAATCGCTTCCGCGACGAGGACAATCCGGACGTGCGCTTCGCTCTTAGAACAATTTGTGTGCGATGGAGCACAGGTGCGCCACCGAATGGCACATGAGCCGAGTCGTCCGCATCGATTGCCGAATGCCGGACACGAGACTGAGGTTAACTATCGCGGGTCGGCCTGCTGCGGCCGCGCTTATCAGCGCGTAAGACCTCGATGTCTTCTGCCGTCAGAATCCAATCCTCTCCTCGCTTGTGGCCGATCTCAAGGCGCTGGCACATTTGGGCAATGGTTCGCACGGGAATTCCGACGAGTTTGGCGGCGTGCCGGGCGGTATAGTGCCTGGGATGGTCCATAAGCAGGTTTGTCACAAAGGCCAGCAACTGCCGCACGCGTGGCAGATGAACGAATCTTTCTGTTTTGCTTCGTTCGGGACTCGCCTGAAGAACTGCATCGCCAACATGCCGCATTTAGGGCAAGAATAAGTTGGCCTTTTCGGATCAATCGGCAGGGTAGGTGCCTTGGGTTGTTCAGCAATTGAGGTGATTATGCCGCACCGCCATGGTGATCAGGGACACCATCTACCATTTGACCAGATAGGTTGCAATTGTCAATCAGCGGAAGCAGAAACTGGCATGCAATGCCCGCAAATTCTGAGTTTCTGTCGAAAGAATTGCGTCCCCCAGGGTGGCGTGTTTACGCTGCGGGACTCGCTCGGTCTCCGGCTGGAACAACGGCACGTTGGGCGTGTGGTCACGCACACCACAGATTGTGGCACCGTCAATTTGAGTAAGAAAAGGTGTCAGGAACCGTTTTTAGGTTTACGGGGTCGGCCGAGGGGGCGGATCGTGGATTCCAGGTCCAGTTTACCGATCATTCGCTCCCGCCAGGAGTCTTCGCCGAACGGAACGCCACGAGCAAGACTCCGCCTGACGGCCGCCAACTCCGCCTCCGTCTCCACCCCATTCACGTACGCCCGCCAGTTGCGCGGTCGCGGCTCGGGCCAGTCGACCAGCAAGACCCGCTCCTCGGGCTTGCCAAAAACGTAACGTCGCAGACTGGTCCAGTGCCAGTTTTCCGCCTTACGCACCAGACCCGCCCGCAGCGGGTTGCGTTCCACGTACCGGCAG
>SXGT01692638.1_pt1 | contig 11144 bp, 8 predicted proteins | sample 3176221 | NCBI WGS metagenome assembly SXGT01 (sample SAMN11356862, study PRJNA531348) | freshwater metagenome | isolation source: freshwater sample F1-120 | place: China: Fuxian Lake, Yuxi | collected 2017-12-25
CACCAACTTTGATGCCGGAGACCTCAATTACTCCACAAGTCTCACGCTAGGTCTGCCGCTCGATCGCGAAGCTGAACGACTGAGCCTCAAACGCTCAATCATCAATCTGGAATCCAGAACCCGCGAACTTGATCGCCAGCGGGATGAGATATTTGTTTCCGCCCGCTCAGCGCTTCGCCGCATCGATCAATCTGCGTTCCAGCTCGATCTGGCTGAACAGGCCGTGAAGATCAATGAGTCGCGACTTGAAGAGCAAACGCTCAAAGCCGATGAAGTTGAACCGCAACGCATTGTCGAATCTCAGAACGACCTGCTGCGCGCCCAGAACGACCGCGATCAGGCACGCACAGACCTTCGACTTGCCATTCTCAATTACCTTCTTGAGACCGATCAACTTCGTGTCAGCCCTGATGGAACACTGCTTCCATTGCCGGGAATGCCCGATGCTTCGACTTCTTCTACTCCCGCCCCATCACCGGCCCCGTCACCCGTTCAAGACAAGCCCGTCGAAGGCCAATGACATGTTCGGCGGCAAATTCGCCTGCGTTTCATCGTGCTTCAAGTCGTGTGACATGTGAACGAAATATGTGGCCGCTGCGCCGATGTTCGTCGCCGCATCCATAGCCTGATTCAACGTGAAATGTGTTGGATGATGACGATGGCGCAATGCATCGAGCACCAACGTCTTCAACCCTTCGAGTCTAGCCCATGTATTGGTCGGGATCGCGCTGACATCGGTGCAATAGGCCAGCGGCAGCAACTCCGATGTTCCCGGCAAATCTGATTCGATGCGAAATCCCAACACCGGCAGCCGCCCATGTTGAAATCGCAGCGGCGTGATCTTGAGACCAAAAAACTCAAAGGTCTTGTCCGGGTCAATCAAATGCGTGATCAACGTTGCCACAAACGACTGGTTCAAGTTGTTGGCTGAATCGAATATGTGCCCATAGACGCGCCTCAGGAATTCCATCGTGTGTGCATCGGCAAACACATCAATCGGCTCTTTCTGAATTGCATTGAAACGCCGCACCTCATCAAGCCCGAATGTGTGGTCCACGTGGTTGTGCGTAAACACGATTCCATCAAGACGCTTCATTCCTGAACGCAGAGCTTGTTGCCGCAGATCAGGCCCGGTATCAATCAGCAGTGTTCGCGGCATCCCTTTGCCATCGACCCATTCCAAACACGCGCTGGTTCTGAGTCGCTGATCTCGACTATCGCTGCTTGTACATACGCGGCACTCGCATCCGATAGATGGAACGCCCGCCGAAGTGCCAGTGCCCAGAAACGTGAACTTCAAAACATCCGCCTTTGCAATGTCTCTGCGCACGCTGTGTGCAGGTGTACGAAAGCGCTCCGCTTGAAGCGAGACTTATTCATCGTCGTCACCAGATGCAATCCACTCGGAGTTATCCCAGAGCAGAACAGCAAAGCGATTGATGTCTGAGGAAACATTCACATGCGCCTCTACAATGTCCTCGTCTCCGTAACAAAACATTAGTATGCAGGGTTCGGAAAGCAACTCTGGCCTCACTAGGCAGTCTCCATGCGGAACACACTCGTACTCATGTATGAGGAAGTCAGTTTCTTTCACAAAACTAAGCGTCAGTTCAAACTGAGACTGGAACGCCGCAATAGCCGTCGAATACGCATCTGGTTTCTCCGTTCCATATAACTCCAGGTACATCGCGCGTCCATCTGGTACTCCCATCATGTTCACGCGCAAGAGCGACTCGCCTTTGACCGTAAACCCAGCCTCATGTACCATTCGAATAAGCCGGACAAACTCCTCTTCGGTTTCTTCGCCGTCATTCATAAGTTGGCCGAGTCGCCGAATCTCCGCTGCCACCGTGGGGTCTACAAACGAAAAATCAAGGTCTTCGACTGTTGCCGCCGGAACCGTGAAATCATAATCATCATTCTCCATTGTTTCATTCCGTTTCACCCTTCAATTTGTCCACTCGCAGCTGTGCCAGCATCACCTCTGCGCTTCTTAGGGTCGTGCGTGTCAATCTTATACATCTTCTGCTCAGCGTTCACTTATAATTGCGAAATCCATGATTTCACAATCGCCTTGAGCGCAGCACGCTTGGCCACTACTTCTTTTGCGGTTTTGAATGTCACGAGACAGCGATCCTTCGCCAGCCACTTGAGCAGCCCTGACGGGTCTTTGATCTCTAACCCGGACTGTGCCGTCGCCTTTGCTTTGGCACCATTGTGGAGAATGATCCGAATACTCCCTTTGCCATGAACGCTAAACGTGGCAAACCAATCGGAGGTTCGAAAGCTCGGCGCGTTCCACTTGATCCCCTCCTGAATCGCTGGACTCACAGCGAGGATGTCTTTGCGAATGAGCGCAAGTTCCTTTTTCAGCGGATGCTCGAGAGTGCGGAAAAATGCGGCGACTGCGGGGTCGTTGCGACCCTCGCCCGGAGCCGCCTCGTTGATCGAGCGAGTGCTTGCTAGTTTCTTGTTTGATTTGGTGGTGGTCCTCAATATGCGTTGCCCTGAGTTGGTTCGGCGTGTCATACCTATATCGTCCCGAGCACGCACCCGCGGGACTAATGCTTTGTCAGATCCGGAAACCGGCTTTGATCGAACCCTGCATTTTTGTAGGCATTGTGTACACAATCGTGCGCCATCTTGGCTGACGCCTCTGTGCCGTTCAACTTCATATCCAGGTCTTCGCTGATCACTACTCTGCCAGCAGCATCCTGATATATCTTTACAAATGTCACAGTGTCGTCTTTGGCTTCCAGCACGCGATGTTGGTCGTCCTCTGATTTACCATCCGCTGGTGGGGTTGTACCAGTTACTTCAATCTTGAGCGGTCCGCCTTTTTCATAAAGGAATACATACTGGCAGGAATTCCCATTCCGGTCATTTCCTTTGTACACACCAAATGTCGTGCCTTCAGAGCCGAGCGTCACCCAGTTGGTGATGATGACCGGCCAGGGAATTGGAAATCTGATTTCGGGCTTGTCTGCAAAACTGCTTCGCTTGAATGTTCCCTGCACAACGGCGGTTCCAGAAACCAATTCAAAGAGTGCATTTTGCTTCTCAGACCCTCGCCAAGAGAACTGAAGATTGGTTGGGTCCGCGTTTCCTCGTTCAGTTGCTCCTGCCACATCACACGTTTCGCCATCAAATGAATAACGTGTAACCGATGCGCTCGCGCCCGTCCTGGTGTGAACATTGACTTGTGCGCCATCTGCCTTCGCAATTGGTCGAGGCTGTTGAGAGCTTTTTGTGCATTCACAACCGACTGAACAAATGACACAGGCCAACACCGAGATATACAAGAGCCGGCTTCGAAGTTCATTGAAATTCATTCTTGATCTCCAATTCTAAACAGGGACCATGAGAGTATTGCAGAGATTGCCGCTGCAAGCGAAGGAGCCAGCGGATGCGCGATGAATCCACACACACTTGGCAAGAAGTAGCTGAAGGCAAAGATGAGTACAGTGGTAGCACTAATAGTCATTAGGAGTAATACCCAACCCGGTTTCGTTGCGCGTAATTTGCGCAACACACTGACACTTGTCAGCCCGCCAAACGCAGCAGTAGCGGCAAACAAAATATCCAGAAAGAACTCGCTGACCAGACGAGGACGAAGTCCGGATGAAATTGCCTCGATCGCGGCCATGTGTACGGCGTAACCGGGCTGGACCTCTCCTCCTCTGAGCTTGGCCTTTGAGTCTGAAGCAACATCCGCGACAATTACAATCTTGTCACGAAACGCCGCTCGGAGTTGAGAATCGTTCATCGCGAACACATCCGAAGTCGAAAGTGTTGCGTCCTCCAGTGCCTGACTCGTCGGGGTACCGAACGACGCCAATGCCAACATGTCACCCACTTGTGTCTTTGACTTGAAGTTGGACGCTGTCGCTGGCTGGATGCTGTATACAGGAAAAGTAATCTGGCGATCAACCTGTCCGATACCAGCGCTGGTGAGTTGACGACTGGTTGCGATAACACAAACATGTTCCCGGTCATACGAATACAGGATGGGGACTCTGCCTAGCTCTGCAGAGGCCCAGGCCGCGAGCGCAAGTCCGGGCCACGGATCTTTCTGACCCCGTTGATTTGCAAAGGGCACCTGCTCTATCGCATCCCCCGACTCTGGTGCAGCGCCGACTCCAATAACCACGCGGGGATCGGCAAGAATTCGATCCGTGGGCAAGACCGGTACATCGGGATTTGCGGGCCAAAATGGCCTGAAAAGCACCAGCGGCAGTGAAGCTTGCTCACACGCGGCGATCCCGGCAAACATTGCATCATCACTGCGCGCATCACTCTCTGGAAAGTGAATATCAAAGACAAGGGAACGGGCACCTGCAGTTGCAATCCTCTTCATCAACTGTGCATGAAGGAGCCTCCAAGAACGCACATCCTTGTTGGCGACTCCCTCGATTCCCGCGATAGCCGCATCCGCTTCGGCGGTGATCTCTCCGTTTGCGCGGTTGATGACAATCGCTTTAACTTGCTGAAAATGCTCAATTGGCGGCGGAGAGTTCGTTTTCTGCAGGACTATCGCGATCGGCGCAAATGGCCGAACATGATTGACAAGCAATCTCGCACTCCCCCAACCTAACGACGTTGCAACGAGCGCAATGAGGATCCACGCAGCGAAGCGATTATGTCCGGACCAATGCCGCGCAATTCGCACTGCTCGCTCAGCCAGCCCAGCTGGCTTCGCCGCTATTTCCTCGCCGCGAGTCCAGCGCGAAAGATCATCCGCAAGATCTCGCACGCTTGCGTATCGGTCTGCACGATCGCGCGCGGTCGCCTTATTCACAATTGTCTCGAGCGATAAATCGATATGCTGCACAATTGAAGACAAGCGAGCTGGTGAATCTGCCTGCACTGATTGTGTCGCTTCAGCCAGGCTCTTGCCACGGAGATCAAAGGGGAGGTTCCCCGACAACAGTTCGTAAAGGACCACGCCAAGAGAATACACATCGGTGCGTGCATCCAGCACGCGCGAATCACCACCGATTTGCTCAGGGCTCATGTAATGCACAGTGCCAACGAGCTGACCGATGTGTGTCTGCATCGTGACATCTGCAATATCGCTGTCAAGGGCGCGAGCAACACCAAAGTCAATGACCTTCACATTTCCATCCTGATCCACCAGCACATTCGATGGCTTGAGGTCGCGATGGATAATTCCGTGCTCGTTCCCATGCTGAACGGCGGCACAAGCTTGAATGACCAGCTCCACTATCTGCCGAGGTTTCAAGCTCTTTGCGGCGGCAAACTGCGTAATCGGCCGCGCGCCTGGAATGAACTCCATCGCGATAAACGGAACCTGGTCTGGTCCTTCCTGATGCGTGCCTGCTTCAAACACCTGCACAATCCCGCTGTGATGTAACCGTGCAAGCAACTGGGCTTCGCGCTCGAACCGTTCGCGCGCGGAGGCCGATGCCATTCCCAACCTCATGATCTTCAATGCAACAGGCCTGCGCGGCGATTGCTGAAACGCTTCGTATACAACGCCCATTCCACCTGATGCGATTACCGAGCGTATCTCATATTGACCGATCCGCTGCCGTGATGGAATTTGTGATGAAGAAGAGCCTCCCGGTGTCGGTTCGGGTGGTGTGCCGCGGGTTTCATGTGTGTCATCGCTCATCGATGCTCAACTCACTCATCATCTTCGCGCAGTTTTGCCACCACTGTAAAATCTTCGAGTGTTGACGTATCCTGCGTGATTTTTTCCACGCCGGCGGCGACATCTCGCAACAACCTCCGCATGATCTTGCCGGATCTCGTCTTTGGAAGACCTTCGGCGAACCGGATGTCTTCGGGCCTTGCGAGTGCCCCCACTTCTTTGGCGACGTGAGCCTTAAGCTCGGCTTTCAAAACATCATCTGGCATGCGATTGTTGTTCTTGAGCCACACTGGTTTGAGCGTGACAAACGCGACGATCGCGCTGCCCTTCAATTCGTGCGGCACGCCAACCACCGCAGCCTCGGCGACCGATGGGTGGGAGACCAGCGCGGATTCGACTTCCATCGTGCCCAGCAGGTGGCCTGAGACTTTGATCACATCATCAATGCGGCCCTGGATCCAGAAGTATCCATCTTCATCTCGACGTGCGCCATCGGCGGAGAAATACCATGGCGCGCCAGTCTTGGGATCTTTCAATCGGGCCCAATAGTTGCTCACAAACCGTTCGCGATTGCCATATACGCCGCGGAGCATGCCGGGCCAGGGCTTGCGAATGCAGAACAATCCGCCCTTGTTCGGCGGCATCTCTTCGCCCTGCTCATTCACCACCGCCGCGTCGATGCCGAGCATCGGAACGGTGCAACTTCCGGGTTTGGTGAAAATCGCGCCGGGGAGCGGCGTGGCGATGTGTCCAGCGGTTTCGGTTTGCCAGTATGTATCGACGATGGGGCAGCGCCCGCCGCCGATGTGCTTGTGATACCACATCCATGCTTCGGGGTTGATCGGTTCGCCGACGCTCCCGAGCAACTTGAGGCTCGACATGTTGTGCTTGGCGGGCAAGTCATCGCCCCACTTCATGAATGTGCGGATCGCGGTGGGCGCGGTGTAGAACTGTGTGACTTTGTGACGTTCGATGATGTCCCAGAAGCGGTCGTTGGCGGGGAAGTTGGGTGCGCCTTCGTACATCAGCGATGGCACGCGATTCATGAGCATGCCGTAGACCACGTAACTGTGACCGGTCACCCAGCCGATATCCGCGCTGCACCAAAAAATCTGATTGCTGTCGGGGAAAAGGTTGAATGTGATGCGGGCCGACATCTGTACGAAGGCGAGGTATCCGGCGGTTGTGTGCTGAATGCCCTTGGGTTTGCCGGTGCTGCCGCTGGTGTAGAGGAGAAACAGCATGTCTTCCGAGTTCATCGCTTCGCAGGGGCAGGCATCGCTGGCGGCGGCGACTTCATCGTGCCACCAGTGGAATTTCGTGACGCCAATGCGGGCCTGGCCGTTTTTGAATCGCTCGGCGGCGGGAACGTGTCCTGTGCGCTTGCACACCAGGACGTGATTGATAATGTGGCCGTGATTGATGAGGAGGTGGAGCGCCTCTTCGACGTTTTTCTGCAGTTGCACGATTTCGCCGCGGCGATAGCCACCATCAGCGGTGATGATGACTTTGCTGTTAGCATCGATGGCGCGCTCGCTGATAGCGTGGGGGGCAAAGCCGCCGAAGATGACGCTGTGGGCTGCGCCGATTCGAGCGCAGGCGAGCATGGCGATGGCGAGTTCGGGGATCATCGGCATGTAGATCGTGACGACATCGCCCTTTTTGACACCCATCGACTTGAGCGCGTTGGCGGTCTTACTGACTTCGATTTGCAGCTCGCGATAGGAGATGTGTTTAATCTCTGGTTCGCTGGCGTACTTGGAATCCTGCACTGGGTGCGCGGTGCGCGGGGCGACAGGTTCACCTTCCCAAATGATCGCGGTCTGGTCTCCGTGGCCAGCTTGCACATGGCGATCGACGCAGTTGTAGCAGGCGTTGAGGGTTCCGCCGCTAAACCAGGTTGCATCAGGCGCGTTCCATTCCAGGACTTTGGTGAATGGGGTAAACCAGGAAAGGTTTTTGGCTTCTTTGGCCCAGAAGGCGGCAGGGTCATCGATCGAAGCTTTGTGCAGTGCTTTGTATTCTTCGAGACTGGAAACGTGCCATTTTGGAAACCCAAGCGACTGTGCAGCCACCGGCGGAAACTTGCGATTCTCGATAAGGCCAGATGAAATGCCTTCTTCGGGGGCGGACTGCGTCATGATCAACTCCTGCGTAGCTGAATCGTACCTTGTAATTAGACTGGGCGTGCAAGTTGGACAGAAACTAGAACCAGCAATCCAGCGAACCCAATGCTCCCAAGAGGCAGCTCACAATTCCATTGATCGTGAAGAACGCCATATCCAGTCCGGCCTTGCCGCGGCGGACCAGCACAATGTGTTCGAGCACCAGCAGCGCCCCGACTACCACAACTCCGATTCCAAAGAGCCAGCCGAATCGTGGTTCAAATTTCCAGGCGAGAGCGAGCAAGATGAACGCCGCGAGATGCAGGAGGCGGCTTACCCAGACTGCGCCAGACCATCCGAGCGCAGCGGGAATCGAGTGCAACTTTTTCTCGCGATCGAAATCGATATCAGCCAGTGCATAGATAATGTCAAAACCGGCGACCCACGCCAGCACCATTCCAGAAATCAGGAAGAGGGACGGATTGGAATGACCACCGATAATTCCAATTGTGATGGATTTCCCCACCAGTGTGATGGTCGGAAACCCTGTCACCTCTGGACTCACAGCGAGCGCCGCGGCGAGTGGCGCGATCGCGAGCGAAATTCCCAGCACGATGTGACAGAGCCAGGTGAATCGTTTGGTCAGTGAATACGCCGCGATGAGTGTGAGGACCGGAATACTCAAGATCAGCGGCCAGTAGTTTCCGAGCAGCACGCCGAACAGGCCGCAGGAGAAGACGAAACAGCCCGCACAGATCGCGGCAGCGGTCCAGCCTGTGCCCAGCGACACTCGACCGGCGGCGAAGACTCGGCGCGCTGTCCGAGGATTGAGAGCATCGAAATCTTTGTCGAGCAGGCGATTGACGAGCATCGCCCAGGACCGCGCGAAGAACATGCAAAGGATGATGAGCGTGAACTGGAGCGCGAGCGTTGGGTATTCAATCTTCGCCGGCAGCGCCATGCAGGTCGCAAGGATCGCGAAGGGCAGGGCAAACACCGAGTGCGCAAGTTTGATGTCCGCGGCCATGGCGCAGGCCCAAGCCCAGAGAGCTGGCGGAGATATTGCTGCGGTCGACATCAGGGCAGGATAGGTAGATTGGTTTTGGATCAAGCGAGATGTAGATTTGGCTTGGGAAAGCGCAAAGGGGATCAACGAAAATTTCAAAGGGGCTCATGAGCCCCTGATCCCCTTTTGTTTTTGAGCTAGAAACGGAGGTTGCAAATGCAGTTACGCCAAGGAGCGAAGTCGAAAAGGGAGGCACATGGAAAGCCGCGAGACCCTTGGGAAGAGAATCTCAGGGGGCCACGGGGTTTCCAGAGGGCCACCGACCGTGGCCCCCTAAGTCATTTTTGGTCAAGAACAAAGAGGCCGGAAGCGGATGGGTTTGGTGAAACTGGAAGAAGGGCTATTTAGTTGTGAAAGAAAGCGATACCCGAACACAATACAGCCTGATTTGCGGATTTTTTTGATTCAAGCGAAAATATTGATAGGTGATTGTACAATCTGTTTGGTTGACGTCAAGTTCTAATTGCCAGTTTCCTGAAAATATCGACTTGAATTTGTTAGGGCATTTTCGCGCAGCAATAATGTACAGAATTCTGTACAATCATGCGATGGAGGATTCATGATCCGATCGACTGACATTACGAGCTCTACCGAGTTGCGACAGAACCTCCGTGTCCACCTGGATCGTTTGAAGACTACCGGCCGCCCACTCTACATCACCACCAACGGCGAGACCGAAGCGATCATGTTGAGCACCGCGACTTTTGATGAGCTTATCGAGAAGCTGGAACTCGCCGAGAGCCTCGCCACGATTGATCGAAGTATGGAAGATATCAAGGCGGGTCGGGTTCGAGATTTTCGCGAAGGCATTCGGAGCATTGCGGACAAGCTTGGATTGAAGCTCGATCCGTGATTTTTCGCGCGGGCGTGAGAGACCAAGCTCTTGGGTACACTGCCCCGCGTTCCAGTTACTTTGCACCCTTCAAAAATCGGATAACATGCTCACCATGCTCACTAGAACACACGCTCTTCTCTGTGCCGCTTGTGCCTTTGCCGCCCTTGCGACCGTTTCGCCTTTTGCAGCGGCACAGCCACAACTGCCGCCAACGGCGCTTAAGGGGTTGGCGTACGACGTTGATTTCTTTAAGGGGGCCAAGCACGACCCGGCGATTCCGACTCCGGATTCGATTCTTGGGTTTCGGGTGGGGGACAAGGCCGCTACTCATGCTCAGGTTGAAGCGGTGATCAAGGGCATCGCTGCCAAAGCGACGGGGCGGACCAAGCTGTTTGAATATGCCACCAGCCACGAAGGAAAGAAACTTTACTACCTTGCCATCAGCAGTCCTGCCAACATTGCCAAGCTCGATCAGATCAAATCGGACGCTGCCAAACTTGGTGATCCTCGCGGACAGTCCGCCGCGGAAACCGACCGCATCGCAGGCTCTATCCCAGCGATCGCTTGGATGGCGTATGTGATTCATGGTGATGAAATGTCGGGGACTGATGCCGCACTTGCGATGATTTATCACCTGGCAGCGGGCACCGGTGAAGATGTTACCAAGCTCCTCGACAATGTTGTCGTGCTCGTTGATCCGCTTATGAATCCTGATGGGCGCGATCGCTGCATTACCAGTGTGAATCAGACTCGCACTGTTCAGCCCATGATCGATGACCAATCAACGCCTCATGCTCAGCCCTGGCCTGGCGGGCGTATGAACCACTACCTCTTTGACATGAACCGCGACTGGATCTGGGGGACACAGCCCGAGAGTCGTGGCCGCATTAAGGCCGCAGGTGAATGGAACCCCCACTACTTTGTTGAAAGTCACGAGCAGGATCCGCTTGACACGTTCCTTTTCATGCCGCCACGCGCGCCGATCAATCCCAATATTCCTGCCAGCATCACCAAGTGGTCAAAAGTTTTTGGCGATGATCAGGGCAAGGCTCTGGACGCTTTTGGCTGGCGTTATTACACGGGGGAATGGAACGAGGAGTGGTATCCTGGTTATTCGGGGTCGTGGGCAGCGCTTCGAGGCGCGATCGACAATCTGTATGAACAGGCTCGCACGATCAGCGATGGGATTCGGCGTCCCGAGGGGACAATCGAGACGTATCGCGAATCAGTTCACAAGCAGTACGTCAGTTCGATGGCCAATCTCGGAACGCTGCTGGCGCACAAAACTGAAATCATCAAAGACTTTGCCGATCAGCGTCGACTTTCTGTTGAATCGACCGAGGCCAGTGCAACACGGCTGTTCTTCATCGATGCCGCCAACACGAATCCTGGTCGCTGGTTGAAGTTTGCTGACATTCTTTCGCTGCAGGGGATTGAGACATACTCGCTCGCCAGCGCATCGAAATTCTCTGGCAAGGACTGGCTTGGCCGCACTTTCCAGGATCGCGAGTTCCCAGCTGGGAC
>SXGT01015625.1_pt1 | contig 11143 bp, 9 predicted proteins | sample 3176221 | NCBI WGS metagenome assembly SXGT01 (sample SAMN11356862, study PRJNA531348) | freshwater metagenome | isolation source: freshwater sample F1-120 | place: China: Fuxian Lake, Yuxi | collected 2017-12-25
AGCAGTACCGGCTGGATGCCGCTCAGCAATACCAACTTATCCTCAAATCCGGCAACGGACAGATCAGCAGCGAGGTGATCCCGGGTTTTTACATCCGCATCGAAGCGGTATTTGATGCGGGGGTCAATCTGGAGGAGTTGGGGAGGTTGATCGGGTGAAAAGATCTTTCACCTGTCCTGCCAGTTTTACATTTTTTAGTACCTGTCAGCCCTTTTTCCCCAGCTTCCAGCCGAGCCAGGCCATGGGAAGGTAAGCTGCACCCAGGTCCAGGATCGTAAACCACAGCGGGGAGGGGAGCATGGCAATATTGGCAATGCCGCCCGCCAGAAAAAAGCCGCCCACAATCCCGGCAAGCAGAAGGTGCTGACTGGCACCAAGCCTCACCGCAAACCAGGCACCTGCCAGGGTACCCACCGCATGGGCCAGAAACGGAAACACGAAGTGTTGCGGACCCATGAGCGGCATCGCCGCCTTCAGGCCTTCGGTGGTGGCGAGGTCGGCCCCTTCAGGGGGTTGTACGAGGGCCATTCCTAGGTAAATGAGGGCCATGTTTACGACGCTGCCAATGAGCAGCCCGCCGATAACGACCAGAATGTTGCGCAGGGTTGGATGCATGGGTTTAGGGGTAATGCTTCAACAAGTTATAGAATTTGTTCAGGAAAACAAGGGCTTTGCAGCCGTCATTTCCTTTTCCTTTTTCAGGAAATAAACCCAGGCCAGTGCCGTCAGGACCAGGGTAACTGCACCTACCAGGTAAGCAATGGTGGAAATATAGGTAAGCCAGCTCTGGACTTTCCCCCCAAAATTTTTCAGAAACAAAACCCCCACACTGCCCAGATACCCAAAAGCGTCGGCAATGTACATCAGGAAGCCGATATTGCTCTGGTACCTGAACAGGGCTATCCAGCGCTCAAACAACATGGTGTGAAAGCTCACGTAGGCGAGGTACATCGCAAACCCGGCAATGATCATCCAGGGCGCCGGCCCGAGAAGGCCCTGCTGAAACAGCAAGGTCGAAACAAGCAATAGCCCGCCCCCGGAGGCAATCATGCCCAGATTGGCAAAAAAAGCCTTTCGGTTATCCCGAATCAAAATCATGGCTGCAATCAGGGCAAATACGCCCAGTCCGATGGGGATTTCAGCTGTGAGCAAAACCCCGGGCGAACCCGCAAAGCCAAGCAGGTCCCATAGTTCGACCGCAAAATTATCCCGAAGGTCCCGGAAAATGGTCAGCGCCACATACACGGCCACCAGCACCACAATGCCCGGCGCAAAAGTCCGGAAAAACTGACCCCGCTGCCTGCTGTCCATGGGAGCCCGACGGGTGCGAAGGGCTTCATCCTCCGGCGATGGCGGGGGCAAAAGGGAAAGCATCCACAACCCGAGCACCAAAGGCGGTACAAACAGGGCCGCCGTGGTAAACGGCATCCAGAATTCGGGTACGCCAAGTTGGGAAGTCACATACAAACCCACCGCTTTTACCGCCCCGGACGCCACAATAAAGCTTACACTCATGGCTGCGCCCAGGAGTTCGGTGGTGCGCCTTCCTTCCAGAAAGGAAAAAATCAGTCCCCAGATCATGCCCAGTGGCAGGCCGTTGAAAAACATCCAGATGATGTGCCAGGGGTATCCGCTTACGGCAAACAGCAGCAACGATACCCATGATAACCCCATCAGCACCAGAATGGCTCCGATGCGCCGCCGGGGTGCCATTTCACTCACCACTTTTATCCCCACAAATTTCGAAAGCATGTACCCCAGCACCTGGGCTGTAATGAGCACAATTTTGTAGTCGGTGCCCCAGATTTCCATGCCGGAATAAAAACCCGCCGTGAAGGGTTTCCGGAAGGCATACATGCTGCAATAGGCGATAAACGAAGCCGTCATGGCGATTCCGGCGGTTACCGCATCCTTCCGTGAAATTTTGGGGATCAGGGCCATGGTTTTTTGGGAAAAAAATTCAGGAAAACTGGCTTATGATCAGTTCAGGCAATTCGCGCACGCTGGGCAGAATATGGGTATGCGGATACTTTTGGAGGGTTTCGAGGCTGTTGGCACCGCTCAGTACCCCAACATTTCCCTTACAACCAGCATTAAAGCCAGACAGCAGATCGGCAGGGGTATCGCCGATTTTGAGCACCTCGTGCACACTCTGGATACCGAGTTGCTGCATGGCATAAAAAATCATGTAGGGGGCGGGTCGGCCTACCTCGCCCACATGCTCTACATCCACTGCGAGATCCGTAAGACCGCGTTCAGGCCACCTGAGCCCCTCCATGATCCCGGAATTGATGTCGTGGTGAAAACCTGTATCGGTTGCGACCCTGATGCCTTGCTCCTTTAGCCATACGAATACCTGCTCCGCACCGGGCATGGCCTGCACGTGGTGGCGGTAATAATCGAGCATTATGATACTGTAGCGGTGAAACAGCTTCATGGCCTCCTCGTGGTACTGGGGAAAATGGTATTTCTCCAGGTGTTCAATCAGCACCGGATGGCCTTCCCTGCGGGCTATCATGTATTCATACAGGCGGATTTTGTTGGTACCAATGCTCTTCATGAACTCCTCCAGTGGGGTGTCCAGCCCGTATTCTACCGCCGCCTGATGCAGGCATTTGGCTACGGCATTGTCGTCTTCCACGGTGGTGCCCGAAAGGTCAAAAACCACCAGTTTAATTTGGCTCATCGTGTGGGTGAATAAAGAAATCAGGAAATTCGGATCCCTACCCGGAAAGGATTTGCGCTCAGCCCGTAGGCAAAAGCTTCGTTCACGGTATCCAGGGTAAACCCGTCGTAAATCATGGATTCGAAAGGAAAATCATGGCAATGGTTTTCCATAAACCGGACCGCGGCAGCAAAATCGTCCAGATTATAGTTATGCAGGCCTCTGATTGTCAGCAGATTTCTTACAATTTTCTCTGCCGCCAACTGCACATTGCGCTCCGGGTAGGTAGCCCCAACCCATACCGCTACCCCACCGGTGGTAAGCAGTCCGAGGGTGTTTTCCATCGCAGCGGCCACTCCGCTCAGCTCAATGACCACCTCATACCGGGGAGCAACCTCCACACCGGGCAGGGTGGTGGCATCCGCCCCGTAATCGCGGGCGAGGGCCAGCCGCTCAGGCTGGGTATCCATCGCTGTAACATGGTCAGCGCCCAGGGTTTTGCCCATGGCACAGGCAATCATGCCCAGCATGCCGGCACCTGATACCAGCAGGCTCCGGCCATGTACGTCTCCCGCCAGCCGGAATGCCCCCGCCACGGTGGCCACGGCACAATTGATAATGGCCCCCACACCAGGATGAAGCCCTTCGCTGAGGGCCGCAATGGGTGTATTTGCCCTCAGGATGATGTATTGGCTGAGCCCGCCGTGCAATCCCGAGCTTTCGGTAATTCGCTCATGCCCGTATTTCACGAGTCCGCTTCCTTTCTGCGGAATGCCTTTTAAAGCCAGGGGGGAGGCAGGGTCGCTGGAAAAAATAGCCCAGCTGATCCGGCTTCCCACAGCCAGGGGCTGACCCAGCAGGTCGGTGGAGGGTGCACCTTCACCCATTTTCACAATCCGCCCAATGACTTCATGGCCCAGAATGGTGGGACAAGGTTCGGTACGCTTGCCGCAGAAGGTGTTCAGGTCGCTGCGGCAGAGGGTAGCATATTCGTTCTGCACCAGAATTTCTCCCGGCTTCAGGTCAGGTATCGCCACCCTTTCCATCCTGAGCGGGGTGTTGCTTGCGTAAAATACAGCGGTTTCAGAAGTGTGCATGGGGAGTTATTTGGGGGAATGAAACAGCACTGCACCGGTAAGTTTGACCGTTTCACCTCCCGGCAAGGTGCATCCCGCATCAAGTTTCTGGCCACTGTGGTCCTCGAAGTATTCGATCCGGATGGTATGAAAGCCTTTTTCCAGCGCAACAAGGCCGTGACGCCGCCGGTAGCTGTGCGAACCGTCGTTGTCGGCTACCATTTGGCCATCGATCCACAGCCTCGAACCATCGTCAGATCCGATGTAAAAGTCATACAGCCCGGTTTCCGGCACCTCAATCAACCCATCGAATAACAGGGCATAATGGTCATCGGTCGGGCTGAGGTTTTTGGGGGACAAATCGGTGGTAATTCCTTGTTTATCAGGAGTTATCCGGGAAACATCGGGTAGCCTGGAGAAGGTACCCGGATACCAGCCATAGCGGAGGCCTGCAATGGGTTTTCCTTTGGGCTGAATGGGTTTGAGGGGCAAAAGCTTTTCGTACGTTTGGGAAAAAATCCCGCTCCGGGGAAAGCCTTCCCTTGTAAACAGGGCCGCTTTTACCACCGTATTTTCCCTGATCACAAATGGCCCTGAGTACAAAGGCGAGCCCGCATGCGGTTCGCTGCCGTCGAGGGTGTACCGGATATGCAGGTTGGGATAACCATGCCGAATGGCCGGCGCCAGGCTGTCCATAAACCGGGTTGGCGGGGAGAAACCCACGGAAAGAGCGGTTTCCTGCAAGTTTACCCGGTAACTGATTTCTGTTTTGCCCGATAACACATCCTCGACCTGAAAAAGGAGGTTGGGCACATCGCTTTCGGTGCTGTCCGGCTGAAGGTCGATCACCGCAGCACTGTGTTTGGAGGCAATAACGGGCGTAACCCTCAGGGGATTAAATTCCGCTGTCTCAATCTGGTTAATCCCGGCAAACTGGAGCTCAATGGCGTCGTAATCGAGCGCACCGGGCAGGCGGCTCACCTCGGCGTAGTGCTGGTCGCCGGTGAGAAACACCACGCCTTCGGCTTTTGTCCTCCGGATGGTTTCAAACAATCTTTCCTTTGCCTTTGGAAACCGGTCCCAGGTTTCGGAACCTGCATCGGCATCCAGCAAAATCTGAAATCCCGAAACAATCAGCCGAAGATCGGCGGGCTGGCGCAACTGGTTTTCCAGCCATGCCCACTGAACCTCCCCCAGCACATCGGAAACGGGTCCCGGCTGTTCCCGGTTGTACCTGACGTCCAGCATCAGAATTTGCACATTCCGGTTGCCTGCACGCAGGATTTTCCCGTAATAAATCCCTTCCTGATCAGCCGGAATCATTTGCTCCAGTTGCCAGAAACGGCGGAACATGTTCTTACTTTCTCTTTTAAACCGGTAGGATGCCCCGGCATCGTTGAGCCCGAAATCGTGGTCGTCCCAGGTGGCGAGGTAGTCCGTTTTCAGCAATTGCCGGAAGGCAGGCTTCGCACCCAAAGTGTCATAACACAACTGGATAAATGCCGGATCCTCGGGCGCATCGGCATACACATTGTCCCCGATCCACAGGCAAAGGTCTGCCTGAAGATCGAGGTAGCGGTTCAGTGCCGGGGCAGGTTCAAATTGCCGGTGGCAGGCCAATACGGCAATCCGGAACACACCTTCCGGTTTGGGTCCGATTTGCGCCCATGCGGCTTGCGGGGCGAGCAATGCCGCCCAAAGAATAGGGAAAACAGGGAAAAATGTTTTCATGTCTGCCCGAAAATCCTTTTTGGATCAGGCAGCAAGTTATTCCCTGTTTAGCCGGTTAAAGGTTAGGCCTGGGTTAAGGATTTGTGAATAAACCCACACAAAGCAGGTTTTTTCTCTCTCATCAGGAGCCTTTAGGCGGTACCGGAGCCGGAACCACGTTCTGTACCGGCGGAATACTCTTCAGGTAAGCAAACATGGCGCGCAGGTCGGCATCTTCCATATTGATGTAGTTGACCCACGGCATGGGGGGCAACAGGGTCCGGCCGCCCTCGAGGCCTTTGTATTTGCCCTTGGTAAGGGCCGTTTTGAACTGATCGAATGACCAGTTTTTGATGCCCGTTTCATCCGGCGTGAGGTTGCCGGCAAAGGAAATACCCCACGGGCCGGCACCTGCGGTGAGGTCGGGGGTAAACATGGCATAGCCCTGGCTCAGCATCTTGCTGTCGAACTCAGGGATGGGCTGATCGCCGGGGTAACCGGAGAGCATGCGGCCCGGCACCAGTTCAGGGCCATTGGGGCCCATTTGTTTGGGAGAATGGCAGTCGTTGCAGCCCGCGATGGTCACCAAATAGGCACCCCGTGCCACCAAAGCGGTACTGTCGGGTTCGGCAGCCACAGGCGGGGCGGGTTTTGCATCATAATTCACACAGGCGCTTGACAGCAATGCCATTGCCACTGCGGCAGGCGCTGCAAACCGAAAAACAGATAGGAACATAGCTAATTGGGGTTTTGAAGGGGAAAAATACCTTTTTGTCCAAAATTGAAAAGCGGTTTTTCGCCAAGTATCCATTTTTTTGGGTGAACGGCTCCCGCCCTTCGCCTTGCCTTTTTCATGCGGGCGTTGTAGTATGCAGGTTAAGTCCTTTGCCCCATGATTCACCGAGCCTGTATTTCCCTTTTTGCCGCTGCTGCGCTCCTGTTTTCCTGCCAAAAACCACCCGCATCCCTCGACGAAATCGAGGTGGAAGGCGGGCACATCTCAGGTGTAAGCACCACAGATGGTGCGGTACGCGCATTCAAAGGCATACCTTTCGCTCAGCCGCCGGTGGGCGATTTGCGCTGGAAAGCCCCTCAGCCGGTTCAGCCCTGGCAAGGCGTAAAAGCCTGTACAGCATTCGGGGCCAGCCCGGTGCAGCCTGCACCTGTTCCTTTCGCCGTGTACACACAGGAATACCTCATTCCCGATTCACCCCGTGCCGAAGACTGCCTTACGCTGAATGTGTGGACACCTGCCCGGTCGGCAACGGATAAGCTGCCGGTGTTTGTGTGGATATACGGCGGCGGATTCGGTAGCGGCGGTTCGGCTGTGCCGATCTACGATGGAGAGGCGCTGGCGCGGAAAGGCATTATCGTGGTTTCAGTGAATTACCGCGTAGGCATATTCGGATTTTTTGCCCACCCCTGGCTCACCGCCGAATCGCCCTCCGGGGCATCGGGCAATTATGGCCTGCTGGACCAGATCGCCGCCCTGGGCTGGATTCAGCGAAACATTGCCGCATTTGGCGGCGACCCGGCGCGGGTCACCATCGGGGGGCAGTCCGCCGGCTCCATGAGTGTGCATGCCCTCGTGGCATCCCCCATGGCCAAAGGTTTGTTTCACGGGGCCATCGGGCAGAGTGGAGGCAGCCGTACCATGGCACCGCTCACCCTGGCTGAAGCCGAAGCGCGGGGAAGGGAGTTTACCGAAAAAATGGGCATTAACAGCCTGGAAGCCCTGCGGGCCTTACCGGCAGATACCCTGCTGGCCCGCGGCAGCGGCCTGGGTGTGATCATTGACGGGGCTGTGCTGCCACGGCCTGTTCCCGAAATCATGGCTTCGGGCACACACAATGATGTGCCCATGATGCTGGGCTGGAATGCCGATGAAGGATTTGTATGGGAATCTTTTGATGCCGCGGGCTGGAAAGCCAAACTGGCTTCAGACTACGGCACCCATGGGCCTGCCCTGCTGGCTGCATATCCTGCACCCGACGATGCCACGGCTTTGGCTTCGCAGCAGCTTTTCAGCACCCACCTGCTCTTCGGACTTCCCATTTTTAATTGGGCGCAACTGCAGGCAAATCACGGCAAACAGCCGGTGTTTCTGTACCAGTTTGCCCACACCCCACCCGGACCGGAGGAATTGCGCAAAGCCGGCGCCCACCACACTGCCGAAGTTCCGTATGTGTTCAGCACCCTTCGCTACCTCAACCGCCCCTGGCAGCCCGAAGACCATGCCCTCGCTGACGAAATTTCGGACCGGTGGGTTCAATTTGTAAAAACGGGTAAACCCGATAGCGACGGCAGCCTGCCCTGGGAAGCCTTTGACCCTGCCGGGCCGAAGGCCATGCGTTTTGGCACCCGCGAGGGTAAGGCGCTGCCCGAAATGGTGCCCATGCCTGACCTCGACAAAATGCGGGTGCTGGAGCAGGCGCTGGAGGGGAGGTGAAGTGGTGGGTTTGTTTTTCAGATCCCCCTTAACCCCTCGCCATAGGTTTCGCCCACCGGCAGCCACACGCCGCCCGCCTGCACGCGCGACTTCTGAACTGCCTCAATAGCGGCTGTATTTACCACATACGAGCGATGGATGCGCCGGAAACCGTGGTTCGTCAGCCGGTCGGCGAGGTTTTTGAGGCGCTCCAGGGTAAGCACCGGTTTGGACTGGTTGTCGAGGTGGATTTTCACATAATCGCCCATGCTTTCAAGGTAACGAATACGGGCAATCACGATTTTCACCTGCTGGTATTCGGAATACACAAAGAAGTGATCGTCGAGCGGAGGTGGAGCCACTTCCGCCTTCTGACGAAGGGAAAGCCATTCAGCCGCTTTGGCCAATGCTTTCCCGAAACGGTCGGGAGCCACGGGTTTTACGAGGTAATCAATCACCTCCAGGTCAAATCCTTCGAGGGCATGCTCCTTGTAAGCGGTGACAAACATGACCAGCGGGCGCTCATCGGGTAGTTCGCGCACAAACTGCAGGCCGTTCAGGTCGGGCATATTGATATCGGTGAGCAGCAGGTCCACCGTATTTTCCTTCAAATACCCCATTGCCTGCCGGGCATCGGAAAAAGAGGCCAGGAGTTGCCATTCGGGGTGGCGCTGAAGGTGCTTTTCGATCAGCACGAGGGCCAGGGGCTCGTCGTCCACAGCTATCAGGGTAAAGGGCATGGCGATCAGGCATTGAGGGTAAGGCCAAGGTCCACCCGGTACAGGCCATTTTCGGTGCGTACATCCAGTTGGTGCAGACCCGGGTAAAAATGGGCCAGTCTTTGGCGGGTATTGATGGCCCCGATGCCGGATGGCTCGGCGGTTTGCAGGGGTTTATCAGGGAAAATGGGATTTTCCACGAGCAGGTGAAGGTGGTTTCCGGTTACGGTGAGCACAATGCGTACGGTGCAGGGCTGCGCGGTGGTCAGGCCGTGTTTAAAGGCATTTTCAATAAAGGTGATGAGGATCATGGGCTCCACCATCAGGCTTGCGGGCACGGCGGTAGGGAGTTCGGTGTGCAGGGTGACATTGGGCGAAAGGCGCAGCCGCTGCAGGGCAATATAGCTTTCGATAAATGCAAGGTCATCCTGCAGGGGCACAAGGGGTTTGGCACATTCATACAAAATATACCGCACCATGGAAGCGAGCCGAAGCAGCGCATCGGGGGTTTTTTCGGGCTCGGTCAGCGAAAGCGCATAGAGGTTATTGATGGTATTGAGCAGAAAGTGGGGATTAATCTGCGATTTGAGCAGGGCAATTTCGGCCTCCAGGCGGCGGCGGTTAGCTTCTTCCTCGGCTTTCTTTTTCCCCTCATATGCCGATATGGCCTGAAATGCCGAAGCACTGCCGAGAATGGCCACGATGGTAAACACGTTGGGGAGAACGAAAAATTTCCAGTTTTTGGCCAGCTCCTGCAAAGGGGTCAGGTGGGCATCTCCGGGCCGCGGGGAGCGGAAAATGGTAAGTTCGAATACCAGGCTGATGAAGACGAACCCCGCAATGGCCAGGCCCGTGAGCAAAAGGAAACGGCGGGTTTTTCCTGAAAAATAGATGGGCAGTAACCCATAAGAGGCCAGGTTGAAAAAACCGGCCAGCACCGAAATGCGCAGGGTGAGCCGCAGGTAGAAATACGGGTCATCTGTCATGCCGCCAAACGAAAAAGCAAACAGCACCCAGATACCGAGCCAGATGACCAGTTGAAGCAGGGCAGAGCGCGTGAGTTTCATTTTCATGCGGTAAAGGTCAGGACAAATAGCTGCCTGCAAAAGGGGGCCGCGGGGCGTTCACCGAGACAAATCCCCGGTCCGTCGGCACATTCATTTTTTGTAAAAAGCATGTCCCATGTTTGCTTCCGGATTTACCCATCCGAACCTGAAAGTAATGAAAAACACACAGACGATGAAAAAGCTGATCCTGACGTGGGCCATCGTGGCAATGGGAAGCCTGACCCTGCTGAATGCACAGGCACCCGGGGCGGGGTTTGATGTTTCGAAAATAAGCATCGGGCGCCTGTACGGAAAAGTAGTGGACGAAGCGGGCAATGCCGTGGGCTTTGCCAATGTGCAACTGTACGGCAAGGCGTTTAACCCCGCTACCCGCACCCTGAAGGATACCCTGCTCATGGGACAGCTCACTCAACCCAACGGGGAATTTAACCTCGAAAAACTGCCCATTATCGGTGAATTTGACCTGGTAATTTCTTTTCTGGGCTACGCCGAGTCACGCCAGAAGGTGGATTTTGGCATGAAAATGCCCCCTATGCCCGCCGATGGCAGCCGCCCTCAAATGCCTGCCGGAGGCCCGGCAGCGGGTGGTTTTCCGGGTGCGGCCATGGCCGGAGCCAAGTTTGAAAAAGACCTCGGCAAAATTGCACTTGAAGCCAAATCGACCACCCTCGACGAAGTCACCATCACCGGGCAAGCCTCGGTGGCCACCCTTGGTATCGACCGGAGGTCCTTCCGCGTGGATCAGGACCTTACTGCCGCCGGCGGCACCGCCCAGGATGCGCTGCGCAATGTGCCTTCGGTATCGGTGGACCTGGAGGGCAATGTGAGCCTGCGCAATGGTTCGCCCCTGATTTTTATCGACGGACGCCAGTCCACCCTCTCGCTGAACCAGATCAATGCCGCAGACATTGAGCGCATCGAGGTGATTACCAACCCTTCAGCCAAATTTGATGCGGGCGGCGGTGCCGGTGGCATCATCAATATCGTGATGAAGAAAAACCTCAAACTGGGGTACAATGGCAATGTGCGCCTTGGGGGCGATTCGCGTGGCGGAATCAATTTCGGTGGCGACCTCAATGCCCGCGACGGCAAAATCAACCTGTTTGCTTCTGCCAATGTAAACCAAAACCGCGGCCGGAGCACCTCCGAAACCCAACGCGAAAACCTCTTTACCCAACCCCTTTCTTCCCTCACCCAAACCTCCACCGGTGTGATGCAGGGCGTGTTTGGCATGGGCCGTGCCGGGATCGATTATTTTATCGACAACCACAACACCCTCACCCTGAGTGCCAGCTATATGCACGGGGCTTTTAACCCCTCCGATGAACTCACCACCACAACCCTGATCTCCGGCACAACCCCATCCTCGAGCACCTATGTGCGCAACTCGGACCAGGACCGCCAGTTTCGGAATGTGGGTGTTTCGGCCCAGTTTAAGCACCTGTTTACCAAACCCGGTGCCGAATGGACAGCCGACC
>SXGT01881294.1_pt1 | contig 11142 bp, 5 predicted proteins | sample 3176221 | NCBI WGS metagenome assembly SXGT01 (sample SAMN11356862, study PRJNA531348) | freshwater metagenome | isolation source: freshwater sample F1-120 | place: China: Fuxian Lake, Yuxi | collected 2017-12-25
AATCGGCTGCACTCTCGCAGAGATCGCACCCACCGAATGGGCAGGCTATCTCGACGGCGCGCTGCAGTCGGGGATCCGGGCTGCGAGTGAGGTGAGGTCGGCGCTGGGATAGTTCGAGGCAGTCCATCGCCAGATGCATGCCAAAAGTAGGCAGCCGAGGCGATGAAAAAAGGCCTGCCTACGCCTGCTGCGGACCGTCCAGTCCTCCGGGTCCGAAGGACGCAACCACTGCGGCTGGCCGGACATCCCGGCTAGGCGAGCATCTTGTCGCGCCGCGTCGGGCCCGGGCCGGCTCCCCGCGTACTACCAGGCGTACTCGACGATCAGGCCGAGCAGCGGCAAGGTTTCCTCCTCCTCCTCGATCACTTCCCCGGTCAGGATGTTGAACTCGGGCTGCAGGCCAGCCGGCCCACCGTAAAGGTTCAGCACATCCGCGAACAGCACAAGGTCCACCGGGCCGACCGGACGACGGTAATCGACCCGGACATCGAGTGAATGGAACGCGGCGCCGCGTTCCGCATTCAGGTCGAACCTCTCCTGCGAATAGCGCACCGGCGGGTTGGGCGCCAGCACATCCTCATGCACGATGTAGCGATACGTGGGTTGCCCGGTTCCGTACTTCCAGCGCGCCGCGACCTGCCATCGTTCATTGATTTCCCAGCGCCCGCCCACAGCGACGAAGTGCTCGCGGTTGAAGTCCCAGTCGTACTCGCCCCGCCCGTCTCGATCGTCCACCCGGTAGCGGTTCCAGGAGTAGATGAAGTCGGCCGACCAGCCTCGATCGAACCGGCGCGTCAACACCAGGTCCACGCCGGTATTGCTGCCTTCGCCGTCGTTCGAAATGCGACCGTTCGTGCGTCCGTCATCAACGAGCCGGTTATCGAGATCCTGATAGTAGGACTCCACGAGAAGATTCAGCTTGTCGCTCAGCCGATAGTCGAAGCCCAGGCTGAAATGCATGAGCTTCTCGCTTTCGAGGTCGAAATTGTCTGGGTCGGCCGCACGCGCGAGGTTGCTTGGCGACTCGTAGAAGATGCCCGTGGTTGCCGACAATCGCAGCCGTGGCGAAATCGCATAATTGAAGGCAAGCCGCGGCGACACCAGGCCCTCGTCACCGAAGCCGTTGCGATCGTAACGGATACCCGTACGCAGGAGGGCATCGCCCCAGTCGAACACCTGCTCGCCGTAGACCGCGTAGTTGGTTTCGCTGGCGCTGTAGATCGAGTTGATCTCGTCGGGTTCCAACACGATGTAGTTAGCGTTCGGGGGGCGCGGATCGTCGGACTCGTAGATATACCGAATCCAGTCCTCCCGAAGCCGGGTCGAATAGTCGAGCTCGTTGCTCGTGAGATGCAGCCCGGCACGGAATATCCCAAGGCTGTTGCCGAACGATACATCGCTGCGCCAGCCGACTTCCGACTCCTGTTCCTTCACCGTAAGAAGCTTTTCGCGCACCGGAACCTCGTCGGCAGGCGCATCCGGCGACACCAGGTCCGGGAAGGCCTCACCCTCCGACGACACCCGGTCCCTCGCACGGTAGTAGATCCGGTTCGTCCATTCGCCATCGTCTCCGAACATCCGCCGCCAGGTGCCGCCGATGAGTACGAGGTCCTGATCTTCGTTCTGCAAGGTGACGTCCTCGATACCCTCATCCTCCCGGGCAGCGAGAATGTGGGTGACGTCCCGCAAGTACTCCTCGGGCGCATAGATGGCGAGAAACTCGAACTCGTCGTCATCGTCGAGCGCTGTATGCGTCTTCAGGATGACGTCCGTGGAAACCGGCGCACCCAAGGCCTCCTCGCCAATCGTCTCGAAAAACTGGCCGAAGTCGAAGCGCCGCGCCTGCACGAACATCGAAGTATCCTCGTGGAACCCACTCGGGCCCTGGTACAGGACTTCGGCACCGGCGAGGTCGAGACGCAGGCTGCCGACAGGTGACGGCGCGCCATCCACGACCTCGAGTTGCAGCAGCGACGCCTGGCGGCCGCCGAACTCCGCACTCCAGCCGCCAGGCGAGAATTCCGCACCGGCAACGGCATTGGGTGCGAAGATGGAGTAGCGACCGCCGTTGATGATCTCCTCTTCCGCCCCTAGCGTCTGTTCGAAGTGAACGACCTGCTGGAACGGGAAGCCATCGACATAGACGAGGTTGCTCTTAGAGCTATGGCCCCGCACGTTAAAGCTCGCGAAATCGCCATTGGAGACGACCCCAGGCAAGCCGCTCAGCGCGCGCATGACGTCACTGCCGCTGCCCGGCGCGTTACGCAGTTCATCGCGGCTCAAGAATCTGTTCGAGACGGCACCGAAGGGATCGGCCTCGCGTGCACTGGCGACCACGACGATTTCTTCCAGCACATACGGTACCGGCTGCAGTTCGAAGCGAAGACGGCCGGTCCTTTGCTCCAGCACTCGGACCGCCGGCTCGACAGCCGTGACGTACCCTGCCGACTCCGCGCGAAATTCAAAGAATCCATCATCCAGCTTGTCGAGCAGCGCCCAACCGTCCTTTGTCCTTGCCGAGCGCGAATCGCCGCCACGCGATTCGGCCTTGATCGTCACTCCATCGAGCGGCCTGCGGGTCACGGCATCGACGACCTCGACCGATATCGCGCCTGTGTCGGCGATAGCGGGGGTGGCCAGCACAAGCAGCAGGAGCGCTTTTTTTATCCCGAAAGCCTTTTTGCAGACACGACTTAGCATGGCGAGCCTTTGGTGATCAGTGTGATTTCGGATTCGTCATGTTGCGCCAAGGCTCCTCCAGGCTGAGGCCATCGAGTCGCCGATCCAGTGCGACTTCATTGCGGCCATCTACCCAAAACCTCCAGCAACTGCTGAAGGTTCCAACGATAGCGTAGTAACTGTGAAAAAGATGTCACCGACCCGTGAGCTTGCCGTCGATATGAGACACTGACGGCCGGTTGAAGACCGACACGCGTCTTTGCCGTACTACGAAAGGATGGGCGGGACTCGGTCGCTCACGTTCCGGTCACGTTGCCGAGACCGGCGGCGCAGCTTTCGCGACCGAGGTTTGAGCGTGTCGGCAACGTCCAAGGGAAGGCGGTGACGATGACACAGACACGGCATGAGAACTGCATCCGCGTCCTGATAGTCGAGGACAATCGGGACATCTGCGAGAACATCGCGGACTATCTCGAAGCCCGCGGCCATATCACTGATTTCGCCCACGACGGGATCGGCGCCATGCATCTGGCGCTGACGGAACCGATCGACGTGATCGTGCTGGATCTCATGCTGCCGAGCATGGACGGCTTGACGTTTTGCCGAAAGCTGCGTCTCGAGGCGCGACGGGATACGCCGGTCCTGATGCTGACGGCACGCGATACCTTGCCGGATAAACTGGCGGGCTTCGACGCCGGAGCCGACGACTACCTGGTGAAACCATTCGCACTCCAGGAACTCCATGCGCGCCTGCTGTCTCTCCACAGACGCAGCAAGACGAGGACCGCGCAGTTGTTGAGAGTCGGAGACCTGACGCTGGACAAGCAGACCCTCGAAATCCGCCGCGGCCATCAGAAGCTCAGTCTCAACCCTGCGTGCCTGAAAATCCTGGAGCGGCTGATGGAGGCTTCGCCGGCGGTCGTGCTGCGCGCCAGCTTGGAAAACCTGCTCTGGGGCGATGAGCGCCCCGACAGCGATGCGCTTCGTTCCCATCTGTACAAACTGCGCCAGGCGATCGACAGGCCCTTTGATCGCCCGCTGTTGCATACCGTGCACCGCATTGGCTATCGACTGGCAGAGTCGGACGACCATGTTCCGACATAGCCTGCGCAGGCGTGTTCTTTTCGCGTTTGGATCGTTTGCGGCGCTGCTCGGCATCATCAGTGGGTTCGGCATGTTCGCGGCGATCGTCCTCACCGAAGACCGCATCCTGGAGAAGCAACTCCGCCTGTCCCTGAAAGACTACATCGGCCGGTCCGGGGTCGATCCCGACGCACCGTTACCGAACTCAGCTTATGTGAAGAGCTATCGGGCGCCAAACGACCTGCCAATGGCGTTGCGCGATTGGGCGGCGAAGATGCCTGGTGACGGATACTACGAATTCGAGGATGAGGACTTGCACGTTGCGGTGGTCACCACCGGCGTGCCTCGGAAACCCCTCTACGTCGTAGCCGACGTTTCGGGCATAGAGGCTACCGACGCCGAAGAAGTGTGGTTGATCACGGGCTTGATCGCCGCTGTCTCGATGTTGACCCTGCTGGCAATCGCCTTGGGTGCTTTTATCAGCCGCCGCGCCATCGATCCCGTCATACGCCTGGCCGACGTGGTGGGCGGCATCAACCCGGAACAGCTGTCGGACGACGATTGGCGGCGCATCAAGGCCGAGTGCTTTCATGACGACGAAGTCGGGCTGCTGGCCAGGACCATCGAGAAGACCCTGAAGCGCATTCGCGCGTTCATCGACCGTGAACGTTATTTCACGAATGCCGCCAGTCATGAACTGCGCACGCCGATCACCGTCATTCGGGGAGCCTTGGAACTGCTGGAGCAGGCCGAGCTCTCCAACAACGAATCCCGCGCGATGGGACGCATCAAACGCGCAACCATCGAGATGCAGACGACCATCGACATGTTCCTGTGCCTGTCTCGCGAATCCGACGACAGCAGCCACCGGGAACACTTCGAGGTCGGCCCACTGGTGGACAGGGCGATCGAGCAACAGCGCCACCTGCTGGACAGCAAGGACGTAACCGTCGAGGTGAAGCACTTGACCAACCCAAGTTTGCTGGGTCACCCACAGGCATTCGCGATCGCAGTAGGCAACCTGGTGCGCAACGCCTTCGAACACACGCCCCGGAATCAAGGCCCGGTGAGCGTCCGGATCGACCAGCATGAGGTGTCCATCAGCAACCAAAGTGGCTGGGACGTAGACGCTCTGGAGGAACTGAGAAAGCGCCGCTCTCGCGGATCGGAGACGCAGGGGTTCGGGCTCGGACTGAGCATTGTCGAACGACTCTGCGAGCACAATGGCTGGACATTCACGCTGGGCGTCAACCGGGGCGCGATCGACGCTTGCTTGTCATGGGAACCTCGTGGCTTGAACGAGGGACGGCCGGAGGGCTGATTGCTCACAGGCCGCCATCATCTCTTGGGGCGGCCTTCTCCTGCCCAGGCCGTCCAATCTAGCCCCTCCCCCGGGCTGATAGCTGCCCTCGCCGCGGCGACGATGAGGCGGTAGTGGCGCGCTAACCGCCGCAGCGGCGGTTAGGCGAGAACCTCACGGGGACCGGAAAACATGAATCCTACCGATTCGACCTGGGATCTGATCGTCCTAGGTGCTGGCCTGGCCGGACTCAAGGCCGAGATGGAGCTGGAAACCTGGGCCGAAAAGTGCTGGTGCTGGAGGCGCGGGATCGCGTCGGTGGCCGCTCCAAGGCCGGCGAGAGCCACTGCTAGGTCTTCGACCAATCCCCGGTGGATGAAAGCCTCGGCATCCTGGTCGGCTTCATGGACGCCGCCCATGCCGTGGAGATGAGCGCGATGGGCGAAGCGGCGCGCCGCCAGCAGACCATCGCCGACCTGGTGAAGTACTTCGGGCCCGAGGCCGCGCATCCGCTCGCCTATGTGGACCAGGACTGGACACAGGAACCCTGGAGCCTGGGGGGCTATGTCGCCCACATGCCGCCGGGCGTGATGACCACCTTCGGCAGCGCCAGGCACGATCAGAGGTTTGCAGCTCATTCCAAACCGTCCGTGTCTACGGGGTAGAACCCGGGTATTCGCGCGGCGGGTGAAGTGAGGGTGGCGCAGGGATATGCGCCCTCTAAACCCGCGGGTGCGAAAGATCGAGTGGCGGCTTAGTGCCAAGAGCGGTCAGTCGAGAAAGGGCCGTCAATGACTCATACCGACCTTTTTCCGATCATTCGCCAGTCCGAATTACCAATGGCGGGCTCTGATTTCTGCCGTCGTTCAGCGTGTCGTTTCAATGCGAACAACTCGGCCTGAGCAGTCCGCCTATGAATCAAGCATTCAAAAGTTTGTGGTCATGGCCGCTCAGCGGCACTCAGCCAATCGGCCACGCCATTGACTCCCAGAGAAAGTAGGGTGTCTTGAGCGGAGACCACACGTTGCAACATCGCGCCATAGTCGGACTCTTCCCTTTCTTCTGCTTCAGCAAAGAGACGGGTCATTAGCTGGGTCAAGCTATTTTTATGGTCATACAGATACGGTTTTCTATGACTGACATAGGCCAAATAAATCTCAGTTGCTGCCAGGGCTTGTTCGGGATCACGCTGCGAGGTCGCATTGAGCCATTCGTGAAACCCGAAGAGGCGACGGTGCTTTTTCTCCCTATCGCTATCGCTTTTGAACACATCAAAGCAACGTCGAATCAGCTCTATTGGAATAGAAGTCACTTCTGACTCGTCATGGAAAAGATGCCCAAATTGTTCCGCAACCGCTTCGGCATGAGTAGCGCCAGCATTCAAACCCGCATCCAAACCGGCAAGGCATTGCTCCCGGTGCTGCCGGATGTTTTCAAAGTTTGTCCAGACGGTGGCCGCCCCCTGCCAAGCTTCCGTTTTATCCAACGCGTTCAATTCCTCCAACAATTCGGCAAAGTCTATTTGCCGAGTCATGGCTGCCAACGCTGAGATACGGCCCCAGGTTTCCATATCCTTGCCGCTTCCTTCGCTACGAAGACGCGCCAGCAGAGGACTTACCACCTCATAATGGCTATGGTAAGCGAAATAAAGACAGGACTCCGCGATCCCCCAAAGCCTGCTTGCATCCTGCATGGCAAGATGAAACAAATCCCAGCCCAGATCAAAAGCTTTGCTCTGAAAATATGGCAAGCGGCGCAAGATCAGTGAACGAACCGCAGGGTGTTCGTCACTGGCGAAGCGGCGCAAGGTGGGGGGCAGCAATTCGGGTAGTTCACTACCGCGCTCATGCAAATTGTTCGCCAGGATCATCAAGGCTTCGGCAACATCCCCCTTCGCCATATTGATACCCAACGAGATCAGACCGACGTTATCTCCCTTGATGGGGTCGTCCTCATGAAGGCCTTCAAAGCCCATGGCAACAACTATCAACCGCTCGGAATTTTTTGCATCGTGTATGACATTGGCGCAGGCCTCCAGAACTTTGGCCGCACAGCGTCGGTGCTGCCAATGCTTTGGGTGCCTTTCCAACTCATCAAGAACAATCCCTGCCAAGACAGAGGCATCGGTTTCTTCGATGGGTTCCCATGTACCGTTGATTTTAAGGTTGCCATAACGATGAGCCAGGTAGGTGGCGACACCGTCCATGATGTCATCCCGGAACCTCTCCGGAATCTCGGCCCAGTAGGTGGGAAGCAGGCCCAAGAATCGCGCGGGATGACGAGAAGACGCCTCTCGCAGTTGCCAGCCAACCTCTCGCTCCCCACCAACCAGGAAGTCATCGAAATGACTTTCATATCCAGCGTAGTGCGACAACAAGCGCAGTACGCCGCCGTCGCCCGCATTGAGGAATTCCGTATATGGAAACGGCGCACTTACTGTGCCGCCACGCGAGCGAATATCCGGCTGCCGGATCAACGCCCCCGCCTTTCTCTCATATTCGTCCAGCACCATTTGCGCGGTGGGTGAGCGCAAGTAACAGGGAATCGTGACAATCAATTCGGCCCGTTTCCTCAGTGTCCAGAAGTGATGATTCTCATCGGCGTCCTCTTCCTCCCACATTCTCAAAATGCTCGCCATCACAGCATCCTGAGTTGCGGGTTCAAGGAATGTAAATGCCGACTGAATCAATGCTCCCAGTTCATAGGCCAACTCAAACTCCAGCAAATCGTCGTTGCACAGAATGCACCCGATAAGATCAGCGTTGGTTTCAGGTGATGCGGTGCAAGCGAGGATGGCGAAGTAGATCAATGCCCCTTCGCGACTGGAGAACAGGCGTTCACGGTTATTTCGCCACCAGTCCGAGTTCGTTTTAGCATGATGAAGAATGGCTGATTCAACCGCGTCAAGCAGGACCTCCATGCTATCTGCGTGTGAAAGCTCGTTCCGGCTATGCGCATTCTCGTATGAGGTTTGCCCCAAGAATCCATGCCGGTAGCCTATGCGGGTTGCGCCATAAATTGATAAGCGAACTTCGCTCCAACGTTCAATCGAGTTCAAGGCCAAATCCAGCAATAATGTGGATTGCGCCATGCGTTGGCAAAAGAAGGCTTCTTTCTGATCGCCGAATTCATGGGCATGGCACCGCAATTTATTGTCGAACCTGTACTCAAATAGGTCCGCGTCGCTGACGTCAGCCGCTATATAGCGCCAAAGTAGGGAGTCATCCGACACACCTCCAGCCACACAACGTGCGATGACTTTTCCAAGGGCGCTGCGCGTAGAGCTTGGCAGATCGAGCAACCGCTTGAGTAGAGGAACAATTTGTTCAAGATTCTCTGATTTTATGTCGGACAGATGGAACCCGATTTGCTCTGCAATGCTACTGCCGTCTAGCCAGTCCAGTGATAGCGCTTCCATCCACATGGAAATTACGCCAACGGCATCTTCGCTTCCCCACTGTGCTATTCGATATACGTGCCTTGTCATCCCTTCAGAATCCCGTGCGCTCTTCAAATCGGGAACCAGATGCTTTAGCCAGAAGTAGTGCCACTCAATTGCCCTGGCGCCATAGATCACCTGAAAGACGTCGCGATGGTTTTCGCGCATGTCGCGTAATAACGGCCAGTCCTCGTCCTGCGGATTCTGCTCCGCAAATGATTCGGCAACCAAACGCCTGATATGGAAAGCCGCGCTGCCCGCCAACACGGCACGCAGTTGTTTCCTGAACTCGCGACGCTCGCCCAGCGCCAGCTGAGCGACAAAGCTGCGGATACTAGGGCGAACAAAAGGAACAGGGGGTAAGCCTTGTATGAACGCATTCAGCGTAACGCCATCGCGTATGGCTCCGCTGATGACCAATACATCCAAGAGGGTTTGATGCCCAAATATCAGCTTTCCGTCCTGTGTTTCTTGCATTACGTTGAGGCTGCACAGCGCTCGTTGAATATCCTGAGAGGCCGTGAAGCGCTGATGCGGCACCATCAGGCTGCGTGACCTCAGCATTTCGGCGGCAATGGCTTCTATCGCTTGTATCGCCGCATCACCCAGAGCGACGTTGGCCCGCACGAAGATATCGAGATAACGCTGGGCCAGGGCTTGAGCGGTCACAATGCTGAAGCTGCCTCCTCGTTGTGCCAATTCGACGAACAATGCCAGTTCGCGAGGATTCCTTATCAGATCACGAGTAACTGCATCGATGGGGGGCGTTGCAACCCCCAATGTATCGAGCAGCGGCGCAATTTCAGTATCCCAGTCCAAAGGCTGGCACTTTAATTCGTAATCCCATTTCCTTCCGCCAATTCGACGGTCGTAATGCCGATCAAAGTCGCGGCAGGCAGTAACCATGGAGATATTGGGAACCAACAGCAAGCGATCAATCTGCGCCAGAAAGTAAGTCAGCACGCGATGATCACGAGCGATGGAGAGAACATCCAGCGAATCTATGACCACAATTACATGCGCGCTGTCTGCCAGACGAGCGGCTTTCTCGACCCAATCGGCCGACAGCCCCTGTGCCTCTCGATCTTGCGCCGTAGCCAAGTCGGCGAATTCTCGTGACTGAATGAAGAGCGGCGCAATATCTAAGTTGGTTTTCGCACGTTGCTCCAATTCCTCTTGCAACGCGAGCATTGCGCAGGTCTTTCCGGAGCCGGGCAGCCCGGTGAGCAAGATGGCGCGCTTCTTAGCGTCGATGGCGGCAAGTATCTCGCTCACTACCGGGCTGGGAATGCACTGCCCCGCAATGTCTCTCCGCCACGATCTGCCGATAGTGGAGGTACCGGCAAACGACAAACGCGCCTCAGCGATATCCATGGGAGGAGCCAGCATCGCTCCAGCCCTATCAAGAATGGCCTTGAGGTCGTACTTGGTTAATCGGTGTCGAGTGGCGGACGTGCCATCGCTCCCCATGCGCGCCCCGAGCTGATCGAGGCGTGTCCAAAGGGCGTTGAAAGCGGCATCAGGATTGGCCGCCATGTTGCGCAATCGTTCGCGTAGCAGGTCGACCATACGCTCCAGTTCATCACTGGTCACAAACCTTGTTCGGCGCAGAAAGGCGTAGGCTGAAAGTCCGGGGGCGGAAGCGGCAATATGTTCCACCAAGGCCGTATTGGTTACATGGTGCTCCCTGCCTAAACTTGCTTGGTAGCTGGCTTCATCATTCTGAGTCGAGCTGTGCTCTCTCAATTTCGCGAGGTCACCAAAGTTGTTACGTGAATAGAAGCGCACCTCGGCATTCTGATTCTTGCCGAGCAAGCTGGAGGCTTTACCCAGCTCATCCGCGAGGTCGGCTACGGACCAAGCGCGGCAATCGATTTGATTCTTTTTGCACTGACAGGCGATCAGTGCTCCGTCGGCTTTTCCGACCACCACGTCATCTACCGAATACGCTATCGAATCGATTTCAAGCCAAAGAAAGTCCGGGTCGAGCAGAACTGTCAGTGCCCAATCAAATGCCACCAATGTCTGATAGCCGTCCCCCCGATTGGAGCGGATGCCTGCGATGCTCATCTACGGACTCCTGCTCAGATGCATACATCCCCATATTCCGAATAGGCGCCATATCATGACAGGAGGCATACCAAACATTCATATCTGAGAATCTTGAGCGACCGACATTTGCCTGAGAAGCGGACACCAATATGTACTAGGCATCTTGTGGGCGCGAAGACCGATGGGCTGCCCGTTAGTCCTGCGCCAGCTTTCGGAGTCAACCGGACTTCTGAATGGCACTACAGAGAGAAGTACGAACGACGGCACTTGGCCGAACCGAGTCACTGACCCCGTCGCAGCAAAGGACCGCTTCGGACTGATGGCAGCCTCTACAATTTCCATAAAATCTTCCACGACACTCCCTCCATTCTGTCAACCCCCTCCCAGACGAATCCCCACCCCCGCCCTACAGCTAGGGTAGGCTCGACTCTGGGGAGAGCGTGCGTCATGAACGAAACCAAGCATACGTTTTGCCGTATCTGCGAGGCGTCCTGCGGGCTGGTGGCGGAGCTGGAGGGCGGCAGGATCATCGAACTGCGGCCGAACAAGGCGCATATCGGCACTGATGGCTTCGCCTGCATGAAGGGGC
>SXGT01933432.1_pt1 | contig 11142 bp, 6 predicted proteins | sample 3176221 | NCBI WGS metagenome assembly SXGT01 (sample SAMN11356862, study PRJNA531348) | freshwater metagenome | isolation source: freshwater sample F1-120 | place: China: Fuxian Lake, Yuxi | collected 2017-12-25
GGCCCGCCGGCGAGCCGGCGCCGACCGGCCAAGACGCGCCGCAGCCAGGGGGCCAGGCGCCGAGCCGAACGCCTAGCCCGGCGCCAGGCAAGGCGCCTGTAGCCGCTGGCGACGCCGCGACGGTGGTCCCTTCCAAGGTGTGGCCGCGGGCAGAGACGCTGGCCGCCCTACGCATCGCCGCGCGCGCGCTGGAGGAGACCGCGCCCGCGCGGGCAGAGCCGGCCCTCGCCGAGGCCCGCCTGCTGGCCCATGAAGGCAAGGTCAAGGCTGCGGTGCCGGTGTACGGGCTCGCGCTTGAGCGCAGCCGAGGCGGGGCGCGCAAGGTCGTCGCCTGCGAGCTGGAGCCTGTGGCGCGGCGGGCTGGCGCTCGCGACGACGCCGAGGACGCTGCCCGCATCTGCCGCAGCGCGACGCCTGCGCCGAGCGAAGCGACGCCTCCGGGCGCTGAAACAGACTGAGGCGCCGGCGCCGGTCAAGGGCAGGGCGCACGATCGGGACCCGCCGGTGCGCCTGCTCCGCCGGCGTGCATTCCGTGGCTCTCGTCGGTCGAGACCGTCGCGGCGTTGACCAGCGTCACGGCGTGGGGCGCCTGCTAGGCGAGCGGCGCCAGGAGGTCGAAGGTGGCCTGTGGCGCGCCGCCGGGCGCGGTGTCGTCGGCCGCGGCGAAGTCAAAGCTGACGAAGAGGTCGTCCTCCAGCCGCAGCATGCCGCAGTCGCCGCGCCGAACATCACGCCACTCGCCCGGGCCGAGCGCCTGCAGGTCGTCGCGGCCGATGATCTCTAGGCTTCCGAGCGGCGGCGCGGTCACACGCCACGCCTCGGCGTCGCGCGCCAGGGGCACCAGGAACAGGTGGAGGTCGAGGTCGCCGGTCGGTATCCGCAGCGTAGCGAGGTCGCTCTCTCCGAGGCTGATCGCACGCCGATGGATGGCCACGCACTCGACGAGCGTGCACCGCTGCCAGCCGAGCCGGACGCGCAGCAGTCGCTCATGGCGGCCGCGCTCCGGCTGGGCCTGCAGCACACGCACGCCGCCGATGAACATCAGCGCAGCGCCGACGAGGCAGGCGCCGACGCCCCAGTCGAGGCGGACCAGAGTCTCTGCCACCAGCAAGCCGGTGACTGGGTCGCAGAGGGCGAGGCCGGACTCCTCGCACGGCGTCAGCGCCCAGACGTCGTGCCAGGTCCAAGCCATGAGCGCCAGCTCGCCGAGGGCGAGCCCACCGAGCACCGCGCCGAGTCCCTGAGAGCGACGGCGCTGCAGCAGCGCGGCGATGGTGGCGAGGGCGGCGACAGAGAGGCCGACGCCGAGGGCGCCGGGGAGTGTCTTGTAACCAGGGACGGCCGGGCCCTCCACCTCTAGGATCGTGACGAAGGGCAGCAGCAGCGGCCCGATGAGGCCGAACAGGGCGCCGAGCACGGCGAGCGCGATCCCACTGCTCATCGGATCCTCCCTGGCTGACGCGCCCGATGGCGACGGAGCGACGGCGCGCGGCGAGCGTGGCGGGGCTGGCGAGGCGAGTCGGATCCGCGACGGGGCCGCGGTCGACCGCCACCTTGTGCAGCGACGTGGGACATCGACGCGGGTCGCGCCGCGCGCACGGTGGCGAGGGGGAGGCGGCGGGGCGCGCCCGCAGCGGTCGCCACTGAGCTTGGACGCACGAGCGCCGCCGCAGATCTCTGCGCCCGAGCCCGTCTCGCGAGGCCGGAGGGAGGTTGGGGGCGCTGCGCATCGCCACGCCCATTGCGCCCGGCGGACGGCTCAGCGACGATCTGGCGCCAGCCGCGGCGATGCGCCGGCGGCGCGGTCAAGGAGGTCCAAGCGATGTCGTTTCAACGCAGCCGCAGCTACCCGCAATTCACCGAAGAGCACGAGGCGCTTCGCCGCACGGTGCGCCACTGGGCCAAGACTGAGCTGCACCCGAACGGCGAGGCGTGGGAGCAGGCGCGCCTGTTCCCGCGCGAGATCTTCAAGCGCGCCGCTGAGTTGGGTCTGCTCGGAATCCGGGTGCCGGAGGCCTACGGCGGTCTCGGCCTCGACTGGTGGTACACCGTCTGTTACGCCGAGGAGATGGCGCACAGCGGCCTCGCCGGCCTGACCATGGCGCTGCTAGTGCAGTCCGACATGGCGACGCCGGTCATCGCGGAGATCGGTGACGAGTACCACAAGCGCAACTTCCTCATGCCGGCGGTGCGCGGCGAGGCCATCGCGGCGCTCGGCGTCACCGAACCGGACGCCGGCTCCGACGTCGCCGGTATTCGCACGGTGGCTCGCCGCGACGGCGACGACTATGTGATCGACGGCGCCAAGACCTACATCACCAACGGCACCCGCGCTGACTTCATCACGCTGGCGGTGCGGACCGGCGGCAAGGGGTTCGGCGGTATCTCGCTGATCCTATTCCCGACCGATACCAAAGGGTTCCGCGTCGCCAAGAAGCTGGAGAAGCTCGGCAACCACAGCTCCGACACCGCGGAGCTGAGCTTCGAGGGCTGCCGGGTGCCGGCGCGAAACCTGCTCGGCGAAGAGAACATGGGCTTTGCTTACATCATGCAGAACTTTCAGGGCGAGCGGCTGATCGGCGCCCTCAGTTGCCTCGCCGGCGCGCAGCGGGCGCTCGACGCCACGCTGCAGTACTGCACCGACCGCAAGGCGTTTGGCAGGAGCCTCACCGGCTTCCAGACCGTCCGTCACGAGCTGGTCCAGCTGGAGGCGGAGCTGGAGGCAGCGCGGCAGCTCACGTACCGCGCGGTCCACCTCGTGATCGCCAACGACGACATGGCCATCCGCGAGATCACGATGTCCAAGCTCATCGCCGGCGAGCTGGCCTGCAAGGTCGCCGACCGCTGCCTCCAGCTCCACGGCGGCATGGGCTACATGCACGAGGCGGAGATATCGCGCGCCTGGCGGGACGCTCGCCTCATCACCATTGGCGGCGGCACGAGCGAGATCATGCGCGAGATCTTGAGCAAGCTCGCAGGATTCTAGCGATAGGTGCGGCAGCCGCCGGCGAGGCCGCGGCGCAGCGGACTCGGCGCCGCGCGACGGTGCGTCACATCCTGTCGCATCGACATCCCAACCTGTGGCCGCAGCGTGGCCGCGCCCTGGCCCCGCTCGCCTGGAGGGAACGCGCATGCGCATCTTGCACACCGCCGACTGGCACCTCGGCCACACGCTGCACGACGTCGATCGCGGCCCGGAGCACGTCGCGTTCTTGGGCTGGTTGGTCGAAGTCCTCGCCAGCGAGGGCATCGATACGCTCCTCATCGCGGGCGACATCTTCGACGCCGGCAACCCGCCGTCGGCAGCGCTGCAGCTCTGGCACCGCTTCTTGGTCGACGCATGGCGGCGGCTGCCGGAGCTGCACATTGTCGCCATCGCCGGCAACCACGACTCCCCGAGCCGCCTTGAGGCCAGCGCGCCGCTGCTCGACGCCATGGGCCGGCTGCACGTCGTCGGCAGCGCAGCGCCTGAGCGCATGGTCGCCAAGGTCCCCGGGGCCATCATCGCAGCGGTGCCCTTCCTGCGGCCGATGGACCTGCCGGTCGGGCTGGAGCTGGCCGAGGCCGTGCGGGTCCGCTACGCCGAGACGGTCGCGGCGGCGCGGCTGGCCCAGGGGCCCGGAGACGCCCTGTTGGCGATGGGGCACTGTTACATGGTCGCGGGGCAGGTCAGCGAGCGGTCGGAACGGAAGATCCAAGTGGGCTATCAGCTCGCGCTGCCGGTCGATATTTTCGCCACCGACCTGGACTACGTGGCGCTCGGCCACTTGCACCTGGCCCAGGCGGTGGGCGGGCGCGCGGACGTTCGGTACGCTGGCTCGCCGTTGCCGCTGGCGATGGACGAGCGGCGGTACCGGCACAGTGTGGAGATCGCTGAATTCACGTCTGGCCGGCTGACGGCGCGGCGGGCGCGGCCGGTGCCGCGCCGCCGCCCGCTGCGGCGGATTCCAGAGTCCGGCGCGGCGTCCTTGGCCGAGGTGACGGCGGCGCTTGCTGCGATGCCCGCCGCGGTGGAGGGTGACGACGCGAGCCTGTGGCCGCTGGTCGAGGTCTGCGTCGCGATCGACCGCTACGACCCGGCGACGCGGGCGCAGGTGCAGGCCGCGGGCGTGGGCCGGGCGATGCGCCTCGTCCGCGTCGCCGTCGACGCTGGCCGGCAGCCGATCCCCCTCTCCGAGTCGCTTGGTGGAGCGGTGCATGACCTACCTCGGCTCGAAGACCTAGCCCCGCGCGATGTCTTCGTCCGAAGCTGGTCTGCCGACCGCGGCACGCCAACGCCTGCGCTGTTGGCGGCGTTCGACGACCTGGTGACCATGGCCGCCGATCCCGAGGCTTCGGCGCGTGCCCGCGAGGTGCGCGACCGTGTGGCGCCGCCGCGGTCGACCGCCAAGGCCCGGGGTGCGGCATGAAGATCCTACGCATCGCTGGGGCGAACCTCGCCAGCCTCGCCGACTTTCAGATCGACTTCGAAGCGGAGCCGCTGCGCACCGCCGGCGTCTATGCCATCACCGGCCCGACCGGCGCCGGCACGTCGACGCTGCTCGACGCGCTGTGCCTCGCGCTCTATGGCGAGACGCCTCGCATCAGCGGTCGGGGCGGCGCTCAGGTCCTCGATGGCTATGGCAAAGACGGCGCGCCGCGCCTGTTGGCGGCGAATCAGGTCGGCAACGTGTTGCGGCGCGGCGCTGGCGTAGGCTTCGCGGAGGTCGACTTCCTCGGCGTCGACCAAGAGCGCTACCGCGCCCGCTGGGAGCTGCGGCGGGCCCACAGTCGCCCCGATGGCACACTGCAGGCCGCAAGCTCGACGCTGCATCGCCTCACTTCGAATGGCATGCTGGCCGCAGCGCTTGGCGGCACGGTGACGGAGACCAAGCAGGCGATCGCCGCCAAGGTTGGCTTGGAGTTCGACCAATTTCGCCGCGCTGTGTTGCTAGCCCAGGGGGACTTCGCGGCGTTTCTGCGCGCCAAGCCCGACGAGCGCGCCGCGCTGCTCGAGCGCATGACAGGCACTGCGATCTACGCCGAGATCTCGCGTCAGGCGCACTTGGAGGCGCGTAGCAGGGAGGCGGCCCGCGCCGCGCTGGAGCAAGACCGCGCTGGCCTAGCGCTCGCCAGCGACGCCGAGCGCGCAGGCTGGGCGCAGGCGGTGTCCGAGATCGCGTCCAAGGTCCAGGCCTGCGACCAGCGGCTGGCGGCGGCCAGTGACGCGCTGAGCTGGCATGAGCGCAGCGACGCGCTGACGCTGGCCCGGGCACAGGCCGAGGCCGAGCTGGGCGAGCGGCAGGCAGCCTTTGAGGCTGAGGCGCCCCTGCGCCAGCAACTCGAGGAGGTCGCGGCGGCTGAGGCGTGGCGCCCTACCTTCAGCGCGGCGACGCGCCTGCGGCTTGACGCCAGTCGCTCCGCGGACGCGGCTGAGGTCGCCAGGGCGGTCACCCTGGCTGCGCAGACGCGGCGCGACCTCGCCACGACCCACGCCGCGCAGGCGCTTCGCCAGCGCGAGGAGTTGGACGCCGCGCAGGCGGCGGAGCGACCCTCGCTGGACGCCGCGCGTTCGGCCGACGCGGCGCTCGACCAACTTCGGCAGCAGGCGTCGACGCTCGCCGCGGAGGCACAGACGCGCCGTCGCGCCCGTGACTCGGCCGCCGAGGCGCTCGACACGCTGACACGGCAGCGCACGACGTGCGCTGAAGCAGAGGCGGCGGCGGACAAGTGGCTGCAGGATCACCCAGGAGCTCTGCAGCTGGCAGAGCTCGCCACGGCGCTGCGGCCCTGGATCCTCGGCGCCATCGAGGCGTCGGAGCGACTCCCTCCTTGCCGCGCCACGGTCGCCGAGGCGGCGGCAGCGGCCGAAGCGAGCAACGCCGAGGTCGTCGCGGCACGCGGCGTCGAAGCCGAGGCGAGGGCGGGCGCCGAGGCCGCGGCGCGGTTGGCGGTGCGCGCCGGGGAGTCTCGCGACGCCATCGACAGCGCGAGCGTCCAGGAAGCCTTGGCGCGCGGTCAGGCGGCCGAGGCGGCGCTTCGCGAGGCCGAGCGCGCCCTGATCTGGCTCAGCGCGGCGCGACACCAGTCCGCCGAAGCCGCGGCGTCGCAGGCGAGAGCGCAGGCCGAATTCGAGGCGGCCCGGCAACAGGCAGCGGCTGCGTTGGCGGCCGCGCCGCAGGTCAGCGCGCGACTCACCGAGGCGCGCGATGCCCTAAGCCGCTGGGAGCTGAGCCTCGACTTGGCCGCGCACCGGCACCTGCTGCGGGCCGGAGAGCCCTGCCCGCTATGCGGATCCTGCGAGCACCCGTCCTTGGCCGACGCGCCGGCTCCTGCAGGCCGCGACGCCCAGCGGAGGCGGGTCGAAGACCTGGAAGCTCAGCACGCCGCCGTGCTGGCGACCGCGGTCGAAGGGCAGGCCCGTGCCGACGCGGCGTCCCGGCGCACGGCCGATGCGGCGAGCTTGCTGGCGCGCGCCGCGTCGGAGTCTGCTGAGGCGGCGGGCGCGCTCGCCGTCGCCGCCGGCCCTGTGGCAGCCGCCTTCGCTGGCGACCATGTAGCGGGGCTCGCCGGGGCAGAGGTGCCCGATTGGCAAGGAGAAGGGGCGGCCAGCGCCCTCGCGACACGTCGGCAGGACTGGACGACCGCGCTGGCGCAGCTGGGCGCCTCCCTCAAGCGCTGGACGCAGGCCGTCAGCGACGCCGCGGCGGCGGAGGCGGCGGCGACGACAGCGCGTGGTTCGCTCGAGAAGGCCTTGATCGCGCTGGACACGTGCCAGCGCCGGGCGCGCGACGCTGAGCAGTCGCTGGCCATGGCGCTCCAGCGCGACAGCGCCGCCGTGGCTGCGTTGAACGCCGCGACCGGGCGGTTGACTGCCCTCGACGCCCACCTCGTGGGGTGGCGCGAGCAACTGGAGATGGCACCAGCGGCGCTGTTGCTGGCCTTTGACGGCGTGGTCGCGGCGGCCCTGCGTTGGCGCGAGGAGCGCGACCGTTGCCGGGCGCAGCTGCAGGCGTTGGCGCTGAACATCGCGGCGGCCGAGGTCGCGCTGAAGCGTGACATCGATGAGCTCGCCGCGGCGGTGGTGGCGGCGACGACCGCCGCTTGGGCGCTGCAGAGAGACGAAGCGGCGCGACAGCAGCTGCTTGGCGGGCAGGCCGTGGGCGCCGTCGAGCGGGAGCAAGCGCGGCAGCTCCGAGAGGCGCGTGCGCGGGAGTCGACGGCCAGCTCGGCAGCGAACGACGCCCAGACGGCGCTGGCGAACGCAGCAGGCACCGCTGACGAGCGGACGCGGCTCGCGGAGGTGGCTGCCGCGGCGCGCATCGACGCAGACGCCGAGCTGGCAGAGCTGCTCGGGCGCCTAGAAATCGCCGAGGCGACCCTGGCGGCGCGGCTCGGTCACGACGCCCGCTGGCGCGCAGAGGCGACGGCGCGGCTCCAGGCCGTCCGGGAAGCCCGTGTCCGCGCCGAGGGAGCGGCGACTGAGGCTCGCGCCCGCGCGGCGCAGCACCTGCAGAGCCCGGCCCCTGCCGCTGACCGGGCGACGGCACTGGACGACGAGCGAAGCGCCAGGATCGAGCGCGACGGGCTGAACCAGGAACTCGGACGTCTCCACGAGAAGCTAGCTGCCGACGATCGCCGGCGCGGCGAGGCAGAAGTGCTGCTGCGCGCGATCGCCGTCCATGACGCCGCCGCGGCGCCGTGGTTGCAGCTCGACGACGCCGTCGGATCGGGCGATGGCAGCAAGTTTCAGAAGTTCGCCCAGGGCCTGACGCTCGCCATCTTGACGGAGCACGCCAACGCGCACCTGCGCCAGCTCTCGCATCGCTACCAGCTGCGTCGGGTGCCGACCGCGGACCTCGACCTGCAGGTGGTCGACGGCGACATGGCCGACGAGGTGCGGGCGTTGACGACGCTCTCGGGCGGCGAGACCTTCTTGGTGTCGCTGGCCCTGGCGCTCGGCCTGGCGTCGATCTGCAGTCGGTCGGCGACCATGGAGTCCCTTTTCATCGACGAGGGCTTTGGAACGCTTGACCCGGCCACGCTCGAGGTCGCGCTGGCTGCGCTCGAGGGGCTCGGCGACGATGGCCGCAAGGTCGGCGTGATCTCCCACGTCCAGAACCTCGCGGACCGCCTGGAGGCGGAGGTCTGCGTTGAGCCATGTGGTGGTGGCCTGAGCGTCGTCAAAGTGCGGAGGATGCGGTCGGGCGCGTCGGGCCGCGACGTCGGCATGCGCTGGGGCTAGAGGTGCTTCCAACGGGGTGGCCGCAGCGCCACATGGAGAGCGTCACGAGCGCGGCAGGAGCGCGGCGCGCACGGCGTCCATGAGCCTCGCTACCGCGGTGTCGGCGGCCGGCAGCAAGCCATCGAGCGAGAGGTAGCCGTGCGGCAGATGCGGCTCGTGGAGGTGCTGCACCGCGACCCCGGCCGCACCGAGGCGCCCGGCATAGTCCTCGCACTCGTCGCGCAGGGGATCGAAGCCGGACGTCGTGACGATGGCCGGCGCCAAGCCGTCGAGGGGGTGGTCGGCGCCCGGCGAGACCCGTGGGTCGCGCAGGTCGCTGGCGCCATACTTGCCGATGAAGAACTCGATATCAGCTGCGGTGAGCAGGGGCCCTTCGGCGCAGGTACGGTGCGATGCGTGGCGGCGGCGCAAGTCGAGGCCCGGGTAGCAGAGCACCTGCAACGCGGGTGGTCGCTGGCCCCGGTCGCGGCAGGCCATCGCGATGGCGGCGGCGAGGTTACCTCCGGCGCTGTCGCCCATCACCGCCACGCGGCCGGGATCGGCCCCTAAGGCTGCGGCGTCGAGCGCGCGGTAGACGGCGAAGGCGTCCTCGAAGGCGGCTGGGCAGACGTGCTCGGGCGCCAGACGGTAGTCGACAGACAGGACCAGCGCCGGCAGCTCCGCCGCGATGCGGCCGCAGACGCCGTCGTGGCTGTCGAGGTCGCCGAGCACCCAGCCGCCGCCGTGATAGTAGACCACGAGCGGCAGCGAGCCCGCGCCAGCGGCCGGACGGTAGAGACGGCAAGGTCGTGCGGCGAGCTGCAAGGGCTGGCACGACACGCCCGCAGGCCGGGGCTTGCCGGCGACCGCCATGCCTCGGCGCATCGCGCGCCGCGCCCCCGCGATGTCTGAGCGCGTGAGCGGCGGCTGCAGACGCTCTTGAAGCCAGCAGATCAGGTGGACCTGCGCGTCGAGCGCGTCGCCACGATCGTTGCGTCGCGGCGGGCCGACGATCGCGCGGCTCAGCGCCTGAGGTGTCGCCAGCGAGCCCCGCGCCACGGCGCCCAGAGCTCTCACGCGGAGGCGCTCGATGGCGCCGATCTCGAGCATGGTCATTCTCCTCGCCTAGTTCGCGCCCGAGGCCGCTGGCCCGGCGGCGTCAGCCCGGCTTCAAGGTGCCGGCGGCGGCTGTTCGTCACCGCTGGTGGGCGTCTGATCGGGCTCAGGGCCGCGAAGCGTGGTGGCGATGATGACGACGGCCTCGCGGTACTGACCAAGCGCGTCTTCAAAGGCGCCAGCGCGCGTGGCGGCGTCGGCCTGATCGGCCCACTGCTGCAGCGCCTTTGCGGCGGCCACGCCCTTGCCGCCGGTCTTGGCCAGCTCGCTGAGGGCCGCCGCACCTTGGCCGGCGAAGGCCGGGTGCTTGCCGAGCTCGGCCCAGGTCGAGGCGACGGCGGCGAGGTTGCGGCCGATCTCGCGCGCCACGACCACCGCGTCGGCGCCTGGGACCGCGCCGCAGCGCAGCGCCTGGCCGAGGGAGGTCAGGGCGTAGGCGGAGTGCAGGAGCGTGGTGAACGCACCCTCCAAGGTGCCGGCGACCAGCACCCCACCCAGGTCGCTGACGCGGCGGTCGCGCTGGGCCAGCGCCAGCTCGCTGCGGACCGCCGACAGCAGCGCGCCGGCCGGGCTGGACGCTGCGGCGGCCCTGGCGGCGGGGTTGGTCGTCGCCGCCGCTGCGCCCTTGCCACCGCGACCCGCCGCCGTCTTGCTGGCGGTCGGGGCGCCAAAGCAAGGCGAGGCCGCCAAGAGCAGGGCAAAGGATGCCAGATGGGTCAGAGCGCGGTGGCGGGCCGTCGTGGCGCGGTGCGCGGGACAAAACTTCGACATCAGACAACTCCACCGTGCCGGTGCCGAGGCGCGGCGCAGCGCAGCGCCGTCTTGCAACCGCAACCCTTGGACCTTACGCTCCCTGCCCCGCGGCCGCTAGCCCAGGACCGTCGCGGTCCGCGGTCGACGAGAGGCAGCGCCCCCAAGGGCCACGGCTCTGCACTGGAGACGATGAGATGCTTGAGACCATTAGCAAAGGCTTTCGTTCCGCTCGCCACCGTCTGCAGGGCTTTCGCGAGCTCGACGAGGAGCTGGTCGACGAGATCTTGGAAGACATCCGCAGCAGCCTGCTGGAGGCCGACGTCGACTTCGGCGTGGTCAAGCGCTTCATCGCCGACGTCCGCGAGAAGACCGTCGGCGAAGTGGTCAAGCTCAAGGCCGAGGACAAGGGCGGCCGCGCGCTGAAGGTCACGCCGCAGGACCACTTCATCAAGATCTGCCACGACGAGCTAGAGGCCCTGATGGGCCCGGTCGTCAGCGATCTGAAATTTCAGAAGAAGGGCATCACCACCGTCATGATGGTCGGCCTTCAGGGCTCGGGCACGACCACCACCGCCGGCAAGCTCGCCAACCTCTACAAGCGCAGGGGCTATCGCCCGCTCTTGATCGCCGCCGACGTCTACCGCCCCGCCGCTATCGAGCAGCTCAAGGTGCTCGGTCAGAAGCTCGACATCCCGGTCTTCAGCGAGCCGGGCCTGACGCCGCCGGAGCTGTGGCAGCAGGGCGTCCTGCACGCCCAGCGCAGTGGCCGCAACCTCGTCATCCTCGACACCGCAGGCCGACTGACCATCGATCAGGCGCTGATGGACGAGCTGACGGAGATTCGCCGCCGCCGCGCGCCAGACAACACGCTGCTCGTCGTCGACGCCATGATCGGCCAAGACGCGGTACGCACGGCCAAGGCCTTCCACGAGACGGTCGGGGTCGATGGCGTCGTCCTGACCAAGCTCGACGGCGATGCCCGTGGCGGCGCTGCGCTGTCTGTGAGGGTGGTGACCGGCGCGCCGATTCGCTTCGTCGGCATGGGAGAAGGCCTCGACAAGCTGGAGGAA
>SXGT01273374.1_pt1 | contig 11141 bp, 4 predicted proteins | sample 3176221 | NCBI WGS metagenome assembly SXGT01 (sample SAMN11356862, study PRJNA531348) | freshwater metagenome | isolation source: freshwater sample F1-120 | place: China: Fuxian Lake, Yuxi | collected 2017-12-25
CCACCACGCACACCTCGAGGAGGATGCCGGCAAGTCGGTCCACGACCTCTTTCCGCAGAGGTCCGGGATCGACCTGAACCGAGCCGGCACGCCGCTGCTCGAGATCGTGACCGAGCCCGAGCTGCGTGATGCCGTGGAGGCGGTGGCCTTCCTCAAGCGCCTGCATGCGCTCGTCAGGTACCTCGGCGTGTCCGACGGCAACATGAACGAGGGCTCCTTCCGCTGCGACGTCAACGTGTCGCTTCGGCCAGTGGGCAGCAGCACCCTCGGCGAGCGCACCGAGACCAAGAACATCAATTCCTTCCGCTTCGTGGAGCGCGCCATCGCGGTGGAGGCCGAACGCCAGGAGACGCTACTGCGGCGCGGCGAACGCGTGCTGCGGCAGACGATGCTGTACGACGAGGCGCGCGACGAGACGCGGCCGATGCGCAGCAAGGAATATGCGGACGACTACCGTTACTTCCCCGAACCCGACCTGCTGCCGCTGCACCTCGACGAGGCGTACATCGAGGCCGTGCGGGCGGCGCTGCCCGAACTCGCCGACGCGAAGCGCGCGCGCTTCCAGCGCGAGTACGCGCTGTCGGACTACGATGCCGACTACCTCACCACCGATCGCGCGCTCGCCGACTATTTCGAGACCGCCGCCCGCACCGGCGGTGATGCCAAGCTGGCCGCGAACTGGGTGATGGGCGAGATCGCAGCCTGGGTGAACGGGTATCGCGGCGAACATCCAGACGCCGACATCGCCGACTTCCCCGTGGACGCCACGCGCATCGGCACGCTCATCGCCCGCGTGCGCGACGGCACGCTGTCGAGCCGCACCGCGAAGACGCTGTTCGATGCCCTGCTTGGGGCCCCCCAGGACGAGGTGGACGCGCTCATCGACGCGAAGGGCCTGCGGCAGGTAAGCGACGCCGGCGCCCTGGATGCCTTCGTCGCACAGGTGATCGTGGCGAGCCCGAAGCAGGTCGAGGACTACCGCGCGAGCGATGAGGACAAGCGCAGGAAGAAGCTCGGCTTCTTCGTGGGCCAGGTGATGAAGCTCAGCGGTGGCAAGGCGAACCCGCAGGAAGTGAACGAGCGCCTCGTGAAGGCACTCGACGGCTGAGGCAGGCGGCGCAGGGTTCCCGTGTGCGGGGGCGGCCGGCATGATCGCAAGCCCGCTACCGCCGAGTCTGCCCCATGGATCACCCAGGATTCGACCACGCCGCCCTCGCCCGCATCGCGCCAGCCCTTGCGGCGGTCGCGAGCGCAGGCGACCTGTCTGGCGCCGTGACCCTCGTGTGTCGCGGGCGCCGCATCGCCCAGGTTGACTGCGTCGGACTGCGTGACATCGCCGCCGGGCTGCCGATGCAGCGGGACACGATCTTTCGCATTGCCTCGATGACGAAGCCGGTCACCTCGGTGGCCGCACTGATGCTCGTGGAGGAAGGCAGGCTGCGGCTCGACGACCCGATCAAGCGCTGGCTGCCCGAATTCGCGGACGTGCGTGTGCTGCGTGACCCGCACGGCGCGCTCGACGACACGTTGCCCGCCAGCCGGGCGATCACCGTCGACGACCTGTTCACCCACCGCGCCGGCCTCGCCTACACGTTCACCTCGATCGGGCCAATCGCCCGAGCCTATGAACAGGCGCTGCCGCCCGGCATGACGCCGGACGCCTGGCTGCAGGCGCTCGGCGCGCTGCCGCTCAGCTTCCAGCCGGGGAACCGCTTCCACTACAGCCACGCCACCGACGTGCTCGGGTTCCTCGTTCAGCGCGTGGCCGGCGTGCCACTGCGCGAGTTCCTGCGCGATCGCATCTTCGGCCCGCTCGGCATGGCGGACACCGACTTCCACGTGCCGCAGGAGAAGCGGGGGCGCGCTGCGAAGGTGTACCGGCCCAACGCAGACACCGGGAAGCTCGTCGAGCTGCCGTTCCCCGAGCACGACGCGACGCCGGCGTTCTGCTCCGGCGGCGGTGGCCTGGTCTCCACCGTCGACGACTACCTGCAGTTCGCTCGCTTGCTCCTGCAGGGCGGCGAGGCGAACGGCGCGCGCCTGCTGCGGCCAGACACCGTGGGCCTGATGACGGCCAACAGGCTCACCGAGGCGCAGCGCGGCATCGACTTCATGGGCATGCCGTTCTGGATTGGCCAGGGCTTCGGGCTTGGCGTGTCGATGGTCATGGACCCGGAGAAGCATGCGTGGATGGGCGTCGGCTCGACCGGCGCGTTCGGCTGGCCCGGCGCCTTCGGCACGTGGTGGCTCGCGGACCCGGCAAAGGACCTGGTGCTGATCTACATGATCCAGAACGCGACGCCATTGGCACCGGACATGGCATCGCAACTCGCCACCGGCCAGCGCCTCGGCGCGCGCGCCGCGCTGCCTAGCTTCCAGCGACTCGCCTACGGCGCGCTGCGCGATTGAGCGCATGGCCCACGCTTCCGCACAGCGAGCCGGGCGCTGGGCCGCTTCACTGCGGGCAGAGCGCCGCGAGCCGACGTTCCATCGCAAGCTCACCCAGGCTGCCAGCGCCCGTGGCACCGCGAAACAGCCCCACGCCGCGGAAGCCGAACAGGTAGCGCGCCATGAGCATGCCGTCGGTGAGCGGCTGCACGCCACCGACGCCATCGATGTCGAGCATCGACTCGCGGAATGCCAGCCGCTCGGCGATCGCGTCGGGATCGCGCCGGCTGGCTGCCGCGCCCAGCGCATCCTGCACCAGGGTCTCGCCCCGGAAGCCGAAGGTGTAGCGCAGCACGATCACGCCGTCGGTCAACGCGCGGCACTGGCCATCGCTATCGACGTCAAGCGTGCCTGGTTCGACGACACGCACGGTGCGCATCAGCGGCGGTGCCTCGTTGCCGGCGGAATCGATCGCGAGGTAGGTGCGTACGTAGGTACCCAGCACGGCGCTGTCCACGACGCCACTCACCAGCACGCGCGAGGTGATCTCGCCGTCGCGATCGTCCACCGCGATCGCGCCCGGATCCTCGAACGGCGCGCCGAGATTGAGTGCGAGCGGGTTCGCCCCGACGAGCGTGAGCACCGGCGGCATGTCGTCACCGGCAAGCGTGCCGCCGAGGTTCAGGACAATGTCGCCGGTGTCACCGAAGTAGCCGTCGACCGCAATCCGATACTGGGTACCACCCTGGGGAACGAAGCTCACACGGCTGTCGAGCCCGAGCCCCGCGCCATCGTCGTTCGCGCCGATCAGGCGCAGGTCATCCACCCGGTCGCCCGTGTACACCGCAAGCGTCGTGTCGTAGTTGCTGCCCGCCGTAGTGATGTCGATCGAGCTGATGCCCTGGGGCGCCGTCCAGCGCCACCAGACGGAGTGCCCGCCAGGACGCGCATGTTGCGGCTCGCCCGGCTCGACGGTGGCGCCAGTATTCGTGCCAAGGAGCGTGGCCGGTGGCACGGGGGGGACGGCGATCGCATCGCCGAAGAAGTCGTTGTTGCCGCTATTGCCTCCCACTTCCAGCAGCACGCGCCGGCGCACGCCGTTGAACGCGACCTCCTGGACATGGGTTCCGGCGGGCAGGGTTGCTGCGGCCGAGGTGACGCTCAGCGTGACCTGGGCGGACGAGGAAGGGCTCAGCCGGCCACTCAACGGTGTCGCCGACAGCCAGCCCGGCAGGTCGGTGATCCGGAAGTCGAGATCATCCGTGGTCGTGTTGCCAAGCGTGTAGGTGACGCTTGTCGGCGTGAACGGCCCACCCGCGACACCCGAGATCGTGGCGCCGCTCTCCGGCGACACGGTGATCCCACCTCGTTCGATGGTCGGCGTGAAGTTCCAGTTCAGGGAAATCGCACCCCGCCGGCCCGAGAAGCCATCCACCGCGAGGTGGTAGACCACGCCCGCCTGCACCGCGAACGTGATGCGGCTCGCGAGGCCGACCGCATCATCGTTGCTCGCCAGGGTGGCGAGCGTGGACACGCTATCCCCGCGATAGGCCGCAAGCAGCGTGTCGAAGTTGCTGCCGATCGTGTCGAAGGTGACGCTGCCGTTCTCGCTCGCGCGCCAGCGCCACCAAACCGACGCGCCGCCGGCATTTCCCGCATGCAGCGGCTCGCCGATCTCGCGTGAGGCATTCAGGCTGTTGCCCAGGGTGCTGCCGGAGGACGACTCGAGCAGGATCGCGTCCGCGAACTTGTCGTTCACCGCGGGCGGCGGTCGCACGGACAGGCGCACGCTGCGGGCCGTGTTGCCGCGCCCGCTCTCGGGATTGGTGATGCGCAGGCTCGCGACATAGTCGCCAGCTGCCAGCGCAGCGGCTTGCGATGTCACCGTAGCAACGATGGTGATCCGGCCCCCGGCAGGCACGGAGCCACTGGATGGCGCGAGCTCGAGCCAGTCGGCATCTTCGGAGGTCGCGAACTGCACGGCGGCGTCCGCCGTGCTCTCGAGCAGGTACTCGAAGCGCTCTGGCGCGAACGGACCGCCCTGGGCCCCTGTTGCCTGGCCGATCGATGCGGGCGTCACGCGGAATCCTCCCGTTCCCGTGGATGACAGCAGCTGCTGCACGGCGGCACCGACATCGATGCGCGGCGTGACGTTGCCACTGCGCACATCGGTGACAGGCGTGCCGGTAATCAGCAATGCGGCCAGCAGGTCATCCACCGATGCACCCGGAGCCGCCTGCTTGAGTACCGCGAAGGCGCCGGCGACGTGCGGCGCGGCCATCGAAGTGCCCTGCAGGTCGGCGAAGCCGCCCCCGGGCACGCTCGATCGTGTCAGCTGCCCTGGGGCGAGCCGCGAGAGGAAGCGCGCGCCATTGGAGAAGCTCGTGACGCGATCCGTGAGGTCGTTGGTGGCACCGACGCTGACAGCAGAGGAAATGCACGCCGGCGCGGAGATCTGGGAGGCGAGGCTGTCATTGCCGCTGGCGATCACGACCGCCACGCCACGCGCGCGCAACAGGTCGATGATGGGGCGCGTGGGGTCGTCATCGCAGGGCGAGGCGAAACGGCCACCGCCGAGGCTCATGTTCACGGCCGCGATCGCAAGCGTGTCGCTGAGCGAATACACGTGCTCGAGCGCCGCGATGATGTCGCTCGTGAAGGCGACGACATTGCCCGAACCGCTGCGATGGAACACCTGTACGGCGACGACGCTCGCACCCGGCGCGACGCCGTCGAAGGCGGTACCCGCACCGGCGGCGATGCCAGCGACATGCGTGCCGTGTTCGCAGCCACTGCTGCAGGGCCGGGCCGCACCCGTACCGAACTGGCGTGCGCTGCCGCCGGGGCAGAATGACTGGCCAGCACCCTCCGACGACGAGAAGCAGGCTTCGCGAATGACCCGTGACTGGCCGTTGCGGACGAAGAAGGGATGGGCGGTATCCACCCCGGTGTCGAGGATCGCGATGGCCTGGCCAATACCGCTGCGACCGTCCGTGTCCTCGGCCCGCGCGTGGACCAGCGGCACGCTCTCTGCAAGCAGCGGCACCCACTCCGCATCCGCGTACACACCCAGCACACCCTTGGTCGCAAGCAGCTCAGGCAGTGTCGCCTCGTCCACGTCCGCGACGACGAAGGGCAGGTACTTCGCGGCGTGCAATACACGCACGCCCCTGCGCCCGAGCGCGGACATCACGCCGAGCTGCGCAGCAGCGATGCGCGCGGCCTGCGCACGCACGCCAAGGGCCGATGGCGCGAGCCCGGCAGGCACCGGGTTCTCTGCCACGCGCACGATCACCCGCCGTGTGCCGAACTTCGCGGTCTCGGCACGCAGCGCCTTGATGTCCGGTACCTCCACCGCCGCAGCGAAGGCTGCGCCAGCGAGCGGTGCCGGCAGACCGCAAGGCGCTAGCAGCAGTGCAAACGCGAACCCGGCTGCCAGGCGCCCCGGTGACCGCCGGGCCACACGCCAGCCGCGGGCGATCGCCATGCAAGCGAGCAAACGCGTACTCGCCTCATGCAGCACACGCGTGCGCCGCGCCAGCTGCATGCATGCAAGCAGCAACAGCAGCGGCAACACCGGGTCCGAGCCTCCCTGGCCAACGCTGCAGCCGCCACCACCGCCGAAAGGCGACGGCGGTGTTGGTGACGGAGGGGGCGACGCCGTCGCGCGCGCAAAGCCGATGGTTCCAGGATCGACGATGCGGCCGTCCACCGCCCCATCGATGTCGTTGGGGCCACCGTCCTCGATGAGCAGCTGCACGCATCGGCTACCCGCGACGAGACCCGTCGCATAACGCAGCGAACGTGGGGGCGGGCAGGCGCCATCCACGAGCGGCGCACTCATGACGTCGTTGCGCGGATCGCGCAGGAAGTCGCGGAATGCCGTGCCATCGAACTTTCGGTAGGCCGCGGTGCCGCCGGCAAGTGGGGCCGCAAGCGGCAGCACGAGCGCCACGCTGTCCCCGGGTGCAGCCCCCTCGATCACGAAGTCGATGAACGGCAGCGGGTAGTCGAACCCGGTGTCGGTGGTACTGGTCGGCCGACCGCGATTGCCGAAGCTCGCGAGTTCTCCCGCCGACAGCCCCGCATGCGAGGCGTTTGCCGCAATCGCCGCGGCGCCAAGACCAAGGCGCAGTCCCGCCTCGGTCTCCAGTTCCTCGGCCGCACCCACGCCGCCGGCCACGAGCGGCAGCAGCTCGCGATCGGTGTGTGCATCCATGTGGTCCGTGACGCCATCACCATCGTCGTCTGTGGTGTTTTCGCTCGCGTCAGGTATGCCGTCGCCGTCGCTGTCGCCACTCCCGGATGGCGGTGGCGCGGCAAGCACGAGGAGTTCCTGCCGGCGCGTCGCTACCGCACCGCCACGATCGGTGACCCGCACTTCCAGCGCGTGGACGCCCGGGGCCAGGCTGGCGGGATCGAACGTGAACTCCGCACCGTTCGCGCCGCTGCCGCTGATCGAGCCGCCGGGCGAGGTCCACGCATGGCCGAAGGTATCGCCCACATTCGCATCGGACACCTGCACGCCCGCCGTGACAGGGCCGCCGTCACGCAGCACGCGCACGCCCCGCCGCGGACCCTGGCGAACGACAATGTCGAGCAGCGGCGCGACATTGCTCTCCACGAGTTCCACCCGCGTGGCGGCGCGTGGGCCAACCGCAGCGCCGTCCGCAGACTGGAGCGTGATCGCGATGGACTCGGTGCCCTCACCCACTGCGTCGCCGACCGTGTCGAACGTGACCAACCCGATGCGCCCACGTTCGATCGTCAGGTTGCCGGCGGCGAGATCGTGATCCCCGGGCCGGGAGGCGGTACCCGCCACCGCGAACGCGATCCGCACCGGATAGGCAGGCGCATCGCCATTCAGCGTCACGGTGACGACGACGCGCTGGCCCTCGGACACCTGCTGCACCGGCCCGACCTGGGCGAGCGGCAGCACGTCGACGACGCGCAGCGCGCGTGCCTCGTTGCCCGCTGCATCGCGCGCGACGTAGCGAAGCTGCGTGCGACCTGGCCGGAACAGGTCGCCCGCGGGCCGCCCGAGGATGGTCACGGCGGTGCTGCCGTCGCGAAGGTCTGTCGCGGTCGCCGCCTCGGCGGTGACATCGACGAAGGTGCGCCGACCGCTGGCGGCCACGACGATGACCGGCGGCACGACAAGCACGGGCGGCCGGGTGTCGGCCACCTCGACGCGGACGCTCGCGCGCGCAAGGTTCCCGGCTGCATCGCGGGCGCTGAACACGACCAGAGACGATCCGACGGGCAACGCGGCCGGCGCGTCGTTCGCCACGGCCACCGCGCCATCACGGTCATCGAAGGCGACGGCCGCGGCGAAGAAGCTCGCCAGCTGCGTGCTGTCACGCGCGGTGCCGGCGGCAGACTCCGCCTCCACCCTGATGGCCGGAGGCAGCCGCAAGTCGGGTGCCGTCGTGTCTGCCGCACCGGTCACCATGACAGTGCGGGTGCGCGGCTCGGCGGTATTGCCAGCGCTGTCACGCACGTCGTAGGTCAGTGCGTAGCTGCCCGCGACCGCCCCATTCACTTGCCCCGTCACGACGATGCGGGCGCTGATGTCGCCGTCGATGTCGTCCGTCGCCACGGCCCCCGGATCGACGAAGCGCCCGCCCAGCGCGACTTCCATGCGCGTCGAACCGCGCAGCACGATCTGTGGTCGCGTCTCGTCAGGGCGCACCGACGAGGTAAGTGTGAGCGCGTCTGCGCGCAGTTCGTGTCCGGGGGCCGTGCCGCCCGGGCTGCTGAATCTCAGCGTGGTCGAACCAGCGAAGGACGGCGTGGTGACGAACGTCACGCGATAGAGCGTGAGCGGAGCGCGGCCGATCCCGGGCCAGTTGCCATCGACATCGAGCCAGGCGACGTTGAACGCGCGGTCGGTCGCGGCGTCGCCGTCCAGGTCACCGGCATCTGCCTGCGGGGAATCGTCCTGCGTCAGCAGTGCACGGGTCTCGTCGACGACGACACCGGAAAAGGTGAGCTGGCGCGAATCGTAGTGCAGGCGCAATCCGAGCCCCGACAGCGTGTCGTCGACCGGTGCTGCGGTGCGATAGCCGACCATGATGGTGACCGGTTGCCCCGGTGCCACGACCCGGGCGCTCGCACTGGGCGTGACCACCTGTTCACCGGCGAGGGCCGGCGCCGCGAGCAGGCCCAGCAGTGTGATGAGACCGGGCAGGCCCGCGACGAATCCGCCGCAATGCGAAGGGAGTGTTCGAAGAACGCGCATGAGGCCAATCCCTGTCCTTGCCCTGCCGATGTCCTTTCCCGGGTGTTCGTCCTCGCCACGTGCGACCGCCCGGCCCGGGTCTTGCCGAAACGACGACCGCAATCCCGGACAGCCGAGCGTGCCCGGCACGGCAGCGGCGCGCCATCCCCCATTGGGTTTACGTCAGTCCTCGCTGTTCACCCGGCACTGTTCATCCGGCCCAGCTCATCCGGGACAGCTCAGCCGGGACAGCTCATCCGGCACAGCTCATCCGGCACAGCTCATCCGAGACAGCTCAGCCGGGACAGCTCAGCCGGGACAGCTCAGCCGGGACAGCTCAGCCGGGACAGCTCAGCCGGGACAGCGCCTGTGCGAACTGCCTGGCGCGCCGGCCGGTGCTCGCCCAACGAGAAACGGCGCTACCCAGGGCCAGAACCGAGCCTGACCGCGCGATTGCGCCGCCGCGAGCGCACCGTTCGCCATGTAGCGTGCGCTCGCAGCTAGGGCTCGGGTGCGCCTTCTCGCACATCGACATGCCTTCTCGCACATCGACATGCAACGGCTCCGCGACGAACACCGCATCCGGCGCGACACCGGAGCTCGTGATCCGCAGGACCGTCGGGCCCGGTCTCCGTCCGGCCGTGAACACGAGTTCCAGGAGCGCTGTCGGCCCACTTCGGCCCGCAGGCCAGTTGCCGTCAACGGCGGCCCAGGCGAACTGCAGCACGCGATCCGTCTGCCTGTCGCCATCAGCATCGGCGGTGTCCGGCCGTGGCGCGCGGTCCGCGCCGATTCGTGCGGTCGCATGCACGCTGTCGATGTGCACGAGATCCAGCGCCTGACTGTCGAAGTGCAGCCGCAGGCCGAGACCTGCAATCGCGTCATCTGCCGCCGCGCACGGCACGTCGTAGTCCACGCGCACGCGAAAGACCGCGCCCTGCTGCACGACGAGGCGCGACGGTGCCGCTCGAACACGCTGCGTCCGCCCGGGGACGGATGCGTCGCAGCGCGCGGTCGCGCTGTCGGCACCCCGCGCCGGCAACGCCAAGCCTGCGACGCCAAGCAGGGCGATGACGGCACAGGCCGAGAGGAACTCGCAGCACATCGCTGCGCGCCCGCATGGCCGCCGGAGTCCTGGTCCCATGCGCTCTCCATCGTCACGAGTCCGATTCGACAGTACCTGCGGCACCCGCGATGTGGAACGGCCGAGGCCACGCCGGTGCAGCGTGCTTCCGCACGCCGGGTCGCTGCGCACCATGCGGCAAGCACGCACGTGTGCCGGGCCAATCTCCCACGCGCCGATGCGGCAATCGCCTGCATCGGCACCACCGGACAGCAGCGAGATTGACGGACCCAACAAGTGCAATGGAGGCACGCGCAATGTCGCCACCAGCCTCGGACACGGCCCCGCGTGGTCCACACGCGGCGCTGCCGTCGCCCGCAAGCGCGTCATGGCGCCGTGCGGCCGCGTGCCTGGCGGCATGCTGGCAGGCGAGGCCGATGGCCCGACTGCCGGCCCGTGTCGTCGCGCGGCTGGGCGCGGGAGGGCAAGCGGCCAGGCGGGCAACGGCCGACGACGCCCCGCTGCTCGACGCGATCGCGCTGCTCACCGGCGAGCCGATGTCGACGGCGGCAGCGCTGCTGCGGCACAGCGATGAAGGCAATCGCGCCTTCCAGTCGGACTTCGATGCCCTTGCAGGCAGCGCGCCGCGCGCGCTGGCACGGCGTCTCGCAAGGGTGAGCGCACCGCCCGCGGCCGAGTTCGAGGTGGCCCTGGGTGGTCTCGGCCGTCCGCTCGTCCTTGCCTGCCTGCACGCGGGGCCCTATCTCGGCGGCCTGCTGCGTGTGCTGCCCGGGATTCCCGGCGCAGGTCGGCTCACGCTCATCCGGCGGCCCGCGGCCTGCGCGCGCGAACGTGCGCTGCTTGCACACCTGCGCGGTCTCGGCGTGGAGGCCGAGGTGTTGCGGCTGGCAGAACGGCCGCTGCTACCCGCCCTGCAGGCCCTGCGCGACGGCCGCGCCCTGCTGACGATGATCGACGTGCCACCGAGCTTCTGGCCCGCCGGCGAAGTCGCAGGCACCGCGAGGCAGGCCTTGCTTGCCGCACCGCTGCTGGGCCACCGGGCCTGGCTGCCCGAAGGCCCTGCCGCACTCGCGGTCGCCGCCGGTGCGGTCGTGCTGCCATTGCACTGCACCGGTACCGAGCATGCATCGCGCGTGGCAGTCGGGCCGCTCGTCGATGCCGAGCGACGGATCGGCGAGTCCCGCGCGGCCGCGACAGCGCGCGTGCACCAGGCGCTGGCGGGCGTACTCGAGGCTTCGCTTCGGACGGCACCGCAGGACTGGCTACTCTGGAGGCACCTGCCGGCATTCTTCGTCGCCGGCGAAGCAGGTGCACGCGAACGCCGAGGCGCAATTTCCCGGGCACCCCCTTAGAATCCGCCGCCCCCGCGCACCACGGAACCCGCCATGCCCGGTTATCAGCTCACGCACCTGCAGGCCCTCGAGGCCGAGAGCATCCACATCTTTCGCG
>SXGT01583522.1_pt1 | contig 11141 bp, 11 predicted proteins | sample 3176221 | NCBI WGS metagenome assembly SXGT01 (sample SAMN11356862, study PRJNA531348) | freshwater metagenome | isolation source: freshwater sample F1-120 | place: China: Fuxian Lake, Yuxi | collected 2017-12-25
CGACGGACTGAACCTCCACCAGATGGAACGCAAACTGATCGAAGCGACCCTGGACCATTATGGCGGACATCGGGCCCGAACCGCACAGGCCTTGGGAATCGGCGTTCGTACGTTGTGCAACAAGTTGCGAGCCTACGGCTACGCGCCTCGTTCCAAAACACAACCCCAGGATGGTTCTCGACCCTAAGGCCGTTAGATGCTATGGAAACCCACGTCATGAACTATCGAACTGGCAACCCTTGCAACCATCGGGTTGCCGCCAATCGAACTCTCTCCCGGCCTGCGGCTCGTGCTACCACACGAGTCTGCCTCCGGCCCCCTAGGGGGCCAGAGGTGGGGGCGATTCCCCTCGTAACCCGAAGCGTTAGCGAGGGACAGTCGCAAGGGAATCGAGGATGCTCGCGTCATTCATCACCCGGCTTGGGCCACCTATGCGGCAGGTCTCCCTCGCTGACGCTTCGGGTTACGAGAGACATTGCCTTAATAAAATGGCTGACCGCACCGAACCGTATGCAACTTCACAACTCGGGCACTGGGGCACGGGCGGGCAAGTCGCCAGCGGCAATTCCTGCCGCAACGATCGGCAAGACCTGCCGCTTGCAGATCCGTCCAGGCGGCCGGGACGTGAGTACAAGTCGTTGGAGTTGCGACCGCAGTCCGCTGCACGTGTCGGTCTTGCAGGAATTTACCATGCTGTCAGCCACTAGCGTCACTGCCATCGGTCGCGACGGCACGACAATTGCTCATGGACGACCATCATGATACCAGGGCTGTTCCAATCATCGACCATCCCCGCACTGGAGCAAGTGGTCAACTTTGCCCAGAACCGGCATACCCTGTTGGCCGGCAACATCGCCAACGCGAATACACCGCACTATCGAGTGCAGGATCTATCGGTGGAGACCTTTCAACAGCGGCTGAAACAGGCGATGGAGACCCGACACCAGCCCACATCGCCAGGCGTACGTATCGACACCCAAGACGACCGCATGCGCGAGGTGCGGGAATCCATGACGAGCATTTTGTACCACGACGACAGCAACGTCGGCTTGGAACAGCAGATTGCCGAGATCAGCAAGAACCAATCGATGCACAATATGGCACTGACTTTCATGCGTGGTCAGTTTCAGCTGTTGGAAATGGCAATTAACGAACGCTTGTAGCCTACGGTAGTGGTCCAAGGAGGACGGCGATGATTTCCGCACTCGATATCAGTACGAGCGCCTTGGTGGCTGAGCGCATCCGCATGGATACTATCTCCAGCAACATCGCGAATATTTCCACGATGCGTCAGGAAGACGGACGGGCCGAACCGTTCCAGGCCCGGCATGTCATTTTCCAAACCGATGAGCACACGCGCACGTCACAGGGGGCCGTGGGAGTCAAGGTCAGCGAGGTGGAAACCAAGACGATCGAGCCCTTGTATAAGTTTCAGCCAACCCACCCATTGGCCATTCAGGATGGGCCGCGCAAAGGTTACGTGGCCTACCCAAACATCAATCTGACGGAACAATTTGTCGACGCATTGTCCGCCACCCGAGCCTACGAAGCCAACATTGGCGTGATGGAAATCAGTAAGTCCATGTCCGAGCGGACCCTTTCCATATTGGCTTAGTGACCGAAGATATCGAGGTCTCCCATGATACCCGCGATTGGCAGCTCATCGATCCAGGCGGCACAGGCCGCGCCGACCCTTTCTCCATCGGGTCTGGGTGCGACCGGTTCGGCGCAGGAACCCTCATTCAAGAACCTGCTCCTGGAAGGCCTCGATCAGGTCAATGCGATGCAAACGGAGGCCGATCAGGCTGTTGAACAACTGATTACGGGGGGGGACGTCAATCCAGCCGAGGTGATGACGGCCTTCAAGAAGGCCGAGATCTCATTCCGCATGATGATGCAGATGCGCAACAAGCTAGTGCAAGCGTATCAAGAAATCCGTGATATTCGTGTTTAAGGACCGCTGACGAGAGCCTGGTGAGACCAAATGGATACGATCAATCACGCGATCAATCAAATCTCCGATTTGTTTCGCAGCATGACGCCCGCCGCGAGGATCACAACGGCCCTGTTGTTGGCCGTTGTCGTCGTGAGCGTGGGGTACCTGTTTCAGTTCCATGAAGCATCCCTGGATGACTATCTGTTGGCCGGACATGCCTTCTCACAATCCGAAATGACCGCAGCCCTGGCCGCGCTCTCAGAGGCCGGATTGCGGGAGTACGAAGTCAAAGGAGCACAGTTGCTGATCCCGCGTGGCCAGCGCGACAAATACGTGGCTGCGTTGGTCACCGGAAATGCCTTGCCGGTCGACTTCGATGATTATCTCAAGGATGTTACGGATAGCTCGAATCCGTTGGAGAGCTCCGACTCGCGGCGCAGCAAATTGCGGCTCGGCGAACGACGACGAATGGGGAGAATCATCGGCGAAATCAAAGGAATCGAGAAGGCCACGGTGGCCATCGATGAAACCGAGACCACCGGCCTGCGACGGCAGCCCAAAGCGAGAGCGGCCGTCTATGTAAAACCGGAAGGGAGTGCGCCCTTAACGGAGGAACTGGCCTATAGCATCCAGCTGTTTGTAGCTGGACACAAGAACGGCATGTCTCCCGACGACGTGACGGTCATGGACCAAAACACGGGGCATTCTTTTGGCGGCCCGGGCGAGGGGGGAGTGTCCGCCGCCCGCCGCGATCCGTATGCCGAGCGCAAACGGTCCTATGAGCAGGACTGGCGGGTCAAGATTGAGAAACTATTGGTGGACATACCCGGCGTGCGGGTGCAGACCAATGTTACGTTGGATCCATTTGTGCAAAACGACGACAAATCGATTAAGTACGATTCCAAGAACGTAGCGGAGCTGCGCCGTAATGAGGTAAAGAAGACTGAAAAGTCCGGACCGAGCGAGAACGGGGGACAGCCTGGGGCGGATCCCAACGGCGTTACCGGGTCCGCCAATCGCGCGGCGTCACTGGCCGCTGGGTCGAACCAAGAACGCTCGGTGACGGAATCCGATGAACAGATTGATCAAGTCCCCTCGCAGGAGCACAGTGTTAAATCACGCGCCCCGCTGGTACCGATGAAGGTGTCGGTATCGGTATCGATCCCCCGTGACTACTATCGCCAGGTGTGGGTCCAGCAAAAAACGGCCGCCGACGGCAAACCTCCGACTGATCCACCGCCGGCCAACGAACTGGCCGAAATAGAGACCAAGCAAATCAACATCGTACAGTCGCAGGTCATTGGCATTCTGCCCTCCAAGCCGCTGGGAGAGGATAAGTACGAGCCTGTTTCGGTCAAGACGATCGATACACTTCCACCGCTCCCCATCGAGGAACCGGGTATCGGCGAGCAGGCGACAACCTGGCTCGGATCCAACTGGGGCGGCCTGGCCATGGTGGGGCTCGGAATATTCGCGTTGATGATGTTACGAGGCATCGCCGGCTCAACTCCGGAATCGCCGACGCCAGTTGGGGATGTTGCCAGCACTTTGTCGGTGGTACGTGCCGATGACGAATCGGAAGAGGGGGACACGTCCGATGGATCGGCCGCATCCGCCCGCGCCCGCCGCCGCTTTGCTGCCAATGAGCCCAGCATTCGCGACGAGTTGGCCGTCTTGGTCAAGGAAGATCCCGATACCGCCGTCGCCATTTTGAAGAACTGGATCGGTGAGGCCAGCTAGGCACTTCGAATGACCTACCGCACATGAGACCCAAGATGCAAAACGCAGATAGCCCATCCCGAAACAACGACACTTCCGACTCAGCGGTGATGCTCACGGTATCGCAGCCCACCAAGGACAGTTTGTCATGGCGTCGCGTGGCGCTGCTGGTTGCTGGCCTGGAGCCCGAAGCGGCCGACGCCCTACTGGCACGCATGCCGGAGTCCCAGGCCGCCTTGATTCGTAATGCCATATTAAATCTGGATGCTGTCGACGATGCCGAACAAGATCACGTCATGCGTCAGTTCCTGGGACGCCAGCAATCGATCACAAGCGGGGCCACGGCTCATGACGAAGGGGTTGAATTGCAGTTGTCGTTCAGCGGGCACCAAACCGAAACCGAAACCCCAGTCTCATACGCGTCCACCAGCGGTGTCGATGATGGGCACACGCGGGCCGGCCGCGTGGAGTCCGCCGCTGGTCGAAGCAAGGAGACGCCTCTCCCAACTTGGGACGTTCTACAACACGTGGACGCGGCGCGTCTGGGACGACTCTTGCATCGTGAGCATCCCCAAACGCTCGCGGTCGTGGCTGCGGAACTGACTCCAGAACGGGCTGCGGAGTTTGTCGCGGCGCTCCCCCCAGCGTTGCAGCCGGATGTGCTACGGCGATTGGCGCAACATGAGCAGGCCGCCCCGGACGTGCTGGCCGATCTGCGCGGCGAACTGGGACAGATGTTGGCCCGCGAATTGCACGAGTCCGCCCCCACCGAGAATGGACTAACGGCCCTGGTGGCCATCCTCCAATCGCTATCGGACGATCAGCGGGCGGAATGGCTGGACCGGTTGGCATTACACGATCCACAACTGGCTCAGCGACTGGGGCATGTGGGATCGCCGGACCCGATTCGCAACGCCCCCGAGACCGATAGTCGCCAGGTTTGGGCCGTGGAGCTGGACGATTTGGGTACCTTGGACGACAAGGACATGCTGACAGTGCTGCAGGCGGCTGGACTTGAATTGGCCGCCATGGCCTTGAGTGGTTCGAGAAAACGGCTTGCCGATCAGGTGTTGGCGCGGTTGCCAGCGCGTGTCGTGCGTCAGATGCGACAACGCATGTTGCACCTCGGCCCTGTGGTCCTGCGGGAAATTGATCGAGCGCAATTGCAATTGGTGGCTCTAGCCAACGAGTTGGCCCGAGATGGAATAATTCACCCCCCCAGCGTTCCCCGAAATCTGGCAATGGTCGCTTGACCGTTGACCCATTGAGGAATTTTGCACGCATGTCACCCGTACTCAAGACCAACGGATCACGAGGGCCCGCCTACGGCGACCAGGTGACTGCCTATCGTCTGGAAGACGTCTCCGAAAAGGCCCGGGAATTCTTGGACCAGGCCCAGTCACAGGCCGTTCAGATCATTGCGCAGGCCCGTGAGCAGGCTCAACAGATTCGAGCCCAAGCCGAGCAGCAGGGGCACGCGGCTGCCCGCACGACGGCGGAATCCAAGGTCGACGAACGGTTGAAACAGTCCGTGCAGACGTTGAGCGGAGTCTTGCGAGACCTGGGTCATGCGGTGCAGGAGTCGCACGCGGCATGGCTGCAACGCTGGGAACAGGGAGCCGTTCAACTGGCCATCGCCATCGCGGGACGAATCCTTCGCAGCCCCCTATCACCCTCGCCTAAAGTCCGCTTGGACTTGATTCGCGAGGCGCTGGAGTTGGCGTCGGGCAATACACAGATCATGCTCCATGTGTGTCCGCAAGATCAACCGATTATCGAACCCCATCTGCCTGAGTTCTTGGCGAGCCTGCCACAGGTCGCGAACCTAAAGTTGGTAGCCGACGCGAGTGTGTCGTCGGGCGGGTGCGTGGTCCGAACCGAGTTTGGAACGATCGATCAAACGTATGAGGCTCAGTTGGCTCGCATCGAACAAGAATTCATGCACGAACAACAACAGCCATAAGAAGAATGGCCAAGGTCGGAAATGGACTATCAAGCTCAACTCGCGACAATCGTGCCGACGCAAATCACGGGACAGATTGTACGAACGGTCGGCAATGCGGCGGCAGCGGCCGGCTTTCCCGCCCCCGTAGGATCGCTGGTCGAGATCGAACGGCAGGGGGGGACGCCCATCTCAGGGGAGGTGATTGGCTTCCAGAACGAGCTAACGTTGGTCTATCCCTTCGGAACCTTGTCGGGCGTGCGGCGGGGCCACCGAATTCGTTTGGTCCAAACGACGCGGTACTTGAAAGTGGGAGACGGCCTACTGGGTAGGGTGCTCAATGCGCATGGAAAACCCTTGGATGGCGCCCCGGAGCCGGTCTCTACGGAGCGTGTTCCCTTGGACGCCAGCGCGCCGGCCGCAGTAGAACGGCCGCGGATCGATGCACCGCTCTCCACTGGCATCCGCACGTTGGACGCCCTATTGACCTGCGGACGCGGCCAGCGCATGGGAATATTTTCCGGAGCCGGGGTGGGCAAGAGTACCTGTCTGGGCATGATGGCCCGCTACTCATCGGCCGATGTGATTGTGATTGGTTTGATCGGCGAACGTGGCCGCGAGGTTAATGAGTTCATCGAGCGTGATTTGGGCCTCGATGGCCTGCGGCGCAGCGTCGTCGTGCTGGCCACCAGCGACGAGCCGGCACTGCTACGAGTCCAATCAGCATTGGCTGCCACCGCAATCGCCGAGTACTTCCGCAGTCAAGGCAAGGAAGTTTTGTTGCTCATGGATTCGGTCACGAGATTTGCCCAAGCCCATCGCGAGGTCGGTTTGGCAGCGGGAGAACCCCCGACGACTCGCGGCTATCCGCCGTCAACCTTCTCGGCCTTGTCCCGGCTTGTGGAACGGGCCGGCCGAACTCGCGCAGGAAGCATAACCGCGTTCTATTCCGTACTCGTGGATGGCGATGACCCAAACGAACCGATCAGTGACACAATGCGTGGCCTGTTGGATGGTCATACGTTCCTCTCTCGCAAAATAGCCGCACAGGGGAGATACCCCGCGATCGACGTATTGGAGAGCATCAGCCGCCTCATGTCGGATATCGCGCCGCAGCCACACAAGGATGCCGCCCAAACCGTTCGGCAACTCTTGGCTGCCTATCGCGATCACGAAGATTTGATTTCCATCGGTGCCTATCGCAATGGCAGCAATCCAACCGTTGATACGGCCATCGCCATGCAACCCAGTATCCAGGCTTTTCTGCGACAGCGGGTCGACGAAGTCGTCACGATCGAGCAGGCCCGTCAGCAGCTGTTGGATTTGGCGGCACGCTGCGCCGGCACGCGAGGCTCCTCCGCCTCCGACGGCACGCCCCGCCCCCAAGCGGCCAACCAACGCACCTTGGCAAAGGCTTGATGACATGAACCGTCAGCAACGACTTGATCTGCATGAGGCCATTCTGGAATGACACGTTTTAAGTTCCGCCTACAACCCCTGCTCATGGTGCGCGAATCGACAAGAGACCGGATGCGCGTCGAATTGGCGCAGGCACACGAGGCCCTGCGGACGGTGGAACAGAAGCAGGCAGAGTTGCAACAAGAGCAGACGGAAATGCGAAACGCTTTACAGAATGCCTTACGCCCGGGCGCCCTGCCGGTCGATCGCATTCTATCCCTGCAGCGCTACCAGGCTTCGCTGCAAATACAGCAACATGGCCTCGAACACCAGCGTAAACAGGTCGAACAAGAAATGGAACTGCGCAGGCAACGCTTGACAGAAGCCGACCGTGAAGTGCGCGTACTGGAGAAGCTGAGAGAAAAGCAACAATTGCGACATGCCGAAGAGGAGTCCCGGCAGGAGGCCCAGGAGATGAATGAGGTGGCCTTGCAGCGACACCATCGGGCCGAGGTGAGTCCATGAACGCTCTACTCAGCGCCGTAGCAGCGGCCATCGCCTACGTCTGTGTATCGACCGTGATCAGTGGCACGATCGGTCTGTCCTACCTGTACAGCACAGGAAGACTCAATCCACGGACGGCTGGGCAGATCGTGCAATTGTTGCAGGGGACCGAATTGGTCCCGGCAAAGACCGAAGAGAAACCAGCAGCCGAAGCATTGCCCAAGGTGTCCATCGATCAGATCTTGGAGGCGAGGCTCAAGCGGACGATGGAGATTGACATACGCGAATCTCATTTGTCTCAAGGCCTAACCAACCTTCGCGGTATCTACGAAAGCGTCCTCACCAATCGAACTCGCTATAACGAATTGAAAGAGGGTTTCGACCTCGCCCTGAAACAACTGGAGGAACAGTGGATCGACTCAGGCATTACCGATGTGCAGCAGAAGCTCGAGCAGATGTCACCAGAACAGGCAAAAGAGCAGATTAAGTTGATGCTCGAACGGGACGAAATGCCGGTTGTGGTTGCGATTGTGAATGCCATGCCGGTGAATCGCAGCAAGAAGATTATCGCGCAGTTCCAGTCCAAGGATGAAGCTGAGCAACTCTCAAAGATACTAGAGCAATTACGACTCGGCGTGCCGCGCACGACGTTGATCCAAGACACCCGTCGCCGTCTGGCTGAGTTTGAAGCCAAAGTAAGCAAAGGAGCGGGCAATGCCAATTCCATCCGTTGATTCACTATCCATCGTCGGTCCCATCGATCGCAGCTCTTCCAAAGGGGCCCCACTGGCCTCGCCTCTCACGGCCTTGCCTGCATTTCAAGAACACTTGATGCCAACGGCCAACACGGTATCACGTGCACCCATGCGGGAGTCGACACCGACTCGGACGGATCGGCCGCAGCCCAACGAATCGTCGCGAAATTCGCCGGAATCGACATCCGAGTCGATCCCCCGCGAATCGAATCGTCCGGAAGCGTCATCGACTCAAGATGCGCCGAGCGCTGCTGATGAAACGCGGCCTGTGGACGACCGTGCGGACGACTCGGCGGACGACGAAGAAATGGATAAGGATTCCAACGATACAGAAGTCGCGACTTCCGCCGGGCCAGCAGTCGTGGTGGTCGCCGCCGAGCCCTTGGTGGAGTTGGACACGGCGAAGCATGGCGACGATGAGCCAAAGATAGCCGTGACAAAGGCGGAGGCTGTCACGACGCCCGAGGCCATTGAAACCTCTCCGCTGACACGCGAGGCCCAGGCAGAAAGCGAACCAGTTGTCGCTCAGCTTGACGGCGACGAGGAGTCCGATGCCGATCTACGGGCCGTGACTCGGCAGCCGGAAAGGACCGATCGTTTGGACAAGTCCGAACGCACGCGTTCGACTCGACACCGTAGCACGCCGGCAGCCGACGCCGCCAAAGACCCTCTAAAAACAGCCCCGTTGCCGGCGACCGAGGTTGCTACGGGCGAGACGCAAGTCACGGAGAAGGCTCCTTCGAACGAAAGCACCGGAGAACCGACGAAGAGCCGTCGCGCCGATGCCGGGGATGAAAAGTCCGTGTCCGCTCCGCCGTTGGCCAACGCTGGCAGCACCTCCGCCGAGGAACCGATCGTGGTGACGCCGCGATCGACGCGGACTCGTAAGAGCCACAATCGATTGCAGGTCACCATAGAGGCCCTCAGCAAGTCCACTCGTGTGGATGCGGCCGATCGCGTAACGACGGAGCCCGTGCCGGCCAGCACCGCAGAGGGGCCGGTCGTATCCCGTCCCTTGGCCCGCATGCTTGAGGCCCGGACGGGTCGCCTACCGGGTGCGGAAGGGGAAGTGCCGGCGGTGGACCAGGCACGCTTCGCACAGCGGGTGGCGCGGGCCCTCGAAGCGGCCCAGCACCGCGACGGCCCCATTCGCTTGCGACTGCATCCACCCGAATTAGGCTCTGTCCGTCTGGAAGTGCGCATGTCGTCCGGCGCCATGTCCGCCCGCTTGGAGACCGAAACACCCGCCGCGCGCACGCTGCTGATGGAAAATCTGGGGACGCTGCGCGACCGCCTGGCGGAGCAGGGGGTGCGGATCGAGAAATTTGATGTGGAGTTGAGCGATCGTCAGTCCAACTCGTATGCGGGAACACCCCAGCAACACGATCCTCGCCAACCCTGGGCTCCAACTCCAAGGACCGACCACGAACGGATCGCTGCATCCGAAGCCACTGATCTCACTCGGCCCGTCCGACGATTTACCAGCACCACGGAACTCGATGTCACCATTTAGGCTTTTTAAGAGTCTCGCATACCAACCGTTTCGATCCAAGGAGACCTTCGCATGACACGTGTACCAACCGCCACGGCCAACACGGCAGCAAACCCGACCACCAAACGGGGAGACAACGGTTTGGGGGACGTCGATCTGGACCAATTCTTGCAGCTCCTAATCTCAGAGCTGCAGAACCAAGATCCGTTGAATCCGCTCGACAACAGTGAGATGTTGCAACAGATCAGTCAAATCCGCGAGATCGGCGCCACCGATAAGCTCTCGAGTACATTGACGACTGTGTTGCGGGGGCAGAATCTATCGACGGCTAGCAACTTGATTGGTCAAGAAATCGACGCCCTGGCGGATGATGGCAGTAATGTCAAAGGACTCGTCGATCGTGTGTCGATGCAAGAAGACGACAAAGGTGTTTTGAATATTCGAGTGCATGTTGGCGATAAAAAAATCCAGCTCGACAAGATACGCGGGATCGGCGATGTCGATTAGGACGCGGAATGTCGTGCTGCTGAGAATAAAAAAATAGGGAGCATAAACAATGGGTCTTCAATCGGCATTAACAACCGCCTTGACCGGGTTGTCCGCGGCAGAAGCGCAGATTGACGTGATTGGCAATAATCTGGCCAATGCGCAAACGGTGGGCTTCAAGTCCTCCAAGGTGGCATTCGCGACGCAGTTCCTGCAGACGCTGGGGCTCGGGTCCGCCCCCTCTGCGGACAACGGCGGTACCAATCCCCGCCAGACGGGGCTCGGCGTTCAAGTCGCGGAGATCACGCCCAATTTTAGTCAGGGAACGGTGGAAGTCAGTACCAATCCGTCGGACTTGGCCATCCAGGGGGACGGGTTCTTCATGGTGGAGGGACCGTCCGGCGAACGTCTCTATTCGCGTAACGGCATCTTCAAGATCAATTCCGATAGCGAACTCGTGACCCTATCGGGGAATCGGCTACTTGGGTTCGGCATTAACGACAATTTCGAGTTGCAGACCACCCAGCTTGAGCCAATCCAGATTGCGATCGGCGGTGCGGCCGTGGCCCAAGCCACGCAGAATGTCAAAATGGAAGGTGTGCTGACGCCGATCGGTGATATTGCCAACACGGCCGGCGTGATCGAAAGCGCTCGAATGACCGACTCGGCAGTGCCACGCGCCGACGGATCGGCGGTCGGCGTGGACGTGGCACCGCTTCCAGTATTTGGTGGATCCGTGGCCACCGCCAACGCCGCGGGCGGATTGACCGGGGCACAAACGTATCAATATCGATTGGCGTTTGCCGACGCGTCGGGAACGGAGAGCGTCGCGTCGGGCCCCATCTCCGCCACGTTGGGGGCCAGTGACAATCAGGTGACCTTAACCGGACTGCCGACCAGCACGCTTTA
>SXGT01757522.1_pt1 | contig 11141 bp, 9 predicted proteins | sample 3176221 | NCBI WGS metagenome assembly SXGT01 (sample SAMN11356862, study PRJNA531348) | freshwater metagenome | isolation source: freshwater sample F1-120 | place: China: Fuxian Lake, Yuxi | collected 2017-12-25
ACGTGGTCCTCGTATTCAGCCGCGGAATACTCGCGTGAGGGCATTCGCGGCCGTCCTCTCCTATGCCGCAGGAGGTGCCGTCGCGGGACTCTTGCCGACGGCGCGGACCGTCGACATGCCGGGCCCGGAGCCCTATCGTCGCGGTCCCCGGCTGGGATTTTTCGGCGCCGAGCTTTGCGATCGGCTTCTAGCGGCGGCACCTGGGCGAGTGGTCGACGGCGTCGTGGTGGGCACGTCGCGCGGATGTATGACGGAGTCGAACCGATTTTTGGAGTTGATGATCCGGCATCAGGAGACATCGCCCGCGCCGCGTGCATTCTCCGGCTCGGTGCATAACGCGGTCGCCTCACTGACGGCGATCCGGTTCGACGCGCGGCGCCTTTGCCGCACGCCCGCCCATGGCGCGATTTCCTGCGTCGTCGCAATCGACGTTGCAGAGCGGGCCTTGCGACGTGGCGAGGCGGCCGGGATCGTCGCGGGCGCGGTCGACGAACGTCCGGGTTTTCTTTCTCCCGCCTACGCCGACGCCGCAACGGTCGAGTCGGAAGGCGGCGGCCTCCTGCTGCTCGCTCCCCTCGGCACGGCCGGCGCGCTGGCTTCGGTTCGAGCTGCGTTTGCGCGGCCATACGACGCTGCGGCGTGGTGCGCCGCGCGAGCGGCGGAAGATCCGCCCGATCTTCTGCTCTTTGGCGGCGATCGCCTTTTCGTGCCCTCGACCAGCGGACCGGCGGTTTCATATGGTGCGTACTGCGGCGTACATCCCGCCGCCGCCGCGACGGCGGTCGCCTGGGCGGTCGCAATGACGTGTGGGGACGCGCCGACAGCCGTTCCCGGCGGTGCGCGCGCGCCGCAGAGAATCGGAGTCGCGACGGCGTCTCGATTCGGCGACGCGTCCTATGCGACGGTCGTAGCGCTGCTGTGAACACGGTCGGCGCGTTGAGCGTCGCGGCGGCGACCGTCATTTGCGGAACCGTCGTGCGCGGAGTCTGTTCGCTCCGATCAGGGTTCTTCGGAGAAGCGATCACTTCCGGCGACGAGGCCTCGGGCGCCGTCGCGCTGACGTTTGACGACGGCCCGGACGTCGCGGCGACGCCGGTATTGCTCGACCTGCTTGCCGAGATGGACATCAAGGCGGCGTTCTTCGTCGTCGGTCGTCGCGTCGACGCCGCTCCGGCGCTCGCGCGACGGATCGTCACTGCCGGCCACTTGATCTGCAATCACGCGATGCGCCATGCGTGGTTCACGAACTTCCTTTCGACGTCGGCTCTGGTAGCGGAACTGCGTGCTTGCAACGAGGCCGTGGCGCGGGCGACCGGGGTCCTGCCGACGCTCTATCGCCCCCCTTTCGGCATTGCGAGCCCGGCGACATTCGCCGCGGCCCGAGCACTCGGTCTGACCGTCGTCGGTTGGACCGCGCGCGGGCGAGATTTACGTGGTACACCTCCGGAGATTTCGGCGGTGCGCGTGTTGCGGCAACTGCGCTCGGGCGGCGTCGCGCTCCTTCACGACGGCGAACGCGATCCTATTCGCGTCACGGCCGCGACGCGGCTCGTCGTCGACGGCGTGCGGGCGCAAGGTCTACGGTGGGAGCGGCTTGATGCAGTCCTAGGGCTCGAAGGGGTCGCGACTACGGTCTTTAGACACGACGCCTCGCCACGTCGACGTTGACCGCGTCGGCCCTCGCGTGCAACGAATGCGTGCGCGATGCGACGATGTCGGTCCTTGCGATCGGATTCAAGTAGGTGAAGTGCCCGATCAAAGGATCGGTGAAACGTCAGCGGTCAAGTTCGATCGAGAGTCGCGGCTCTACTGCGCCGATGACCTCGCGCGTCCGCAACGGGCCTTGTATGGGAGCAACGGTCGTAAGCAGCACGGCGTCGCTGTTGATCTGGTTAAGGCCGCCGTGGGTCGACCGCATGTCGATCCACGCCTCCATCGCGGGCAGACCGGCGCATCGACCGTCGCGCAGGGTGCAAAAGACCTGCGGTGGATTGACGACCTGTCCGTGAGTCGCGTCCCAAAGGCGTCGCGGTCCGTCGGGGAAGCGGTGGTCCGCGGTCGCCGAAAGCCAGTCGCGGTCGGCGATGAATCCGTCAGAGTCGACGAGATCTGCGGAACGCAGGTGTGTCGTCACTGCATCATATTCGAGAGGGTCGCCGCTGACTGCCCGGTAGCGGTAGCGGTTGCCGCGCCGCTCGATTCCAGCCTCCCCGTCGCCGTCGCGCACGACGACTGTCTCGTTCTCAAGAAATGCGACAAGTTCGATTTCCGGGCGAGAGGCGAACACTTCTGCGACGCGGCGGGCGCGGGCGGTGTGCACCCCGAAATACGTCACGAGACCGTTGATCTCCGGCACGACGTCGCGCTCGCGGTCGCGGATCGCGTCCGTCGGCTCGAATCCCGCTTCTCGTAGCACTTCGGCGACGGGGAAATTGGTCGACGCCGTCAAATTGTGACCGTGGTCCGAAACGACGGTCAATTGTACGGCGCCCTGGCGCTCATAGAGGAGTTGGAGGCAAAGCCGGTCCACCCCGTCGAGGCACACGTCCAACCCCTCGGTACCGTAGCGACTAAGCATCGCGGACGAGCTCACGATGTAGGCGAGCGCGGTCTGGCGTCCTGAGACGACGGAACGATCGGCGACGTCGAGGGCGTGCTTCGAACGCGCCAATTCGGCTTGGAACCAAGGGCGCGGATTCAAATACGACAAGCCGACGTCGAGATAGCTCTCAAGGTGGGCATCGAGGCGCCGCTGCCACGGATGTTGGTACCCGAATGCGCGCGAAATCCAGAGGTTTTCGATCCGCCCCGTTCGTCGTTCGTAGTAGCGCTCTATGTTTGCGGCGAAAGGCGGCGCGTGAAGCATTGCCGTGAAGATGACCTCGCTCAGCGACGGGAACGGCGGGATCACTTTCGCCGGCGGATGGAACCAACGCGAACGGCCCTGTGCGTATCGGCCGGCGACCGCGCGATAGGGCAGCGAATCGACCAAAAGAATTAGATGGGGGAGGGTCGCCGGGTCATAGTCTGATCGGCGGTAGGTACGATCGAACACGCCATCCTGATCGTCGTCGTATCGCAGGACGTCCATGCGGCCGTCCGCACCGAGTGCGAGGAGGAAGTCGACAGCGCCGTCACCGTCGACGTCGTAGCGGTCGCCGTCCTTGTCCGTGTGCATCGGCCGTTCAGGAAACGTCAGGGCGTCGTCGGGAGCGAGCCAACCCGCCAACGCGGAACATCCGCATCCGAATGCGCTGATAAGGGACAGAACGGCCACGCGGATCACCGATATCGCCGGTTTCATTGATGCCCGATCATACCCTTGACGCGTGACGCTTGCCGCGGCCCGGATTCGCTGGCATGCTCCTCGTGTGAGCGGAATACGGTCGTGCGTGCTTGTGCCGGCGTTCAACAACGAGCGGACGGCCGCCGGTGTCGTGCGAGCGGTCCGCGCAATACATCCTCACGTCTTCGTGGTTGACGACGGTTCCCGAGACGGCACGGGGGCGCAGCTTGACGCCTTGGAGGGCGTAGTTTTGCTGCGGCACGCACGCAACCTCGGAAAAGGTGCGTCGCTTAGGACCGGGCTCGACGAGGCGTTTCGACGTGGATTTACGCACGTCGTCGCGCTAGACGCCGACGGTCAGCACTTGCCGGAGGACCTTGCGCGTATGATCGAGGCGGCCGCGATCCGCCCTGAAGCAATGCTTCTCGGCGGGCGAGATCTGGTCGCTGCAGGGGCGCCGCTCGGTAGCCGGCTTGGGTGCCTGAACTCAAACTTTTGGACATGGGTCGAAACCGGCTTACGGCTTCCCGATACCCAGACCGGCTTTCGGGTCTACCCTAAGACCGTCGCCGCGCTTGAATTGCGGTGCGACGGTTTTGAATTCGAGATCGAGGTGCTGGTGAAAGCCGCTTGGTCGGGCATACCGATTGTCACGGTACCGATCGGCGTGCGCTATTTTAGCGGCACGGAGCGTGTCTCTCATTTTCGTCCGTTGAGGGACTTTTTGCGCATTGCTCGTCTTAATCTTCGATTGGTCGCGCTTCGGCTTCTTGCGCCCCCGCAGGTGCTCGGCGCGCTTTCATCGAAGGCGTTTGCGGTCGGCACGCGCGCCGCACGCCTTCGTCGTGTCTGGACCGAGATCTTCGTGCGCGAACCGGGCTCGACCGGTCGCGTTGCCCTCTCATCCGGCCTAGGCGCATGCGTCGGGCTTACGCCGTTCTACGGCTTTCATCTGGTTCTCGCGCTACTATTCGCGCATCGACTCGGACTCTCGAAGTCGGTCGCCGCAGCGGCGACCAACGTGTCGGTCCCTGTGCTGATCCCCGGCATCGTCTATGTGTCGTATCGGATCGGCGGGGCCGTCCTCGGACGCGGCGCCGTCAATTCCCCGCCGGATAATCCCACGTCTATGGATATCGTGGCGTGGTTCGTCGGCGGACTATTGCTTGGCCTCGCCGGCGGGTCGGTGGTCGGCGGATTGACGTTTGTGATCGTCGGCGTTCTTCGTCGATTGGATCGATTCAGGGCGGGTTCGTGAAGTTCGGAGTCGTCCGCGTTTCCTTGTGCGCGGCACCGTTCTTGATCGCCGCCGCAATGGCGGCGCGGCTTCGACTCGACGACGACGTCGCCCGCCTTCTTCCCGACGGCGACCCGCGGGTCGTGCGTGCCGTCGCGTTCGCCCGGGCGCTCGGAGAGCGCCTCGCCGTCGAAGTCTCATGCGTGGATGCCCCGGGCGTCGAGGCGGACGCCGTTTGGCGGGTCGCCGACCGCATCGTCGCCGCCGCAGCAGAGCACGGCGTGCGGGAATCGATCGCAGAACCGGCGGATATTCTCGCCGTGATCGCGGCGGTGCGCGCGGCTGCGCCGGGGCTCGTTTCCGCCGATGCCTGGGATTCTCACCGCGCTCGGCTCGAGCCTGCGGCGGTGCGTGCCGCATTGGAAAAGTGGACGGTGCGCCTACAAGAGGCCGACGGCCTCGCGCTCGCCGAGGCGGCTGTCGCCGATCCCCTCGGATTCACCGACGATCTAATGGGGGCATTGATCGGACTCCAGCCCGTGCCTATGGCCGTGCGGCTGCGTCGCGGACGGCTGACGCTCGACGAAGGGCGCACGGCCCTCGTCGTGCTGGAACCCGGCTTCCCGGCGTCCGATGTCGAACAGTCGTTTGCATTGCTCGAGACCATTCGAAGCGCGGCTGCCGAGGATTCTTCCGGCGTGGCGGTCAAAGCGGTCGGCGCGCACCGCGCGATGGTCGAAAACGCACGCCGCATTCGGCGGGACGTGGCGATCACTGCCGCGCTCGGTGGGGCCTTGGCGGCTCTGTTTTCGCTCCTTGTGCACGCACGGGCGCGGTACGCACTTCTCGCCCTTCTTCCGCCGTTCGGTGGAGCGCTCGTTGCGGCGGGCTTGTTCGCAGTCACACGCGGGACGATTTCATCAGCTGCGGCGGGCTGCGGCGCGGCGCTCATCGGGCTTACGGTCGACTATGCGAACCACGCGTTGTTCGCGCTCCGGGCGCACGGCGCCGTCGACCGGAAGGCGCTTTTCGCCTCGGCGGCGACTTCTGCGGGCGCGTTCGGGGCCCTCGGGGCATCCGAACTGCCCGCCGTGCGTGAAATCGGCATGTTCAGCATGATCGGCACGGTCGGCGCCGCCCTGGTCGCCGCGTACATCGTCCCCGCGCTCGCAGGCGACGTGCGATCAGCGCAACCCCGTTTCGACCTACCGGCTTTCGTCCGGCGGGCCCGTAGGTCCCGGACGGTGCGTCTTGCGGCGCTACTCGTGTTGGCTGCGATCCCGCTTGCCGCGTGGGGCACGACGCAACTAAGGCTCGACGGAGATCTTCGCCGACTCGACGGCATTGGGACGGCGGCTACTGCCGACGAAACTGCGGTGCGCGCCCGGTGGTCTTTCGGATCCGATCTGGTCTGGATTGCCGCAACAGGCGCGGATCAAGATGCAGCGCTCGACGCGAACGACCGCGTCGCAGCGGCCCTGACCGAGCCCGCATTGGCGAAGTTCGTCGAGACGGTGCATTCCGTCGCGCATTTCTTGCCTGGCCCTGTCGAGCGCACTCGGCGCGCTGCAGCCGCGCGAGCGTTTTGGGATCCCGTTCGCGTCGGGGCGCTCCGTGCGACGTTTCGAGAAGCGGCGAAGGCGACGCCCTTCCGCGCCGAAGCATTCGAGCCGCTTTTCACGCGGCTCGCCGCCCCGTCACCCGAACCGGTGCTCTCCGCCGCTGCTGCCCCGATGCGCGAACGCGTAATGCGGATCGGCGGAGAGACGGTTGTCGCGACGGCGGTGAGGCTTCGTCACGCCGGGGAAGCAGCGGAATTCGGGCGTCGGCTCGAAGAGGTCGAGGGCACCGCCACGCTCGCCGACGGCGCCGCGCTTGGGCGCAGACTCGCCGACGCTGCGCGGTCCGAAGGCTGGTGGATAGTGGCGCTTGCGCTCGGCGCGGCGACGCTGCTGATGCGCATCGCGCTTGGAGGCGGGGCGGCGACCATTGCAGCGGCCGCGGCGGCGTTCTGCGGAGTCTTGGGCGCAGCGGGCTTGCTCGGACTTTGCGGAATAGCGTTGGACCTCGTCACGGCGCCTTTCGCGGCGTTCGCGGTAGGAGCCGCAGCCGACTACGCGCTTGCGGCGACGCATGGCCGGCTCGCCGCGTTTCGAGGAAACGAGGGCTCCGCGGACGCGTACGACGCCGCCACGCTGCTCAATGTCGTCGCCGCGAGCGCGGGATTCAGTTCCCTCGCAGCGGCGGAGCACCCAGCGTTGCGCGGCCTCGGCGTCGTCGCGGCAACGGGGATCGTCGCGGCCTACGCGTTCGCCCAGACGGTGGCAGCGACCCTTTGCCACGCGACCCTCCGAAGGCACGGGCCGGGCGGGGTGCCATCGTGGCGACATATTGTCGCGACGCTTTGGCTCTTGGCGGCACTGCTCGCCGCGACGCTCCCGACGAGGCGGCGAGGTCCGAAGCCTCTCCGGCGCGCGGCGCTCGACCGCATTCGGGATGCGGGACTAAAGCTCCGCCGAAGCTTGCCGTTGGGCGTTCGGACGTATTTCGGCGAAGATGCCGCTCGGTTGCTCGATAAATGTATCGTCGTGGCGAACCACGGTTCGCACTACGACGGCCTCGCGATCGCAGCACTGCCTAAAGACGTCGTCGCATTCGTGAAACCATATGTTCTTCGGTTGCCCTTCGCCGGACGGCTGGTCCGTGACGCGGGCTATGTGGCCGTTGGAAGTCTGAGGATCGAAGAACTCGTCGCGCGATGCCGCGATGTCTTTGAAGTCGGCGCAATTCCGGTCTTCTATCCCGAAGGGACACGTTCGCACGCTGGACGACTTGAGCGGTTCCGACGCGGGGCTTTCACGCTTGCGCGGGCGCTCGACGTGCCGGTCGTTCCCGTTGCGCTCGTCGATACGCGGCAGGCGATGCGCCCTGGAACATGGTGGGTCGGAGACCACGACGTGTCTTTAGCCGTGCTCGACCCGGTACACCCGCGCGAATTCCCCGGTGAGAACGGGGATCGCATGTTCGCCCGAGCCGTACGTACGCGGTTGGCGTCGGCCATCCGCGCGCGTCGCCGGGAAATGGTCGACGGAACGGTGTGGAAGCGTCGCGTCGTTTCTGCCTACGCCGCGGTCGGCGCCGCTCCATTGGCGCACGCCCGCGACGCCGTGCGCTCGGACGGGCTTCTTGCTGCGATCGCGCGTCTTGCGCCGTCGGAATTGCCGGTTCATGTATTCGGAGCGGGAGAGGGCCGGGTACTCGTGCGCCTCTTAGACGCCGATCCTGAGCGGGCCGTATACGGATACGAGTCCGACGCCGCGGCCGCCGTCATCGCTCGTGCCGCTGTTCCCGAAGATGCGAAGTGCGAAGTGTCCTTGGGGAGCGACCGCCTAGGCCCTCTGGGCTCGGTCGTGCTTGACGCGGCGTCGTCCGCGGGCCCGCCGCCACCTGCCGTGCTCGCACTCGTCGCTGCAGGCGGTGTCCTCGTCGTCCGCACCGACGCGTCGGGACGGGGCTTTCCGAACGCCGAAGCGTGGAGTACTCTCCTGACAGCTAGCGGTTTCGAAATGGTGCCGATATCGGAATTGCCGTCGCTGGGATTCATCGTCTTCCAGCCTGCGAGGGGCGAACCTCGTGCCACGCTATGAATCCAAATGCCGACCTGCTCGCCGCTCTCAAAACGAGCATTGTGGAGCGACTACGACTTACGCAAGTGTCCCCCGAATCGATCGCTGACGACGCCCCCCTTTTCGGCCCAGGACTAGGCCTTGATTCGATCGACGCCGTAGAACTCGTCGTCATGCTGGAGAAGGAATACGGTGTCAGGATGACCGACCTCGCCGTCGCAAAGTCGGCTTTCATCAACGTACGGACGCTCGCCCAATTCGTAGCGGACTCTCGTACGGCGAAGACTGGCGAATGAAACGAGCCGTCGCGACCGTCTTGCTTTGCTTCGTAACGCAGGCGCAAGACTCTCGCATTGTGGTCGCTTCGCGGCCGACGGAACCCTGCTGGCTGAGGGGCGTCGACCGAGCGAGTTTCCTTTCTGATGTCGAGCGAAGCCTAAGCAAAGTTGCCTTTGTCGGCGCGACGTTTGAACAGGAGAAGCGTCTCGCCATCTTCAAGGACGTCGTGCGGTCGCGAGGTGTGTTGGTGTATCGCGCGCCGTCGGACTTGCGATGGGAGATCCGTGAGCCGTTTCGATCGACCTTGGTCGTCGCGGGCGGGACTGTGGGAAAGTTTGAATACGATGGTGCAAAAAGGCGTGCGGTGCGCCTCGGCCGCGGCGGCGACGCACTGCTGTCGATCATGGAACGAATACGCGATTGGTTCGGCGGACGGTTCGATGGGCCGGATTGCACGGTCGACGCGGCGCGCAAGCCCGCGCCGCTCATCCGTCTCGCCCCGCGCGGCGGCAACTTCGGCGGCGGCCTCAAAGCGATCGACGTCGCGCTGACGACCGAGCTCGATGCGGTCCTTTCGGTGACGATTTTCGATAAGTCGGGCGACACGACGATTATGCGATTTTCGAGGGAAAAGGGCGCGCCGTCGCCTTCGGACGCAGTTTTTTCAACTACGGATCCCGCCGATTACGACCCGCGTTCCGCGGCGGAGTCGGTCCCGACTTCGCGGCAAAAGGGCTGACGCGCATGTCGCGCGCATGGCGCGGTGGGACGCGCGGCGGGCGCTTTGGCAACGCGTTTTTCGCCTTTCTCGCGTGTCATCGAATCGGCCGGGTCGTCGCTCCTGTTTTCGTCGCCGTCGTTGCCGCCTATTTCATCGTGGCGGCGCCGCACGAACGGCGCGCGTCATGCGCATTCGCCGACCGCATCGGCCGAGGCGGATCACGGTCGCGGAGGCTGCTATTCGCATGGCGACAATTCCGTACCAACGGTACGATGCTTTTCGAAAAACTTGCCGTCTTCGGCGGCGCTGCCGACGCCGTTGCGATCGAAAGCGTAGGTCGCGAACACTTGATGGCTGCAATCGCGTCCGGTCGTGGTGCCGTCTGCTTGACGGCGCATCAAGGCGGGTGGGAGATCATGGGGCAGTTCCTTGCGCGGCGCGGCGGCCGTGCGACGCTCGTAATGCACGACGGCATGCCGCCGGGCGCTCGCGCAGCGCTCGAGCGGTTCGCTGCAGCGCGCGAGTTTTCAGTCCTGTTCTCAGACGGGGGGCCCGCAACGGCCGCAGCCGTCGTCGCAGCGATCCGCCGTGGCGAGCTTGTCGGAATGATGGGCGACCGCGTCCAAAAAGGGTGCGGTGTCGCGACGACGTTCCTAGGCGGTGAGGTTGAATTTGCTCCCGGGCCGTTCGCGATCGCCGCTGCGGCCGATGTTCCGCTGCTGTTGGTTTTCTGCGAACGGACCGGTTCGCGACGCTACCGCTTCGAGTGCGTCCCGGAGGACGCCGGTCCCGCGCCGCCGGACGAGACGCGCACGGAGGCTGTGCATCGACGTGCGGCGTTTTTTGCCCGCCGACTTGAGTCGGTCGTTCTGAGGAGTCCGGAGCAATGGGGCAATTTCTTCGATTTCTGGCGCGAAATCGAAGCGCGATGAGCGCCTCTGGTCTTCGCTTCCTGCGCGCAGCTTCTTGGGCGCTCTTCGCCGGGTGCGCGGCAGGATGTACGACGGCGCCGTTCCCGGACCCGCCGGCGGAGTTCCGCCCTGCGCCCGTTCGGGCCCGCGCAGATGATTGCGCGGAACGTCTGACCATTCGGATCACGGTCTCGATCGACGCCGTCGAATTTCCGTTTACCGCCTACGTGTTGACTACTCCGCCCGACGGGTTGCGAGTCGTAGCGGTTTCAGATCTCGGTGAGACGCTCTTTGACGCAGAGATCAACGGAGTTCGGGCCGCGCTCCGCACCTCGACTCCGACGCTCGACGACGACTTCATCACTGGGGTATTCTTGCCCGATCTCGCGGCCGCGTTGTTGCCGATTCCGGCGGCTGTGACGCCGGTAGCATGGCCGACGGCCGGGGCGGGAGGCATGCGTTTTGAGCGTGGACAGGACGTTGTCTTGCGAGCGTCAGCAGACGCCGCTGGCACCGTTCGGATTCTGCGCGGTCGATTAGGAATCCTGGCGTCAGACATCGTCTGGGAAGGCGGCGACCCACCGACACGAGTGTCCGTCGTCGCGGTTTGCGGGTCCTACTCCTTTTCCGCCTCAGTGGTCGAGCGTACGACAGACGCGTCGCCTGCCGCGTCTCAGGCGGGACGATGAGGTCCGAGGCCATCGTTGCGTTGCTCGAAGCGCGACGGACCTCTTCTGGGGCGGCGGCCCGCTTTTTGTTCGCCGGCACGTCGCCGATTTTCGCAGGGCATTTCCCAGGAAATCCGGTGGTGCCCGGGGTGCTCCTCTTTGCGGCGACGCTCGCCGCCCTCGATTCCGTCGAAGGAGGGCCGCGTTTGCTGGTCGCCGTCGACGACGCCAAGTTCATGGCGCCGGTACCACCGGACCAAGTCTGCGAAGTGGAGGTGGAGGTATCCCCGGAAGTAGGGGCGCTGTGCCGATGCGAGGCGCGATGGCGGATCGACGACGTGATGGTTGCGCGCCTGAGATTAGCTTTCCGCTGACGCGCGGCTCTCCATGGTACTTTGGGGAACAAGGAGCTC
>SXGT01905255.1_pt1 | contig 11141 bp, 9 predicted proteins | sample 3176221 | NCBI WGS metagenome assembly SXGT01 (sample SAMN11356862, study PRJNA531348) | freshwater metagenome | isolation source: freshwater sample F1-120 | place: China: Fuxian Lake, Yuxi | collected 2017-12-25
AAACTAGAGCGGCTGAAAATGAGGACCAAGCTTCATCATTTTGCCCTAAAGTCCAAACTCTACCTCAATGCCCTCCGCTCCGCTTTCGCCACTTTACGGGCCCTCACCCCCGTACAGGGCTCCGCGTAAGGTGAGTCACCAATATCCGCCACCGCCTCACCGTCCGCAGTACCGCCGTCGCGGTGCGCCGTAAAGGCCAACTGCCACAGGGCGCGTTTCAGATCCACATCCGTGCGTCCAGCCTGCTGTAGCAGGCTACGCAAGCGCGGCGGCTCCCCTGTCTCACTGGCTTTGACCTGCTCCCAACGCCACAGCAGGATGTCCACCGTTTCCTCATACAGCAGAGCCCGCGCTTCCGGCAACTGGCCCCGGTGCGTATGCACCACGGCCATCACCGCCAGCAGCAACGGATTGCTGGCCAGACGCCGCAGATCCGGGCGCTGCACGGCCTGCTGCAAATGCTGGGCGCTCCCCCCCACTGCCCCTGGCTTGATGCTGCCCAGCCGCGCCAGCTCGGCGTACCAGGCGGCGATAAAGCGCGCGATCTGCGCCTCGGTAAACGGCGCCAGGGTATGCGACGGCATCTGCGGCAGTTGCCAGGCCGGGTCCTGGTACGACAGCGTGCGGCAGGTGACCACCAGGCGGCAGTCGGCATAGCGCCCGGCAAAGGCGGTGACGGCATCGCGCACCACGGTACGCTGCGCCGCGCTGGGCACTTCGTCCAGGCCATCAAGCAGCAGGATCGCCTGCCCATCCTCCAGCCGGGCGTGCAGCGGCTCGGCGGCAAACGCCAGGTTCTGCGCTGTGAGTCGGCTGACGATAAAATCCCACAGCGTGCGCGGTTCCGGGCGTGCCCCGGATGATGGCAACCAGCGGGCAAAATCGCGCAGGATCACCAGCACCGGCAGCGTGTCTGCCTCAGCCTCCGGCCAGCCGGCCAGGTGCGTCAGCCACGGCCCCTGCGGCTCAAGACGGTGCGCTGCCAGGCACAGGGCCAGATGCGTCAGCACGGTGGACTTGCCCGCGCCGGGGTCACCCAGCAGCACCACGTGGCGCTGGCCGATGATGGCCTGGAGCACGCCGAGGGGTTCGCGTGCGTCCTCCTCTAGCCCACCCTGCCATTGCCGTGCCGAGAGCGGCTGGCCGGGCTTTGGGACGCGCGGCACCAGGGTGGTAGTGTGCAGATCGACGTATACCTGGGTCAAGTCAAAAGCCTGCTGCTGGCCGGTGGGATCGCTGGCCGCCTGGTCCAGGCTGCGCAGGGACAGGCGCCGAGAGTTGTCCACCAGGACACGGCAGTAGGTCAGCAAGGCAGCGTCCGGATCCTGAGTCGGCGTGCCAGTGTAGAGAGTCCCGTAGAGCGCGCCGGTGATGATGGTGCTGGCGTGTACGTCACCGCTCACGGCCACGCCGCGCTCGCCTACGGTGATGGGGGGGCGGGAGGGAGAGTGCCCCTCACCCCAGCCCTCCCCCGGGGAGAGAGGGAGCAGAAGGCGGCTGTTGTGGCGCGCCAGCTCGGTGTGTATGGTGGTGGTGAACCAGGATGTCTCCGTGTCGGCAAGGGCCTGCTGGGCGTGGGGCAGCACTCCCAGGGCTTCCAGTACAGCATCCAGCTCCACCATCAGGGTCGGCTGCGTGCCCAGATGCGCCGCCAGCTGGCGCGCCGCATCGGCTTCATCCTGCCAGTGCTGCAGCTGTGTGGCCAGGCCCTGGCTACCGGTAGGCGCCAGGAGCTGGCCTAGGGCCATGAGCGGCCCCCAGTTGCCGGCGCGGGTCGCCTCGGCCACTGGCCACAGGGTCACGGCGGCGAGAAAGGCGTACACCGACTCCACGCCGCTCGCCTGCCAGCGTGGGTGCCAGCCGTGTAGACTGGCCTGTAGGCGCGTACGCCAGGTCTCGCGGTCCACGGACGTGACTGACGGCGCCGCACTGGCATGGCGCTGGGCTGGGCGTGTACGTGGCATGATTACCCCCTTGAGAAAAATGGCGAGCGCGGAGGCCCGTACTGTAGCAAGGTTGCCTATGCGTCACAAGCAGTCGAGCCCACCACGTGTGGTAGAATGCTACGGATGTCGCTGGGCTGCGATCAGGCCCAGGCCCACGTCCATGTCACACTTCCAGGAGAAAGCACCGTATGTTGCTGCTGCGAGCGCACCGCTAATGGCCGACCGCGCCCTGTCCCGCCGCACCACCGCACTGCTACTGACCCCAGCGCTCCTGTGGTTTCTGGCCTTCACGCTCGCCCCGTTAGGCATCATGGCCTATTACAGCCTGATGAGCCGTGGCCCCTGGGGGACGATCCTGCACACGCTGACACTGGATAATTACCGGCAAGTGCTTGATCCAGTCTTCCTGCGCGTGTTTCTGCGTTCGTTACGCCTGGCGTTGTACACCACCGGCCTGTGTCTCATCCTGGGCTACGGCCTAGCCTATTGGATCGCCTTCTATGGCGGACGCTATAAATCCTTCTTCAGCTTGCTGGTCATTCTGCCGTTTTGGACCAGTGACCTGGTGCGTCTGTACGCCTGGATGACGCTATTGGCAGACCACGGGGTGTGCAACAATCTGCTCCTGGCGCTCGGTGTGATCGAGCAGCCGCTGACGCTGCTCTACACCGAGGGCGCTGTCTTACTCGGCCTGGTGTATACCTATCTCCCGTTTATGGTGCTGCCGTTGTATGCCGCGCTGGAACGTCTGGACCCCGCCCTGTTGGATGCCGCAGCGGACCTGGGAGCGCCACCACGCACGTGCTTTACGCGCGTGGTCTTGCCGCTCACTACAGGCGGCATCCTCAGCGGCATTGTGCTGGTCTTTGTACCGTCGTTGGGGGAGATGGTGGTGCCAGAGCTGCTGGGTGGGGCGAAAACTATGCTGCTGGGCAAATTTATCGCCATGAAATTCACGGGGCTGCGTCACTGGCCCCTGGGGGCGGCCTATGCGCTCGTCCTCGTGGCGGTGCTGGGGCTCTTGGTCGGGCTCGTTCTCCGGCTGGGCGGCAGCCGCGAGGCCCTGCAGGGGCGCGGCGTCGCCGCCGCGTCGTCGGGGCGACCGGCCGGTCGCCCCTAGAGGTCTGTTGCAGAAATACACCATCAGTCCTCCAGGCTTTTCCTGGGAGCGCCACGCTCCAGCGTGGCTTCCAGAGCCGGGCTGGAGCCCGGCGTTCCCAGGGGGGACTGGCGCAGGACTGACGCAATGGACATCTAGCGTGAGAGGCTCGCAGCGCCGGAGCAGCCGGAGGGTGGGCGGGCCGCCCGACGGCCAGGCCTCTCATGCCCCTAAAAGCTGCGTCCAGATCTCTTCATACAACGGCAGCAGGTCATCAGGAATAGTTTCGAGCAAGGTAGCGCGGGCCAGCTCGTCGGCAGTGGGATAAATCGCCGGGTTGGTGGCGACCTCGGGTGCGAGGTATTTTTCGGCGGCCGCCTGATTAGCGGTGGCATAGCCAGTGGTATTGGCATTGTCCGCCGCGACCTCGGGCCGCAGCATGTAATTGATAAACACCTCGGCAGTGACCTTATGCGGGGCGTTCTTGGGAATGACCATGGCGTCAAACCACAGCGTGCCGCCTTCTTTGGGCAGACGCCAGACCACGGCGGAATTTTTGGCCTGGGCTTTGACGGTTTCGCCGCTCCAGGTCTGCGCCAGCATGATGTCTTCGGTGATGAGCGCTTTGCGTGATTCTACTCCAGGATAAAACGCCTTGATGTGCGGTTTGAGGCGCATGAGCACCTCGCCGGCTTGGCGCAGGGTGGCGGGCGTGCGGGTATTGGGGTTGTGCCCGAGATATTGCAGCGCCGCGGCGATGACTTCCTCGCGCTCGTCCGTGCAGCCGAGTTTGCCGCTGTAGCGCTGTGGGCCATCCTCGAACAGCAGGGCCCAGCTCCCAAAACGTGGTGTGTCCAGTGGAATGTGGGTGGTATTGAGCGCCAGCCCGGTCATCCCCCAACTGTAGGGCACGGTGTAGATGTTGCCAGGGTCAACGACCGTCTGACGGAAGCGCGCCATCAGGTTGGAGAGCAGTGGCAGGTGGGCGTGCTGCAAGGGCGCCAGCAGACCTTGTGCCAGATAAATGGGAATGAAATTGTGGGTGGGAAAGACCACGTCATACTTCACGCCCCCGGCTTGCAGCTTGGCGAGGAGTTGTTCATTGCCCGGAAAAGTGTCGTACGTGACTTTGACCCCAAATTCCTTCTCAAACTGCGGAATGGTCTTGGGATTGACATAGTCTTCCCAGTTGGCAATGAAGAGCTTTTTGCCCTCCTTGGCGATGTGTGCCAGCACCTGCGGTGACGGGCGCATCTCAGCCGCCACCTGGCGCGTATACGGCGCGATGATCTCGGTCAGGAGGGCCGCGGCGATGCCGGCCGTCGCGCCACGCTGCAGGAGATCACGCCGCGTCAAGCGCTGTTGCCACAGGGCCTCGACCCACGTATCGAGTTGCGTACGGATGTGTCTCTGCATACGGCCCTCCTACGCGGCGGCGTGGGGTGCGCGCCGCCGCACGTCGCAGTGGTGCGTCCTTGCGCTAGCAGCAGGCGCCGTGGCCCGTGTCTGGGGGCAGCACGCGGTCGGGTTCCCAGCCCCACGGGCGCGGCCCCCAATCTGGCATAAAGACATTGCCGCGCTTGACGGTCAAGAACGGCACCACGGCCTTCTCCGCCTTGAGACTGGCGCCCAAGACATCGTAGACCACCCAGTCGCCGGTATGGATGTCGAGGACCGAAATATCCGCCTGGCGGTCCACCGCCAGGGTGCCGAGGCGTTGGCCCTCACCGATGGCTTTGGCGGGATTCTCGGTGCACATGGTGACGACTTGATCCAGCGTGAAACCCAACCCGAGAAAGCGCGTCATCATCTCCGTCATGCTGTGGACCGTGAGCAGGCGCCCCGGCACCGTCAGGTCGGTGCTGATGCAGTGCGGCAACAAGCCCTGGTCAATAATGCGGCGTCCGATGTCAAAGCTAAAATTGCTGCGTCCGTGCGCCGTATCAAACCACACACCGCGCTGAGCCGCCTCGTGGGCTTCGGGGACCAGGCGGCCATTGGCATCGAGCACGCCACCGGGGTTGGCCGTAAAGTAGTGCGTGAGAATATCGCCCTCATCGAGCAGAGGCAGCAGGGAGCGAATAACGGTGGGATCGTAGCGCTTCTCCGTGTCGCCAATGTGCACCATGAGCTTGACGCCGCCTTCGCGGGCGGCCCGGCGGGCCAGTTGCGGCATCTTCATGCCCATAATTTCCAGGGCGGGGGACACCATGCGGGCTTTAATGCCGCGAATCAGGCCCTTGTGCTGGTCGAGGACGCGCAGGGTGCCGTCGAGATCAATGCTGCGCTCGGCGATAATGTCGGGGGTGGTGGCCAGACCGGTCTGGCAGATGTGCAGGAAGGGGATAATTTCCGTCTGGCAGTTCGGGATGATATGGCGTGGGAAACCGGCAAACGTGGCGCAACCGGAGCTGCCGGCATCCACCAGCGTGGTGACGCCAGCATAGACCCCACCGAGGTCTGGGTGCACGCCATTACCGTTAAACCCTTCAAACACGTGCACATGCAGGTCAATCAACCCTGGTGTGACGATTTTGTCGGCGACCTCGTGCACCCGCTTGGCTTCTTCACGCGGAATGCTCGGGGCAATGCGGGCAATTTTACCGTCCTGCACGGCAACATCCTGCACGCCGTGCAGACCCTGTGAGGGGTCAACGACGGTGCCGCCTTTGAGTAAGAGATCGTACATGGCGTATCTCCAAGCGAGAGGTGGTGTCTGGGCGTCTAGCCTTCCGAGGGGCTAGCATAGCCAGAAGTCGCCAGGGGTGCAAACTCAGGGAAAGCTGAACCAGTCATCGGACATGACCGTGGTGGTAAAGGTGTGCAGGGCTGGCAAGGGATCGGCACTGCCCTCGACCAGCGCCAGGCCCTCACGCAGCACGGTCTGCAGGCCCGTCAGCGGCTCGGGGAGCGGCTCAGCGTAGTGCGGAAGCAGTTCCTCACACTTGTGCAGGGCTTTGTGCCATTGCCCCTGGCAGCCGCGCCGGTTGCCATTGCCATAGTGATAGCCCCCGACGACCAGCTGAATCATCGCCTGCCAAAACATGCGACGGTGCCCACTGAGGCCTTGCCAGACTTCTTCCCAGTCATCATGTGCCGCAAAGTAGTCGCCCGCCCGGGCGTGCGTCAGACCCCGACGCATACAGGCAAGGGCGTGTGCGTCCAAAGCCGTCATTGTGTTCCTCCTCATGCCATGCAAAAATGTGCCGTTATACGGCATGTTGTGCGGTGATGCAGGACCGCATTACAGCCCTCGTAGTGAGCATAGCAGATCTGGGGCCACACGCGCCGCCGCGAGCGCTGGGCGCTGACCGCCCGTGACCACTGCCCCAGATGTGCCTACGTGCTGCGTGCGCCTCGCAGGAGAGACGTACGATTGAGGTCTCTATGACGACTCGGCAGACACGGCGTCGCCCCCCACCGCTGCCCCCGCTCCGGCTGGCCTTCCTCTTCCCCCTCCTCCTCGCGAGCGTGGCCTTCCTGCCCCGCGTCACCGCCAACCGCTGGCTGGCGGGCTCCTTGTGGGGAGCCGTGAGCCTCCTCGTGCTGTTCTACGGGGTGCTGCGGCGTCAGGTCGCTCGTACGCAACGCACACTGCATTACCAGTGCGTTGCTATCCCGGTGCACTATGTCCAGCCGCTCTTACAGGTGTGTATTTATGCGTACTGGGGATGGTACTGGCGTGAGGTCTATCCGTATGTACCGCTACTCATCGCGCAACTCCTGTTTGCCTACGGGCTCGACATGCTGGTGTGCTGGTCGCGGCGCGATACCTGGATACTGGGCTTTGGCCCCATGCCGATTATCTTGAGTACGAACTTGTTTTTGTGGTTTAAGGATGAATGGTTTTTCTTACAATTCCTGTTGATTGCTGTCGGGGTGCTGGGCAAGGAATTTGTCCGGTGGACGCGGGATGGCCGCTACACGCACATCTTTAATCCGTCGGCACTGCCCCTCTTCCTGTTTTCCTTGGTGTTGATTGCGACGCACAGCACGTCCATTTCCTGGGCCGAGGAAGTGGCCACCACGCTGACCCGCCCGACCTATATCTATCTCCAAATCTTCCTGGTGGGTTTGGTGGTGCAGGCCCTGTTCTCCGTGACGTTGGTCACCCTGGCGGCGGCTCTGGCGCTGTATACGTTGAATGTCCTGTACACCGGTTCTACCGGGCTGTATTACTTCGTCGATACCAACATCCCGGCGGCGGTCTTCCTCGGTGTGCATTTGCTGGTAACGGATCCGGCGACCTCGCCACGCACGACGCTGGGCAAGCTCGTCTTTGGGGGCGTCTATGGCGCCGCGGTGTTTGGCCTGTACGACCTGCTCGGTTGGCTGGGCGCGCCCCGTTTCTACGATAAGCTCCTCTGCGTGCCGGTGCTCAACCTCAGTGTGCGCTGGCTCGACCGCTTGGGGGATGCCCTGGCCACGCGCTGCCGCCCCCTGCGCTTGGGCCGCCCGTGGAGTCCCCGTCAGCGCAATCTCGCCCACATGGCGCTATGGGTGGCGCTGTTTGTGGCCATGATGAGCACAGATTTCCTGAGCAAAGCGCACCCAGGCAGCGATCCGGCCTTCTGGCTCCGCGCCTGTGAAGCGGGGAACACGCATAGTTGCCAGAACTGGGTGCGCATGCTCAGTGGTGTGTGCAACCGGGACTCCGCCACGGCCTGTGACGAACTCGGGCAGGCACTGCATGCGGGGCGTCTGGTGCCACGAGCGCCGCGCGAGGCCGGGATCAACCTGAGCCGTGCCTGCGACCTCGGTCTGCGTGAGGGCTGTGTGCACCTGCGCGCCTTCGTCCAGGAGGATGGGGAGCGGGTACTCCGCCAGGCCTGTGAGCAGAAGGATGGCACCAGTTGCCTCATCCTGGGCTCGCTGTACGCGCATGGTTTGGGGGTGACGCCGGACGCGGCACGGGCGGTCCTCTTGTTCCATCAGGCCTGTACCTATGGGTCGATGCTGGGGTGTGGGCAACTCGGGGCCAGCCATGCGCGGGGTGAAGGCACGGTGCTGGACTACGCCAAGGCCATGGCCAGTTTTGAGCAGGCCTGCCGTGGCAACCATGCCTTGAGCTGTATGCATGCGGCCACCATGTATCGTCGCGGGCTGGGCGTGCCCCAGGACAACGCCCAAGCCCGGCAACGCTTCCGCCAGGCCTGCACGCTCGGCCTGCAGTCAGCCTGTCAGGGCAGTGAGAGCGCCACGCTGGTGGGGCAGCCATAAGAGAGACCGTGCAGCCTCTGCACGGTCTCTCTACTCCTCCAGCGCCGGCACACCACCGCGAAAGCCATTATTGTGTTCATCCTGGCGCCATGCGAAGATATGTGCCCAAGCATCACGTTGCGTAGAGCGTAGGGCCTGCGGTCGCAGCCCCGTGGTCAGTCACCCCAGCTCTACGTTTACAGGCGGATACCCGAGAGGAGCGCTTCCATGCAGATTGGCGTTGGCATGTTTGCCACCGACTACGCAATCCCCATTGACGAACTGGCCCGCGAGACCGAGGCGCGTGGTTTTGAGTCACTCTGGGTGCCTGAGCACACCCACATTCCCACCAGCCGTCGCACGCCGTGGCCGGGGGGGGCTGAGCTGCCGCTCGAATACAGCCACACGTATGATCCGTTCATCTCCCTGATGCTGGCGGCGGCGGTCACCAAGACGCTGAAACTGGGCACGGGCATCTGCCTCGTCATCGAGCGCGATACCATCACCATGGCCAAGGAAGTCGCCAGTCTCGACCGTCTGTCAGGCGGGCGTTTTTTATTCGGTATCGGTGGTGGCTGGAATGTCGAAGAAATGGCCCACCATGGTACGGAGCATAAAACCCGTTTCCGCAAGATGGGCGAGCAAGTGCGCGCCATGAAAGAGATTTGGACCAAAGACGTGGCCGAGTTCCATGGCGAGTTTGTCAACTTTGACGCCATGTGGTGCTGGCCCAAACCGGCGCAGCAGCCGCACCCGCCGGTGCTCCTGGGTGGGGAGAGTCGCTACACCTTACAGCGCGTGGTGGACTACTGCGAGGGCTGGTTCCCGCGCAGCCGTCAGCCGGAGCTGGTGAGCCAGGGCCTGAATGCTCTACGAGAATACGCCGCCACCGCTGGGCGCGACATGCGGACGATCTCCACGTCGGTGTTTGGTGTGGAGGCAGATCCCAAGCTCCTCAGCACCTATCAGGCAGCTGATGTGACCCGCGTCATCCTGCGCTTGCCGTCCGAGGGGCGCGACACGATTTTACCGCTGCTCGATGCGTATGCGAAGTTCCTCGGATGAGTGGTACAGCGTAAGAACCCTGACGCGCCTGACATGTGGATGCCGTCGCGTGGTTCGTACCGACGAGCCATGGTCTCGGCATCCACCCCAGAGGAGAGTCGGCTCATCTCTAGCCTACAACAAGACCTTGCCGTGGTGTTACAAAGTGGCGATCTACAGACTGGTTGTCGCTGTCGCAGGTTCACGGGCATCGCGTCCCAGCAACCATGTCAGATTGTGAGCACCGATTTAGGGCTTGGTGGTGCTGCAGCACAGCAGGTCAACGACTTAGAAAAGAGCCTGACGGCTTCTCTCCTGGGACGCCAAGCTGGTGTGCAAGAGCAAACGGCGCTTTGCCCTTGTTGTACGCTGCCACAGCCTGTGGCCTGCCATGCACATGCCGTCCCCGAGTGCATCAAAGTGTTGGTGCTTGTGGGCGATAGAGGCCCCAGCCTCTCCCGGACCGCGACACACCGCTGCAAGGCCAGTGGTGGGCGTTCCTGGCTGCACAACGCTGCGTATATCAACATCCTGCCTGTGCTCCCCCAAGATACGGATGTGCCGACGAAGTTACCCGCTGGCCTAAAGGAGCTGAACGTCTCGCTGTGGTCCCGCGATATCAGTGAGTCGATTCATGACATCTTGTACGTCGCAGGTTTGGACCGCGCTCGTCGGCTCTTTATCAGTTACATTCGGAAGGACTCCACGCCGCTCGCCGAACAGTTGTTCGAGGAATTGACCAAACGGTCGTTCGAGGTCTTTCTGGATCGTTTTGGCGTCCCTCCAGGCGCAGATTTTCAGGCACAGCTCACCGAGGAGCTGGCCGATAAATCTATGGTCCTCGTGTTGGGTGCTCATCCGCTACTACTTTGAGAATCTAACGGCTCACATTTGGTCGTGAACAGCTCACGAAAGGTCCAGCCATGATCGGTCACGTCTGCCGCCCTTGCTGGCGTGCGTTCTCGCCAGCGGGGCCGCATCGCGCCGTGGCGTGTGCGCTTTCGCAGCGGCAACGGCCGCCGCACGCTCCTAGGCGGTGTGGTCACGGTGGCGAAGGCCTGGAAAAAGACCACCCGCTGCCGCAGGCGCTCGCGGTCTGTGCAGAAGCTGGACGTCTTGCGTGCCAACGGTGCCAAGGCCTGACGCAAGGTCAGGTGCACCCATACGACCACAGCTGTACGCATCGTGCAACCATGGTGCGTCAGGCGTTCGGCTCCCAGGACGACGCGTGTGCGGCGCGTCAGCCGCTTCCCGGCTTGCTGCTGTTGGACCAGTGGCCCAGAGACGCGAGCCGGGTGGGGCGCACCGCGTGCCCGTGCGTGTCCACGTCGTCACGACGTGGACAGCCGCAATGCGGGCACTTACAGAGCCCGCGCAGCTATCGCGGAAGCATGCCGGAAGGCCTGCGACACGTGCCTGCGTGAGGGCCACGACTTCCTGCGCCGTGTCGAGCCTCCGCGGTCCCACTACCGCCGCAATCAGTAAGCGGCACTCGGGGGCAAAACGGACCCAGCTCCCTTGGCGTCCATCCGTGCTCTCAGGCACGCATTTTCCTGCCGTGTCTACCTCGCACGCCTGCTGACGTGGCATGCCATGCCACCTCGCCTTCAGTGGTCCCTGGGGCACCGGCAGGTTCCGCAGCAGGGGGTGCTAGCTCTCCTCAGCCTGAGAAGCCGCACGCTGGAGCCAGCCCCACACCGTCTCTTCCGTCACGCTAGAGCATTTTCATAATTTACGCACTGCATATCCGGCTTTATAGAAGAAGTTGTTGCAATGGGATGGGGTGACCGCATCATAGATCTTACCAATGGCGCTCCAGAGGGCTTCGACGGTGCGTTCGGCGAGAGTGCGCA
>SXGT01126809.1_pt1 | contig 11140 bp, 11 predicted proteins | sample 3176221 | NCBI WGS metagenome assembly SXGT01 (sample SAMN11356862, study PRJNA531348) | freshwater metagenome | isolation source: freshwater sample F1-120 | place: China: Fuxian Lake, Yuxi | collected 2017-12-25
ATAGGCCCATGTAGGCAAGGGACGGACGGGCGTAGCAGTAGATGCAGCCATGTTCGCAGCCCTTGTAGGGATTGATGGAGCGGTCGAAGCCGACATCCGGGCTGGTGTTCTTCGAGATGATGGTTTTCGGCCGCTCGATCAGTTGTTCGGTGCGGAGCGGGGCGACCTCGGCGTCGTCCGAGGTCCAGCCGTCGTCCATGGCCTCGTCCACATTGGCCTCATAGCGGCCGGTGGCATTGGAGCGCGCGCCCCTGCCCTTGGGCGCCTTGCGGGCTGTCGTCTGGACCATGTCGGCAATATGGGCCGGACGTGAGAACAAATCAAGAACTCATGGGGCGGCCACCGGCGGGGCGGCATTCCGGGCGGGCAGGCGAAAGCGCTGCTCCACATGGCGGTATTGCAGCGCGGCCCAGACCACCGACAGGGCGAAGACGCCGAGGATCACACCGGCCGGCAGGGTCTGGCCGAACTGATGGTGCGCGAACCAGAACAGCGGCCAGTGGACCAGATAGAGGCTGTAGGAGAGGTCGCCCGTCCAGGCGACCGGGCCAAGCGCCCGGCGGGGCAACCAGCCGTCCCGGCCCAGCAGCATCACACAGGTGGCGATTGTGACGATCACGCCGGCCAAACGTGCCCCGTCGTAGAAGACGCCCGTCGTGGCCACGACCAGCAGTCCGGCGAGCGCGAGCCCCTTGATCCCCGGCGGCACCGTCAGGTCCGGCCGCCGCATCATCAGCCAGGCGCACAGCCCCCCGGCCATAAACTGCCAGGCTCGGGCGGGCAGGGAGCCGTAGCCCAGCGCCCAGGCCTGTCCTCCGTCGATCGGCAGCCCCTGCGGCCAGCCCAGCAGGACCAGATAGAGGCCGAGGCTGAGCCCGAGGCCGAGCGCCAGTAGCCCGGGCCGCAGCCCGCCCGGCGTCAGCCACAGCAGCAGCGGGGCCAGCAGATAGAATTGCTCCTCCAGCGACAGGGACCAGAGGTGCGTCAGGCTGCCGTGGGCGACGATCATATTGGCCAGAAGTGCGGCCACCACCACGACCTGTTTCGCATAGGCCAGCAGTTCGGCGGGGCCGAGGAACAGCAGAGCCAGAGCCGTGGTCCCCGCCACGGTCGCGGCCAGGGCGGGCAACAGCCGCCGCGCCCGCCGGACGTAGAAGGCGGTAAAGCGGAACCGGCGCTCCTCCAGCCCCCGCAGGATCAGCCCGATGATCAGAAAGCCGGACAACACCAGAAAGACATCGACGCCCAGCTTGCCGCCCCGCACCACCGTCGGAAAGGCGTGGTGGAGCACCACCAGCAGCACCGCGACGCCGCGCAGGACCTGGATGTCGAACCGTCGGTCCATAAGCCCCCCTCCCCGGACTGAAACACCGTCTGAATAGTCTGAATAGTCTGAAATGCGGGCGATGGAGAGAGGGGGTGAAAACAGACTCCCCTTTCTCCATAGAGCCCGCAAAGCGTTGCGGGGATTGGGGTTTGGGGCGGTGGAGGGTGTGGAGTCGGGTGACGGGATTCCACAGGTGGGACTCCAGGAAATGGCGTCTGAATGGTCTGAATGCTCTGAATGGTCTGAAGGCAAACCTCATGAATCCTCCCCCATCGGGCGGATTCTGATGGTAACCCGGCAGCCTACACCGCCCCCGGACCAGGGCGGGCAAAACGCTGCGGCAAACAGGAAGGACGTTGGACCCGCGCAGGATTCAGGCGGCAGAACGGATAGCTTTAGCGCCGCGGCACGGTCGCGGTGGTCCCCCGGTCAGGTCGTGATGTCCAGGTCAGAGTGAGCCCGCCGGTGGCCGCAAAACCGCCGCCTCGACATCCACTCACAGCAAGCAACGAGGTTGCGAAAGCGGGCCGCACACCATACATTCCTTCCGGTCGGTATTATTGTGAGCCCCAGATGACATCCGTCGCCCTTGCCCTGAAATCTGCGATGCGCGGCGCGGCCGCGACCGTGAGCGTCGTATCGACCCGCATCGGCGAAGACCGGTACGCGATGACCGCCACCTCGTTCTGCTCTGTCAGCATGGACCCGCCGTCGATCCTGGTCTGCGTCAACCAGAGCGCCGCCATGCACGGCGCCCTGACCACCGGCGCAGGCTTTTGCCTCAATCTGCTCACCGCTCAACAGCGGCATCTGTCGGTCGCCTGTGGCGGCGCGGCCAGCCCCGCAGAACGCTTTGCCGGTGGCGATTGGGACGATCACGCGGGCACACCCTATCTGCCGGAGGCGCGCTGCAATCTCTTCTGCCGTGTCGAAAGACTGATCGCCCACGGAACCCATACGATCGTGATCGGCGAAGTCATCGACGTAAACAGCCAGGGCGCGAGCGCCCCTCTGGTCTATCTGAACGGCGACTATCTGGACCCCCAGCGCCTCCCGGCCGAATGACGCCGCCCCCCCCTCCTCGGCAGGTCAGGCGCGGCGGAACAGTTGGATCACATTGCCCGAAGGGTCTGACGCCGTCACGGTGACGCCGTGGTCGCCCATGTCGCGTCGCGCGATGATCGCACCTCCCGCCTGGACGACAGCTTCGGCTGCCGCCTCGATATCAGCGACTTCGAAGACCACGACGAAGCCCTTTTCCACGGCGCTTTCGCGCGGGCCAGCCAGGGCGAATTTGGCGCCGTCGGCCGACATCTGGATCCAGTGATCCTCGTCGGCGAACCTGACCTCAAGCCCCAATGCCTCACGGTAGAAGAGGGCGTCCTGGCTCGCAGTGGCACTGGCCAGATAGATGTTCTGGATCCTGATCGTCATGTTCGCCTCACTCCTTCGGGATCAAGGCCGCCACCGACCGGACTGAGGCATCGACCGCGGCCGCTCGTCCGGCGCCACCCTGGGTCAAGGCATGCATCAAAGCCTTGCTGGCAGCTATGGCGGCGGGATCGACCCGCGCCAGGGCGTCGGCCAGGGCCGTGAGCCGTGCCTCGAACTCCCCGTCCGCGACCGCCTCTCCGACCAGGCCCGCGGCCAGGGCATTCGCCGTCGTCTGCAGTCTGCAGGACAGGATCCAGTCGGTCGTCCGGCGCGCGCCAAGAACGCGGACCGCATCTTCCATCACCATGCCGGGAACCACCCCATGTTTGAGTTCAGGAAGACCGAACACCGCCGTATCTGACGCGAGGGACACATCGGCGCGCGCCAGCAGGCTGAAGCCAATGCCGAGGCATGGCCCCCGCACGCCGGCGACAGTGATCTTTGGACACCGCTCCAGCCGGTCCAGAACCGCAGCATTGCGTTCGAACCGTTCGGCCAGGGCCTGTTCACCCAGAGCGGCCAGAGCGGGAAAATCCGAGACGTCCCAACCCGAACAGAAGGCCGCACCCTGCCCGCGTATGACGATCACCCGACAGGCCTTATCCTGGGACAGTTGAGACAGCGCGTCGGACAGACCCTCCATCGCCGCCGCATTCAGCGCATTTCGGCGCTCCGGGCGCGAGATCTCGATCACTCCGATCGCGCCGTCGATGCGGGACAGGATCCCGGAGGACATCTGGCTGCCTCTGCTCAGTTGGCTGCCTGACGCATCGGGACCGCCGCCTTCGGCGTCGACTCCTTGAACATCGGCATCACATCGCGCGCGAACATCTCCATCGAACGAAGTGCCGCGCGTCGGTCCAGTGTGGGGATGTTGAACCAGCCGATATAGTGATCGACGCCCATCTGCTCGCTCAGGACGTTAATCGTGTCGGCGATCTGTTGGGCCGAGCCGAAGTTGCCCCCGTGCGTCAGGGTCTGTTCGACGGTCAGCAGGTCCAGACCGCGCCGCACCTTGCCGTAGTAGTCCAGTTCCTTTTCCGACACGCCGGCGATGCGGTCGGCACCGGGAATGACCTTGCCGATGGACTTGTAATACCGCATCGCAGCCTCGGCCGCCGCGTGCCGACCTGCCTGATCCGGCCCGCACCAGGCCTGTTGCATGAAAGGACGCTCGAACCCTTCATCGACGTGACCGCCCGCCGACAGCCCCTCCTGATAGAGGTCGAAGTTCTTCTTCATGATCCCCAGAGGCGTGAAGTTCGGGCTTGTGATGATGCGCTCGCCCCTCTCGCCCAGACGTTTGAAGCTGTCCGGCTGAACTGCGGCGTGCAGCAGGGGGATCTCGCGCGAGGGGCGCGGATAGATGGTGATATCCTTGTACTGAAAATGCTTGCCCTCGTAGCTCCAGTTTTCCTGGGTCCAGGCGAGGCGAAGGATGTCGACGGTCTCATTGTAGCGGTCGATGGAGGTCGCCGGATCGATGCCGAAGCCGGCGAACTCCAGCGGCTGATAGCCCCGCCCGATACCCATGATCAAACGCCCGTCGGACAGCACGTCGACCAGGGCGGCGTCCTCCGCCAGACGGATCGGCGAGTAGAAGGGAATGACCATCACGGCCGTGCCGATCTTGATCCGCCGGGTCCGCTGGGCGATGGCCGCAGCGAACACCAACGGATTGCCGAGGATGCCGTACGGGGAGAAATGGTGCTCGGCCAGCCAGATGGAGTCGAAGCCCAGCTCATCGGCGAGGACCGCATCCTCGAGGACCTCATCCATGACCTTGCGGTCCGAGGCGCCCTCACCGAGCGGAAACAGGTTCATCGTTCCGAATTTCATATGCGTAGATCCAGTAGGTTCCGACCAGTCGGTATGCTTAAAGATTCCGGTCACCTTAGGCAAGCCGACGGCTGCGGCATTTTGTTCTGACGGCTGCGGCTATTTGTTCTTCCGGGCTTCCCGGAAAGCCATGATCTGCTCTCGGGTCGGCAGGGCGACCAGCTCGACCATCAGGCCATCGGGATCCTCGACGATGCAGACGGTTATCTCGCCGTAGTTTTCGAGGATGCTCCGCTTCGGGGCACACAGGACAGGCGCGTCACTGCCCTTGAGACCGGCATAGATCCGGTCGATCTCCTCGGCCGTGGTCTCGAACGACAGCAGGAACACGCCCGGGGACGGGGGACGGCTGGCGGGCCGGTGCTCCTCCGGCGCTTCGGTCCACTGGATCAGCTCCAGCTGGCCGATGCGGCTGGGCCCCTGCAGATACAGGGACTGCCCTGTGGCGCCATGCCGCAGGCCCATGATCCGGATCGTGTCGGGGTCGACAATCGGCATCTCGAGCGTACGCCTGAAGCCCAGGACCTGCTGATAGAAGGCGGCCGATCGCTCCAGGTCGGTAACCGTGATCGCGGCGTGATGGATTTCGCTGACCGACATCGTCCTATCCCGCCTGGAAATGCGGACGAACATGCTCGGCGAACAGGCGAAGCGAGCGCTTGGCCTTTTCCCATGGCATGCCCATCCAGGCGACGCGGAAGACGAAGTGGTTGAACCCAAGGTCCGTGAGCTCGCGCACCTTGGCTGTCACCTGTTCGGGCGATCCGAACACCAGGGAGTTCTGCAACAGGGCCTCCTTCTGGGTCTCGAACCACTTCAGGTCGCCGTACTCCGAATAGGCGCGATACTCGCGTTCCAGATATTCGCGGACGTCACGGCGGGCCTCTTCGGGGTCCTCGGCGACGTAGAGTTCCTTGATGATCGGCCGTTCCACGCCGTCGACCGGCAGGTTCGCCTCGCGCCGCGCATTGTCGTAGATCGCAAGGTGTTTGGCGAAATAGTCGGGGTTCGGCGTGTTGCCAGGCGTCAGCCAAGCGTCGCCCAGGCGAGCCGCACGCTCTACCGCCGCCCTTGCCCCGGCCCCGATCCATAGCGGCGGGCCGCCGGGCGTCAGGGGTTTCAGGCCGATCTTCTGCCCGTCGAGCCGGTAGTATTTGCCCTGGAATTCGACCGGCTCACCCGACCAGAGGGCCTTGATAACCTGAACCGACTCCTCAAGCCGTCCGCCCCGCTCGGCCTTGGAGATGCCGAAAGCGTCATATTCCTCGTCGCGATACCCGGCCCCGACACCCAGAATGACGCGACCGCCCGACAGGTGATCGAGCGTGGCGAATTCCTCGGCGATATGGACGGGGTGATACAGCGGCAGGATCAGGATGCCGGTACCGACCTGCATCCGCCCGGAGATCTCGATGATCCTGGATGTCATCGACAGGGTCTGAGGCGTCTGAAGATTGGCCACAAAGTGATTGATGGTGAAGACCGAGTCGTAATCGAGATCCCGCGCATACTCGACCACACCGAGCAGGCCGGAGATGGCTTCGCGGATATCGACCCCATGCGGGAACTGGTGCGACGCCAGAATGCCGAATTTCATCTTGCCTACTCCGCAGCCTGAGATTTGGTCCGGCCACCCAGTCGGAAGTAGGGCGCGACGGCCGCGTCGCGATCCTTCAGCGTCTTGCGCAGCCCCTTCTCGGCGCGCTCGCGCAGGAAGTTGAACTCGCCGTCCTGCAGACCGAGGTTGGTGGCCCAGCCATGGCCGATCCAGCACATGGTCTCACCCACGCCCTTGCCGCGAGCGTTCATGGTCACCTGCATGACCGCCTTGCCCATCATCAGGCCGTCCAGGGGCATCATGGCGATGGCCTGCACATAGTCGGCAACCCATTGGTCCAACTCGTCGCGTGGAACCACCTTGTTGACCAGCCCGGCCCGTTCGGCCTCGGCGGCGTCGAGGGGACGCATGGTCAGGATGATCTCCTTCATCTTCTTGATGCCCAGGTTCTCGATCCAGAGGTACATGTCCTGTGGCGCGGCGCCCAGATAGCGGAAGGCCGGGTGGGTGAAAGTCGCGTCCGGCGAGGCGATGACGATGTCCGCACCCAGGGCCAGTTGCATATGGCCGCCATAGCAATAGCCGTGCACCTGACAGATGGTCGCCTTCAGGCAGTTCGTCACGGGGTTCATGAAGCTTTCGCCCAGCATGTTCCGGTCGGGCAGCATGCGCTGGCGCTGGGCCGGACGCTTCTTGCCGGCCTTGTCGCCGCCGGCGCCGTAGCCGATGTAGAAGCCAAGTTCGTCGCCATCGGCGCCCGTACCGAAGCAGGAGCCTTCGCCCTTGAAGACGATGACCTTGACCCGGTCGTCGACCTCGGCCTCGCGGACATAGTCGCCGACCAGCTCGAGCGCAGCGACCGGCACGGCGTTCAAGGTCTCGGGTCGGTCGAAGATGATGGTCGCGACCTGACGTTCGGCGTCGACCTCATAGCGGACCCATTTGGCCAGTTGGGCCGCGTCGGTGTTCATCTTTTCTGCGGTCCACTGCTTGTTCAGCAGATCAGCTGTGCGCTTCTTCATGGTCTCCTCCAGGGGTGCGCGCCTGGTCGACGAGGGCGCGTCTGTTGATCTTGCCTGCCTCGGTGCGAGGCAGTTTGTCGATGAAGGCGACATCGCGAATCGCCTTGAAATGGGACAGCCGCTCCCGGCAGAAGGCGATCAGTTCGTCGCGGGACCGACTCGCGTCTTCCACCTCGCCCCTGGCGACGACATAGGCCTTTGGCGTTTCGCCCAGACGGTCATCGGGAATGCCTACCACGGCGACATCGGCGACCATGGTGTGGGCCCGCAGCGCGTCCTCGACTTCGGTCGGCCAGACCTGAAAGCCCCCGACCTTGATCATCTCACGCTTGCGCCCGGACAGGAACAGAACTCCCACCTCATCGACGCGACCGATGTCGCCGGACGCGACCCATCCGTCCTGAACAAGGGCACGTGCGCCGCCGCCCGCGCCGTCATCGACATAGCCCCGTGTGATCGGGGTGCGGACCGTGATCTCACCGGTCTCGCCGACCGGCAGGGCCCTGCCCTCGTCGTCGCGGATTTCCAGTTCCACGCCCTCATAGATACGCCCCACGGAACCGGCGACCCATTCGCCCCTGGCAATCGCGCGCGCGGTCCAGCCTGCGACGTGGCCGGTCTCGGTCGAGCCGTAGTTGGTCAGCAGGGGCACATTGTAGCGAAGCTCGAATTCGCGGGCGATCTCTGGTGGCGCGGCGCCGCCCGTCACCATGGCGGAGCGCACCGTATCCAGCCGACCTTCCCCCGGATAGCGCGCCAGATCGTAGATCATGGTCGGCATCAGCGAGAGATTGTCGATCCCGTGTCGCGCCACCAGGGCGAAGACCGTTTCGGCGCGGAACCGCTCCATGATGACCACCGGCCGACCCACCATCAGGGCCAGCAGCAGGCTTTGCTGACCCCCGCCATGAAACAGGGCCATCGTCACCAGGTTGGGGGGTGTGCCCTCGGGCGCCAGATCATAAGGTCCGGGCCGACCCTTGGCGGCGCGAGCGAACTTCTCCATGGCCTGCGTCACCCCGGAATGGGTCAGGGCCACGGCCTTCGGTTCGCCGGTCGTCCCGCCCGTGAACAGGATGGAGGCGTCGGCGTCGCCGAGATCCGGCGCGACGATCCGCGCGGCGCGGCGCTCGGCGTTTGTCCAGAGATCGTCCTCACCGCCCGTGCCGAACAGATCGGCGGCAAGGCCGGTTTCAGAGGCGCCGATCACAGGCAGAAAAGCCGCGTCCGACACCAGCCGGTCGACCGGCGTTTTCGTCACGGCGTCGCGCAGTTCATCGGCGTTGTAGAGACCGCTCAACATCACCGGGACAAGGCCCGCTTTCCAGGCGGCGAACAGGCTGACGACCAGTTGTGGGCTATTGACGAAGAACAGGGCGATGCGCTGTCCAGGCTTCAGACCGGTCTCCGCCAGATGCAGGGCGAGGCCCCCCGCCAGGCCGTCGAGACGCCCGAAGGTCCACGACCGACCATCCTCGTGCCACAGGGCGACCCTGTCCGGCGCCTCGACAGCGCGGCGCTCGAGATCACGGGCCAGGTTCATTTGTTTTCCTCCCCCGCCGCGTCTTGCAAGTTGATACCGGTCGGTAGGAATGCAATATGGGCGTTGACGCAAGGCCCGGTCAAGGGCTCGTTGAGCGGGAGGTGATTGCGCATGAAGATTGGTCTGTTCCTGTCAGCCCAGATGGAACCCGGTGCCGACGTCGCGCTCGGCGTGCGGCAACTGGCCGAGCAGGCCGAGCTGGCCGAGGCCGTCGGCTTCGACTCCCTGTTCCTGGGTCATCACTATCTGGCGCATTCGGCTTTTCTGCAGCCGACGCCCCTGCTGGGCTGGCTGGCGGCGAGGACGAAGCGGGTACAGCTCGGCACCGGCGTCTTCCTGGCGCCCCTGTCCAATCCGTTGGCCCTTGCGGAGGAAATGGCCACGGTCGACGCCCTCTCGGGCGGTCGCCTGATCTTCGGCGTCGGCAGCGGCTATCGCGAACGCGAGTTCAACGCCCTGGGCGTACCATATGATCAGCGTTTCAAGCGACTGGAGACGTCCGTCAGCGTGCTGCGCCGCCTCTTGTCGGGAGAGGAAGTGTCCGGGGAGTTCGCCTTCGGAACCCTGGATCGCGCCAGGGTCCATCTGCGCGGACGGCCCGAGGGCGCGCCGGATCTGTGGATGGGCGCCTTCGGCGAGGTGGGGCTGAAACGCGCCGCCAGGCTGGGATGCTCCTGGCTGGCCCCACCCGACGGCGACCCCCAGGAACTGGTCGAGCGGTTCGCTCAGTTCCGCGCCTTCCTGACCGAGGCCGACCAATCCCTGGATCGCGAGTATCCACTGATGCGCGAGGCCGTCGTCGCCCCCACCATCGAGGCCGCCCGGGCCATCGCTCGCACCCACATGGCGCGCCAGTACGCCCAGTACAAGCAGTGGCAGGCGGCGGCGAACGCTTCTATCGACGACCTGCTGGACAAGTTTGGAGTCGTCGGGGACCCTGATCGAGTCGTGGCGCGGATCACGGAACTGCGCGACAGTCTGGGGCTGACCCACCTGCTCATGCGGGTGCAGTGGACCGGTATGCCCCATGAACAGGCAATGGACGTGATCCGCCTGATGGGCGAAGCGGTTCTGCCGCGGTTGCGCGATTGAAACCGGTCAGCCGACGACGGGTTGCGGAGAGCCCGACCGCGCCCGATAGTCTTCCATGGCCGCGCGATAATGCGCCGGGAGGTCGATCACCGAACGCTTGACGCGGATTGTCGAGACGCAGGTCATCTCTCCCTCGAAACACACCCGGCCCTGTGCGTTCTCACCCACCACCCGCAGGGTGAAGGACGCACGCCCGATCTCCTTGACCCAGACCCGGGTCAGGAAGTGGTCTGCGGGTTTCAACGGGTAAAGCAACTCGGTGCTGATCGCGCGGACCGGCGTGCCCACCTCTTCGTCACGCAACTGGTCATGGATGTTGACCCCGATAATCCGGCGCAGCCATACTTCGGTAGCGTCGAAGACGAAGCGGCCGTAGTTCGGGGTGAATACCACCCCGGCCGGATCGCAGTCCCCGAACCCCACGATGCGGGCGAGGGTCAGCGGATGGTCTGAGACGATCTCTGTCATCTGTCTTTCCTGGAAATCAGACGTCGGCGGCCGCGCGTCGGCCTGCGGGTCGCTCGACCGCATCAGCCAGAACCGCGGCGTCGAACGATCGCAACCGCGCGGCCGCCGGAGCCGCTGCATAGAGGGTGGTGCGCTGCATTGGCACGCGCCCGGCCGAGCGGATCAGCGCCTCCATCGTCCGGGGCGTCATCTCCTGACCGTGCGCGGCGCCGGCGGCGCGGGTGATGCTTTCGTTCATCAGGGTGCCGCCAAGATCGTTGACCCCGTCACGCAGCATTCTGGATGCGCCTTCCCTGCCCAGCTTGACCCAGGACGCCTGGATGTTGGGGATCAGCGGATGCAGGGCCAGGCGGGCGACGGCGTGGATCAGCCTCGCCTCGCGCCACGTCGGCCCCGGCCGCGACCGGCCGGCACGATAGAGCGGCGCCTCCGGCGCCACGAAGGGCAAGGGGACGAACTCGGTGAAGCCGCCGGTGCGGGCCTGTAGATCACGGACGCGGATCAGATGCGTCGCCCAGTGCCCGGGTCGGTCGACATGACCGAACATCACCGTCGCCGTGGTTCGCAGGCCCACGCCATGGGCCGCCTCCATGACATCCAGCCACTCCTGGCTGGAGACCTTGTCGGGGCACAGGACAGCGCGAACCTCGTCGTGCAACACCTCTGCGGCCGTGCCCGGCAGCGTGCCAAGGCCGGCTTCACGAAGCTTCTCCAGATAGGCCGGGATCGACAGGCCCAGCGTCGCAGCTCCGTGCGTGACTTCGAGCGGAGAAAACGCGTGGACATGCACGTCAGGCGCCGCGTCGCGGGCCGCACGCAGCAAGGCGATATAGGTTGAGCCCGTATAGGCAGGATGG
>SXGT01623065.1_pt1 | contig 11139 bp, 16 predicted proteins | sample 3176221 | NCBI WGS metagenome assembly SXGT01 (sample SAMN11356862, study PRJNA531348) | freshwater metagenome | isolation source: freshwater sample F1-120 | place: China: Fuxian Lake, Yuxi | collected 2017-12-25
CCTCATCCTCGAGCCGAAGCTGATGCTGCTGGACGAGCCGACCTCGGCCCTCGATGTCTCGGTCCAGGCGGAGATTCTGAATCTCCTGACCGACATCCGCGACTCGACCGGCCTCACCTTCCTCCTGGTCAGCCACGATCTCGCGGTCGTGTCGCACATGTGTGATCGCCTGGCGGTGATGAACCAGGGGCAGATCTACGAGGAGCTGACGGTCGACGACCTGGTCCAGCGCCGCTACAAGAACGCCTACACGCGTCAGCTCTTCGAGGCGAGCCTCGGCTACGACCGGCGGCTCGGCGCCGGCGGGGCGGCGCTCGAGGATGCCAGCGCCTAGAGACGGAATGGCCTCTCGCCCGACACCCGAAGGCGAGGCCGTCTTCCGCCTGATGTTGGAGGTCCTCCAGACTTTCCATAAGCTCCGCGCGGTCGGGGCCGAGGAAGGCGCGGTGACGGCCGGCGGCGGCGGCAGCTGGGGCCTGATGCGGAGCCTGGCCGAGGGGGGCCCGCAGACGGTGCCCGCGATCGCCCGCGCCCGCCCGGTCTCGCGCCAGCACATCCAGACGCTCGCCGACGAGCTGGCCGCGGACGGCCTTGTCGAGTTCATCGCCAATCCGGCGCACAAGCGCTCGAAGCTGCTCAGGCTCACCCCTGCCGGTCGCGCCCGCTACAAGGCGACATCCGCCCGCATCCAGGAGATCGCCGACACGCTCGGCCATGGCCTCGATGCCCGTGAGGTCGCGGCCGCCGCCGACCTGATCGCGGGGATCAGGGCCAAGCTCGGAGCGGTATCGAGAATCTAATTGACAAGTAAGTTGTCATGATGCATCCTCCGCCCAGCTGAGGAGGTGAGTGCCATGTTCTGGACACGTCGAACCAAGATCGCCGTCGCAACCGTCGCCCTTGCCGCCGTCCTGCCCTCGCTCGCCGCCGGCTCTTCCTGGCGCGACTGGGGCCGTGGCCGGCATGCCGGTTCCGCCGGCTGGTGCCAGCAGGGCGGTAGTGCCCGCCTCGCAGAAGGCATGACGCTGATCGAGATGCAGCTTGCCCTCAAGCCCGAGCAGCAGCACGCCTGGGCCAGGGTCGCCGAGGTGGTCGAACGCGTCGGGCGCGATCTCGCCGGGCTCTGCGGCGGATCGGTCGCCGACGTGCCGTCCGGCCTGGCTCGGCTGGAGTCCGGCATCGAGGCCAGCCTTAAGGCAATGCGTGAGCTACGCCCGCCGCTTGAGGCGCTCTACGCCGTGCTCGATCCGGGCCAGCGGGCGCGCCTCGACGGGCTGCTGAAGGACCGTCTGTGAGCGGCCCGCCCGACATCGCCGGCGTCGTCGCCCGCCCGCCGCTTCTCTATCTCGGGAGCCTGGCCGCGGCGGTGGGGCTCGACTGGATCTTCCCGGCGCCGCTCCCGGAGCATGCGCTCCGCCTTCCACTCGCGATCCTGCTGGCCGTGGCGGGCCTCGGCCTGGTCGCCGCGTGCTTCCGGCGCTTCAAGGCGGCCGGGACCAACGTGCCGACCTGGATGCCGACGACGGCGCTGGTGATCGCCGGCCCCTACCGACTGTCGCGGAACCCGATCTACCTGGCCCTCACGCTGATCTATCTCGGGCTGGGCATCGGATATGGCAGCCTCTGGCCACTGGTCCTGCTGGCGCCGCTCCTGATCGTCATGCGCTATGGCGTGATCGGGCGCGAGGAGCGGTACCTCGAAGGCAAGTTCAGCGACGCCTACCGCGCCTATTGCTCGTCGGTCAGGCGCTGGATTTGAGCCCGGCGGTGCGCCGCGTGCTCGCGGTGCGCGATGTAGAGGGTCGAGCCGAAGATCACCGCGGCGCCTAGCCAGACCCATTTGTCGGGGACTTCGCCCAGGACTACATAGGCGAGGATCGCAATGAACGGCATGCGCGTGAATTCGAACGGCAGAATCGCGGATGCGTCGACCAGCGCAAAAGCGCGGGTGAAGCAGAGCCAGCCTAGCGTGCTGAGCGCGCCCAGAGCTGCCATCGCCAAGAAGGCGGGTAGCGACGGCGACGTCCAATGCCAGATCGCCAGCGGCAAGGTCAGCAACATGACGATCAGGCTCTGGTAGAACACCACCGTCGCCGTGCGCTCAGTGCCCGACATCATCTTCACCAGAACGGTGACCCCGGCGAAGGTTACGGTGGACAGAATCACCAGCACGGGGCCGAGGCCGAGCGGCACTGCGCCGGGCCGGAGCACGATCAGCACACCGCCGAAGCCGACGATGATTGCGGCCCAGCGCCGGGCTCGCACTGTCTCGCCAAGGAACAGCGCGACGCCGATGGTGGCGAACAGCGGTGTAGCGAAGCTGAGCGCCGCCGACTCGTTCAGCGGCATCAGCGTGACGCCGGTGAAGAAGCAAAGCATCGAGGCGTAGTGGCAGAGGCCGGAGGCGAGCAGCGGCTTCTCCGCCGTGATCTTCGGCCAGGCCCGCGCCTGCCACAGCACGATCGGCGCCACCGTGGCGAAACCGAAGGCGCAGCGGAAGAAGGCGATCTCGAAGGGGTGGATGCCGACATCGCCGATCGAGCGGATCAGCGTATTGCCGACGGCGATCGTCGTCGCCGACACAGTCATCAGGAGGACGGCGACGACGATGGGGCTGAAAGCGGTCACGTCCTCTCCTGGACACGGCGATGGGCCGCGTGCTCGCGATGGGCGATGTAAAGAGTCGAGCCGAAGATCACGGCGGCACCGATCCACACCCACTTGTCGGGCACTTCGCCGAACACGAGGTAGGCGAGCACGGCGACGAAGGGGAGCCGCGTGAACTCCAGCGGCAGGATCGCCGACGCATCGGCGAGCGCGAAGGCTCGGGTGCCGCAGAGCCAGCCGGCGGTACTAAGCGCTCCCAATGTCGCCACCAGCAGCAGATCGAAGAGCGTCGGCGTGGTCCAATGCCATAGCGCCAGCGGGAAGGTCAGCAGCATGACGATCAGGGTCTGGTAGAAGACTACGGTCGTAGTCCGCTCGGTGCCCGACATCCTCTTCACCAGGAGCGAGACGCCGGCGAGGGAAATATTGGCGAAAAGCACCAGACCGGCACCGAGGCTGACGGGGACGGCGCCGGGCCTGAGCACGATCAGCACGCCGGCGAACCCGATCGCGATCGCGATCCAGCGTCGGGCGCGAACAGTCTCGCCTAGGAAGAGGGCCGCGCCGACCGTGGCGAAGAGCGGGCCGGCGAAGGTGAGCGCCGCCGACTCGTTCAGCGGAATCAGCATCACGCCGGTGAAGAAGCAGGTCATCGCCGTGAAGTGGAACAGGCCCGAAGCCGTAAGAAGCTTCGTCGCATGGGTGCGCGGCCAGGCGCGCTCCTGCCAAAGGACCAGAGGCGCCACCGTGAGGAGGCCGAAGACGCTGCGGAAAAAGGCGATCTCGAAGGGATGGATGCCGCTGTTGCCGAGGAAGCGGATCAACGTGTTCTGCGCCGCGGTCAGCGCTGCGGCCGTCCCCATCAACACGACGGCGACGATCAGCGGGTTGCGGCGGATCACGGCTTCTCCCCGGCGGCCCGATTGGCGACGGATTCGCGGTGCGCGATGTAGAGGGTTGAGCCGAAGATCACCGCCGCGCCCAGCCAGACGAACTCGTCCGGCCGTTCGCCGAAGACCAGGTAGGCGACGATGGCGATGAAGGGAAGGCGCGCGAACTCGATCGGCAGGATGGCCGAGGCCTCGGCCATGCCGAAGGCACGGGTATAGGCGATCATGCCGAAGGTGCCGAGGATGGCGACCAGGACCACCATAGCGAAGCCGAAGGCGGACGGCACCGCCAGCACCGGTGCCGCAGGCGCGAAGGTGACCACCGAGAAGAACAGGCTCTGGTAGAAGACGATGGTGGTCGACCGGTCGGTGTTGCCGAGCGCGCGGAAGAGCAGCGTCACCACGGCGAAGGCGACGGTCGAGAAGAGGACGAGGCCAACGCCGAGCCCGATCGGCACCATGCCGGGCCGGAGCACGATCAGCACGCCGACGAAGCCGATCAGCATCGCGGCCCAGCGCCGGGCCCGGACGGTCTCGCCGAGGAAGAGCGCGGCGCCGATGGTGGCGAACAGCGGGGCGGCGAAGCTGAGCGCGGTCGACTCGTTCAGCGGGATCAGCGCCACGCCGTAGAAGAAGCTCATCATCGCCGCGACATGGGCGAAGCCGGCGACGACCAGCTTGCCGATCGCCTTCGGCCGGGGAATCTTGCCGTCGCGCGAGAGGATCCAGGCCGCGACCATGACAAAGCCGATGATGCCGCGGACCCAGGCGATCTCGAAGGGATGCACGCCGTCGTCGGCGGCGAGCCGGATCGCGACGTTCTGAAGCGCGGTCGAGAGCTGGGCGGCCATCATCAGGATCATCGCCTGGACCAGCGGGCTCAAGCCGATCACGGCGCCTTCCCGGCAGCCTGGCGCGCGATGACCGCCTCGCGATGAGCGATGTAGAGGGTGGAGGAGAAGATCACGCCGGCACCGACCCAGACCCACTCGTCCGGCACCTCGTCGAACAGCAGGTAGGCGCAGAGGGCGACGACCGGGAGACGGAGGAATTCGAAAGGCATCAGCGCGCTGGCGTCGGTCAGGGCGCAAGCACGGAGGAAGGTGATCCACCCCAGCGTGCCGAGGATACCGTTCGCCACCATCATCCAGAGCGCGAAGGTCTCCGGCGCGTGCCAGACGGCGATGGCGGGCGGCACCGATAACAGCGTCGAGAACAGCGACTGGTAGAGTATCAGCGTCGTTGCCCGCTCGCCCCCGGTGAAATACTTGAAGATCAGGGTGATGAAGGCCCCCAGCATGGCCGAGACCAGAACCATCCCCGCGCCGAGCTCGAAGGGGATGATGCCGGGCCTGAGGATGATCAGGACGCCGACAAAGCCGGCGACGACCGCGCTCCAGCGCCGAGCCCGCACGGTCTCGCCGAGGAAGAGAGCGGCGCCGACGGTGGCGAACAGCGGCATGGCGAATCCTAGCGCCGCCGACTCGTTCAGCGGCAGCACGGCAATTCCGTAGTACCCCGAGAACATGGAGATGACATTGGCGATGCAGGCGAAGGCGATCAGGCCGGTGAAGCGGCTCCTGGGCATCGTCCGTTCGGTCCACAGGATGATGGCGACGACCGAAAGGAGCCCGAAGAGGTTGCGGAACAGCACGATCTGGAACGAATGCGCCCCGTCGTCGGCTGCGAGCCGGATCGTGATGTTCTGCAGACCGGTGATGACGATGGTGAGCAGCGCGTAGAAGGTGGCGAGGGTCGAGGCGTTCATCGGCCGGGACCGGAGCGGGCGGCACGGCGGGCGACGACCGCCTCGCGATGCGCGATGTAGAGGGTCGAGCCGAAGATCACCGCAGCACCGAGCCACACCCACTCATCCGGCGTCTCGCCGAACATCAGGTAGGCGAAGAAGGCGGTCGAGGGTAGCTTCACGAACTCGATCGGCTGGATCGCGCTGGCATCGACCAGCCTGCAGGCGCGGAGAAAGGCGAGCCAGCCCAGCGTGCCGATCAGCCCGGTCGAGGCGAGCGCCGCGAACGAGGGTAGGTCGGGCGTGACCCAGACCCAGGCGCCGCCCGGCACCGACAGCGCCGAGGCGATCAGGCATTGATAGAAGATCAGGGTCGTCGGGCGCTCGTGCCCGGCGAAGTTCTTGAACATCAGGGTGACCGCGGCGCCCAGCATGCAGGAGAACAGAATCATCGCCGCGCCGAAGCTGACCGGCACCATGCCCGGCCTGAGGATGATCAGAACGCCGGCGAAGCCGGCGGCGACCGCGCTCCAGCGCCTCGCCCGGACCGCCTCACCGAGAAAGAGCGCGGCGCCGACGGTGACGAAGAGCGGCGCGGCGAAGCTGAGCGCCGCCGACTCGTTCAGCGGCAGCAGACCCAGACCGTAGATGAAGGTCACCATCGAGCCGACATGGAGAAAGCAGGACAGCGCGATGGGCCAGAACCAGGACGTCCGCGGCACGCGCCGCTCGATCCAGAACATGATCACGGCGACCGACAGCAAGCCGAAGACGTTGCGGAACAGGGTGATCTGCAGCGCGTGGATTCCCTGATCGGCCAGGAGCCGCATCAGGCAGTTCTGCAGGCCGGAGATGGATGTGGCGCCCAGCATGAGCAATGTGGCGCGAATCGGGGCGGAGAGCACGACCCCGCTCATCGCTCGCCTCTGGCGCGGCGGGCGACTGCGGCCTCGCGATGGGCGATGTAGAGGTTCGACGCGAAGATCACCGCCGCACCCAGCCACACCCATTCGTCCGGCGTCTCGCCGAACATCAGATGGGCCAGGGCCGCGATCATCGGGAGCTTGGTGAATTCGAGCGGCATGATGGCGCTGGCATCGACCAGCATGCAGGCGCGGAGGAAGCAGAGCCAGGTGCCGGTGCCAAGGACGCCGGTGAGGACCAGGATGGCGAAGCCGTAGGTATCGGGCGTCGTCCACACTGCTGCGGCGAACGGTGCCGACAGGAATGTGGAGATCAGGCACTGGTAGAAGATCAGGGTCAGCGGCCGCTCGCCGGCGGTGAAGTTCTTGAACATCAGCGTGACCGCGGCGCCGAGCATGGTCGAGACCAGGACCATGGCGGCACCGAAACCGACCGGCACGATCCCCGGCCGAAGGATGATGAGGACGCCGACGAAGCCGGCGGCGATTGCGCTCCAGCGGCGCGCACGGACGGTCTCGCCGAGGAAGAGAGCGGCGCCGATGGTGACGAACAGCGGGCCGGCGAAGGTGAGCGCCGCCGATTCGTTCAGCGGCACCAGGGTGAGGCCGAGAAGGAAGGTCAGCATCGAGGCGACATGGACGATGCAGGAGAGCCCGATCCGTCCGATCCAGCGGGTCCTGGGCAGCGTCCGGTCTGTCCACAACGCGATCAGGGCGACCGAAACCAGGCCGAAGATGTTCCGGAACAGCACGATCTCGAACGCGTGAATCCCCTGGTCGGCGATCAACCGCATCAGGCAGTTGCTGAGGGCGGAGATGAAGACCGCCGCCAGCATCAGGAGGCTGGCGCGGATGGGGATGGAGACGGTTGGCATCAGGCGGGTCCGGGCCACTCTGACACCGACTCCGTGCCAGCGCGAGCGGCGTGTTATCGTTCGCCCATGTTTCGTCGCGCCACCCTTCTCCTGGTGCTTTTCCTGGCGGCTTTCCGCCCGGGTGCGTCGCCTGCGGCGGAGGCGGTGGATCTCGCCCTGGTGCTGGCGGTCGACTCGTCGGGCAGCGTCAACCAGCAACGCTTCGAGCAGCAGCGGGACGGCTATGCCGACGCGCTGGTCTCGACCCCGGTGCTGACCGCGATCAGGAGCGGGGACAACCGGCGGATCGCCGTCACCTATTTCGAATGGAGCGACGGCCGGCGGATGGCGCGGATCCTGCCCTGGACGCTGATCGACGGCGAGGCGACGGCGAGGGAGGCGTCGCGCATCATCCGCGAGCACCGGCGTCAGGTGGTGGGCGACACCTGCATCGCCTGCGCCATGGACGAGGCGATGCGGCAGTTCGAGGCGCTGCCCTGGGCGACCGACCGAAAGGTCCTCGACATCTCCGGCGACGGCGAGAGCAATGTCGGGGAGTCGGTCGACGTCGCCCGCGAGCGTGCGCTGGCGGCCGAGATCACGATCAACGGCCTGCCGATCGCCACATATTACGAACCCGGCCTCGCCGACTACTACGAGCAGCACGTCATCGGCGGGCCTGGCGCCTTCATTATCGTCGCCAAGGGTTTCGATGACTTCGCCCGGGCCATCGCCGCCAAGCTGGTGCGCGAGATCGCGGCGCTTCCCTAAGCCTGCTTCTTCGCCAGCCGTTCGAGTTCCTTCGCGGCGGACTCCAGGTTCTTCAGCATCCGCTCCATCTCGATCCGCTGCATCGGCGGGATCTTGTAGCTTTCGAGGCCGTGGCGAAGCCCGGCGGCGCGTTCGCGGAAGCGCTGGGCCTTGGCGAGATACTGCTCAGGCCCGTCGAGCTCGCGGCTGCCCTTGGCCGGCCGCCGGGTCCACATGGTGCGCTTGCCGCCGGTCATCGGGGTCTCATCTCGACAGCAGGATCATCAGCATCGCCGTGCCGATGACGATGCGGTACCAGCCGAACGGCGCGAAGCCGTGGCGCGAGACGAAGTCGACGACGATGCGGACGACGGCCAGCGCCGCCAGGAACGCGACGACGAAACCGACGGCGATCAGCGCCCCGCCGTCGAGGGTCAGGTCGTGGCGGTTCTTGTAGAGGTCGTAGGTCGCCGCCCCCAGCATGGTCGGGATGGCAAGGAAGAAGGAGAACTCGGCCGCCGCCTTGCGCTCGACGCCGAGCAGGAGTGCCCCCAGGATGGTCGCGCCCGAGCGGGAGACACCGGGCACCATGGAGAGCACCTGAAAGACGCCGATCCTGAGCGCGAGCCCGGGCGAGAAATCCTCGACCCGTGCGACCGTCGCCGGCCGCGGCCTCGACTCGATGGCGAGGATGGCGAGGCCGCCCAGGATCAGGCTGGCCGAGACCACCCAGGGCGAGAACAGCACCGACTTGATGAAGCCGTGCGCGAAGACGCCGACGACGGCGGCCGGCAGGAAGGCGAGGATCACGGCGGCGGCGAAGCGCCGGGCACCGGGATCGGAGCCGAGGCCGATCAGCACGCGCCAGAGCCTTCCGAAGTAGACGACGCAGACCGCGAGGATGGCGCCGAGTTGGATCACCACCTCGAACACCTTGCCGGGCGGTCCCTGGAAGCCCAGCAGGTCGACCAGCAGGATCAGGTGCCCGGTCGAGGAGACCGGGATGAACTCGGTCAGGCCCTCGACCAGGCCGAGCACGGCGGCAACGACGAAGGTCCAGACATCCATCAGGCCCGCCGGATCACGGGGAAGGCGTCGCTGTCCATCGGCCCGCCGGGCTCGGGCGCGCCCGGCTGCGGCGGCGGTGACATGAAGCCGTCCCGCAGCACGTAGCGGGCGTCGTCGCCGGTGAAACGGGCGGCGAAGGCGCGCCGGCGGGTCGGCAGCGGGTTGCCGGGAGCGCCGTGGAGCGTCAGCGCGTGGAAAGCTGTGCAATCGCCGGGCTCGAGGTCCCAGGCCAGCAGGTCGTAGTCGCCGCGGCGGGCGTCGATGTCCGGCACCGGCTCCTCGCCGGTTGCGTTCGGATGCTCACCTGAGTCGACGAAGCGCTTCGGCGTGTACCACTTGCCCCAGCGATGCGAGCCCCGGACGTATTCGACGCAGGTCTGGCGCGGCACAGGGTCGAGCGGTATCCAGAGGCTGACGAGCTGCTCGCCGTCGACGAAGTAGTAGGGCTGGTCGTGATGCCAGGGCGTCGGCTCCAGCGTCCCCGGCTCCTTCACCAGCACATGCTCGTGGAACAGATTGACCTTCCTCGACCCCATCAGGCGGGCAGCGAGGTCGGCGGCCGGCGAGTCGCGGAAGAAACGTTCATAGGAGGGTATGCGCCGCCAGTTGCAGTAGTCGCCGAAGAAGAGCCCGGGCTTGCCGTCGGGCGTGTAGCGCTTGGCATAGGGGCCGGGGCTGGCGAGGTTCTCCTCGACGCCGCGGGCCAGCAGCTCGATCCATTCGGGCGCGAAGACCCGCCGCAGCGCTACCGCGCCGTCCCGGCGATAGGCCTCGACCGTCGGATCATCAATGTGCATGGCCCCAACTTCTCGCCGATTCGCAGGGGATGGGCAACTCCGTCGTGGGTTGATCGCCGAGAGCTCACTCTCCGCCTTCCGCGTCGCGTTGGCCGTCACGATTGCGTAGCGATACTATATGCAGTATCACACTAGGCATGGCTCGCGCCGATAAGCTTCGGGCTGCGATGATCGCCAATCCACGCGATTGGCGGATCGAAGACCTGAAGACGTTGGCAGCGAGAAACGGAATCACGGCGCGCCAACCTGGGACCAGTCATGTGACCTTCCGTCACGCGTCCGGCAGCAAGCTTACGGTTCCGGCGAGACGACCCATCAAGCCGGTCTATGTCGTGAAGTTCATCCAATGGCTGGACGCACTTCAGGCCGGGAAAGAGGAGGCAGGCGATGAAGGTTGAGTACCCCTTTACCATCCGCCCGTTGACCAAGAGCGAAGGCGGAGGCTATTTCATAGAGTTCCCGGATCTGCCCGGCTGCATCTCCGATGGCGACACGCCGGAAGAGGCAATCCGCAACGGCATCGATGCGGTCCGCTCCTGGATCAAGACGGCCAAGGCCAGCGGCGACCCGATCCCGAGACCATCGATTGCGCCGAGCCGGGCCTACAGTGGTCGCTGGGTGACGCGTGCGCCGCGTACGCTGCATCGCCGACTCGCGGAGCGAGCGGCGGCCGAGGGCGTGAGCCTGAACCAGCTGACGGTCGCGCTCCTGTCGGAGGGCCTCGGGACGCACGCTCCCAGCGATATAGGCCGCCGCCGCTCCGCCTAGATACCAATGGACCAGACTTGAACGCCGCTACGCTCGAATTAAGGCCTACGTTCATTCCCGGGAAACTTTGGTGACATGAAGAATACGTAGCGGTGCGTCTCGGAACGCGATGCGAGTCTATCCAGATCTTTATCGAGCTTCTTATTGTTGCTGGGGTTTACGACCGCGCAGGTCTCTGCTCCGACCAGGAGTTCGGCATCGCTCATGATATCCAAGGCCCGAGAAGCGTGCGCTCCGGGCGCCAGGTGGAATCCTCCGGCTTCTGGATGTGCTCGCAGGAGTTGTTTGGCCGCCGCAATTGCCACGGCGAACGTCCAGGTCTGATTGATCTGCTCGACGAGGTTGAGGGTATAGCCTTCGATCGGATGGAAACCGACCGGCTCAAATTTCATGCGCTCGAGCATGTCGAGGGGTCGCCCGATTGTGCCGAAATCCAATCGTGCACACGTTGAGCTGAACGGCGCACGCGGTCCGTCAGAGCGTCCGCATCGTCGAACATCCGGACGAACATCTGCGTCTGACTCTTGCGTTTCGCCATACTCTCGAACTCACAACATCGACATATGCGGTACCCCACGACGTATCAAATCTGCCTACCTCAGCGCCGCCGCGATGTTGCCGCCGTCGACGGTGAGCACGGCGGCGGTGGTCTTCTCGGCGGATGCGAGCGCGACGAAGGCCTGGGCCACGTCGTGGGCCTTCACCTCGCGGCCCAGCAGATTGCCGGACATGTAG